>Ga0209568_1000311_pt1 | contig 16764 bp, 11 predicted proteins | sample WorMetOlspDAHAB2_FD_187406 | JGI IMG/M metagenome (GOLD analysis project Ga0209568, IMG submission 187406) | Marine gutless worms symbiont microbial communities from Max Planck institute for Marine Microbiology, Germany - Olavius sp. DAHAB.2... ...
ACTTTTGCTCCAGTTCAGACTGTGAAATTTGAGAGCAAATAAAGTGAATAAAAGTTATGTGCAGGGAGCATTGAATGCGTTTATTGTGAAACATGATCACCATGTGTCAGACAGTTTCAGAGAACCCCGGCCGTCGTTATCTGAGCTCATCTGTGCGTTGTGACCTGGTATTTCCTGCATCCAGGACCGTCCGCTTCGGCCCTCGTAGTTTTGCTGCTGCGGTACCGTCCACTTGGAACACTCTTCCAGTCAGACTCTGAAACCAGAACTCTCCGCTGTGTCCTTCCGTCATCATCTGAAGACTGTACTGTGTCTCAGATCGTACAATATTTCATCAGCACACTCGTGACTGTCTTGAACTGTAAGAGTGGGCGAACATTAACTAATCGTACGTACTTACTTACTTACTTCAGTGCTGTCTACTTGGAAAAATAAAAATTAGTTCATTCTCGTTGTAACTGAAGTGTGCCGAAGTTTTAGGACACATTGTGTTACACCACTCGTAGATTCTGTGCACATTATACGTACTACACGCATGTATAATGTGCACAGAATCTACGAGTGGTGTAATACAATGTGTCCTAAAACTTCGGCACACTTCATGCGTGTGCCAGTGAGTGGAGTTTAACGCCCCACCCGACACAATATAGGTCATTTGGGGGCAGAAATGCATGTGCTGGAAAAACTGACATGTTGTATTGAAATGGCTGTGTTGTGCATTAGCTGTTTCCACAGATCGACTCAATCGAACAGAACCTGTTTGGTGCGTGGACTCAGTTCGCAAAGCGCTACTGCGATGCACGCTGGCAGTTCTTTGGTCGACAGAGAAGATGGGTCACAGAGTAAGTATTGTTCTCGAGCTCATTCAGTATCTTAAAGTGCCATATTTGGCACATTAACGAGAGTCAGCATTAATCAGTTTTCGCTTGCGCAGTTATATTCCCTTCACTGCGTGTCTATTGCAGTGGTGGCTGAGTATTTGAACACTTATTTTGCAGAGATCGCCACAAAGCATGCGAGTCTTAGTGATGTAACAAGAATTTGGTAAAATAATTGAACTTAACTACTTCAAAGTAAGAAATAAGGAAAGATTGTCTCAGATCATTTCTGGTACTATGTTGAAGAGACATAAGGCGATTGCGATGGTATTCTTGGTGAGACTGCACTGCAGTTGACTTTTGTGTTTATGTCGGAGAATTAATTGCTGCTACCTGTGCCACTCATATCTATGGTGGTTGTTGTGCAGTGGTGCTGTAAACCTGGAGGAGCTCCAGTCACTGCTGACCAGTTCACTGATGATACGTCGACTCAAGAAGGACGTGCTTACGCAGTTGCCGGCAAAACAGAGACAGAAAATCACTTTCCACTTGAAAGACTCGGACATCAAGAAGGCGAGATTTCATTTTTTATAAAACTCACTAAGTCACTATTAATGTTTGTTTAATTTTTTTACGACGAAATTTGCATAAAATATTCTCTGTGACAAGCTGTGAATGATTTTGAATTAGAATCTTAAAAGGTTTCAAAGCTTGAGTTGACCTTGTATCGTCTTGTCCAGTACCTATGCACCGTGTTTTTCTCATGTCAAATAACCTATGAATATCTTTATTCACCAGTAAGGCAGCACAAACACATTACAGTAAAAAAAAGCAAAACTACAATACCAATGCAAAATATAAAGATGACAGTTAAAATGTCTATAGTTTATAAAAACTGACAGACTAGCACGGAAACTTAGGAACCAGATCCAGAAGTACACGGAGACGCAGACACGATACATGACAACAGAAAGAAGAATGGTCTTGTCTAACACGCACACATACACATGAAGCATTTACGTGTTTTTTTACTGAGTCCGTATTAATCTCATTTAACCAAGTAACTAAAACCATGCTGCCGATAGTCATAAATAACCGAGGTGGTGGAATCGGTTGCTAGAGTGAAGCAAAAGCTGACTGGTAAAAGTTTTACGGCGACACATGAAACACAATTTAGCTTTGAAGCTGTATTGCTAATCTGATTAGAGATAGGTGCGTGCACATCCCCATGTATATTTGACAGGACTATTCTTTCTGCTGCCATGTATCGTACAATTGATAGAAACGTGATGCTGTTGTGCTATTGTAACATTTGCAGATGTTGGACAAGACTCGGGATTCGCTGGAGACGTTGCTTGCAAGTCGGCGGAAAACATTGGTCGATATGTTGACGAGTGCAGTTGGTGGACATGACACAGAAGAACCAGGAGGTACAACGACTGATGTGTACAAACATCTGTCCGACCTCTACATGCAGACGTGCTCTGTCAAGGTAGACTTCGTGTTCCCAACCGTCACACCGTTCATTTTACAGTTTGTGAAATTTTAATCTTCTGAACTATGAATTTTTACCGGAGTTAAAATTAAGTTAAAATCACCAATGTCTATGAATTCAGCTTGTAAAGATTAGGTAATTGTTGCAATTTTTTAATTTTATGACTAGTGGGAGAGCTGGATTCTAAAACTGGGAAATTGTGAATAGCTAACAGTATGTCCCAAAATTTCAATAACATGTAGTGATATTTTTTAGAATTTTGCTGTAAATATGAAAGTGACAGTAGATACACAGACACTCACAGAGCAGTATTTGATGTGTGAGCTTTTTTTGCAGCAGTTTTCATTTTTGAGTTACAATTTTCGGACACACACTGAACTTACTACTTGGTCAGACTTGCCTGCTATGTTGTGTTGCAGCTTGGTCCCGTGAAGGAATACGTCAAAATGTTGCTGGAAAATCTGGACGTGAAGTTCATAGTTTTCGCTCACCATCGACTGATGTTGGACAGCGTTACAGAGCAACTTGTCGATGACAATGTCCCGTTCATACGCATCGACGGCTCTACTCTGCCCATTGATCGGCCGGTCGCAATAATTTTCTTTGGTGTTGCACTGCTTTAACTGCTGTTGCCTTGTTTAAAAATCTGTCGCAGTACTGGCATATCCCCGTATATTGAAATGTCAGTCTGCTGTCAGTATCTCAGTTACATTGGTGTTTTTTGTAATGCTCATGAGTCGTGTCAGTATCTGACAATTTCAGTGGCTTTCAAATAGCCTTACTAACTAGTGGATATTGAAAACCTACTTTTTTTGCATTGTGTCACAATAGCCATATGGGTCAAATTAATATGTCACATGGAGTTGCCTTTAGCCTTTTCATAAGTACATTATGATGGGTTTAGGTTTTTTCCAAAAATAAGGATACTTCTCGCTAACTTGTGAGAAATGATGAAAATTAATGATTTTACTGCCATGTGGCTGTTGTGTATGCAACACTGTACACAGTCGGTGATCGTATTCTGTTACAAAGCAGTGCTTTGTGCTTTCCATCACTGTTGATACTGTTGACGTTAGAGAACGGACGATTATCGGATCGGATCAGAACCGATACTGGGCGTATCATATCGAATCGTATCGGCTACTTTTGTATCGGCCTATGCAGGTTCAGCATCTGTTAACGGTTGCATTACACAGGATGATCAAAGGGTGGTCGCGACCCGCCATATGCCGCGCGCGAATGCCATTGATCGACCACGATACGGGAGGGGGTTCAAGGGCGGGAGTTCAAATGCTCACTGCAACACTGCAGCCGTTAATTAGGCCTACTTGCCATACACCTGCTTTACAGCCCACCCATCAAGCAACTGAGCAGACTGCAGCACCAGGAGGTTAACAAGAGCTCACTTCTCTCTCCAGTCACCTCCTGCAATTTTAGTACACGTCTCAAAGTATTTTAAAACTGTTTCTTCTCGTAATCTGTACAGTTGTCATGGCTCAGCGGATCCATGTATGGGAACATTTCTCTTTGAACTCCTCAGTGTAAATTGCAAAATATGTAACAAGTCGATTGCGTGCGGTGGACAGCAGGCGACTTGCATTCAGTACGTCTAATATGAGGATGCACTAGGATGATCAAAGGGCGTTCTTGTCAACCGGCACGCGCGATTGTCGACAATACTGGAGGGGGTTGAGGGGCGGGAGGAGGAAGGAGACTGTAACCTGACACCAGCCACCCCATGACGGCACAGTACTGGGTCGTGGCCACCAGCGACAGATGACTCAGCACCCCCTCGACCAGCAGGAAGTGATAACAACAGTCTAAACTGTCAATCATTCTAACGTTTCTACCAGTCAACCGGTCTTAAAATTGACCGAGTGCGCAAGTTGGTTTTTGCTAATGGTCTGTATGTTATAGCCTTGGATGGAGTGTGCCACCCATTGCGTATAAGCTGCGTTCTCTAAGCGACCTGCCTGGTCTAATGATATAAGTGGCTGGGACACTATGACACAAGGAGTACTCGTATCGGTATCGGCCGTTGTGTACACTTGAATACTCGTATCGAATCGTATCGGTGCGTGCCTGTATCATCCGTTCTCTAGTTGACTCTTTTCGTACCCCCATTTGATGATAGTTTTCACCCACCATTAGCTGACTGTTGCTTAATGCTTGATTTTTATCATTGCACAATTTCATAGTATCGGTTATTGTTAGTTATCGACTTCAGTTATAGCATGCAGCTTGAAACTCTGCTTGCGAGCCACGTTGCTTTGCATCGCATTGTCTGTACGCAGTAGCAGAGTTTATTGATATTTTTCATTAATGTTGTTTTGTTTGTGGATATGTTTAGCGTTTGGTGGAACAGTTTCAGACAGATGCCAAGACACGTGTTGCACTGCTTAGTATAAAGGCTGCAGGCGTGGTAAGCTGTCGTCTCACGAGATGGCAATGTTTCTCAGTCACTGTCATAGTTAATGATATTTTCAATTCATTATAATTGCAGAATGAGTTGATTGTGTTTTGAATATGTTGCTGATGTTGCATGATTTTACTGGGCACATTTGATGAATAACTGGCTACTCCTTGATCACAGTTACTGTTGGGCTTCAAGTCTGTCTGCTATGCTGCATCATCTACACTCCAAATCCTGTCAGTGTCTAACTCTGCCTCGCCGTCATCGCTTGTCGTCCGATGCACCCGCTTCTCTTGACCATCGACGATCGAGCTTTCTGGTCGCTGCTTTCAAACTGTGGAACAGTCTGCAGCAGAACGTCACGTTGGCGCCGTCACTGACTGTTTTCAGGAAAATGCCTCAGCACTTGTCTCTTCAGTCATTCCTTTTTCACTGCACCGCTGTAGGTCCAGCACAGAGACTGTCATTCTATGCACTGTAAATAGTCTGTTCGCTTACTTTTTTCAACTCGATTAGTATTATTACTCATCTTCCAAGCTGAGTAGAGTAGAGTGAGTGGAGTGTAATGCCCCACCCGACACAATATAGGTCATTTTGGAGGCATGCATTTCATGCCTCGTACCCAGAATGCTGATTGGACCTAAGCACTGCTATTGGGTTCATCATTCAGGCTGTAGACATGAACAGTGTATGGTGGGGATGATGCTAGTATCTGCATTCAGATGAAATTATCCGATGACAAACACTTGGTGCAGGTTAGCTGTAATGACGTAAAATTTCAATAAAGCCGGTAATGAGCAAAGAAAAACGGTGATGCTGTTTTTACGAATTTTCACTTTGACATGATAGTGTTATGCTGTGGTTGTGACGGCTGGATGATGCAGGGCCTGACATTGACCAGCGCCAGTCTGGTCGTATTTGCCGAGCTTGACTGGACCCCGGGCACGCTGGAACAGTGCGAGGACCGCGCTCATCGTATTGGCCAGCGAGACACCGTTCACGTTCACTATCTCGTCGCTGCTGGTTCTTTGGACGAATGGGTGTGGGCGGCACTCTCGAGAAAGGTCTTTTGCACACACACTTGCTTGACACTAAACAAAGTTCTGTTTGATGCATCATGTCTGAACTCAGTTCCACGGCAGAGAGTGGCTGTGTTAGTTTTCACGTCTGAGTTACAATACAATATTCATTTACTGAAGCTTGACAGAATGCAAGCTATACACGACAATAAGATGAATTAGGGGTGAAGGCAGAGTCTAATATGTGCCTTTGTACAACATACCAATTAAAATTGTAGTATCCATTAAGTGTTGGGTGTGTAGGAAGTTGTAGTTTGTGGGTGCATTGTCCGAGGTTCTGTGATTAGTTCTGTGATGCAGTGGTTGGTGGAAGAAACAGCGAATGGAGGACGTCGTATGGTATTAGTTGTATCGGTATATATACATATGTGTTGGTAGTGTGGCGGAGGTTATATCCCAGTCTTTTGTTCTCGCGATTTAAACCAGATAGCACACTCCCAGCGTGTCCTTGCTTCAGATCAGTCGCTGTATTGTGGAGTGGGATTGTCAGTCCAGCTGCAGTGTAGACTGTCCGTCAATGCTGATGTTTCTGCAGCAAATGTAGAACTGAACTGAGTGAGGCAGTGGAGTTTAACTGTGCCCCATCCGAAACATATTAGCTCACTTGAGAGGCGGTCTTGAAAACAAGTGGTAGTACGGGAATCATAAAACATTAGTATGAGCTCAAACACCAGAACGTGCATCACACAAAAATCTACCATGTGTCTAACACCTCAGACAACACTTGACCAGAACCGAGACAAAACGTCGTCCAAGCCAATGTGGATAAACACTGAACTGAAGAAATGGAAATCTGCGTAGAGCACGAGTCCAATGTTTTGATTTTATTTTTTACAGATTTTGTTGTTTATTTTACAGACGTCGCTACTGTCAGTGACTCTGAATGGTGAGAAGAAGAAGCTAAAAATGGCACACGGAACTTCGAAGCAGATAGACTGCTTGTCGAATGCTGATGCTTTTGTGCCATCGGCCGACCTCAGCACTGATGTTGCGGCCGTGCTACAGCAGTGCCAGGTTATTGTCCAGTCAACAAGGAATTTGTGAATTTAAAAAATACAGAGCTCATTTGATCAATAAATCATGAATTTTTAGAGGGCCTAAGTATTTAAAACACTGCTAGGTCAACTAAAGACAGTGTTTAGACACAAAAAGTCAGATCAGCCAACAGCCAAATGTCAGGATATGATTCCGTAGCGCATTAATCATTGTTGGACGTTCTTTTTGAAGACTATTTGCAGTGTGTTATTTTTTCACTTTGCAGATGCAGTCCAGTGGACAGAAGAGTCTACGCGACTATTTTGCAAGTCCAGTTTCTAAGACGGGATTTTCTACTTGCTCAACAAGTGGCAGCAAACGCACGCTGCCAGAAAATGAAGTCGAGCCTCTGTCGTCAACTCCAGCGAAAAAGAAACTGCCACCCAGCAAAATGGTCATCGTTGTTGATTCTGATGCGGACGAGGATGCGGAAAACGTCTTTGAACGTTCCAAAAAGTACAGAAGCCCAAACGTCTTTCAGAGCCAATCGGAGAAGAGCGGTAAGCAAGGACAAGGACAGCATTCGGCGTCTTTGAGCAGCAGAAAGAAAGTGACTCGCAGCCGAATGGGACGATGGAGCTGCGGCGCTTGCACCTACAGTAATCATGCTTTCATGTCTTACTGCGAGATGTGTTCCACGAAGAAAGACTCGCCACTGAAATGCAACTCAGCACAGTCACTTGATCATTCCGGTCCGGACACTGGTCGTGTGACCAACACATGCAGTGTTGAAGTTTCCGAACCATCTTCTCCAACAACCTGCTTATCAAGTACCACACTAGAAAATAAGACTCCGAACTTTTCTCCCCAATCAGACATCAACGAGAGGCTTACAATGTCTCAAACAGATATATTTTCAGATTCTGCTGCTTCAGTATATGATACATCTCTGTTGAAGACATTAGGCATCAACAGTGGTCAGCTGCCTGATGCTAACTGCGAGTCCAATTCAACTGCAGAGCAGGAAAATCTCACCAATGATGTCTTGTATGATGCTTCTGGTTTGGTGTCGAGTATGGACTTTGAAAACTCAACCATACACGAGTTGCTTCAGTTTTCCTGCAGTCGTAACTCGTCAAGGATTTATGTCTTCGATGAGGTATGCGGTCATTTGTTAAGACCAGCATATCTTGTTTGCTACAGTTTTTGTTAATAAACACTGTGACCTGTGTGTCCTGTCTGTAGCGAGATTCATATGTTTGAGAAACACTGCCATGTCTCTCGAATAGAGTGATTGGAGTTTAACTGCACTTTCAGCGCAATGAGGCTATATCGTGCCCTGCCATCTGATAAATTGTAATGTATTGCCTCAAGTGGTGAGTTGGGACATTATCTGGATGTATGTAAAGGCAGATATTTTGTCAGCCTGATGCTTTATCTAATACTAATGAATGATAACTCTTACTGGTTTCATAATTTGACTTTCGTGATTTGCCAGTTCATTCCAACGAGTCTAAAACCTGCTCATCTGTGGTTAGTTTGAAAAAAAGCCCATTTCAGCTATTCTCGAGTCAGCCACTTTATTGTCTAGTGCTTACGTACATGTATATGTGGTATAGACCTGTATCTTTTACATGCTAGCTCTTCCTAAGGCATAGAAATTCACAAAGAAGGAGTTCTGTTTCCAGAACCAAACTCGGGCCTTTGCGACAGAAAGCCACTCAGCTTTTACGCATGTATGGCAAAGGCATATAACACATTGTGCCACAACTGCGGCTGCAGTGGCGCTTTTGTGTCACAGACAGTGTGGGCCGTAGGCTAAGTCTGCGTCCACAGACTTTAACATGCAACCATATGTATTCCTAGTCTGCCATTTAATGATCTCCACACCGTAAAAATTTAAATTACATGGATTTCTACTCATTTACCAATCCCAAAGGGATGGAAGGGTGAGATCACCTGGTTGGATGACCCATAGCGGACACTACTCACGAAGTGGTCACGTGTCAACCATTGATCAGATATAGATCAGGGAAAGTCCAGCAGCCAAAGACCGACATTCTAACCACTGAGCCACACCGCCACCATGGCGTCACACAGTTGTGAGTAAATGTGAATGGCTGTGACAAAATCACGATGTATTAAGTGTCATTGTTTTTTGATGTTGAAATTTGGTGAAATGCTCTGTTTTTGCTACAGATATGACATATTGGTAGCTAATTGTTTGTATGATGCATGTGTATTCAGCAACGAAGTGCTTGTGGTTGCAGGGAAGCATTTCGGTTGATTGCATTTGATTATACCGATGTGTTTGCTGTAGGATGGCTGTCCACTAGATGTCAACTTCAGCCTTATTGACCTGCAGCTGGACAACTATTCCGAGATGCCGCAAGTGCTTTTGCATCCGCGTCACTTGCAGCTGCTGAAGCGATTTCTTCGTGAATGGAAAAGGTGCTTGTTGCGTCTGCCCACTGTGTTGTGTTTCTAGCTGTTTTTGAATGTGTCGGGTACTTAAATGCATAACCAGTCTTTTCTACACCATCGCTGCTTCAGTTATTACCGTATATGTGTATTTGCAGACCTGCTTTAAGCACACATTCACACCGAACATGCGCATTCTTCAGTGCTGATGTGCAAATGTAATTGAATTATGGGGCCCGATTCACAAAGAATGTTAAGATTCTCATGAGTTTGTACTTAGTTTGTCAGAACTTTTGCCAAAATTTCTGTGACATTGTGCAGTTGCAAAGGTTGTTTCAGATGCTTGTTTTACCACTCGCTGTGACCAAGGACCTTTGACCATTTGATGCCTGTAATAACTCGGCCCATAATGTCCCATCAGAATTGACGGTCTCTCAGTGGAGTATATATTGAGTTTTGTTTTAAAATGTTTTTTTCCATGGTAGTTCTATATTGTTCTGATATTGTTGTTGTTATTTTCTGGTCAGTTTGTCGTCTACAAAGCAGCGCCTCATTGTTCGAAGTGGCTGTAAGTTCACTAGTCCAGTCCTATGCTACGAACAACTGAAGTCTGTTGGTCGCACTACGTCACAGCAGCGATATGCCTCAAAGGTTGTTTTCGTGTTTCACTTTGTAACTGCAGCTTGTTGCAAATTGCTGTCTGGGTGAAAATTGGTTGGTTGGTGGGTGGGTCGGTCCGTCGGTTAACAAATAAGGTGTTAAGCCCGAAGGCTGCAGCAAATGTGTTGTATGTGAATTGGCATAAGCCAATCACCGATTTTTATTATATTTCAGGACATATAAAGTGTTTCTGAAAGTGACTTAAGTACCTGATTGTGTTATAAGGAGCAGAACTCTAGTTTTTTGTCCCAGCATTGTAATCTTAAGAACGTCGTGCATTGATATTCGATTGTGAATCTGTTTTTGTGGAGTCAGGCTGATCTGGCTGTTCGAGCAGTGAACAAAGCCGAGGAGATCGGTGGGTCGGTGAGGGTCATCTGTAGGTCGGATGAAGGGCATTGCAACAGCACAGTACTGCGCGCTGTGGACAGCAATGGAGCCGTGTCTGTTGAAGATATCATGGACACATTGTCTGGCTTTGTTCAGGCAAGACTCATTTCACGGACTCGTGTGGTAACCGTAGCTGCGTAGACAAAGTTGATGTTCACTGGCGTCTGCAAATATGTGTTTTGCATGTGTCTCATCTATACGATTGAACTTGAGACGCCAAGAGGACTCGTAGTGCTGTGAAACTTGGCTAACATACCCAGAGTGTATCACAGTCTTTTTCCTTGTTGTGTTTTCTGTTTGATCTGAAAAATTGAGCATTCTCCAATGCTCTCTTATTTTCGTGTTGTTGCAGACTATATCTGCTGTCTCTGTGATTTTAAAATTAAAAAAAATTGTCTTTTATTTGTTAGTTTGCACTTTTGTTAGTGTTAGCTTACACCTAGCTCATATATTTATTTATTTCTGCCTCCAAAATGACCTATTGTGTGGGGCATTAAACTCTACTCACTCGATTATTTATTTATGTTTATTTCAGCCTACCTCTTACATTGGAGTGTATTTATTCATTATACATTACGCATGTATGTTTGCAGGCATTGGATGCTACTGGCACACCATTATGCCTTCACTGTCAGTCTCCGTACCAGTCGATGCTCGTTGACAAGGCAACCGTCGAACGAAACCCTTGGCTGACGCGACTCTGCAGTCGACAGTGCATGCAGCAGTTCTGGGTATTTGTTTTCTCGTCTTACACATGCCACACTTTGCTATGCTTCAGCTACAGTGCTGTTGAGTGATTCTTCTGTTTGGTGACTACGAGCTGTGGCCACATCGGGGTCCGTAGCTCCACTGTGCAGCTGTGTCCGAAGTTGGTGTTATACTTTGCTGAAACCTGATGTATTATGGCAGTTCAGTGCATTTCAGTCTTCAGGACCTTGGGTGTCGCTGTTCATTTTCCTATTTTAAGCATGTGAGCCTGTTGATGGTGTAAACCACAAAGTCCATGATGCATGATGATCAATGTGATGCCAGCCTTACAGTTACCTTTGCATAACAAACTTAAATGAGCTCTCTCCTTCCCCATTACTGCCTGTTAGGAGCTGGCTCCATCCCTTTTAGGGCCATTGTGAACACAAAACAATGCGAGACGAGGGGTTTATTTATGTCGCTGCTCATCAGTTTCTGAATAGGAGATGTACAAATCTCCCAGGGTGCATCCGCCTCCGAAATGACTATATTGTGTCGGGTGGGGCAAACTCTACTCACTCACTGACCGAGCTGCAGAGCGTCACTGCCCTTTGGTCAGTATTAAATTATACTGCTTGATAACAGAGGCATGAGTGGCTGACCAGCGCTGTACTCAATAGCGCTCTGCATAAGAACCAAACCCATGATTTGTCGATCGCAGGTCCAGTGCTAACCACTGTGCTGTTGAGCCACACTTGTCGTGTGTGAGAAAAAACAATGTGAAACGTGAACCACGTAAGTGATGAATGTGTGTGTGTGACGCAGATGAGTCATCATCGAGACTTTAGCGCCAGACAAGTTTACGAGGCCGAACACGGCGTGTGTCAGTTGTGCAACTATGATGCACAGTCATTCTACGATCGACTCAGGTTGTCACTTTTGTCAGTCATCACACCATCTGATACAGATTGACATGTGGGATCGGTCCTTTTCTGTGCTGTGCCAGTGTCAGCTGTTTCTATTGGACTGCGCAGACCAAACAGCAAGACTTCGTCAAACTCGATAGAAACCACATGCGATGAGAAGTGGTAGATCAGTACAAGGTCACTGTTCACTATGCATGACATTAAGCCGTGTTACGACTTGCTGATCATCTGCTGTCATTTGACCGACATCGCATCCAGTTCAGCCTGGTCTGAGCAGTCCAGTTTTACAGTGCATTCTTTCCACAAAGATCTTGCTATCCGCATGGATGTCGTGTGGTGTGTGGTCATCTTTGTGACGCCAACTGGGCAAAAAAACCATCTGGGCATCGGTGAAAAAAATTGGATTACTGGCGACTAAATTTCGAGTTAGGCTTAGGGTCAGTGTTTGATTTATAAATCATTAGTTTTGTCGCTTGGTTGACTGTTGCCCAGTTGGTGTTTTGCCCAGATGACTGCCGACCTTTACGTTAATGGATGTTACTGTTACATTATTCTCTTACATAGTGTCATTTGTTTGTCGAACAGTGCTAGAGCAGACATTGCAACAGGAGTCTGTGCAGCTTGGTTCTCAGACACGTTACACGTCGTCGTCGGCACTCGTTTTCATTAACGTTGTTCAATACTCTTCAGATGCGATGAATACTTGATTTGTTGCGAGCTGTGTTGCACATCAGCTGACTGTAACCGGCATAGCTGACTGCTTTGCAGGTCGACGACGAATCTGACGAAGCGAATTGAGCTGCTCGAGACGAGTGTCTACAAGAGTTTGAAAACTGATGTCAAGGAGAAGATGGTTCGACAGCCTTGCGCCGGACTTGTGAGTTGTTTCATCTGCCAATCAAATCGCCGTATTGAGTGGACAATGGCACAAGCGTAGAGAATGTGAAGTGTGGCCTTATGAGTGGCGCACTGACACCCTGCCATATCTTTTCCCCATCCTGCCTTCTCACTGTTGAATAGGAGATGTACAAGACTCCCAGGGTGTGTCCATTCCCCAAAACGCAATATTTTTGACTATCCCACTTTTAACTAAACTATAACTTTTAAAGGCACAATATAGCCTTATTGTGCTGAAAGTGCCATGAAACCTAACCTACCATGCTCTGCCTTTGTTCCTTCATTTTCCTCTGAAACTGCTGGGTGGTTTTGGAGTGAGTCCGCTGTGTGCGAGACCTTGGACGAAGGTGACTTCTTCTGTTTGTTTTTCTGAATGTTCAAGTGACTCGTTCATTCGTGCAACTGATCTTATGTCCAGCACTTTTTGCAAATTACACACACTTTGGACATGCTTAGATGCCTTTTTTCTGTTTGTTTTTCTGGACGTTTAAGTGACTATACTTATGGCCAACGCATTGTGAATTACACACACTTTGGAAATGCATAGCCTACGTCTGCCATGGTTAGGACCTGTTTTTGAACTTTGGCTTTATGTTACGGCAATTGTCACTGTGCGTGCATACTGCTTTTTGATATAGGTTGTGCACATAGCAGTAGCCTAGTGGTAGAGTGTCGGACTGGTGATCGAGAGGTCATGGGTTTGAGTCTCACCCGCTACACTGTTGAGTATTGCTGACGCGCACCTGCCTCTGTCACCAAGCAGCACAATATGGACTGGCATTGATGCTACAAAGCTAGGAAGGTAATGATAGGTTTGTTGTCACTGGTTTTGTGGTTTATCAACCTACAGGAGCTATAGTCAGATGAGTACTCTGCCTGTGGTCCTATAGACTATGGCCCCTTTTCGTTACATAGTGCGTCGCACTTGTGTGTGTGTAGTTCTGGAACGTGGACCATATAGTTGCAGTGGCCGACGGCGGTGGATCGTGTGACGTTGACAACCTTCGAACTCTGTGTACAGTCTGTCATCGTTCTGTGACCTCACAACAGCAGAAGCAGCGAGCCAAACGCCGACTTCTCGAGTCGGCCGTGCAGTGCCGTGACATCACCGCTTTCTTTCAACCTTCCGTCTAGTCTACATGCTTTTCTACGTTGCTGTGTTCAATCTGAGCCTTGTATTTTGTTGCCTGGATGGATTGCACTTGCAGCATTTTGTCACAGGAGTTACATCGCTTTCCGTTCACTAGCTTGAAATAGACCGATTTACTGATAGACTGATTTACGCAACCGTAAATATGCAAGTAATGTATGTGCATTTGTGTTTGTTTTTTGATGCTGGGTAATCTTCTGTGGAGTGTTTGTGCTGTATTACCACAAATGCATTGTGTTTCATTGGATCGTGTTCAAACGTCAGCATTGCGACAGTGGACGTGGCATGACTTGTTCACGTGTTGGATTTAATGTTAGATATCGTTGGTTGCATGTTTCAAGGTGATGATGATTACTGCTGGTGTTTCGAAATGCAGGAACTGCTCGGAGTGGGATAGACAGTTGTGGACGGAACACACGAGGGGTTGTGGAGTGCCCTACACTCCGTGAAGTCCCCAAATGGGGACACTTCGTTTCCTGACCGAGTGTCATATGAGGACAACCAAATTGGGATTATCTTGTGTTTATTGTGTTTAGTTGTTTAGGTTTATTGAGTTGTGTATTTTTATATCTCGTTTGGTTTCGTTTGTTAGTACGTTAGCCAATTGGTAGGAAGACTTACTCTCCTACAATCACCAGATTGAAGTGGTTTATTGTATGTATTCCCAACACGTAACATTGTCAACTTTCTCATTAATTTCACTTTTTTTAACTGCAACATACTTATCCAAGACACGATATAGCCTATTTGAGCTAAAAGTGCCGTTAAACCCAACAATAATAAATACAGTAACATACACTCGGTGAGGCAGCATTGGGCTGCACTAGCGATGCAAACGAGTGAGACCTCTGCGTCGCTTTAGAGACAGTGACGCACAGCAGTTTATGATGAATCAGGTACAACACGGCGTGTGTGATACATTGTAGTGTGACGCAGGTATATCAGTCCGTCCGTTCCGTGTCTAAGGTGTGTGAATTTTTACCTGTATTGCATGAGTATTGATTGTTGAGAACAGAGCTAGTCACGCACCTGGCGGCTATCTCACTATGCGAAGTGTCGTCTTACACGCACAATTCTATCAGAGCTGGGGGCAGCAACTAATAATTGGGGTTAACAGAACAATCTCCCCACATTTTCACAGTTGGTGGGGGTTTGTCAAAATATCGCTTATTTGTGGGTTAAGCTGCCACAAAATGGGTTGTTTTTTTAACGTTTTAGTCCACATTCGGCGCTTTTGCAGATCGATATTGATATAAGAAGGGACGAAACGGGTGGAAAGGAAGGGAGAAGTGGGATTATTGGAAGCAGTGATGGCAAAAGAAGTGGAGTATTGAATGACATGGGAATAGTGGAGGATGCTATGTCAGTGGACTTGGAGATCAGACGCCCCTGCACCAAAGCCCTCATCTGGGTGTTCCTTTGGCGTGACAACGTAGCCTGGTGCTTCCATCTATCCGAGACACCAGCGTCTCGATTCCATTACAAGGTATAGCATTAATCACCACTTTGTTCTGTGGCTCGCCGCGTTCTATGCCCTCCCCGTTCGTAGCAGCCATCTGTAGGCTACCGTCTTTCACAGCATAGTACGACATTCGGGAATTGTTTGAAATAGTTTGTTTGGTATCAAATTGAATCATTTCTATGCAGACCTGCGCATGCTCACTGAAATGTCAATCGCGCTTATTCGTGTAAAAATTCTTTATCTCCATATTTTTTATTTTCAGGTTTTTGGTTAAGATTTTGGCACACTTTAACATATTCGTATCGCAGGCTCAAGCACGTGACGTAGCCTATTACGGCATCACAATTACTAGGTCATACATAGAATATTTAATATCAACTTATAACATTCTAATGCCTCTTTAAATTCAAATTTGATGACAAAACCTTGCTTCTTTGGCAAGTTTTAATTGTTTAATACGATTTATTGATTAATCGGTATAAGACCAGCCTGTATAGTTTCCTTTCAGCTACATGACGAACAACTGATCGACTTCCAGTAATTGAAAACAGAATTACTGTTATTATTTTGATCTTATCAACTCCGCATGTACGTATTACTCCTGAAAATTCGCCACGGAGTTCAAGTGTAAAGAACTAACGCCCTGCATGCTTTACGATAACATCGCACATCAAGTCGTCAACCGTGCAGACAGCTAATCTGTGCGAAAAAGCAAACGACTGTAGTGTGCAACAACACTACACGGTTGATGAGTGGTTTTCGTTGTGCAGACTCGATGACAGCTTCGTGCAGTGTATAGGCCTGTCCACGTCTGCATGCGTGACGGGCTGGCTGCCCTCATCACAGCGCCGGTCCGATGCGACTCGACCTGCAGGAGCGTCCAAACTATGAGGCGCAACAAAGCGCGACGCTTCATAAGTAGTAGGATAAGACCGGAACGGCCCCAGTTTGCACCCAATGACCCCTATTTCAGTACAGTTGGAGGTCAGCCAAGCGTACCTTGGTCCGATGACTCACACACCCACAGGTACACACGGGCTGTCACTCAAGTTGGTGTTGTTTTGCATAATGTATGACATTCCATTTCCCATGAGTCAGCATGCCCACATGCCATGCGAACCATTGCAGTGAGTCACGCGTCCGCATACCATGCATGCCGTTGCAGTGAGTCAGCCACCCGCATGCCTTGCGTGCCATTCCCGTCTAGAATTGTCAGAAAAATCGCGTAAATTCAGTGATGTATACTACGGTTTCTAGAATTGTTAGAAAAATCGCGTTAATTGCGATGACCGAGTAGTGGTCGTGGAGAAAACTGCCGGTCAGTTGATGGTGACGATCAAGCATAAGGAGGACAACAACAAGTACATCGAACTAACACCGAGCAGGTTAGT
>Ga0209568_1000314_pt1 | contig 16739 bp, 16 predicted proteins | sample WorMetOlspDAHAB2_FD_187406 | JGI IMG/M metagenome (GOLD analysis project Ga0209568, IMG submission 187406) | Marine gutless worms symbiont microbial communities from Max Planck institute for Marine Microbiology, Germany - Olavius sp. DAHAB.2... ...
GGGTACGCAGCACGCAGTGGCCCACGCTCCCGCAGCGCGGGCAATGAAAGCCCTCGGGCCAACGCGCGCGCTCCAACGCCGCTTCGCGCGGCGTCTCCGTCCCGAACTGTTGGGAAAACTCAGACAGCGACATCCCAGACTGAAACTGAATGTGATTCATGGCCATGACACACTCCATTTCTTGAGAAGGTAATGGTTAAGGTTTAAATGTAGCCATTGCCGCTCGCAGTAAGTTTGGCGCACTATAGGCTACACACCCTCTCCCCCCGGGAGAGGGCCGGGGAGAGGGGATCAAAGAAAAGTCTATGCCAGCCATTTAAAAATTTACCACTACCCAGGATTGCTCCCGAACGCTTCAAGCGGTTCGGAATTTCCGTCTTCCCGCCGCCGCAGCGCAAGTTGGTAGAGTCGGTTCCGCTTACCGCCGGTTATACGGGCGGTGAGCGCGGCGGCTTGTCGGAGGGGAAGGGCAGCGGACAAAATGGCCAGGACCCGCTCTTCTTCAGCCGCCCGGAGAGTCCCATCGGTCTTGCGGCTGCCTTCCACCAGGATGACGAGCGCTCCGAGCCGTTGTTCCGGATCGTCACGCAGGCGCTCGGCAAGCGCGCCGAGGGGGGCGTCGATGAAGGTCTCGAAGCGTTTGGTGAGCTCTCGGCCCAAAACGGCGCGCCGCTCGATGCCGAGTACCGCGCCCATGTCCGCCAGTGACGCCGCGGCACGCTTGCCGGACTCGTAGAAGACCAGGGTCCCCGGCTCAGCAATCAGGTCGGTCAGCCACTCGCGGCGCTTGGCCGCGGCACGCGGGGGGAAGCCGAGAAACAGGAAGCGATCGCAGGGCAGGCCGGAGGCGGAGAGTGCGCAGATTGCCGCGTTGGAACCTGGTACGGGCACCACGCTGAAACCATGCCGCCGTGCCGCGCGCACCAGCACGAAACCGGGATCGCTGATCAGGGGCGTACCCGCATCCGAGACCAGGGCGACATCCCGGCCCCGCGCGAGTGAGGCGAGCAGGCGATCGACCACTTGCGCCTCGTTATGATCGTGGTAGGCGCAGAGCTTCGCCTTGATCCCGAAGTGGGTCAGCAGACGACGGGTGTGGCGCGTATCCTCGGCGGCGATCAGGTCGACCTGGGCGAGCACCTGGCGGGCGCGCTCGGTCATATCTCCCAGATTACCGATGGGCGTCGCTACCACGTAAAGTGTGCTAAAGTTATGAGGCACTTGGTGTCTTCACCATTTGGAATAAGTGTCGGACCACAGATGTTCCAGAAAATCGACTCGACTGCCATCGCCCGCGTCGCCGGCCTGCTTTTACTCGCTACCCTCGTCATCGCCCTGAGCGGCTGCGCCGGCCTGTGGGTAAAAGGCGATTCCGAGCGCAAGCGATTCGTCACGGGCGGCTACCGGGGTAACGAGACCCTGGCCGTACTACTCCCCGAATCCGGCCGCTTCGCCGGTGCCGCCAAAGTCGTGCGCGCTGGAATCGTCGCCGCCCGGGAAGCGGACCCGGAGGAGAAGCGGCCCAAGCTGAGCTTCTACGATAGCGCCGCCGGCTCGATCGGCGCCTTGGTACGGCGAGCCGCCAAGGACGGTGCATACCTGGCGATCGGTCCACTGCAGAAGCCGGCCGTGAAGAAGCTCGCGAGCTCGACCGCACTGCCGATCCCGGTCCTTGCCTTGAACCAGGTAGCGGCCGTCGCTAAATCGTCCGACCTTTATTCAGTTCTCCCTGGCACTGGAAGGCGAAGTAAGCGAAGTCGTCGCCAATGCCTGGGATAAAGGACATCGTAAGGCCGTAGTAATCCTGTACCCCAGGAGCAGGTGGGAAGACCGAATGTTGCGGGCATTTCGGCAGCAGTGGAAGGCCCAGGGCGGAACCCTGGTCGCGGCCCGGGCATTCGACCCGGCGGCCGCGGACCTCTCAGGTACGGTTAAAAAATTGTCCGAGCAGGTCGCACAGGCGGATTTCGTGTTTCTGGCCGCCTCCTCGAAGCTGGCGCGCCGGGCATGGGTTCAGATTCGGAGCAAGCTCGGCACCAGGACGCAAGTTTACGCGACTTCTCACATCTATGACGGGCGTTTCGATCCCGAAGACGACAAATATCTGGTGGGACTGAATTTCGTCGAGATCCCCTGGCTCGTCGAGCCGACACCGGGTGACGTCGTGTCTTCCGTGGGATTGAGCAAGCAGCTGCCGCGGCTCTACGCCATGGGAGTCGATGCCTATCGCCTCGGATCGCGGCTGGACTGGATGTCCGCTAACTCGCTGGCGTACGTCCGGGGGAAGACCGGCACCCTTCGCGTGGACTCTCAGCGGCGGGTCCAGCGTCAGCTGACCCTGGCCCGTATCGACGCCGACGGTCCGGTCAAGCTCACGCCGGGCGATCAGCAAAGATTAAAAGCGAGAGTCCTGGCGTGGGCAAAGGCAAAACAACCGCAAATCCTGGCGTGGACGAAGTCGCTGTTTTAAACCTGGCTCCGCGTCTTGCCGTCCAAGGGTCTCTCACCCTTGTCGAGACCGAACACTAACCGGTCGGCAAGGAGCGGCGGCGATGCGGAACGCCTCGCCTGCACCCACCTTCAGCAAGGCGGGCTGCGATTGCTGAAACGCAACTACCGCTGCCGACGCGGTGAGATCGACCTGGTGATGCGCGAGGGGGACATGCTGGTGTTCGTCGAGGTCAGATTCCGGGCCTCCCCGCGTTTCGGCACCCCGGCGGAAAGCGTCGACATCCACAAGCAACGCCGACTCGCGGCGGCCGCGGCCCACTATCTGCGGCATTACCCGACCCGGCTCGCTTGTCGCTTCGACGTCATCGCGGTCAGCGGCAACAACCATATCGACTGGATCCGGAATGCATTCAATGTGCAATGATCTGCGAAATCGTATTTTTCGGCCGCTCCAGGCGCTGAGCCAGCGGACATTGAAGATAGCGCTGGTGCTGGGCCTTACCCTCCCTTTGCTCCAGGGATGCGGTGTCGTCCTGCTCGGTGGCGCCACCGCGGCTTCGGTGGTCCATGAGCGGCGCAGCCCGCGCATCGTGCTGGAGGACGAGCACACCGAACACTCGGCGGCCCAGCTGTTGATCGACAATCCCGACATCAATCGGCATAGTCGCATCGCTATCACGAGCTACAACCATTGGGTGCTTCTCACCGGGCAGGCCAAGACCCGACACATCAGGGACCGCTTCGCCCGGAAGGTGGCCCGCCTGCCGAAGGTGAGGAAGGTGCTCAACGAGGTTACGATCGGACCAATGGCGAGCTTCGTACAGGAGAGTGAGGACGCCCTGATCACCTCCCAGGTCAAGCTTGCACTGACGAAGATCGACATCGCGGGCTTCGATGCGACTCGCGTCAAGGTCGTTACCGAGGCCGGCACCGTATTCCTCATGGGTCTGGTGTATCCGCGGGAGGGCAAGGCGGCGGCGGAGAAGGCCCGCTATGTGCCCGGTGTGACCAAAGTCGTGAAGATCTTCGAGTATATCAAACCCTGACCCGGCCCCGTGGTCGACTGGAGCACCGGCCTAGGGCGAGCGCGTATAAATCTTTCCGAAAACATGACCTTAGGTGGGATCGTTTGCGTGTCGGTCCGATCGGCGCAGGATAACCAAGAGACCGGTAGGCGCGGGCTTGCCCGCGCTCTAGGTGCTAAAGTGTAGCCATGACGCCGACGATGAAATCGGAACCGTCCGTTCTGCCGTTGCGTAAGCGACAAGCCGGAGCCCTCTTCTCCGGCGTGATCCTGTTGCTTGCCGCTGCGCCTCCTCACAGGTACCCCCGACGATTAGTGAGGCACCGGAAAAACCGGTTTTAGTTGCGCAAGTACAACAAGAACCCGACCGCTTTCTCGACCGGCGCGTGCGCTGGGGCGGTACCATCGTCGTGGTCCGAAACCGGAAACAGACCACCGAAATCGAGATCCTGTCTCGCCCGCTGGGCTCGCGCGGACAGCCGCAGAGAAAAGAGCCCGGCACCGGCCGCTTCATCGCCCTGCTGACGGGATTCGCCGATCCGGCGGAATACCCCGAACAGCGGTTGCTCACCGTAACCGGGCGCCTGAAGCGCGTAGAAACCCGACCCATCGGCGAGTATCCTTACCCCTATCCGGTGATTGCGGTCGAGCAATCTTACCTGTGGCCGAAACCGCAACCATCGGTACCGCCTTACTTCTACCCGGATCCCTGGCACTATCCCTGGTACCCTTGGTACTGGTAACGTGGAGCCTTCAGGTCGTGTTGACATTGAGCAGGATGGGCAAAGCAAACGCCCGACAAGAAGACACAAGGCTGCGGTTATGCCACGTGGAATCCCAAGCCGCGATGGCGTGGCAGAATACACACCGCGCAGCGTGCCCATCGCTATATGATGGGCACGCTGCGCCTGATTTGTCTTCCAACCAGCGGTCACGGTTCAGAAAGCCTGGCGGAATGACCAGCGCTGGCGGCCTTCCAGATGGACCGGCTTCGCTTTGCCCATCCTACGGGTTGATTGTCAACAGTCCCGAGTAATCCTCGATGCAACACCCCGGCTTTCCCATCGTCTGCTCCCTAGCTTCTCCTGGCGGGCTGTGCAAGCAATGTTTGCCTGCCGCCGGTCGGCACCCCCGCCACTACGCCGTCCGTGGTATCCGCCGGCGGCGATCATGTGAGCAAGCCGATCCGCTGGGGCGGAACCCTGATCGAGACCCGTCATCTCAAGGAGCATACGGAGCTCGAGCTGACCGCCCACCCATTGGACAGCTGCGGCCGCCCCCGCACCGGAGCCGGGCAAACCGGGCGTTTCATCATCATCCACCCGGGATTCCTGGATACCACCGACTATCCGATCGGTCGCCCGGTCAGCGCCACCGGCCGCATCACCGGGATCCGGAAGGGCGGCTGGGGAACGCGGATTACGGCTTCCCGCTCATGGAGAGCTACAAGGTCCACCTGTGGCCGGACCAACAGACCCGCGGTAACTATTCGCGCCCCTGGATAAACATCGGGGTCGGCGGCAGAAGCGGTGATGTCTTCGGCGGAGTAGGGGTCGTCTTTTAGGAAGGCGGGTAGTAATCATATCGCATGAAGGTAGCGGTAAATTTATAAGTGGTTGGCGTTGGAGAGATTCATTTCGATCCCCTCTCCCTTTACCCCGCACCTAAATCTGTCGAATATCCACGTCGGTAATGGTTAAGGTTTAAATGGAACCATTGCCACTGGCAGTGGGTTTGGCGCTCTAATAGAGCTATACTCCCTCTTCCTCCGGGAGAGGGCCGGGGAGAGGGGATCAAAACAAGTCCACGCAAACCATTTAAAAACTTACCACTACCTCCACGTCAACAGCAGACCGTCATTGCAAACCCATACTGGCTCTCACGTCGAGCCCGCGGGATTTAGGTGCGGAGCAGGGACGCGGCGCACCCGACATTCCGGCGGTTGGGTGCGAGCCATCCCTGGCCCTTACCAATCCACCCGGCCGCGCCTCCGCCGCTACGGCATGGGCGCGGTCGGCGTTCGGGTCCACGACCCCCACCAGCGCCACCTCGGGCATGCGGGAGTAAATCAGGGCATGGAAACGCCCCAGATAGCCGACGCCCACAACGGCGACACGGGGTCGATTTGTCAATCTCAATGTTTCCAACGTCCCAATGCCTTATACCGGCGACGGTTCTCCGAATAATCGCGGATAATCCTGGGTGAAGTCCGCCGGAAGATCCTGCTCGTAACTCCAGAAACTAGCGATTTGGCGAATCTTGGCTATGTCGATGTGGTTCGCCTCTAGCATCAAATGGAGTAGTTCAAGCGTTTTCCACACGTCAATGCCGAACGCTTGGGCAAGCGCTCGCATATCGCGGTCATCCGTGACTACCGGAATATCCAACACGTACCCGTAGGCAAGAATAGTCACGTCGACACGGGATGTACCCAGTTTCTCGGTAATCGCGTAATCCCAAAGAAACTCGTTGACGGTTGGAAGTTCCGTATTCCGTTGGAACCTAGAGAGCGTCAGTCGTTGCTTACGATTCTCCTGAAACTCAGCATCGCCGACCCATGCAAATTTAGTTCGTAGCCGCAGGCTACGGTTGTATTCATCATCCAGTTCCTTAACGACATAAAGGCAGTAGTCCTTTGCGCCGAATCGACGGAACAGATTACCGATCCACCGGCTTCATGGCTTTTTGTGCTTCTGTCCCCTCACGAGCTCGGCATAGAGCTCATGGGCATCCACCAACGGAACATCGAGCACCGATTGCAGGTAACCAGGACCCTTTTTCGTGTCGCGCAGATATGCGGCCAATGCATCGAAGAAGGGACTCTGCAGCTCTTTCCCGAACGCAACATAGTCCTTCGCCCTCACTTCTTCCGATCCGAATATAGCCTCACTCACGCTATAGTATTCTTTGCTCAGGTTTTTTGCGGCCCCGAAGATGCCGTTTCCGAGATCCACCGGGCTCAGCCCTTGGCTTTTCGCATAATGATTTGCCTCGTAATAGACGGTGATCGGTGAGATCAGGTGTGTCTCTGCAATTTCCTTAATCCGGTTAACCTGGTGCCCCTTGTGTCGGACCTGCGCGATACGCGCGTATGCCTCTCGGGCCAGCGGCTCGGGAAATAAGAGTGCCCCGGCAAACGCATCCGCGAAGACTTCCCCGTCATTCCCTGCCAGCTGGGGAGCAAGTACATGCCCCAACTCATGTGCCATCCAAAACTTAAGGTCATGTACCTCGACATCGAAGTTGAGATAGATCCAGGTTGTCTCTGAATCGAGCAAGAAAATGTGCAGGGCGTTCTCGTGGTGCCCCTGCTCGCCCCACAAAACGGGGATCAGCACCGTCTGCGTGTCCATAAACCGCTTGATCAGGTGCCAATAATCAATCGCTGCGGTGGAAGTGACACCCAGGCTCTCGCGTATCTGAGCAACAAGACGCTGAACGTAAGCGTAATCGGGCGTCGGCTTTTTTAAGGTGGTGGGCCGGATGAACTCGTCAAATGGCAAATAGGGGGTCAATGGCTTCAGTAACAACCCCATCTCGCGCGCACGGGCAATGTGCTTTTCGGTCGTCTTCGACGCACCGCGCTTGCGAAAAGCGATGACCGGTTCGGACTCCGGCGATCCACGCACTACTAAGTCATTTAGCCTTAGCCCGGTCAGGAGGGCGAGCTTGAGAAGTTTATCGGGCCGCGGAAAGCTTCGTCCCTTGAGCCACTTGGAAACGGTCTCGCGAGAGACACCCAGCTCACGCGCCAGCGAAGCTCGACTAAGACCCGCCTTTTCCATCGCGGCGAAGAGTGTTGACAGAACCAGCTGCTTTTCCATTGATGTACAGGTAATGGTTAAGGTTTAAATGGAAGCATCGCCGCTCGCAATAAGTTTGGCGCGCTACAGGCTACACTCCCTCTCCCTCCGGGAGAGGGCCGGGGAGAGGGGATCAAAGAAAAGTCTATGCCAGCCATTTAAAAATTCACCACTACCGATGTACAGCGCGCTCATTTCCTGCTTCCAGGTCGTCAGATCCTTCCGAGAGAACTCACTGAAGTGGCGATGGCCACAGGCCCGCGCCAGGAGTTTCATCAGCGCGACCGAAGACTCGAGAAACCGCGCCAGTCGCTTCGACGCGACCCCGGGATCGACCTGCTTTCTGAGCTCGGGCCTTTGAGTGGCGATCCCCGCGGGGCAGTTATTGGTATTGCACATGCGGGCGGCGACACATCCGATAGCCTGCATTGCTGCATTGGACAGGGCAATTCCGTCCGCCCCGAGACAGAGGGCCTTGACGAAATCGGCTGGGGTCCTGAGACCGCCGGTGATCATCAAGGAAACATGATCATACCGGTTCTTGTCCAGGTAGCCCCGGGCCCTCGCCAACGCCGGAATGGTCGGAACCGAGATGTGATCTCTGAAGGGTAGTGGTGAATTTTTAAATGGCTGGCATAGACTTTTCGGTAGTGGTTAATGTTTAAATGAGAACATCGCCGATAGCAATATGTTGGGCACGCCACCGGCTGCACCTCCTCTCCCTCCGAGGGTGTCGCAAAAGCCCCTCTCCCGGCGGGAGAGGGAGTGTAGCCTATAGTGCGCTAAACTTATTGCGAGCGGCGATGCTTCCATTTAAACCTTAACCATTACCCTCTGAAGATCAAGGGCGCCGCACCGGTGCCGCCGCCGCGTCCATCGAGAATGATATAGTTGGCTCCGGCCTGTACGGCAAATTCCATGTCTGCTTCGATATGTTGGGCCGAGAGCTTGAATCCGATGGGAATGCCCCCGGTCAGGGCCCGCACCCGATCCCCGAACCTTCGAAAATCATCGACGGACGATAAATCGGAAAATGTCGCCGGTGAAACGGCGTCGGCTCCTTCCCGCAGCCGCCGAACCGCGGCAATTTTGCCTTTTACCTTGTTTCCCGGTAAATGACCTCCGGTTCCCGTCTTGGCGCCCTGTCCGCCCTTGAAGTGGAAGGCCTGCACCTTCGGCAGCAAGGCTTCCGAGTAGCCGAACTTTGCCGACGCAAGCTCATAAAAATATCTGGAACACTCCGATTGCTCTTCCGGGAGCATCCCGCCCTCTCCCGAACAGATGCCGGTACCGGCCAACTCCGCGCCCATTGCCAGCGCGACCTTGGCCTCCTCGGACAAGGCCCCGAAGCTCATATCGGACACCAGGAGCGGAATTTTGAGGACGAGCGGTTTTTTGGCGTTCCTGCCGATGATGAGATCGGTTCCGACCTCCACCTCGTCGAGCAGCGGCTTGGTCGCCAGCTGGGCGGTCAGGATCTGAATATCGTCCCACCTGGGGAGCTGCGGACCTGGAATGCCCATGGCTCCGACCTCGCCATGGTGCCCGGTCCTGCTCAATCCGTTCTCTGCCAGCTCGTGAATCAAGGCGACTCGAGGTTCTTCCGGCGTCGGGACGGCCAGATTCGACGCCTTTGTCTCTCCGCCCTGGTCCGATAGTGCCGCGCCGATGGATTTATGGCTGCCGTCGCAGTAGGGTGGATTCCCGGTCTGTTTGCACATACAGAGATAGGCGGTCCCCGCTTCCTCGGCCTTGAACGGCTTGGGCGCGAAAGACGACCCCTTATGACTGCCGTCGCAAAAGGGCTGCCGTGCCGACTTTCCGCATGCGCACCAATAATAGGTTTCACCGGCCTCGAGCGTTGTTTTAGTGGGCTTATTGTCCGCGACAAGGGGCTTTTCCATATCCTTTTCCTCATGGGTGCAATATCCGAGTGATTTGTGCGCAGCCGTAATAGTACAGGATTGACAGGATTACCAGGATTGACAGAAATCCGCGGTACCTGGTGTAACCCAGGTGTTGCCAAGTGGCGCCGGCCCGCCGCCGCTTTGGATTCGGCGCTGCATCCGTCCCCAATCGAGGCATCGCGGCCAGGGGAAAGCGCCGTCGCCGCGGCGTGGGTGGAACCCGGCACCCGGGTTTCCGACAAACGCTGCTCATATCCCCTGTCGCCGAGGTTCGATTCGGACGCGCCGCTCAAGCCGGCGCCCTCCAAACAGTGGTGGGCGCAGCCCACCCTACCGGATAAAATCCCAGCCTATGAGCAAGGACAAGCGGCGGACCGCAGAACGCCTGGACATCGCCCTGGAGCGCATCGCGGCCGAGAAGGTTGCCCGCACCGGCCGCCTGGATCTCGGCAATCTGGGCCTGACCCGACCGCCACCCGGTCTATCGGACCTGGACTGGCTGGAAGAGCTGGTCTTGGGCGGGGTCCATGAGTTTTGGGGTGCGGTCTATTGCCGGTCGGACACGGGAGAGTGGGAGGAAACCGACGAGGCCTACAATCCCAACCACATTGAGCCCATCCTATCCGCGCTGACTAAGCTCCCACGCCTCCGCAACCTGGATTGCTCCGATACAGATCTGCAAGACCTTACCCCGCTGGTCGGGCTTTCCGCACTGGAATTCCTTGATTGCGAGGGTGCCGAAATCGCCGATCTGAAGCCGCTAGCTGAACTTCCCACTCTGGAGTCCCTCAACTGTAAGTTTACCCAAGTCACCGATCTGGCCCCGCTGGCTGGGCTTTCCGCCCTGCAGTCCCTCGACTGCTCGGAAACCCAAAGCACCGATCTGAAGCCGCTGGCCGGTCTCACTGCCCTGCGGTCCCTCGACTGCTCGGGCACTCAGGTTGCCGACCTGACCCCGCTAGCCGAATGCTCCAAATTGCAATCCCTCCACTGCGGGGGCACCCAGGTCACCGATCTGACGCCGCTGACCGGCTGCTCCGCGCTGTGGACCCTCGACTGCTCGGAAACCCGAGTCGCTGATCTGACACCGCTGGCCGGCTGCTCTGCCCTACAGTTCCTCGACTGCGGGAACACCCAAGTGGCCGATCTGTCCCCGCTGACCAAGCTCTCTGCACTGGAATCCCTCGACTGCGAGCGCACCCGAGTGGCCGATCTGACGCCGCTGGCCGGCTGCTCCGCGTTGCAGTCCCTCAACTGCGGGGGCACCCAAGTCACCGATCTGAATCCGCTGGCCGATCTCTCCGCACTGGAATCCCTCCGCTGCGGGAATACCCAAGTCGCCGAACTGACGCCGCTGGCCGAATGCTCCGCGCTGGAGTCCCTTGACTGCGAGGGCACTCAAGTCACCGATCTGTCCCCGCTGGCCGGCTGCTCCGCGCTGCGGTCCCTCAGCTGCATGAGCACCCAAGTCGCCGATCTGTCCCCATTGACCAAATGCTCCGCGTTGCGGGAACTCAACTGCGGAGGCACCCAAGTCGCGGATCTGACCCCGCTGGCCGGTTGCTCCGCGCTGCAGTCCCTCGACTGCAGGAATACCCGAGTGGCCGATCTGACGCCGCTGGCCGGCTGCTCCGTACTGTGGTTCCTTCACTGTTGGGAGACCCAGATTACCGACCTCCCCAGGGCAGTTATCGGATTGCCTGGTTTAGAAGAATTTATTATCAAAGCCCATCGGGGACTCGGCGATATTCCGGCCGAGGTCCTGTCCCAAAGTGAATTCGACAACTGCCTGTCCCGATTGCGGGCACATCTGGCCGATCTCGATGCCGGCGCAACGCCGCTGCGGGATCTGAAGGTGATTGTGCTCGGCAACGGCCGGATCGGTAAGACCCAGCTCTGCCGGCGGTTACGCGGGGAGGAGTTCGAGGCGGACGCGGACTCGACCCATGGCATCAGCGTGACCTCGGTCGAGCTGGCGATGCCGGCGAGTGAAGAAAATGCGGTCCTGAATCTGTGGGATTTCGGCGGCCAGGACATCTATCACGGCACCTATGCTCTGTTTATGCAGACACGGGCGGTATTCCTGCTGGTCTGGACCCCGAACAGCGAGCAGGGGGAGCATGAGCACGGCAGCATGGTCTTCCGCAACCGGCCCCTGCCCTATTGGCTGGAGTACATCCGCAGGTAATGGTTAAGGTTTAAATGTAACCATCGCCGCTCGCAGTAAGTTTGGCGCGCTATAGGCTACACTCCCTCTCCCGCCGGGAGAGGGCCGGGGAGAGGGGGTCAAAGAAAAGTCTATGCTAGCCATTTAAAAATTCACCACTACCCATCCGCAATCTGGGGGGCGACCGGAGCCCGGTGGTCCTAGTCCAGAACCAGTGCGACGGCGGACTCGGCGAATACCCGAACCTGCCGGTAGACGAGAATCTACTGTCCCCATTGCTCGAAGATGGTCGGCTGTTCACTCGCATCGCCTACAGCGCCAGGGACAAGACCGGCCAACCTGGGCTGCTGGATGCCCTGCGCCGGGCCGTGCGGCAACTGCGCGAAATCCAGGGCCAACCCATGATCGGCCGCAACCGGCTCGCGGTCTGGGATCAATTACGGGCCTGGCGCGACACGGATGCTCAGAAAACCGATGAGGCCCGCCGTCAACACCGCTTGCTGCCCTACCGGGAGTTCGAAGCCCTGTGCCGGGAAAATGGAGTCCGGGGCGCCGATACCTTCGTCGAGGTCCTGCATCATGCCGGCATGGTCTATTACCAATCGTATCTATTCGGCAACCGGTTGGTGCTGGACCAGTCCTGGGCCCTGAATGCGGTCTATGCCCTGTTCACCCGCGAAGGAGGCCTCTACGACACCCTGCGCCGCCTCGGTGGTCGCTTTACCCGCGCTGACCTGGATGCGCTCTTGTGGGGCAAAGGCGGATTCTCCAAGGCCGATCAGGAATCACTGCTGGGGATGATGCAGATCAGTGGCATCTGCTTCGTCCATCGCTACGGGGACTCGGACGAGGAGACCGAGTATGTGGCGCCGGATCTGTTGCCGGAAGGTATCGAGGCACTTGCCGACGAGCTTGCGGCACGTTGGGATCTGCTGACGGACGAGCCCCTGGAGGCGAATTTTGTCTACCCCTTCCTGTCGCCGGCCATCGCCCGCTCGGTACTCTCGGAACTCGGTAGTCTGGCCGGCGCCACGGCCCTGTACTGGCGCTATGGAGTCTGCCTATATGACGGGGAGAGTCGGGCGGCCGCCATCGTCGAGGAGAGACCGGATACCGAGGGCTATGGCGGACGGATTCGCATCCGTACCAGGGGTAAAGGCGCTGCGACCTTGTTGGCGCGGCTGGTCGAACGAATCAAAGAGCTCGACGAACGCTCGGGCTGGTCCGGCCAATTGGTGGAACCGTTCCCGGCGGGCGGAATCGATCCGGACCCGGAGCAGATCCGGCCGGCCATACCACCCCCTACCGCGCCGGCCAAGTCCGAGGTCTATGTCTCCTACGCCTGGGCCCGGGAACGGCAGGACCCCTTGGTCGCGGAGCTCTGCGCCGAGCTGGAGACGCAGGGCCTGCGTATCCGCCGCGACAGCATTGAGCTCCAGCCCGGCGACCGTATTTCTCATTACATGGAGCGCCTGAGCGCGGGCCGCTGTGTGGTCGTGGTACTGAGCAAAGCCTATTTGCGCTCCGAGTACTGTATGACCGAGCTCTACCGGTTCTATACCAACGCAAAGCAACGAGACGAGGATTTCCTGCGCCGCATTGTGCCCCTGATCCAGGACGATGCCGGCATCGGCACCCCACGCGAGCGCATCGCCCATGCCGTGCATTGGAAAACCGAGTACGAGGAGTTGGCCGGGCTGGTCCACGAACACGGTCCAGGGATCATGGGCACAGAGGATTTCCGCCGCTTCAAGCTCGTCGACGAGTTCTACCACCACATCGGCGACATGCTGGCCTATGCCAACGACGTCCTGATACCGCGGGATCGTCTTGCGCTATCCAAAGACAATTTCGCGCTGGTCAAAAAGCTGATCGATCGCGCACTGGCCTGAATCGATGGGCACGCTTCGCTTTGTGCATCCCACAAGCAGTTGTGGCTTAGAACCTATCCCAAATGGTTCACCAATGAGTTATCGCAGCACGGCCCACCGGCGATTTTCAGCCCAATTGGGATGGGTTCTTAATCGAACAGCTTCTTAATATTCCCCGCGCTCACGATGATGGACCGATTGGCGCACATCCGCGCCCATTCGTGTTTTGGTAGTGGTAAATTTTAAACTGGTCGCGTGTAGAGCACCTGGAGCGCGGGCCAGCCCCTGACGTATCCCCCCCATTATTGGGATATTAAGACAAGTCGTTGCAGCGTGTATTCAGATGCTACCGAAGCCGAATATTGGGGGATACGTCAGGGGCAATCCAAAGCGCGGGCAAGCCCGCGCCTACGGCGGATCTGGGTCATGTCGGATGTAGGCGCCGGCTTGCCGGCGCTCACGCGATCATTTGAAAATTTACCACTACCCGTGTTTTTTGGGTTCCTGTCCCCCCACCGTCACTTCAGTTTAACGGCAATGCTGTCCAACCCGTTGCTGCTCAACAGGGCACGGGTCTTGTTCACTTCCCGCCTACCCTGGTACGGACCGGCGCGAACCCGATGGTAGTCCTTGCCGTTTACCGTCACCCGCTGGATGCTGGTGCGGATGCCGAGCAGGGCAAGTCTGGCCTTGAGTTGTTCTGCATCGGACGCCTTACGTAAGGAGGCGATCTGCACCAGATAAGAGGCGCCGCCTCCGGCAGACCCTTTCGGTTTTTCCATCCTGACCGTCTGCCGGGATTTCGGTGAGGGTCGCGGCGAGGGCGGCGCGGTGTCACTCAGCTCCTTGTCGGGAACCGACACCTCCAGCTCCGGGAGGAGCCGGTGGAAGATGAAGCGTGGTTTGGTGGTCGGCTTCGCCTGGGCCTGGGCGCTCGAGGCGGCCGGCGGGGGGGGGGGGCTTGGTCCTGCAGGGTCCAGGCCAGACCGACCCCGAAGGCGCTGACGACCGCGCCGGTGACGAACCAGAAGAAACCGGAGCTCCCGCGCCGGGCGTGGCGGGGTCTGGGGCCCTCCGCCAGCTTGTAGTCTCTCGCCACCATGTCACATACTCTCCGGGGCCGATACCCCGATCAGCTCGAGCCCGTTGCGCAGCACCTGACGCACCGCCAGGATCAGCTTGATACGGGCGTCACGCAGGCCCTCATCCCCCACCAGAAACTGGTGGGCGTTGTAGTAGGCGTGGAAGTCGTTGGCCAACTCCCGCAGGTAATGAGCGAGCTGGTGGGGTTCTAAGGCAAGCGCCGCCGCCTCGACCACTTCCGGATAACGCGACAGAACCTTGAGCAGGGCCTGCTCATGGGCCACCGTAAGCCGCCCCAGGTTATCCTCCCCAAGGCTCGGGTCCACTGCCATGCCCCGCTCCGCTGCCTGGCGCAGCACGCTGCAGATCCGGGCATGGGCATACTGGACATAGTAGACCGGGTTGTCCGCGGACCGGGACTTGGCGAGCTCCAGGTCGAAGTCCAGGTGCTGCTCGCAACGGCGCATGATGTAGAAGAAACGAGCCGCATCTCTCCCTACCTCCTTGCGCAGTTGGCGCAGGGCGACGAACTCCCCGGAACGGGTGGACATCTGCGCCCGCTCGCCCCCACGATAGAGGATAGCGAACTGTACCAGCAGCACGTCCAACCTGTCAGGGTCCTCTCCCAGGGCCGACAAGGCCGCCTTGACCCGCGGCACATAGCCGTGATGGTCCGCCCCCCAGATATCGATCACGCGCTCGAAGCCGCGTTCCAACTTGTCCAGGTGATAGGCGATGTCCGACGCGAAATAGGTCGGCTGGCCGTTGTCGCGCACCACCACCCGGTCCTTCTCGTCCCCGAAGTCGCCGGAGCAGAACCAGAGCGCGCCGTCCCGTGCGTAGAGCTGCCCGGCCGCGCGCAGGCGGTCGATGGCCCGCTCGACGGCACCGCGCTCGGTCAGGGAACGCTCGGAGAACCACTCGTCATAGTCCACCCCGAACCGGGACAGGTCGTCGCGGATGTCGCTCAGGATATGCTCGAGTCCTCGGTCGAACACCCGCCGGTAGCCATCCTCTCCCAGCAAGCGGCAGGCGCGCGCGATCAAGGCATCGATGTGGACCTCCTTGTCGACCCCATTCGGCTCGTCGGAGGGCAGGTCATAAAAAACCTCATCGCCGGCGTAGCGGTAGTCGTCGCCATGCTCCCGATGCAGAGCGGCCGCGATGTCCCACACATAGTCGCCCTGGTAGCCGTTGCTCGGGAAGGTGAGCTCCTCCCCGCACAGCTCCAGATAGCGCAGCCACACGGAGGTAGCCAGGATGTCCATCTGCCGCCCGGCGTCGTTGACGTAATACTCGCGGTGGACCTCGAAGCCCACGGCCGCCAGCAGATTCGCCACCACCGCGCCGTAGGCGGCGCCGCGGCCATGACCCACGTGCAGGGGGCCGGTGGGGTTGGCGGAGACGAACTCCACCTGGACCCGCTTGCCGGCGCCGTTGTCACTGCGTCCATAGGCCGAACCGCTCGCCAGGATCTCGGGGACCAGGGCCCGGTAGGCGGCAGGGGCGAGGAAGAGGTTGATGAAACCGGGACCGGCGATCTCCACCCGCTCGATCAAGGGGGACGGGGGCAGCGCATCGATCAGGTGCGCGGCCAGGTCCCGCGGTTTAAGACGGGCCCGTTTGGCCAAGACCAAGGCCGCATTGGAGGAGAAATCACCATGGCGCGGATCGCGGGCGCGCTCCACCTGGATATCCGGGAGTCCGTCTCCCGGCAGGAGGTCATTAGAGACAAGCCGCTCCAAGGCGCCGGTGAAGAGATCCTTGACCTGTTGCTTCATGGGTTCTGATAGGGATCGGAAATTTCTATAGAATACCAGGAAAAATCGAGTTTAATCGAGGGTATATCATGGCAATGACATCCCTGAGTTTGGGTGAGCACTGGGAAGTCTTCATCAAGAACGAGGTCGCGAACGGACGCTACGACTCGGCAAGCGAAGTGGTGCAAGATGCGCTGCGCCACATGGAAGGGCGCAACAGTAGGCTCGCGGCCTTGCGCGTGCATCTGGCCGAAGGTGAAGCGCAGGCACTCGAAGGTGATTTCGTCGAGAATTATTCGGTCGATAAGCTGCTTGAAGAGTCGACCGGGAAGGATGACAAAACCGTTCAGGATCACGCCGAGGGCGGCTCAAGACCTGCGTAATATCGCCCGCTATACGTTGCAGAACTGGGGAAGGAAGCAGCGCGATGTGTATCTGCGGGCCATCGACAAGCGGTTTTCATGGCTGGCCGAGAATCCGAGTCTCGGCAGGCCACGCCCCGACATCAAGGAAGGCTATTACAGCTATCCGCAGAGATCGCATGTGGGTAGTGGTAAATATTTAAATGGTCAGCGTAGAGGGGTTCATTAACCACGCCCGATCGCTTCTTTTGATTCCCTCTCCCCAACCCCTCTCCCGGCGGGAGAGGGGCTTTTGCGACACCCTCGGAGGG
>Ga0209568_1000315_pt1 | contig 16708 bp, 17 predicted proteins | sample WorMetOlspDAHAB2_FD_187406 | JGI IMG/M metagenome (GOLD analysis project Ga0209568, IMG submission 187406) | Marine gutless worms symbiont microbial communities from Max Planck institute for Marine Microbiology, Germany - Olavius sp. DAHAB.2... ...
GGGAACAATGGCGTTGTTGGTAAAGATCGGATCGGCCGCGATGTCATAACGCGAGGCGGCGACGGCCTTGGGCCAAAGGGCGGTGTGGGGGATCGGCGTGTAGTACGCCGGCACCGGCGTGATGCCGCTGTCGATTACCGTCTTGATGGATTGCTCAATTGAGCTGATTTTTTGGCCGGGCAAGCCGACCAGCAGATAGGCGCCGATCTGGTTTTTGTTAAAACCGGCATCTATCAGGCAGTTTACTGCACGTTTAAACTCGGCTTCGGAGACCTTTGTATCCAACGCCTGCCGCTGATTAAATTCTGCAGTTTCAAGGCCGAGCCGAATGGTTCTGAAACCCGTTTTATACATCAGGCCGGCGGTCGTTGAGTCAATCTCCCGAATATGAAGCGCATTCGGGGTGTGAAATCGGATATTGAGGCCGTCGCTGCAAATTCTTTCCAAAATAGGGACGGCGTGTCGTTTTGCATCCACGAGAAAGGCGTCATCGTATAAAACAAAATCGATTACGCGGTAGTTGCGATGCCAGTATTTAATTTCTTCTATAACAGATTCAGGACTGCGCTTCAAATGCCGGGGCTCTAAAAAATGGGAGGCACAATAGGCGCAGTCAAACGGACAACCACTGGTTGTTAACAGTGGGATATAATTGATTGTTGTCTGAAGATCAAGAGCAGGGTAGGGATAGGAATCTAGATCAGACGGGTCGAATTTCAAGGTCGCCGAAAATCCGGTAAATCTTTGCACCAGAGAAAGCAGACTGTTTTCGGCCTGTTCGACAGCAACCAGGTCAGCACCTGAGTGATGCCGGGCGTGATCCTGACACAGTCGGGCATAGATACCCCCCAGCACGATCGGTGTTTGTGGAAAAACAGACCGGATACCTGCAATGGCTTCCTGAACGCCCGGATACCAGTACGTCATCAGCGACGTGACCAGCACCAGGTCTGGTTGGGCAAGATTTAAAAGGTCGGCTTTGAACCACTGGGGTTGGATGCCGTAACGGGAAAAATGGCGCGGTACATCATGCAACCCCGCCGGTTTTTCTATCCGGGTTTTTAGATAAGGCCCGCGGCCGAACCTTGCCCCGGGATCGCTTTTAGCCGAGCGGGGATGAAAACGGTTCAAACAGTCGATGTAGGACACGCTGATGCCGTGCGCCCTTAAAATACCGGCTATGGATAGCAATCCCAGCGGCTTGGCCCAGAAATCGTAGGCGGCAAAATCATGAATCCAGGGGTTGATCAGGAGGATATGTGGGGTGTCACCGGTCACGGATTAGTTCGCTTCGCTCACCATTGGAATGATGGAACACTGGAATAATGGGTTCTGGAATACTGCAATACTGGATTAAGGGCACCACCACCGCAATTAATGTAGTGCGACTGCTATATATGTCAAGTTGAGATTTGAGGGCAACTATTATTTTTTTATCATGGGACGATTTCAAATCAAATTGTAATTTCACTGAAAAAATAGTATAAAATCAGATTCAGCAAGAAGGCCGACTAATCTAAAATAACATTAATGACTCGAAACATGATTAAAGAAAAAGAACACCAGACAAAACAATCCAAAAAAAATGACACCGCATCGCCGGTCATATTGATGGTGGATGACAACGACATCAATCTTCAAACGCTTTATCAAACACTGGAAAATCAGGGTTACAGTTTGCTAATTGCCCGGTCCGGTGAGGATGCCCTGCGAATTGCCGCCAAGGCTGATCCGGATCTCATTTTGCTGGACGTGATGATGCCCGGCATAGACGGTTATGAAACCTGTGCCCGCCTAAAAGCCGACGAGAATACCAGAAATTCGGTTATCATTTTTCTGACGGCCCTGCAGAGCACCCAGGAGAAAGTGCGGGGGTTTTCGCTGGGAGCAGTGGACTTTATTACCAAGCCTTTTGATCCGGCTGAAATTGTCGCCCGTGTTTCCCGCCATCTCGAGGTTCATTTCGGGCATAAGGTATTACTGGAAGAGAACCGTCAGCTCGCCGACCAACTGGAGGACAAACTGCGGTCCGTGCCCGCGGATTCTGCTGAGCGCTCGGAGTGGGTCAAGTCGTTAATCAGCAGCGGAGAAAGCGATCGGGTCGAGTTTAAGTCAACGCTGCGTTGGAATCTCAAAACCGATCGGGCCGAGAAAGTCATTGAAAATTCCTGGCTCAAATCAATTGTCGCCTTTCTGAATACGGACGGTGGCGTGCTGCTGATCGGAGTGGCGGATGCGGGAGATATCCTGGGCACGATCGCTGATCGGTTCGATAATGATGATAAATATCTGCTGCACGTCAATAACCGGATCCGGGAATATATCGGGCTCGAATTTGTCAGTTTTATTAACTTTCAACTGGTGCCGGTTGAAGGACAAAAAGTACTGCTCGTCCAATGCCAGCCGTCGCCTTCTCCGGTTTTCCTTAAAATCGGCAAAGATGAGGATTTTTACGTACGGGTCGGACCCGGCAATCGGCGGTTGTCAACCAGTGAGGTACTGAGCTATGTCACCAATCGGAAGTCCATGGGTGCTGATTGAATATTGAAGATTGAAGAATGAATATTTAAGTTGTTCTTTCGATTTTAAAAAGGATGAAGCGGTGCGACAGCATCTCCGCATCCGGCGGATCAATTTAAAATACGGTTCATCCGGTTTACTTGCTTATTCTTAATGACATCCAATATCTTTAAATTTGCGTTAATCTGGCAGTTAATCGCAATTGCATCCACTGGAGCACTTGCGCAAAATGATTCAAAGACCCAGGAACGGTTGCGGCCCAAAAAGGTGCCTGAAATCACCTGGAAAAATATATCTCCGCCCTTTAATGATTAAATCTATTTCGACTATGCTGAAGAGATCCCCTTTGAGCCTGCATCCAAATTCTTCAGTCCGGTTAATGCCTGGTGGCTGTCCGAGGCGGCGACCCTTGTTTATTCAGATGAAAATATTGTCAGAGTTCGGTTCCGGAAAGCCGGACTGAACCACATTGTCTTCTATAGTAAAAACGCTACCCAGTGTTTTGTCGCCCACAATGATAAATTTGCTCTCGTCATATTCAGGGGTAGTGTAATCTGGAAAAAGAGGGACAAATTCGATTTTAAAACTGCCATGGCCTATCTGGCAACCGATGCAGATATCCGTCTGGTGCCGTGGGAGCAGGGCGGCAAGGTCCATCGAGGATTTAAAAATGCCCTGGATGAAATTTGGGATGAATTAGTCATACACCTGAAGATACTTAATCGGAAAGGTCTTAAAATCTGGTTTAGCGGACACAGTCTGGGGGCGGCCCTGGCAACGCTGGCGGCCGACCGCTATCCGTATACTGACGGTGTGTATACATTCGGTTCTCCAAGGGTTGGCGACCGTGAATTCAGGAATCGATATCGTGCCCGGGCGTTTCGTATTATCAACAACATGGACATTGTCACGAAAGTCCCACCCCGAGCATACTATCGCCACGTCGGTGAAATTCGATTTATCGATGAGCATGGCATAGTTCACGATCGCATATTTGAAGCAGAAAAAGATAAACCGGCGATCCAACGCGAGCCGAGAGATAATTACAAAACCGATGAACCTTTCAAGGGCGGGTTGCAGGGACTTGTTCCGGATTTAGCCAGAGATCATGTCCCCTTGATTTACACCGTTCACCTATGGAATCATCTGGTTGATGGGCTATAAGAAAAGTTTAGGTTCCAAGTGACCCGGCTCCGTCAATCATCCTCATCCGATGTGAAATACACCATCGACGTTTTTTTCAGTTCCTTGCGACTGAAAAGCAGGGAATATTTTTCGACGCCGGCTTCCCGCGACATATCGCGGGCTGTTTGGCGGCATGATTCTTCATCATTGGCATGGATCATGGTGTAAAGATTGAACGGCCAGCCCTTGGTGGGATTGCGCCGGTAACAATGCGAAACCTGCTTAAAAGATGCCAGCCTGTTGCCGACTTCTTCTACGCGCTCTTCATCGACCTGCCAGGCGCCCATGGCGTTGGCAGTAAATCCGGTTTTCTGGTGGCGTAAGGTTGCGCCAAAGCGACGGATAATCCCCCGTTCGCACAGACTTTGCAGGTGCTCAAGCAATTTTTCTTCCGTTATCCCCAGCTTCTCTGAAATTTCCAGATAGGGCCGGGCGGTGATGGCCATATCTTCCTGTATCGCAGCAATAATCTTTTTCTCGATATCCGTCAGCATTAAATTCCTCAGCAAAAATGTTATTCATATTTCATCATTGGTACGAAATTTTGTCTCAAACCGATTTAATTTGTGCAATCGCGATAGTTGAATAGAAGCGGGTAGGAGTGGCTTCCAGCCACGATAAAATGCTGCCCGATAGTCCCTATCGCGGCTGAAAGCCGCTCCCACAAACTACAAGCACAAACTATTAACAAATAACCATTAACAGATAACTCCCAATTGGTTTTAACTCAATTGGGGTAGTAACCATCAGCAAATAACTTGGCCCTTTACCTTCTGCCCTCTGCCCTCTGATCTCCGTCATCTGCCTTTATCCGGAAACAAACTACGAATATCATCTTCCGTTGCTTTGCAAATACCGCGTTCGGTGATGAAACCGGTGACATATTTTGCCGGCGTGACATCAAAGGCAAAATTGGCCGCGGGGCTGGTTTCGGGGCAGATCAGGACATTGGTTGTTCTATCCTTATCCAGACCATAGACATACTTTATTTCAGCAGGATCGCGCCGTTCGATGGGGATATCATTGACACCGTCTCTAATATTCCAGTCGAAGGTGCTCGAAGGCAGGGCCACATAAAAAGGCACCCGATTATCCCAGGCGGCAAGTGCCTTTAAATATGTGCCTATTTTATTGGCCACATCTCCTGATACCGCTGTTCGATCGGTGCCTACGATTACAATGTCCACCATTGCATGCTGCATCAGATAGCCGCCGGCATTGTCGGTGATGATCGTATGTTTGACCCCGTGTTTGCCAAGTTCCCAAGCGGTCAGGCGGGTTCCCTGATTAAGCGGTCGGGTTTCATCGACCCAGACGTGGATATCAATACCGTGATCAAAAGCGGCATAGATGGGGGCGGTCGCCGTGCCGTGTTCAATGCATGCCAGCCATCCGGCATTGCAATGCGTGAGTATGTTGACAGTTTGTCCGCCTTTGCTGCCGCTTAACTTCTCAATGAGAGACAACCCGTGTTGACCGATTTTGCGGCAATTATCCACCTCCTGTTCGGTGATTGCACCGGCGGTTTCGCGGGCTAAACTGACAATTTTTTCGGGATTTGATACGTTAACAATGGCCGTCAGAACTTTATTTACACCCCAGGCAAGGTTGACGGCCGTGGGCCGGGCTGCTTTGAGACGATCCGCTTCTTTTTTTAAATACCCAGGATCGATTTGATTGTCCGGTGCGTTGAGCGTGGCTAAATACATGCCGTAGGCGCCGGTTGCACCAATAAGCGGGGCTCCCCGGACGTACATATCCTTGATGGCCTTGATGGCATCATCAACCGTTTTTAAGTCTACTAAAATAAATTCATGCGGCAGCTTACGCTGATCGATTATCTTAACGATGCGTTCATCATTATCGAGCCAGATCGTGCGAATGTCTTTTCCATCTACGTTCATAATTACATTTTCCCCAGGGCAAAATCAGATTGAACTTCTCCCAGAAGCACATGGCGTTTGAATACCTGGCGCATGCGGTTGGATTCCATTTTTTGATATACGATGGGTTCGGAATTTTGCATTTCCACGGTTACATTGGGTTCACTGCTGCACATGCCCATACACCCGGATGCCACCACTCTGATGTCGGAACGGTCAGATTCAGCCAGCTCTTCCATCAGGGCGTTCATGACCTCACGGGCTCCGGCGGCAATGCCGCAGGTGCCCATATGGACCGTAATTTTTACGGTTGCACCACCTTCGCGCAGCGAATTACTCTTTGTTGTATCTTCTTTGATTCGTTTTAGATCGTCAATCGTCAATTTTGGCATGATTTACCTCCGTGACTTCGGATTAGCCATTGCCTCCCGCCAGCTCGTTAAGCGAATTGCGGATGCTTTGGGTTAAATGATAGATTAACACCGGATCTGTCAAGGATTGATCCTGCGAATCCTCTTTAAGGTCCCGGGTGTCCAGGACGAAATCTTTAGTATCGACGACGTGGGTGTAAACAAAGTCCACTTTAGGATTACCCAGAATTAAAGTGGTAATGGTGGCGGCCATGTCTCCGACGGGTGCGCGGTCAATATGGCTGTAGCGAAAGGTCGCTTCAACTCGGGTTCCCCGGCCGGACTCAGTCTCTATTTCAAGCTTGCCCTCACAGCGATCTGCCGCCGCAGCCAGCAGCGATAGTCCCAGTCCCACCCTGCGGGTCGTGCGGCTGGTAATGAACGGATCGGTTGGTTTTTGGAGCTTTTCAGCCGGCATGCCACGGCCGTTGTCCTCGATGACAATGGTCAATAAATCCTCATTGCCGCGCGCCTCGTTGATCCAAATTTGGATACAGTCGGCTCCGGCAGTGATACCGTTTTCGGCAATATCCAGTATGTGAAGTGACAGTTCACGCAATCAGATCAGAACCCTCCTTCCTTCTTGCCGCAACAGCGATTTACGGATTTCAGCGATCGTAGGCCGGGCCATTTGAAAAACAGTCCATACCTTGCCGATGTCGTCGAGAAAGTGGGCATCGGAGGTGGTGATGCAGGCAAATTCTTCGATTCCAGCCACGGTTTTGTGCGCCTCGTTCAGCTTAACGTGACGGGAAACTTCCACGCCGTCCAGCGCCAGATCGGCCGGGATAAACCCCAACTGATTAATGATGCCATAGGCCGGTCGGTCAACATGGCAACATAAGCTGAGCCCCCCTAATTCGTGGGTTTTTCCTACAATGTCGTGCAATCCCAGGCGTGTCGCTCCGATTAACAGTCTTGGGTTTTCAGCCATAACTTCATCGTTTTCATTTGCCACTACCTGGCAGCCAAAAACTTCAGGCCTATTTTCGCCGGGCAAATTGGAATAGACATATGACTGCATTTTGCGGGCCGGTTCCAGTTCTTCAAATAAAGCCAGGATGTGGACCTCTTCTTTGGAGCACACCTCCATTCCCGGCAGCACCCGGACACCCTGCTTTTCACCTTCGCCCATCGCAACTCCGGCGTTTTCAATCGTATTATGATCGCAGATCGCAATTAAATCAAGGCCGACCTCCGTGCTCCTTCGTACAATCTTTCTAGGGCTCATGTCCCAATCACCACAGGGCGATAAACAGCTGTGAATGTGCAGATCGGCCTTAAACTTTTTTAGCGGGCGGTCAGCCATGGTGAACCATTTATTTTTTGAAACTATTGAATATTTTCGATTGAATATTGAATGTTTAAGATATTCTTTGGATTATAAAAAGGACGGAGCAAAGCGACATCAATAAATCTTCAATCTTCAATTTTCAATCTTCAATTCCGGCTTGTCCAAATTGGGTATAAATTCTGATTCCTCAGCCTTTTTTCTAGTCCATTTTTCCCACGCCCATGGAAAACAAACGGCCGGCAAGCTGATAAGCGGAATCAGATCCGAGCAGGATGGGGATACCTTCCTGATTGGCTTTTTCCAGGGTTTCATCATCCGGTGTTTGGCCCCCGGTGACGATGATGGCAGCCATATTGCGCAGAACCGCAACGGCGACGATATTTTGATGCCCCTGGATGGTCAGCCAAACACACCCTTCGGGAGCATTGCCCATAATTTCACTGAGCAGGTCACCGCAGTAGCCGTCTTCAACCTGGCGATCGAGGCCGTTGTCTCCGGCGACCACCTGCAGACCAAAATGTTCCACAAGATCATTTACTGTCATGGTAATTTCCCCCTTTTTCCTTTTGCTTTTGATGGTGCTGTGAGCACTTATCCAGAGACAATCCTGCAATGAGGCAGTACCGCAGACAATATCTTCGGCAAATGTCCGACAATCGGGTGCACCGCAGGCAGCGCAATCGGTTCCCCTGAGAAGCTCCATTGTTTTTTCTATTTCCTGCAATGACTCGAGGGACAGGGCTTCTTTTTTCGTGCCATATAATTCAATTAACTTGGCCGGACTTTTTTCCGTTTGAAAGTGTCCCTTTTCGTACATGCGCAATATATTTTCCCGGGTCAGGCGTCGTCCGAGCCCAAACAACTTGACCATCTTTTGAACGGCGCTCTTTGCCAGATACTTATCGATGGCTGTCAGCACGCCTCCCAGACAGCCTTCCCGGCAGGTTCGGAATTCGATATATTCGATATCTCTGAAAAGCCCCATCTCAATCTTCTGAAGATAAGCAACAGTCTCCTCCAGCCCTGAAACCGCCAGGGATCGATCGAAATCCATTTCCGCAATCTCGCCGCCGGACATAGCCCACATGGAAGCATTGCCGGTGGCGCAGGTTTCATATTCAAAACCTGTCTGGTCAAACGGCATGGCGTCGGATTTTTTAATTTGTTCGACTTGATGGGACAATTGCGGGAATATATCATTGATCCCTAAAGCAACTTCAGAAATATTCGGCTGATTATTGGGATTGCTGCATTGGGGCTCCATCTTGGTGGGGCAGGGATTGATGTAATACAGCACAACCGTATCACCTGATTCCTGATAAAGCGGGATTATGCGGCGTTTTACTTCCCGGGCCATGAGTGCCGCCGGCCTCAATACCGGTAAAACGTGAGGCATGAGGCTGGGAAACTGGTGGGCAATCAGTCTTACCACCACCGGACAGACCGGTGAGATAAGCGGCCAGGGCGCTTTATCTGAATCGCGGTTGCGATTGATAAACTCTTCCGTGGCGTAATGAAATATTTCCAAAAAATACGACATATCGATGGTATGCCGAAATCCCATTTGCCGCAGTCCCATTAGAATATCTTTGGGCATGACCCCCGGAAACTGGGCGTATAGAACCGGAGATACCAGAGCGATGGCAACATGATCCTGACCGAAATTCCCGATTTCTGCTGCCGCTGCACTGACTGCACCACCGTCGCATACCCGGATGCATTCGCCGCATCCGATGCATTGACCGACAACATTGACCGTCCGCTTGTCTGCCATGCGAATGGCTTTGGTTGGGCATGCCCGGATACATGAGGCATGTCCGTGGCACAGGGTTTTATCGAAATTTACGAAGCATGATGGCTGGTGTATATCCGTCAACCGTCATCACCCCCCTTGTTGCTGAAAAATACCATTCGGACCCGAGTCCCATGACCTTTTTCGGATTCAACAATGATATCATCAGCATTTTTTTTCATATTCGGCAACCCCATACCGGCACCGAATCCCATTTCGCGATGTTCATCTGAAGCTGTTGAAAATCCTGACTGCATGGCTTTTTCAATATCAGCTATTCCGGGACCGTCATCAGAAATTTCCAGAACCAGCTTATCGGGGTAAATCGCGAAACTCAATGACCCGTCGCCGCCGTGCATGACGACATTCATCTCTCCTTCGTAGCCGCATATGGCTACCCGGCGTGTCAGCTGTGGATCGAAATTGAGGGATTTGAGAAGCGTCTGAATCTTAATGGAGGCTTCCCCTGCACGGATGAAATCTCTTGACTTGATGTAGTAGCTTTTTTTTATTCCAGTCATGGCGGATAGTATATTGAAGATTGAAAAATGAATAATTATGGAATTCTGTCGATTCAGAAAATGACAAGTAACTTGGCACAGCCGAATTTATGCAGATTCCTGCCTATCGTACCTGTGGCTTATGCGGCAAAACAGCGCGCTATTTATATAAGAGCCGCTGTCCTAAATTCGTGAATTGCTGATTCCCGGACCTTTCAATCTTAATTCTTCAATATTCATTTCCATGCCTATCTTCTGCCGTCAAGGCCGGTCAAGTTGCAGGCGTACAGCCGGCCGCAGGATACAAACATTGAATAAGGGCTGGAGATTAAGGGCAATTCCTGCTCCTGGGCCAGATCGATGACCTCCTGGGGGGGGGTCTTATCTCGCACAAATACGACCGCCCCGACTCCCGCCACCATAGCGGTTCTGATGACTTGGACGGTAGTCAGACCGGTCAGGAGAATAGATCCTTCGGACAATCCGGCCAGTATGTCGCTCATCAGGTCACTGGCACCACAGGTGGTGACCTCTTTCTCTAAATGGTCATTTCCATAGACGACCCTCGCCTCCAGTGCTGCAACAATTTCTGATAATTTCATTGACACCGTCCAAATTTGGGTACTCGGAAATCCGGGCAATAACTGACCGGTAATATTACTTCGCACTTTCGGCAGCCGTGCGTTTGGGTGCACGTGATTGCTGTCAATGCGCCCGCTGCGGAATCGGGATTGTTAGTGCCGAGTATAGAATAAGGGGGTATGGGTGTCAAGGCAGAGATGATCGCCTGTTTATTTAACAGACCGAGATCTGTTTTATCAGTATAATTTCTTTACCATACCCCAAATTTTTGCTATTGAATCCCGGTGTGTAGAATTCAGATGGATATTCTTGGTCATTAGAAAAAGGAGAGGTCTATGAAGATCGGCATTATTGGAGGTTCCGGGCTTGATGATCCTGATATCATCAAAGATTTAAAGAGCCAGACATGGGCGACGCCCTATGGCGAAACAATTATAAAATCCGGGCGGTTAGACAGCAATGATATTATTTTTGTACCCCGGCACGGCAATCACCATCAGTTCAGTCCAACCCATGTCAATTATCGAGCCAATGTCCAAACCTTAAAGGATTTAAAAGTTTCGCATATTATTGCTACCAATGCCTGCGGCAGCTTAAAAGCTGAAATTGGCAGAAGTGATTTTATTATTCCCAATCAATTCATTGACTTTACCCGACACCGGATTAATACGTTTCATGATGATTTTAGTCAAGGCATGTTCCATGAGGTGATGGCCGATCCTTTCGATAAATCATTGGGTGATCTGCTGTATTCGGTTGCCGGGGATCTGGGGTTCCGGGTTCATAAAGATAAAACCCTGGTAACCATTGAAGGACCCCGTTTTTCAACCCGTGCCGAGTCAAAAATGTATATCTCATGGGGTGCGGATATCATAAATATGACCGTGGCCACGGAGGCTGCTTTAGCGAAAGAAGCCGGGATCCCTTATGCCGTGATTGCGATGTCGACGGACTACGACTGCTGGAAAGAAGACGAGGAAATGCCCGTCTGGCAGGATATTTTAGCCATTTTTAATAAAAATGTTGATAATGTCAAAAAAATATTATTAGAAACCATTCATCGAATATCAAAACAAGAAGGTGCCAAATGAATTCAACGACGCCCCCGGCGGATGAAAATTACGATTATCAAAAATCATGTGAGTATATTAAAAGCAAAGTCCGGTCTATTCCGGACTGGCCTATCAAAGGTGTCATATTCCGGGACATAACAACCTTGTTGCAAGACCCCACGGCACACCGGGAAATAAGTCGTATTTTTTATGATCGATACGTTAATAATAATATCGAAAAAATAGTCGGCATCGATGCCCGGGGGTTTTTATTTGGATCCGTACTGGCATATAACCTGGACATCGGATTTATACCGATACGCAAGAAAGGCAAATTGCCCTATAGGACAATCGGTGAATCCTACAGCTTGGAGTATGGTCAGGAGACAATCGAGATCCACGAGGACGCCCTCGCCAGCGGCGAGCGTGTTGTTATTATCGATGATTTAATAGCCACCGGAGGAACCATTGGTGCAGCCGTGAATCTGGTTGAAAAACTGGGGGGTGACATTGTTGAATGCGCCTTTGTCGTTGAACTTCCCGATTTAAACGGTAAGGCGAAACTCGGCAATCGAAAAGCCTTTTCGATAATCGAATTTGAAGGGGAGTAAGGAATGTCGAGTGTCGAATGACGAATGGCGGAAATCGCTTCGCTCAGTCAATTTAATTAGTAGACAGAGTGCCTTAATTCGACCTTTATCATTCGACATTCATCATTCCAAACCGCCGTTGACATTTTTGTCCGGTTGTGTGATATTCCTACCTTCATTTTTTTATTTGCCAACCCGATCAGCACTCTTTAGCCGGAGGTTAACGCATGACTCATTACCAGCATCCCCAACACCCTGATATTCAAGATGATATGTGGCCCCAAATCGATGAGATTATTACCGCAAACCGGAATGTTCCCGGTTCGGTCATTGGTGTTTTGCGCGAATGCCAGGATGTTGTCGGATATCTGCCGGTCGAGTTGATAGACTATATCAGCAACGGACTCAATCTTTCCCGCAGCGAAGTTTACGGCGTGGCCTCTTTTTACTCGCTTTTCTCGTTTGAGCCCAAAGGGCGGCATTTGATTAAGGTGTGTATGGGAACGGCCTGCTATGTTAAGGGTATCAAAGAGGCTGTCAATCGCATTGAAAATAAGTACGATGTAAAGGAAGGTGGCACCAGCGAGGATCGGCGGTTTACTCTGGAAGCAGTCCGATGCCTGGGCGCTTGCGGGCTTGCACCCGTCGTGGTCGTCGATCAGGACACCTATGGTGCCGTTAAGGCTGACACGGTGATTGAAACCCTCGAAAAATATGAATAGGTATAAATGGCCTCAGAGGACTTGAAGGTTCCTGGTAACCGAATTGCAGGAGAAAAGAATGAACAAGGTTAGAACTCAGTTGATGCTCTGTGGCGGTACAGGATGTCATGCCAGTGGTACCGGTGAATTCCAGCGGGCCCTTGAGGAGGAGCTGCAGCATCAGGGCCTGGCCGAAGAAATTAAAATCATCGAAACCGGCTGCAACGGATTTTGTGCGGTCGGTCCGGTCATGCTGGTCCAACCCGAGGGTATTTATTATCAGAAGCTTAAAGCCAAGGATGTGCATCATCTGGTGGAAGAGCACTTTCTAAAGGGGCGTCCGGTTAAAAGATTATTCTATCAGGAACCCGCCTCCAAAGAAACCATACCGACCATGGAGGAAATTCCGTTTTTTGCCAATCAGATGTTCTGGGTGATGCGCAACAAAGGGGCCATCGATCCGGAGGTGATTGATGAATATATCGCCCGGGACGGATATTTCGGGGCCGCTAAAGCGCTGCAGGGGATGACGCCGGAGCAGATTGTCGGCGAGATAAAAAACTCCGGTCTCAGAGGACGCGGCGGTGCCGGTTTTCCGACCGGTTTAAAATGGGAATTTGCGCGACAGAGTCCGAGCGAGTTTAAATACGTCCTGTGCAATGCGGATGAAGGTGATCCCGGTGCATTTATGGATCGCAGTATCCTTGAAGCCGATCCCCATGCGGTTCTGGAAGGCATGATTATTGCCGCCAAAGCAATCGATGCCCGTCAGGGAGTCATCTATGCCCGGACCGAATACCCGCTTGCGATTCGCAGGTTGGGAATTGCCATTGAACAAGCCCGGGAATACGGCCTGCTGGGCGAAGACATTCTGGGGACTGGATTTAATTTTGACATTGACATCTACCAGGGCGCCGGGGCGTTTGTCTGCGGCGAAGAGACGGCCCTGATGCGGTCGATTGAGGGCAAGCGCGGCATGCCGCGGCCTCGCCCGCCGTTTCCGGCTCATCAAGGATTATGGGAAAAACCGACCATTCTAAACAACGTTGAGACCCTGGCTAATATCGGACAAATTATATTAAACGGAGGCGATTGGTATTCCAGTGTCGGAACCGAGAGCAGCAAAGGAACCAAGGTTTTTGCCCTTTCCGGCGATGTGAATAACATCGGTCTGGTAGAAGTGCCCATGGGCACAACCCTGCGAAATATTGTATATGATATCGGGGGGGGCATCCCGGCCAAGAAAAAATTCAAGGCAGTCCAGCTTGGCGGCCCGTCCGGCGGTTGCGTGCCGGAACAGCATCTGGATACGCCGGTGGATTATGAAGCAATCGCCAAAGTCGGTGCCATCATGGGGTCCGGTGGGGCCATCGTTATGGATGAAAACACCTGCATGGTGGATATGGCCCGGTTTTTCATGGACTTTGTACAGGATGAATCCTGCGGCAAGTGTACCCCCTGCCGTGAAGGCACGCGGCGGCAGCTGCAATTGCTCGAAAAAATTTGCGCCGGCAAAGGCGACCCCGAAGATCTGGCAACCCTGGAGGAACTTTCGGAGATAATCAAGGAGACGGCATTATGCGGGCTGGGACAAACCGGGCCCAATCCGGTCCTGTCCACCCTGCGTTACTTCAGAGACGAATATGAAGCCCACATTTATGAAAAGCGATGTCCGGCCAAACGTTGTGTGGCGCTGTTGAAATTTGAAGTCGAGCCGGAGATGTGCACCAAGTGCGGGCTTTGTTTTAGGAGCTGTCCGGCCGATGCGATTACCTGGAAAAAGAAAGAGATTGCCTGGATAGATAAAGAAAAGTGCATTGAATGCATGACCTGTTTCGAAAAATGCCGATTTGATGCAATCTTTTAGCTGGAAGCTGGATTCTCGATGCTGGGTGCCGGATGCTGGATGCTCGATACTGGATACCCAAGACCTTAATGACCAATAACTATTCACTATCAACCAAACCATTTATATCCTTTTGGGGAGTATAACATGACTACCGCACTCATTTTGATGGGAGGCATGGGACTGATTATCAGTGCTGTTTTAGCTCTGGCATCAAAAGTTTTTTATGTGTACGTTGATCCCAAGGTCGAGGCTGTTGATGACGCTTTACCGGGAGCCAACTGAGGCGGTTGCGGGCTGCCGGGTTGCAGCTCCAATGCGGAAGCGATTGTGGCCGGCATCGCAGCGCCCAATTCGTGCGTGGCGGCCGGACCTGAGGTGGCTGAAGCCATCGCCGAAATTATGGGAGTTAAAATCGAAGCCAAAGAACCTGATATTGCACGGCCGGGTTGTTACTTCGGCGTGCAGGATGCCGATACGAAGTATATTTATAACGGCCTGGATGATTGCCGGGCGGTTGCCCTGTTGGGCGGCGGCATGAAGGTTTGTACCATCGGCTGCCTGGGTCTGGGAACCTGTGCCAAGGCGTGTCCCTTTGATGCGATTACCATGGGCCCCGAAGGATTGCCATTAGTCATTGAAGAAAAATGCACCGGCTGCGGCACCTGTGAGCGCGTTTGCCCCAAGCATATCATTAACCTTTCCTCTATTACGCGTCGCATTATGCGGGAATACACCGACGAAGAGTGCACCACGCCCTGCCAACGAGGCTGTCCGGCCGGTATCGACATCCGCGAATATATCCGGCAGATTACCCTGGGCAACCATCAACGTTCAGTTCAGGTAATCAAAGAGCGCAACCCCTTTCCCGCCATTATCGGCAGGATCTGCCCCCGCCCCTGCGAACTGGACTGTCGTCGAAATTTTATCGATGAGCCGGTTGCGATTAACTATTTAAAGCGTTACGCCGCCGATGTTGAAAGACAGAGCGGAACAAGAATTCTGCCTTACAAAGCCCCGCCTACCGGCAATCGCATTGCGGTGGTCGGCGGCGGAGTGGAAGGACTTTCAACCGCTTTCTTTACGGCCCGGCTGGGTCACGATGTCACCGTATATGAAGCCGGCCCCAAGCTCGGCGGGCTGTTGCGCAGCGCAATCGCCGCTGAGAGGCTACCTGCAGAAATCCTGGACTGGGACATCGACGGTATCCTGGAAATGGGAGTCAAGGCCGAGACCGGTAAAGCGCTGGGAAAAGATCTTACGGTCGAAAGCCTGCTACGGCAGGAGTTTAAAGCGGTATTTCTGGCAACCGGTGGCTGGGACAGCAGACTGGCTCGCGGAGCTATCAGCGAAATTGAATCCCCCGTCCCGGGCACCTGCATGATGGTCGATCTCTTAAAACTGGCGGCCGGTACCGATATATTCGCCGGTCAACCGGACCTGGTAATTTTCGGCGGCGGCAAATTGGCTCTGCAGGCAGCTAAAATCTGTCAAGATGCGGGCGCGGAAAAAATAACGATTCTGTTCCGTGAAGATCTGCAACATAGCCCCATAACCGACCTCGATGCCAACGAATCAGGCATCGAAGATCTGAAAGTTATCTACAACGCCGCTATTGAGCGCTTGAGGGGCATGGCAGATCATCTAACCGAACTGGAGTATATCGACACCCAAACGCGGGCAACCGTCACCATACCGGCACAGAACCTAGTTATTGCCACCGGACGGTTTCCGGAATTGATTTTCGTGAACAGAGAACTAACCGCAGGCGAAGCTGAAGAACCGGCTAAACCATTGGATGATCCCTTGAGCTGGGAAGCGTTTGCTCCTTATAAACAACCGGCGTTTAAAGACGAAATCGGGCTGTTTGCCGATGGTGATGTGCTGGCCGACTATAGTGCCGCGATTAAAGCCATTGGAGCGGGAAGAAGAGCGGCGGTTTCCTTGCAACAGATTATATACGGAATTGAGCCGGCACTTACCGATAAGGTGATCACGCCCCATTCCGTAATACAGGATGTCGATGATGTGGAAGCTGTGGCGGCATCTCAGCGCCGGATCATGCCGATTTGCAGCGGCAAGGAGCTTGCGGTATGCGGTGAGATTGAAAGAGGCTTTAGCGACGAAATGGCGCAGTCTGAAGCATCAAGATGTCTGCAATGCGGATTGATCTGCTACGCCCATTCTGCTTCGCCGGCCCGGGAAGAAGAATCCGTTCAAATGACGAACCCTTCAAATGTCGAATGACGAATGTCAAATGATGGAACCGCTTCGCTCATTTAATCATATTGACTAAAAGTTTTGGGTGATTATTTTTCGCTTGTTCAACTAATAAAACAATTTAAATTCACTG
>Ga0209568_1000316_pt1 | contig 16707 bp, 12 predicted proteins | sample WorMetOlspDAHAB2_FD_187406 | JGI IMG/M metagenome (GOLD analysis project Ga0209568, IMG submission 187406) | Marine gutless worms symbiont microbial communities from Max Planck institute for Marine Microbiology, Germany - Olavius sp. DAHAB.2... ...
GCTGCGCCGCCGTCAACTCATCGACACGCGAGAACCAGTCCCGAAAGCGCTCGTGATCCATCTCTCTGACTCCCAAAGCGTATCGAGAGGGATTCTACCACAATGCCTACGAATCGCGAATTGAGCCTTAATTTTGTAACACTTTTCCTGCAATAGTTTCAGACTGCCGCAAAGATGACACACGTGGCCGCCGCCGCGCCGATTGTGACAGCTTTACCGATTTTAAATGGAGAACCGGTTGCGATAAGACGGCCCGATTTGGCCGTTGCCCCCGTGTGACGGAGGCTGGATCGATCGGGCCTTTCCCGGATCTATGCCTCCGGCGCGCCAACGCGAAGGCACCGGCCATTTAGGCACGGCCGTGGTGCCTGAACGCCACCGCGCAAGCGCGGCTCGATCCCCCATAGGGCCGGAAGTTCCCCGCCACCGCGCGCGATGGCCGACATTGCCGACCATTCGGCATGGGCCGAAATGCCATCCCCATCGCGCTTGGGTTCGGAACGGCCCAGCTAAAAATCGGCCATTACCGGCAGGCAGCTAACCCACCCCGCGCTTACGCAAGCGGCGGCGCGAACTTGGTCAGGTCGATGCCGTCCACGGCGGACTTGTACTCGTCGATGCTCGGCGTCCGGCCGAGGATGGTCGACAGCACCACCACCGGGGTCGAGGCGAGCAGCGATTCACCCTTCTTATCCTCGGCATCGGCGACGACCCGGCCCTGGAACAGGCGCGTCGAGGTGGCCATGACCGTATCGCCCTTGGCCGCCTTCTCCTGGTTGCCCATGCAGAGGTTGCAGCCGGGACGTTCCAGATAGAGGATGTTTTCGTAAGCCGTCCGCGCCTCGGTCTTGGGGTTCGTGTCGTCGAACTCGAAGCCGGCGTACTTCTGCAGGATCTCCCAGTCGCCTTCCGCCTTCAGTTCATCGACGATGTTGTAGGTCGGGGGCGCGACCACCAGCGGCGCCTTGAACTCCACCTTGCCCTCGGATTTTTCGATGTTGCGGAATATCTGGGCGATGATGCTCATGTCGCCCTTGTGCACCATGCAGGACCCGACGAAGCCGAGATCCACCGGCTTCTCGGCGCCATAATAAGAGATCGGCCGGATGGTGTCGTGGGTGTAGCGTTTCGCGATATCGATGTTGTCGACGTCCGGGTCGGCGATCATCGGCTCATTGATATCGTCCAGATCGACGACCACTTCGGCGAAGTACTTGGCGTTGTCATCGGGCCTGAGCGCGGGCTCGGCGCCGGACTTGATCTCGGCGATCCGCTGGTCCGCCTTGTCGATGAGGCCCTGGAGCATGCCTGAGGGAATTTCCATGCCCTTGTCGGTCATCACCCCTATCCGGGCCTTGGCGATCTCCAGGGACTGGATCAGCGTTTCATCGTTGGAGATGCAGATGGACGCCTTGGCCTTCATCTCGGCGGTCCAGTCGGTGAAGGTGAAGGCCTGGTCGGCCAGCAGGGTGCCGATGTGCACCTCGATGATGCGGCCCTGGAAGACGTTCTCCCCGTCGAACTGATCCAGCATCTGGGCCTGGGTCGCGTGCACCACGTCACGGAAGTCCATGTGATCGCCCATCCTGCCCTTGAAGGTCACTTTGACGGACTCAGGCACGGGGATGCTCGCCTGGCCCAAGGCCAGCGCGAGCGCAACGGTTCCGGAATCCGCCCCGAAGGCGATGCCTTTCGACATGCGGGTGTGCGAGTCCCCGCCGATGGTGATCGCCCGGTCGTCGATGGTGATGTCGTTCAGGACCTTGTGGATCACGTCGGTCATGGCATGGTATTGGCCCTTCGGGTCGCGACCGGTGACCAGGCCGAATTTGTTCATGAAGGCCATGAGCTTGGGCGTATTGGTCTGGGCCTTCTTGTCCCACACGGACGCCGTATGGCAGCCGGACTGGTAGGCGCCGTCCAGCACCGGGGAAATCACCGTGGCGGCCATGGCTTCCAGTTCCTGGACGGTCATGGGGCCGGTGGTGTCCTGGGAGCCGACGATGTTCACCTTCACCGTGGCGTCCGAACCGGCATGCAGGACGGTGCCTTCGGGAACACCGACGGCGTTCCGGTTGAAGATCTTCTCGACGGCGGTCAGGCCCTGGCCCGGATGGGTGACGATCTTGGCCGGGGCGAACACCGGCTTCGGCTCCACGCCGAGGGTTTCCGCGGCGAAGGTCTGGAGTTTTTTTCCAAAATCGATGGCATAGGAGCCGCCGGCCTTCATGAACTCGACCGATTGCGGCGAGAAGGACGCGGCCACGTCGGCCAGTTCTTCCGAGCCGTCCTCGTTCATGAGTTTCCGGGTTTTCGTGTTGATGGTCAGCGACGTGCCCGTGGCGACGGAGTATTGTTCCTCGAGCACCGGGTTGCCGTCGTTGTTGATGATGGTGTTGCCGTCTTCGTCGACCTTCTTGACCCAGTTCTTCAGGTCGATGCCGATGCCGCCGGTGACGCCCACCGTGGTCAGGAAGATGGGCGAAATGCCGTTGGTGCCGGCGACGATGGGCGCCATGTTGACGAAGGGCACGTAGGGGCTGGCCTGTTCGCCCATCCACAATGCCACGTTGTTGATCCCGGACATGCGCGAGGAACCGACGCCCATGGTGCCTTTCTCGGCGATCATCATCAGGCGCTTGCCGGGATGCTGGATCTTCAGCGCCTCGATCTCCTTCTGGGCGGCTTCGGAGATGAAGCTCTTGCCGTGCAGTTCGCGGTCGGCACGGGAATGCGCCTCGGCGCCCGGCGACATTAGGTCGGTGGAGATATCGCCTTCCGCGGCGACGTAGGTGACGACCTTAATCTCGTCCTCGATATCCGGCAGATTGGTGTAGAACTCGGCGTCGGCGTAACTCTGCAGGATGTCCTTGGCGACCTCGTTCCCGGCCTTGTAGGCCGCTTCCAGGCGGTCCGTATCGGCGTCGTAAAGGAACACCTGGGTTTTCAGAACCTCGGCCGCCGCCTGGGCGATGCCCGCATCGTCGCCCAAGGCCAGATCGAGCAGAACCTCGACGGAGGGGCCGCCTTTCATGTGCGAAAGAAGCTCGAAGGCAAACTCGGGCGTGATCTCTTCGACGGTGGCAACGCCCAGGATGATTTCCTTCAGGAACGCCGCCTTGGCGCCGGCGGCGCTGGTGGTGCCCGGAAGGGTGTTGTAGATCAGGAACTTCAATGAGTCGTCGCGGTGTTCGTTGCCGGTGTCCTTGATCTGCGCGATCAGTTCTTCGACGAGCGCCCCGTCTTCGATCGGTTTCGGATGCAAATCCTGCGTTTTGCGCTCTTCAATCTCGGCCAGGTAATCCGTGTACAAACTCATCATCGCCCCACAAATCCAGGTGTTGTCGCAACTCAATAGGCGGATCGCCGAGACTTCGGGCGATCATTTCGAACTGAATCGGGTTTGATGTAGTTTAGCCCAGAGGGGCTTGCAAGATGAATCTAATCGCTTGATAAATTTAGGATTATTTCGGTTTCGCACGGATTTAATGGTCTCGCCGGATATTCGACATTGGCAGCGGATCGGCTCGACCCAGCCATCCCCATCGCGCTTGCGTTCGGAACAAAGCAGTTTTTTTTACTCCACCTTCGTCATATGCAGCCGCATGGGCGCCTTCGCGGCGTTGGTGGGGTGCAGGATGTCGCCCAGAACGGCGCCGGAATTCTTCACCATGAACACCTGCTTGATCGCCTTGGCGGTGTCCAGATCGATATCCAGGGCCCGGCGCAGGGCTTCGAGCTCGCTGGTCTGGCCGCCGGCAAGCACGTCGTCCACCAGGCAGGCGTCGACGGCGTTGATGTAGACCGCCAGGCGTTGGCCGGGATAGAGCTCCTTGATGGTGCGGCTGGCGATGAAGTCGGCGAAGGGCGTGGTGCCGATGATCTTCTGGGCGTCGGCCACGGTCTTCTGGACCTGGCTGTGGGACATCTGGCCGTGCGACACGTACTTGCCGAGGAAGGTCATCAAGCGGGCCCGTTCCTCGGGCTTCATGGCGTCGCCGTCGGCGTTCATGACGTAGGCCAGGATCGCCGTGGTGAAGCGGATGATGGTCAGCTCGTAGTCCGTCAGTTTGCTCATTTGCGCCCCGGATAGCTCACTTCCATGCCCCGGGCCGGATCCATCTGGGTGCCGTAGGGCGGGATCGGGTAGCGTAACCCGACTTTTCCGATCCCCGCCAGGCCTTCCATGCCGCGCACGAACTCGTCGGGCGGCATGGCCAGCAGCATCTCGTCGTCGGCGACGCCGCCGTAGCGCCGTTCCGCGTAGCAGGGGATGGAGATGGACGTCTCGCCGGTGGCCAGGGCCCGGCCCCAGGAATCGGAGCACGCGCTCTCGCCGGTGATGGTCATGTCGTAGCGCTTGTAGCGTTTCCACTGCAGCCCGTTGACGAACAGGATGGTCTGCGCCGGGTTGGCGTAGAACAGCACGATGTCCGGCGGGTCCAGGCGCGCCGACCGCAGCGGCGAGGCGCAAAGCCCCTCGTACTTGGGTTCCACCCGGGTCATCTGGTTCTGGTGCTGATAAGAAGCCTCCCGGTTCTCGAACCAGACTCCGTCCATGTTCTCGCCGGTGAGGTAGGACTCGCTCGGCTTGTTCAGCCCGACGATGCCGCCGCAGTTGGAGTTCATGCGGGTGTTCTCGTGCCGGATGCCCAGCGTGAACCCGGCGGTGCGCACCTGGCCAACCAGTTGGCACATGGTGAAGTGGAAGTCGGCGGTGGGGGTGCGCACGCCTTTCACCGCCATCATCTCGTCGGCGTCGGCGAACAGTTTCATGCCGATGGGGATGGTGCGGATGCGCAGCGTCTGGATCAACTGCTCGGCCAGCGCCTTCAGGTTTTCGGCGCTGGTGTCGTAGTCGGTGGCGGCTTCGGCGGTCATGGCGGGGCTCCCTGGTGGCCGGGCTGGAAATCACGGGGAATAGGTTAATGGCGCCGCAGGCGAGGTCAATGATTTGCGGGACGGCGCGATCCGCCCCGCGGCCCGGCGCCCGCTCAGGCCTTGGCGGTTTCCTCGTCGGCGTCGTCGGCGTCCATGGCGACGAATTCCTGCACCGTCGCCGGGTCGTCCTCGATTCTCTGTATGGTCCAGCCCATGACGCCGAAGACGATGGTCACGACGGGCGACAGCCAGCAGAAGAAGTTGAACGGCAGGTAGGCGATGGTGGCGACGCCGAGCACCCCGGCCTGATAGGCGCCGCCAGAATTCCAGGGCACCAGGTTGGCGGTCACCGTGGCGCTGTCCTCGACGGCCCGGGACAGGTTCTTCGGATGCAGGCCGCGGTCGCGGTAGGCCTGGGCGTACATGCGCCCGCCCATGACGATGGCCATGTACTGGTCGCAGAGCAGGATGTTGGCGGCGATGGAGGTCAGCACCGTGGAGACGATGAGCGACCCGGTGGACTTGGCCTTTTCCAAGAGCTTGGCGACGATGACCCGCATCTGGCCGGTGCGCTCGGCGATGCCGCCGAACATCATCGCCACCAGGATGATGGCGATGGTGTACATCATGGAGTTCATGCCCCCTTGGAGAGCAGCTTGTCCACCGCCTTGACGCCGGTTTCCGACGTATAGCCGCCGAAGGCGACGTTCAGGACCTGCTCGAAGGTATTGCCCTGCAGCGCCAGGCCGAGGAGCGCCGCCACCACGGCGCCGGCGACGATGCCGGGTATGGCCGGGACCCGCCGGTAGGCAGCGACGATGACCAGCACCGGCGGGATCAGGAACACCGGGTTGATGAAGAAGTGCTTGTCCAGGGTCTCCAGGATCTGCTTGACCTGGGCCACGTCGGCGTCGCTGCCGCCGTACTGGAAGCCGAGCGCGATTTCGATCACCAGGGTCAGGCCGAAGGCGACGCCGGTGGTGTACATCATGTGGCGGATGTGGGTGTAGAGGTCCGTGCCGGCCATGGCCGGGGCCAGGTTGGTGGTGTCCGAAAGCGGTGACATCTTGTCGCCGAAGTACGCCCCGGACAGACACGCGCCGGCGACGATGGGCAGCGGGAACCCGAGCCCGGCGCCGATCCCCATGAGGGCGACGCCGATGGTCCCCGTGGTGCCCCAGGACGTGCCCGTGGCCAAGGAGGTAATGGCGCAGATGATCAGCGCGGTGGGCAGGAAGATCTCCGGTTCCAGGACCAACAGCCCGTAGTAGAGCAGCGACGGAACGACGCCGGACAGGATCCAAAGCCCGATGAGAATGCCGATGATCATCAGGATGATCACCGCCTGCAGGGAGTTGGCGATGCCGGCGATCATGCCGTCCTGGATGGTCGCCCACTTGTAGCCGCAGCGCAGGCCGACGATGGCGGCGGCGACGACGCCCAGCAGCATGGCGATGTGGGGATCGGTCTCATAGAAGACGATTGCCGAACTGATCGAGACCACCAGCACCAAGATGGCCGAAAGCGCTTCCCATATGTGGGGGGCCCGGGGCGGGCTGGATGTATCCGGCATGGTTGTCCTCCTCTCCGGCCATAGTGCCCCGCATCGGCGGGCCGGACCAAGCCCAATGTTGAGACGCGACTTGGCGGGCGGGGCGGTTCGCCGGGCCGCGGGAATTCAGGTTCATTGTAATCGCATGGCGATTTTGCCAGCATGACGCATGCCCGATGTCGCGCAGAAACAGATCGATCTCAGGGAAAGCCAATACCCGGAGACGCTCGCCATCCTGGATTATTGGAACGACCGACGGGGTTCGCGTTTCGCGCCCGCCTGGGCCGATATCGACCTCATGGACCTGCCGATGCCGTTGATCCCGCGCGTCGTCGTGGTCGACGTGCTGGAGCGGCCCTTGGATTTCAAGTACCGGTTTTGGGGCTCATGGCATGTCGAGTTTCACGGATACGACCAGACCAACAAGCTGGTGTCCGAACTCATGCCGCCGGCTTACGGCGAACTGATCGCCAACCAATACAAACATACCATCGAGGCGCGCGACCCGTTGCTGTTCGTGCAACAGATTCCGGTCAAGTCCGGCCTCTGGTACTTCACGGAACTGATCCGCTTTCCGCTTTCCGACGACGGCGAAAAGGTCAGCAAGATCCTGTCTGCCGAATCCTCCGGTGGCGATACCCACGAAGCGCAGAAATATTTTACTCATATGGCGTGAGCCACCATCGGCCGGGCACGATGATCGGTCCGACAAGGGTCATTCCCGCATCCTCCGCGCCCGCCGAAATGACGGCCGCATTCCACCCATCACCTTTTTTGCTAGCCGCTTCCGGCCTCCTTTTCTATCTTGGGGCGGCGTTGGGGGAGGTGTTCCGGGGTTTTCCCCGGTGATGGAGAGATCGTCATGCATGAAATCATCCAGCAGCTTGAGGAAAAACGCGAACAGGCCCGCCTGGGCGGCGGCCAGCGGCGCATCGACGCCCAGCACAAGCGGGGCAAGCTGACGGCCCACGAACGCATCGAGATGCTCGTCGACGAGGGCAAGTTCGAGGAATGGGACATGTTCGTCGAACACCGCTGCAGCGACTTCGGCATGGACGAACAGACCATTCCCGGCGACGGCGTGGTCTGCGGCTACGGCAAGGTCAACGGCCGCTCCGTGTTCATCTTCTCCCAGGATTTCACCGTCTTCGGCGGATCCCTTTCGGAAGCCCACGCGGAGAAGATCTGCAAGGTCATGGACCAGGCCATCAAGGTGGGCGCGCCGATCATCGGCATCAACGATTCCGGCGGCGCGCGCATCCAGGAGGGCGTGGCGTCCTTGGCCGGCTACGCCGAGGTGTTCCAGCGCAACGTCATGGCATCCGGCGTGGTGCCGCAGGTCTCCATGATCATGGGGCCGTGTGCTGGCGGTGCCGTCTATTCGCCGGCCATGACCGACTTCATCTTCATGGTCGAGGACACCAGCTACATGTTCGTCACCGGCCCGGACGTGGTCAAGACGGTGACCCACGAGGACGTGACCCACGAGGAACTGGGCGGCGCCATCACCCACACGTCCAAGTCAGGCGTCGCCGACAAGGCCTTCGAGAACGACGTGGAGGCGCTGCTCTACCTGCGCCGCTTCATCGATTTCCTGCCCTCCAACGCCAAGGAGAAGCCGCCCATCAGGCCCACCTCGGACCCCACCGAGCGGGTCGACATGTCCTTAGACAGCTTGATTCCCGACAACCCCAACATGCCCTACGACATGAAGGAACTGATCATCAAGATCGTCGACGAGGGCGATTTCTTCGAACTGCAACCCGATTACGCCGGCAACATCATCATCGGCTTCGGCCGCATGGAGGGAACCACGGTGGGCTTCGTCGCCAACCAGCCCATGGTGCTGGCGGGGTGTTTGGATATCGCGTCCTCCATCAAGGGGGCCCGGTTCGTCCGGTTCTGCGACTGCTTCTCCATTCCCATCGTGACGCTGGTGGACGTGCCGGGCTTCATGCCGGGCACGGCCCAGGAATACGGCGGCATCATCAAGCACGGGGCGAAACTGCTGTTCGCCTTCGCCGAGGCCACCGTGCCGAAGGTCACGGTGATCACGCGCAAGGCTTACGGCGGCGCCTACGACGTCATGAGCTCCAAGCACCTGCGCGGCGACGTGAACTTCGCCTGGCCCTCGGCGGAGATCGCCGTCATGGGGCCGAAGGGGGCGGTGGAGATCATCTTCCGGGCCGACATCGGCAACGAGAAGAAGATCGAGGAGCGCACCGAGGATTACCGCCAGCGCTTCGCCAACCCGTTCGTCGCCGGCCGCCGCGGCTTCATCGACGACGTCATCATGCCCCACGAAACCCGCCACCGGGTGGGGCGCTCCTTGCGCATGCTGCGCAATAAGGAGGTGGTCAACCCGTGGAAGAAGCACGCCAACATCCCGTTGTGAGTTGAGCCGGGGAGGGGGGAACGGATGACTGTCCATGTGACGCCCGTTAACGGCGATTTCGTCGCCCGGGTCACCGGCGTCGACCTGACCGCGCCCCTCGATGACGCGGACTTCGCCGCCGTGGAGGCGGCCTTCGAGACCTACGGCGTGTTGGTGTTCCCCGACCAGCCCATCTCCGACGACCAGCAGATCGCCTTTTCCGAACGCTTCGGGGCGCTGGAGCCCTCGGTGCGCCGGCACCGGGACCGGGCCGTCGAAAATCCGGTGATCTCCGATATCTCCAACGTCGGCCCCGACGGCAACCTGCTGGCCGCCGATTCGGAGGCCATGTCCTATAACCGGGGCAATCAGCTCTGGCATTCGGACTCTTCGTTCAAGCGGATCCCCTCCAAGGCCTCGCTGCTGTCGGCCCGGGAGGTCCCGCCCGACGCCGGGGAGACCGAGTTCGCCGACATGCGGGCCGCCTGGGAGACGCTGGCGCCGGAGATGCAGGCCCGCATCGAGGACCTGGCGGCGTCGCACAGCCTGGCCTACTCGCGGGCCACCATGGGCTACGACGCGGGCGCCGAATTCAGCGACGTGGAGAAGGACGAGGTGCCGCCGGTGCCCCAGGCCATGGTGCGCACGAGCCCGGTCACCGGGCGCAAGTCGTTGTTCGTCGGCTCGCATGCCTCGCACGTCATCGGCATGGACGCGGAAGTTGGCCGGGCCCTGTTGGACGAACTGCTGGCCCACGCCGCCGAAGACCGCTTCGTCTACGCCCACAATTGGGCCGTCGGTGATCTGGTCATGTGGGACAACCGCTGCGTCAACCACCGGGGCCGGCCCTGGGAATCCGGGCGCTACCGGCGGATCATGCGGCGCACCACCGTGGCCGGCGAGGTGCCGACGGCCTGAGTCACTCAGGCGGCGGTTCGGCGCCGGTCTGTTCGGTGATCCGCCCGTAGTGTTCGATGCGGCGGTGGCGGGCGAAGTCGAACATGGTGGTCTTGCCGAAGGTGCAGTCGTCCAGGTCGATTTCCGCCATCACCACCTCGTCGGCCTCGGTCTTCGCCATGGCGATGATCTCGCCGTCCGGATTGACGATGCAGCTCTCGCCGAACAGGTGGTGGCCGTCTTCCGATCCCGCCTTGGCAACGCCAACCACGAAGGTCGCGTTCTGGTAGGCGCCGGCCTGCAGGGTGAGCCGGTTGTGGAAGGTGCGCTTCTCGATGGCCTCGCCGGGCTTCTGGGAGTTCACACTGGGTGTGTTATAGCCGAGCATGACCAGTTCGACGCCCTGCAGGCCCATGACCCGGAAGGTTTCCGGCCAACGTCGGTCGTTGCAGATGCACATGCCCATGACGCCGCCCATGGCGCGCCACACGGGAAAGCCCAGGTCGCCCGGTTCGAAGTAGCGCTTCTCCAGGTGCTGGAAGGCCCGATCCGGGTCGAACTCGGCGTGCCCCGGCAGGTGCACCTTGCGGTACTTGCCCACCTGGTTGCCCTGATTGTCGACCAGGATGGCGGTGTTGAAGTGCTGGCCTTCCGGGGTCAGTTCCGCGTAGCCCAGGTAGAAGCCGACGCCCCGTTCGCGGGCCCGGCGGAACAGGGGCTCCGTGGCCGCACCGGGCATCTCGCGCTCGAACCATTCATCCATGTCGCTTCGGTCTTCCGCGTAGTAGCGGGGAAAGAAGGTGGTCAGCGCCAGTTCCGTGAACACCACCATGTCGGCGCCCTGGTCGGCGGCCTCGTCCAGCATGGCCGTGAGCCGGGCGACCACGGCCTGGCGCGGTTCATTCTTCTGGATCGGGCCCGACTGGGCGGCGGCGATGGTCAATGGGCGCGGCATGGCTTCCCCCGGTGGCAATGGACTGGGCTTTGGGCCATCATAGGGGCATCGCCCAGGCCCCGGCAAACCGAGGAGTCCGAAGCCCGCCATGGACCGCGAAGACGACCCGCCACCCGTCCCCGAACCCCGGCCCGGACCGAGCCCCGAGGCCCTGGCGGCGCGGAAGCGGGTGCTCGGTTTCGGCACCCACCTGATCGGCTATTTCGCGGTGATGATCATGGTCACGGCGCTGAATTTCTGGTTCACGCCTGAAAACCTCTGGTTCATCTGGCCCATGGTCGGCTGGGGGCCGGTGCTGGCCTTGCACGCCGCCTACGCCATGGGCCTGTTCGGCATTTTCAAGGACTGAGTAAATCCGCGCCCTGTGCATGGATTCTTCCGGCCTGAGGGGGTAAAACCGTGCTGCTGGGGGGAGCCAGCAGGGTGGAGTGAGCGATGTTCAAGAAAATCCTGATCGCCAACCGGGGCGAAATCGCCTGCCGGGTCATCAAGTCGGCCCGCAAGATGGGGATCCCCACCGTCGCCGTCTATTCGGACGCCGATAGGGACGCGTTGCACAAGGAGATGGCCGACGAAGCCGTGTACATCGGCCCGCCGCCCACCTCGGAAAGCTACCTGGTCATCAACAATATCCTGAAAGCGATCCGCGAAACCGGCGCCGACGCGGTGCACCCGGGCTATGGGTTCCTGTCCGAGAACGCCGCCTTCGCCGAGGCCCTGGATAAGGCGGGGATCACCTTCATCGGCCCGCCCGTCGGCGCCATCAACGCCATGGGCGACAAGATCGAATCGAAAAAGCTGGCCGAGGACGCCAAGGTCTCCACTGTGCCCGGCCACACGGAGGCCGTGCGCGACCCGGACGACGCGGTGAAGATCGCCAATTCCATCGGCTATCCGGTGATGCTGAAGGCCTCCGCCGGCGGCGGCGGCAAGGGCATGCGGCTCGCCTGGAACGACGAGGAATGCCGCGACGGCCTGGAGCGCGCCGTCAACGAGGCCAAGTCGTCCTTCGGCGACGACCGGGTGTTCGTCGAGAAGTTCATCGAGGAACCGCGCCACATCGAGATCCAGATCATCGCCGACAAGCACGGCAACACGGTCTATCTGGGCGAGCGCGAGTGTTCCATCCAGCGGCGTCATCAAAAAGTCCTGGAAGAAGCCCCGTCGCCGTTCCTGGACGCCAAGACCCGCAAGGCCATGGGCGAGGAGGCGGTGGCCCTGGCGAAGGCCGTCGATTACCACTCGGCCGGCACCGTGGAGTTCATCGTCGATTCGGACAAGAACTTCTACTTCCTGGAAATGAACACCCGGCTTCAGGTGGAGCACCCGGTGACCGAGCTGGTCACCGGCGTCGATCTTGTCGAGCTGATGATCCGGGTCGCCGCCGGCGAGAAGCTTCCCATCAAGCAGAAGGACGTGAAGTTGAACGGGTGGGCCCTGGAGGCCCGGGTCTACGCCGAGGACCCGTTCCGCAACTTCCTGCCCTCCATCGGCCGGCTGATCCGTTACCAGGCGCCGGAGGAGGGGGCGCATGTGCGGGTTGACACGGGCGTCTACGAGGGCGGCGAGATCTCCATGTACTACGACCCCATGATCGTCAAGCTGATCACCTACGGGGCCGACCGCAACGAAGCCATCGCTCACATGAAGGACGCGCTGGATGCCTACTACATCCGCGGCGTCAGCCACAACATCGCCTTCCTGGCGGCCCTGGTGGCGCATCCGCGCTTCGTCGCCGGCAACATGACCACCAATTTCATCGCCGAGGAATACCCCGAAGGCTTCCATTCCCAGGACCTGCCGGCAGAGGACCCGGTGGTGCAGATCTCCGTCGCCGCCGCCGTGCACCGGGCCTACCAGGGCCGCGCCGCGCTGATCAGCGGCCAGGTGCCGGACCACACGCGCCAGGTCTCCGATGACTGGGTGGTGGTGCTGAAGGACGGCGAGCACCCGGTCACCGTCAGGCCCGCCGCCGACGGCTTTTTCGTCATCATCGACGGCACCACGCACGAGCTGCAGACCGGCTGGAAGCTGGGCGAGCCCCTGTTCCGCGGCAACCTGGACGGCAAGGACATCTGCATCCAGGTGGAACGCCAGGACATCGCCTACCGCCTGACCCACGGCGGCTCCCAGGACGATATCCTGGTGCTCAGCCCCCGCCATGCCGAACTCAACGCCCACATGCCCGTGAAGGAGCCGCCGGATACCTCGAACCTGTTGATGTCGCCCATGCCCGGCCTGTTGGTTTCCGTCGCCGTCGAGGCCGGCCAGGAGGTCAAGGAGGGCGAGGAACTGGCGGTCATCGAGGCCATGAAGATGGAGAACGTGCTCCGGGCCGAGCGCGACGCCACCGTCGCCGCCGTCAAGGCCGAACCGGGCGACAGCCTGGCCGTCGACCAGGTGATCCTGGAATTCCAGTAGGCCGGTGGCGGAGAAGGCCGTCCATGTGGTCATTTCGGGCCGCGTCCAGGGGGTCTGGTTCCGCGGCTGGATGAAACGCGAGGCCGCCACCCGGCAGGTCACCGGCTGGGTCCGCAACCGCCGCGACGGCACCGTCGAGGCGGTCTTCGCCGGCGCCGCGGCGGACCTGGATTCCCTCATTGCAGCCTGCCACCACGGCCCCCCGGCGGCCCGGGTCATCGACGTCCAGGTGACGCCGACGGCCAACCCCGGGCTGGGCGACTTCCGGCATTTGCCGACGACCTAGGGGGGATCGGGCCCGGACGGGGCGCCATTTCTGACCTGGGTCAAGGATGACCAAAAAACTTCACCATAAATCGACTTGGGAGTCGCCCATGCGACTTTTCCGGGCGAACCCATGGGGTGGAATAGCCACAAAAAAAAGTGACTTTTTAGCGCGGCCGGATTTCGGTTGTCTCACGGCGAAGACGGAAGAAGTTTGAAATGATGGTTATTTCACTCCATTCCGGCCGAAAACAAGGCGTTCCGACCGAAAAATCACTAAAAGACGCCCCGCGAGTCGCCTATGCGACTCCGTCCGGTGAACCCATTCGATCCGACAGCCACACGCCATGAACGCATCCATCTCCGGGGCCGGCCGTGGCGACGCGGCCGGCCCTCTTCCTGTCGATTGTGCATCGTGACGGTCGTCACTTCGCCGGATTTCCCCTAGAATAAAATGAACCAACACTCGTGTTACGACACAGAGTAGGGAACGGGCGCCGCCCAAGGGGCAGGGGCCCGCCATCACCGGGGAGGTTCATGGGGATGATCACCGTCTTTCGGGTTTCGCGCCGCCTGCGCGCCGCCGTCGCCGCACTCTTGTTCGCATTGGCCCTGGCCCTGCCGTCGGGCGGCCAGGCGGCGAGCCTCACCGAGGCCGTTTCCGGCATCGATACCGGGCCCGACGCCGACGCCGCCTGCCGGGCCGGAATCGAGACCCTGGTGGGCACCGTGGAAGGGCTCGGGGTCGCCCAGCTTTCCAACGTGGTCCTGGACGGGGACGTCATCTCCGGGGACCTGAGCCTGCCCATCGGCGGCACCTGGAGCCTCTATCTGTTCGCCCCCGACTGCTCCACGGACGCCTACGCCCTGTTGAAGCCGAAGAGCGATCTGAAGTTCTCCGACATGGTCAATTCCGTGCCCGGACTGGACGAGGTGGACAAGCTCGGCCTCAACGACCAGGCCTTCATCTATTCGAACACGGACGCCGAACTGGCCGCCGCCGACGTGCCGGATGCGGTGAAATCCATCGTTAGCGCGGCCTTGGGTGGTGACGACGGCTTCGCGCTCGAGGTCAAGCCGGGCCTCACCGTACTCGGCGTCATGGATCTCTCCAAGTCCACCCTGACGGACAAGGCGCTCGGATTCCTCGGCCTCAAGGACGATGCGTCGAAGCAGATCGCCATCAACGGCCTGATGGCCGCCGAGATGCTGGCCGAGATCGTCGCAGGCAACAAGCCGACACCCGTCTTCACGCTCACCGGCGTCCTGCCCGGCCTGACCCTGACGCTGCCCGGCGGCTACGCCCTGCCGATGGCGGCACTGACCTTCACCACGGACTTCTCCGCCGACGGCAAGGCCTTCGCCATGAACGTCGCCGCGGAGGACGAATGGAAGCAGGCCCTCGGAATCCCCGGCCTCAATCTCTCCAACGTCAACATCGACGTCACAGCCGGCGACGACACGGCCGCTTCCATGAGCGCCGCGACCTCCATCGGCGGCCAGGCCCTGGATGTGGCCTGGTCCGTGGAAAAGGCGGAGGGCGCCGAGGTGGCCGTGCAGTTGACGGCGCCGGAAGGCAAGTCCTTCAAGATCGGATCCCTGGCCGGCCTGAGTTCGGTGCCGGGAATCGGTGAATTGGCCTTCTCGGAACTCACCGTCTCCAACGCCGGTTTCGGCGGCACCATGTCGTGGAACGGCAAGACCCTGGACGCCGCCGTGGCGTTCCTGGGCAGCGGCAGTTCGAAGAAACCAGTGGTCCTGTTCCGCACGGAAACCTTCAAGCTCTCCGACATCCATTCGGACATCTCCAAGACGCCGCTCGGCAAGATCAAGCTGCCCGGCGTCATCTTCACCCTGGCCAAGGACGACCCCGGCAAGCTGGACCTGGACAAGCTGCCGTCCGTGGCCGAACCGCTGCTCGGCGCCATCGCCGAGAAGACCAGCGGGTCGCTCGACATCAGCGAGGGCGTCGGGCTGCTCGGCGTCATCGACGCCGCCGAATTGGGGGATGCGGGCAAGGCGCTTGGCGTCTCGTCGGGGGAGTTCGTGCTCGGCGGCACCATCGGCGGCGTTTTCGGCGGCAATCCCAGCCTATCGCTGTTCGCCGCCATGCCCACCTTCTCCGGCGGCGGCAAGGTGCCCAAGTTCCTGAAGGCGGCGAAGGGGGTGACGCCGCAACTGGTGCTGGATTTCAAGAAGACCGGCTCCAGCCTGGAAAGCGCCATCGGCATCGAACTGGTGACCAATTTGAAGGTCGGCAAGCAAGACGTGGAACTGGGCACCGCCATGCGGGCCGTGGTGGCGGCGTCCGGCGTCGGCATCAACATGGGCGGCACCCTCGATACCTGGGACAACGCCTTCGGCCTGAACGGTTTCGACATGCGCGACGTGGCCGTCTCCGTCAGCGTCGACGCGGACGGCGCCGTCAGCGTCGGCATCCAGGGCGACGTGACCCTGAAGGACGGCAAGACCATCTTCACGCTGCGCACCCTGATGACCCCGACGGCGGCGGCCGCCGGTTTGCCCAAGGAGGTGGTCTTCGATCTTTCCACCAACCACATCAGCCTGCAGGGTTTCATGGATCTGGCCGACGTGTTCATCGGCTCCACCGGCAACAATCCGGTGGCCAAGGCGGCCCGGGGCAAGGGCCTGTTCAAGACCCTGCAGCTCGATAAGCTGCCGAAGATCGAATACGTACAGTTCAAGAACGACCAGGGCGAGATGGAGGACGTCCGCATCTACCTGGCGACGCCCGGGGCCTCGGACCCGAACCTGGACATCGACGGCATGGGCATGGGCATCCAGGGCCGCTTGCGCGCCATCGGCAAGGACCTGGCCCAGGCCAAGGCGGAGATCTCCGAAAGCGGCTTCGTCATCGACGGCGAAGTGCTGCTGAACAAGATCGGGCCCCTGAAGATCAAAGAAGCGAAGATCGACGCGGAAGCCAGCCTGACGGAGCTGCCGCACCTCTATCTCGGCGCCCACGCGGTGCTGCTGGGGGTTAGCCGTGAGATCCAGATCGAGCTGGACAAGACCAAGATGGCCTTCGAGCTCACCGACAAGCTCGGCCAGGTGTTCACCAGCCACATCCTGGCCGAGGCCGCCGTCTCGGCGAACCCGGATTTCAAGGCGGAGTTGGAGTTCAAGGGTGACGTGCTCGATTTCGTCCTCGGCAAGATCGAGGATGAACTGAAGAAGGCCGTGGATGCCTACAAGAAGGACGTGGACAAGGCCCGTGAACCGCCCCGGGATTGCCGGAGGCTGTTTAGTTTGAGTTACGCCGCTTCGGACCTGGTGTCCATCATGGCGTCGTATAGCTCCTCGGCTTCGACCGGCGGAATGTTCCCGATGGGCTCGAGCAGC
>Ga0209568_1000317_pt1 | contig 16694 bp, 16 predicted proteins | sample WorMetOlspDAHAB2_FD_187406 | JGI IMG/M metagenome (GOLD analysis project Ga0209568, IMG submission 187406) | Marine gutless worms symbiont microbial communities from Max Planck institute for Marine Microbiology, Germany - Olavius sp. DAHAB.2... ...
ATCGTCGCAAGTGAAGTCTGTGCGTAGGGGAATGCCGCGTGCCATGGAAAAACTCCTCTGTTTTCCATGTTGAATCACACCCCGCCTAACAGTCCCTTAATGAGTCAAACTTTTTACAGCTTGGTAGAAACCGGTTACTTCGTCGCCCGCGGCGAAGGCCGCAACGGCGTCGAGGACGTCAACATGATGCTGATCGGCCGCCAGGCCGTCGGCACCTGGGTGCTCAATTACCTGGGTTCGGCCCGCGAAGTGCTGAGCGAGCTCGAGGCGGCCCGCATCAACGCCGCCCTGGATGGCCTTTCGGTGATCATGGGCGGCGCCGAAGAGCTGGACGTGGACCGGTATTTCCCGGACGTCGGCGCCCCAGTCGCAGGAGAAAAGCCATGAAATCCCCCGAAACCATCGCCGCCGAGGTCAAGCAGGCGTTCGAGAAGATCAACCGCGACAACATGGCCGGCCTGCCCATCGTCAATACGGCCCTCGAGGTGGAGACCATCGGTTTCACGATGCACGAAGGCCGGACCGTCGGCGTCATCGTCGCGCCCTGGCTGATGACCCTGGCCCTGTTTCCCGGCGACGACGACGATTGGAGCGACGTCCAGGTGGGCACCAAGCAGCGCTTCACCTTTCCGTCGCGCGATTACAAGTTCATGGCCAACGAGATCGAGGGCATCGGCATCTACTACGGCTTCGCCCTGCACTCCCCCATGCATGAGTTCGAAAGCCAGGACCACGCCGTGGCCAACGCCGAGGCGTTCATGGAGGTCCTCATGGTGGAGAACGAGAACGCCGAGGACGAGTTGGACGAGGAGCGCCTGGCGCTGTTCCTGCAGGGCGAGGAGATGGCGAGCATCAAGCAGAAGGAATGCGCCTCCGCCCGGCCGCCGACGGACGGTGCGGTGACCCTGGTCGGCCAATCGGACAAGGCCATCAGCCGCCGCGAGCTGGTGCGGGGCGGACTGCGGCCGAGCGCCTGAGCCATCGCCGGCCCGCCCGGCATGTCTCCAATCACCCAAGATATTTCCATAAACTGGAATAAAACTTTTCAATTAATTATAATATTGGAAGTTAAATTTCCAATTTAGTATGATGCCATTCTGAAATCCGTTTTGAATCAATGGGTTCGGGATGGGGGCAGAATAGCCCGGAAATTGCGGTTTTCCGGCGCAATAACGGGGGTCCTGTCGGGTCCCCTTCCAGAAAGCGGACCAAAGTGGATCGAACCGATGCAGCGGGTTCAACATCAGGGCGGGGCGACATGGGGCTAGAGGGCAAGATCTTCGCCGATCTACGCTTTCACGGGGCCGAACCGGGCACCGAAGTGACGCTCACCTCGACGCGCCCGCTCGACCTGGCCCGTTGTTTCGTCGGCATGAAAACCAGCGAAGCGGTGGCCACTGTGCCTTTGTTGTTCAGCATCTGCGGCGGCGCCCAGGCGAGCGCCGCCGTGAGCGCCTGTGAAACCGCCGCCGGCGGCGACGGCGGCGGGCGCGCCCAAGCCCGCGCCCTGATCGTGGCGGCGGAAAGCGCCCGCGAACACATCCTCCGAATTCTCCTCGACTGGCGCCCAGACGGCGACGACCGCACACCCCATCCCGGGCTTCCGGCAGTCATGCGGCTGCGTGAGCGGATGCAGGCGGCCCTGTTCGGCGAGGCCCTGCCGTTCGCCCTTTATGCCGAATCGCGGATCGACCGCCCGGCGGTCAACGACACCATTGCCGCCTTGGACGACATCCTCGCCCAACATATCCTCGGCGAGGCGCCGGAAACCTGGCTCGCGCGGGAGGACCGGGCCGCCTTCGAGGCCTGGTTCGAGACTACGACCACTCCGGCAGCCGCGTTCTTCGCCGAGCTTTTCGGCCGCCAGTGGCAGGCGGTGGGACGGGCCGATCCCCGGTTCCTGCCGGACCTGGACAGCGGCGAACTTTGGCGGCGGTTGCTCGACGACGACGGCGGCTCCTTCACCTCGCGGCCGGAATGGAACGGCAAGCCATGCGAGACGGGGGCCCTGGCCCGGGCACGGGCGCATCCCTTGATCGGCGATTTGCTGGCCGCCTACGGCGCAGGCATCGTTACCCGGCACGCGGCGCGCCTGGTGGAACTGGCCGGCATTCCTGCGGTCATGCGACGGGCCTTGACGGATGTCATTTCCGCAACCTCGGTCACAGCGCATGGTGGGGACGGTGCCATGGCCCAGGTCGAGACGGCGCGCGGTCGGCTGATCCATGCGGTGCGCTTGGACGATGAGCTTATCGCCGCCTACAAGATCCTGGCGCCGACGGAATGGAACTTCCACGCGGACGGCGCCGCCGCCACGGCGCTTCGCGGGCTCACGGCCGGCGATCCGGCGGCAATCAAGGCCCAGGCCGGGGAAGTGATCCGTGCCGTCGACCCCTGTGTGGATTTCGAGGTGAGGATCGGCTGATGCATGAGTTGTCCATATGCGAAGGCATCATGCAGGTGATGGAGGATCAGGCCCGCACGGAGAATTTCAGCCAGGTGGCCGCCATCCGCCTGGAAATTGGCCCGCTCGCCGGGGTCGAACTCGACGCGCTCCGGTTCAGCTTCGACGTCGTCACCCGGGGCACCATCGCCGACGGATGCCGGCTGGAGATCATCGAGACGGAAGGCCGCGCCCATTGTCTCAAGTGCGACCATACGGTCTCCCTCAAACGGCGCTTCGATGCCTGCCCCCGGTGCGGCGGCTATGGGCTCCACGTGACCGGCGGCGACGAACTCAGGATCAAGGATATGGAGGTCAACTGATGTGTAACGTCTGCGGCTGCGGGCAGGGAGAGACGCGCATCGAGGGCGCCGCTCCCGGCAATCCCGACCACGATCACCACCATCATGATCATGATCACGCTCACGACCATCACCACGGCCACGACCATGATCACGGTCACACCCATGACTACGGCCAGGGCCCGGCACGGGCTCACGCCCCCGGAATGACACAATCGCGGATGGTCCAGATCGAACAGGACATCCTGGCCAAGAACAACGGTTATGCCGCCGCCAACCGGCGCTATCTGGAGGACCGCGGGATCCTCGCCCTGAACCTGGTGTCCAGCCCCGGCGCCGGCAAGACGACCCTGCTGGCCCGCACCATCACCGAGCTCAAGGGTGAACTTTCCATGGCGGTCATCGAAGGCGACCAGGAGACCGCCAACGACGCCGAACGCATCCGCCGGACCGGCGTCCCGGCGATCCAGATCAACACCGGCAAGGGCTGCCACCTGGACGGCCACATGGTTGGCCACGCCATCGACAGCCTGCAGCCGGCGGACCGCAGCGTGTTGTTCATCGAGAACGTCGGCAACCTGGTCTGCCCCGCCGCCTTCGATTTGGGCGAGGCCCACAAGGTGGCGATCCTGTCGGTGACGGAAGGCGAGGACAAACCTATCAAATACCCGGACATGTTCCACGCCGCCGACCTGATGATCATGAACAAGGTGGACCTGCTGCCCCACCTGGATTTCGACGTGGGGGCCTGCAAGGACTACGCCCGGCGGGTCAATCCGCGGATCAAGATCCTGGAGGTCTCGGCGACCACCGGCGAAGGAATGGCCGGGTGGCAGGCCTGGATCAAGGCGACCCGGGAGGCAGCCCTGGCCGGCCTCTCCGACGCCAAGCGTTCGGCCTAGGGAAGACGCGCATGTGCCTCGCCATACCGGTCAAAGTGCTTTCCATCGACGCCGCGGCGGACAGCGCGGTGGTCTCCCTGGAGGGCGTGAAGAAGCAAATCTCCCTGGCCCTGGTGGAGGACGTCACGGTGGGTGACTTCGTCCTGGTCCACGTGGGCTACGCGCTGAACAAGGTGAGCCCCGAGGAAGCGGCGCGGACCCTGGACCTCATGGCCGAGGCGGGCCTAACCGAGCCCGGTGAACCGGAGGCCGCGGCATGAAGTACGTTGATGAGTTCCGCCGCAAGGACTTGGCCAAACGCATCGCCGGCGCCATCACCGAGGCCGCCGACCCGGGTCGCGACTATCACATCATGGAGTTCTGCGGTGGCCATACCCACGCCATCTTCCGCTGCGGGGTCCAGGACCTAATGCCCGGGAACGTGCATTTCGTGCACGGACCGGGGTGTCCCGTCTGCGTCCTGCCGATCCCGTGCATCGACAACGCCATCGAACTGGCGGAACGCCACGGGGTGATCCTGTGTTCCTACGGCGACATGATGCGGGTCCCGGCCAGCAAGAAGAAGAGCCTGATCAAGGCCAAGGCGGCCGGCGCCGACGTGCGCATGATCTATTCCACCCAGGACGCGCTCAAGATCGCCCGCGACAATCCCGATCGCCAGGTCGTGTTCTTCGCCATCGGCTTCGAGACCACGACACCGCCCACCGCCGTCGCTCTCAAGCAGGCCCAGGCGGAGGGCCTGGAGAACTTCACCGTGTTCTGCAATCACGTGCTGACGCCGTCGGCCATCCAGCACATCCTGCAGTCACCGGAGGTGCGCGATTTGGGCGCCGTCTCCATCGACGGGTTCCTCGGCCCCTCCCACGTCAGCTCGATCATCGGCAGCGCGCCCTATGAGTACTTCGCCGAGGAATTCCAGAAACCGGTGGTGATCGCCGGGTTCGAGCCCCTGGACGTGATGCAGGCGGCATTGATGGTGATCCGCCAGATCAACGACGGCCGCTTCGAGGTGGAGAACGAATACAGCCGGGTCGTCACCCGCGACGGCAACCCCAAGGCGAAAGACCTGGTGGCCGAGGTCTTCGAACTGCGCCGCGCCTTCCAATGGCGCGGCCTTGGCGAGGTTCCCTACAGCGCGCTCAAAATCAAGCAGGCTTTCCGGGACTTCGACGCCGAGGCGCGCTTCGAGATTACCGAGAGCAAGGGCCGCGACGTCAAGGGGTGCGAATGTCCGGCGATCCTGCGCGGCGCCAAGAAGCCCACCGACTGCAAGCTGTTCGGCACCGTGTGCACGCCGGACAACCCCCAGGGCTCGTGCATGGTGTCGTCGGAAGGGTCCTGCGCGGCCTATTGGAGTTACGGGCGTTTCCGCCTCAACCGCGAGGGAAAGGTGAAGGTGGCATGAACGACATGTCGAAACGGTTCCCGACCCGGCTCAACCTCAGGAAGGGCCATGTGGACATGACCCACGGCGCCGGCGGCCGGGCCATGGCGCAACTCATCGAGCAACTGTTCGTGCGGCATTTCGACAACGATCTGTTGCGCCGGGGCGACGACCAGGCGGCCTTCGCCGTGGACGGCGGCCGCATGGTCATGAGCACCGACGGCCACGTGGTCTCGCCCCTGTTCTTCCCCGGCGGCGACATCGGCTCGCTGGCCGTGCACGGCACCGTCAACGACGTCGCCATGTCCGGGGCCCGGCCGCTTTATCTCTCCGCCGGGTTCATCCTGGAGGAAGGCTTCCCGCTGGCCGATCTGGAGCGCATCGTCCAATCCATGGCCGAGGCGGCCAAGAAGGCCCAAGTTGCCGTGGTCACCGGCGACACCAAGGTCGTGGAGAAGGGGAACGGCGACGGCGTTTTCATCACCACCACGGGCGTCGGCGTGGTGCCGGAAGGGTTGGACATCTCCGGCGCCAATGCGCGGCCCGGCGATAAGGTGCTGGTCAACGGCCCCATCGGCGATCACGGCATCGCCATCATGTCGAAGCGCGAGAACCTGACCTTCGAGACGGAGATCGTCTCCGACAGTGCGGCCCTGCACGACCTGGTGGCGGCCATGGTCTCGGCGGTGCCGGAAATCCACTGCCTGCGCGACCCCACCCGCGGCGGCCTCGCCTCCACCCTGAACGAGATCGCCCAGCAATCGGGCGTCGGCGTGCGCCTGGAGGAAGACCGCATCCCGCTCCGCCCGGACGTGGCCGCGGCTTGCGAACTGCTGGGGCTCGACCCGCTCTACGTGGCCAACGAAGGCAAGCTGATCGCCATCTGTCCCGCGGCGCGGGCCGGGGAACTGTTGGAGATCATGCGCGCCCACCCCTTAGGCGCCGAGGCGGCGGTCATCGGCGAGGTGGTGGAGGATCCGGACGCCTTCGTCACCATGGAGACAGGCTTCGGCGGCGGCCGGATCGTCGACTGGCTGGCCGGCGAGCAACTGCCGAGGATCTGCTGAGCCATGCGCATCCTTCTCCTCGTGCACGGTTTCAACTCCCTCAGCCAGCGCTTGTTCGCCGAACTGCGGGAGGCCGGTCATGAGGTTTCCGTGGAGTTCGACATCAACGACGATGTGCTCATGGAGGCCGTCGAGATGTTCCGCCCGGACGTGGTCCTGGCCTCGTTCCTGAAGCGGGCCATCCCCGAGGCCGTCTGGCGCCACCATACCTGCCTGATCGTGCATCCCGGGATCGTCGGTGACCGGGGTCCCTCGGCCGTCGACTGGGCCATTCTGGATGACGAACCGAGGTGGGGCGTGACCGTGCTGCAGGCCGAGGCGGAGATGGACGCCGGCCCCATCTGGGCCAGCGCCGAGTTCCCCATGCGGCCGGGCACCAAATCGAGCCTCTATCGGAACGAGGTCACGGACGCGGCCTCCGAGGCCGTCGCCCTGGCCCTGGAACGCATCCAGGGGGCCGAGTTCCAACCTGAGCGGGCCGGCCCCCAGGCGCCGGGCCGGCTCAGGCCCGCCATGCGCCAGGCGGACCGGGAAATCGACTGGCCAGGCGACGATACGGAAACCGTGCTCCGGAAAATCCGCTCAGCCGACGGCGTGCCCGGCGTCAAGGATGCGGGCCTCGGCCGGACGCTCTACCTCCACGACGCCCATCCGGCGCCCGGCCTGTCGGGTGCGCCGGGGACGCTGGTCGCCCGCTCCGGTCCGGCCGTCGCCTGCGCCACCGCGAACGGCGCCGTATGGATCGGCCACATGCGCGCCCCCGATGGTGACACGCCCTTCAAACTGCCGGCGGTCCGGGTGCTTGCCGAAGCGGCGGCGGCGCTTCCCGAGGTTCCCATCGACACCCCCGGGGGCTACCAGGAAATTTGCTACGAGGAACGCGATGCCGTTGGGTTCCTGCACTTCCGCTTCTACAACGGCGCCATGGGCACGGAGCGCTGCCGGCGGCTGCTCGCCGCCTACCGGGAAGCGGCGGCGCGGCCAACCAAGGTCATCGTGCTCATGGGCGGCCCCGACTTCTGGTCCAACGGCATGGACCTGAACGAGCTGGAGGCCGCCGCCAGCGCCGCCGAGGCCTCCTGGGAGAACATCAACGCCATCGACGACCTGGCGGAAGCCATCATCCGCACGGACAGCCACCTCACCGTCGCCGCCCTGCAGGGCAACGCCGGCGCCGGCGGGGTGTTCCTGGCACGCGCCGCCGACCGGGTATGGCTGCGCCGGGGCATCGTCCTCAACCCCCACTACAAGGACATGGGCAACCTTTTCGGCTCCGAGTTCTGGACCTACCTGCTGCCGCGCCACGCCGGCGAGGCCAACGCCGGGCGCATCAGCCAGGCCCGGCTGCCCATGTCCACGATTGAGGCCCTGGAGCTCGGACTGGCCGACGCGGTCCTGGACGGCGCGCCGGACCGGTTCTTGGCCGAGGTGACGAACGGCGCCCAGGCGATGGCCGCCGACGGCTTCGATGCGGCGATCACCGAAAAGGCGCGGCAGCGCGCCGCCGAAGAGGCCGTCAAACCGCTCACCAGCTACCGCCAGGAGGAACTGGAGCGCATGCGGCGGAACTTCTTCGGCTTCGACCCCAGCTACCACGTGGCCCGCTACAACTTCGTTCTCAAGGTGCCCAAGTCCCGGACACCGGTGACCTTGGCCCGGCACCGGGACCGACGTGTCGCCGATGATCCGCCCGACAAGGCCATGAGGAGGGCCTCATGAACGACAGCCTGCCCACCGTGCTCATCGTCGACGACGAGGTCCGGTCCCTGGAGGCCCTGGAGCGGAACCTGTCCGACGATTTCCAGGTGCACACGGCCAACAGCGCCGCCGAAGCCCAGGACATCCTCGACGAAGAGGATGTGCAGATCATCCTCTGCGACCAGCGCATGCCGGAGATGACCGGGGTCGAGTTCCTGTCCCGGGCCCGGGAAACCTGGCCCGAGGTGATCCGGATCATCATTTCCGGCTACACGGACGCCGAGGACATCATCACCGGCGTCAACGAAGCCGGCATCTACCAGTACATCACCAAGCCGTGGCGGCCGGAGAAACTGACCCTGACCCTGCAAAACGCGGCCCGTCTGTTCGACCTGCAGCGCCAGAACGAGCTCCTGGCCGTGGAGCTGAAGATGACCTCGCAGAACGCCGAGAACATCATCGGGTCCAGGCGCCGCGAACTGCGCGACAAGCACCACGACAACGACGGCATCATCCGCGCCGAGGGGAGCTGCATGAACGCCGTCTGCGAGACGCTCCGCCAGATCGCCGGCTACGACGTTTCCGTCCTGCTGACCGGCGAATCCGGCACCGGCAAGGAACTGGCGGCCCGGGCCCTGCACTACAACTCGCGCCGCTGGGACAAGGCCTTCGTCGTCGAGAACTGCGGCGCGGTCCCCGACGAGTTGCTGGAAAGCGAGCTGTTCGGCCACAAGAAGGGCGCCTTCACGGGCGCCGTCGAGGACCACGAAGGCATGTTCGAGCGGGCCGACGGCGGCACCGTGTTCCTGGACGAGATCGGCGAGGTGTCGCCGGCCTTCCAGGTGAAGCTGCTGCGGGTCCTCCAGGAGGGCGAGATCCGGCCGGTGGGCTCGAACAAGACCCGCCGCGTGGACGTGCGCGTCATCGCTGCCACCAACCGGGACCTGGAAGCCGACGTCCGCGACGGGCGCTTCCGCAAGGACCTCTACTTCCGCCTCGCCGCGGTGACCGTCGACATGCCGTCCCTGAAGGACCGGCGGGACGACATACCCGTGCTGGCCGAGCACCTGCTTCACCAAGCGACCCAGGCCCTCGGCAAACCGGTGCGCGGGCTCTCCGCCGAGGCCATCGAATGCCTGAAGCGCTATCACTGGTCCGGCAACGTCCGCGAGCTGCAGAACGAAATCCAGCGCATGCTGGTGATGGGCCAGGAGGACAGCGTCCTCGGCGCGGAACTCCTCTCGGCCCGCGTTCTGATGGTGGCACCGCCGGAGGACGAGGACGAGATCGCGGTGCTCACCGGTTTCGACGGCACCCTGAAGGAGCGCGTCGAATCCCTGGAAGCCAAGATCCTCCGCGAGGTGCTGATCCGGCATCGCTGGAACAAGAGCAAGGCGGCGAAGGAGCTGGGTCTGTCGCGGGTCGGCCTGCGCGGCAAACTGGAGCGCTACGGCCTGGAGAAGGTGGAGAGCCTAGATACGCCGGCCAAGCCGCCGCGCCTGCAAGGCGCCAAGGGCTGACCATGGGACGCATGGGCGATACCAGGGGTGAAGCGGGCCCGGGCCTCATCGAACAGGTGGCGCTTCCCGATTCCCTCGGCCTGGCGCCGGAGGGCGAGGAGGCCTGGATCGAGGTCATCCGCAAGATGGATTCCGTCTATGCGGACCTGGTGGCCTCCCAGGTGGAACTGGAGGAAAAGAACGCCGCCCTCGAGGAGGCTCACCAGTTCATCGGCAACATCCTCAGTTCCATGACCGATGTGCTGATCGTCTGCGGACGGAACGGCAATATCCGTCAGGTCAACGCCGCCCTGGAGGAACTCACCGGCCGCAGCGAGCAGGCGCTCATCGGGCAGCCGCTCACCACCCTGTTCGCCGACGACATGATCCCCACCGTGTCGCGGCTGACGGAACGGCTGCAGCTGGAGCGCGCGGTGCCGGATTTCGAGATTTCCCTGCTCGGCCCCGACGGCGGGCCGGTGCCGCTATCGGTCAACTACGCGTCGCTGTACGACGCCAAGGGGCGGGTCGCCGGCACCGTGCTCATCGGCCGCTCCATCGGTGAGCTGCGCCGCGCCTACCAGGAACTAGACGAGGCCCACCGGTCCCTGCACCAGGCCCAGCAGCAGTTGATCTTCACCGAGAAGATGGCGGCGTTGGGGCGCCTGGTGGCCGGCGTCGCCCACGAACTGAACAACCCCATCAGTTTCGTGTTCGGCAACATGCACGCCCTGCAGCGCTACGGCCAGGCCATCACGGACTACCTCTCGGCCCTGGACGGCGGCGCCGACAAACGGGAACTGGCGCGGCTGAAGGAGGAGCTGAAGATCGACAAGGTGATGGCCGACATCCTGCCCCTGGTGGACGGCACCCTGGAGGGCGCCGAGCGGGTCAGCGATATCGTCCAGGACCTGCGCCGGTTCTCGGGCAAGCAGTCGGAACCGAAACAGGCCTTCGATCTGGTGCCGGTCCTCAACACGGCCGCCCATTGGGTCATCAAGAGCGCCAAGCACAAGCCGGAGGTCACCACCGACATGCCCGACGTGCTGGAGGTCTTTGCCCACAAGGGGCACATCCACCAGATCGTCGTCAACCTGATCCAAAACGCGGTCGACGTAATGGACGAAACGGCGCGGCCCCGCATCGACATCTCCTGCGGCCGGAACGGGGACCGGGTCCGGATAACGGTCCGCGACCATGGCCCGGGGATCCCGGAAAAGGATCTGGCGCATATCTTCGAGCCCTTCTTCACCACCAAGCCCATCGGCGACGGGACGGGGCTCGGGCTTTCCGTCAGCTACAACCTGGCCGAGGAGCAAGGCGGCACGCTGACCGGCGACACCCATCCGGACGGCGGCGCGCTCTTCACCCTGGACCTGCCCCTGGGCGAGGCGGCGGCCGATGGCTGAAACGGCGCCGACGCGGAAGAACCTGCTTTGGCTGCAGTCCGGCGGCTGCGGCGGCTGCACCCTGTCGCTGATCTGCGCCGAATCCCCGGATTTCGTCACCTCCCTGGACAACGCCGGGATCGACGTCCTGTTCCATCCGGCGCTCAGCGAAGCGACGGGAAGCGAGACCAATGCCATCATCCAAGACGTCCTGAACGGTCGCATCCACCTCGATATCCTCTGCCTCGAGGGCGCCGCCATCACCGGCCCCAACGGCACCGGCCGTTTCCACATGATGTCCGGGCCGGAAGACAAGGCCATGAAGGATCTGATCGCGGAATTGGCGGCGCTCAGCACCCATGTCATGGCCATCGGCAGTTGTGCCGCCTTCGGCGGCATCTCGTCCGGCGGCGACAACCTGATCGAGGCCCGCGGCCTGAGCTACGACGCCGAGGAACCGGGCGGTCTCCTGGGGGGCGAATTCCTGAGCGCCAGCGGCCTGCCGGTGATCAACATCTCCGGCTGTCCGATCCACCCCGATTGGGTCGTCGAGACCCTGTTCCAGATCGCCGCCGACGACCTTCGCGCCGGAGACCTGGACCCCAAGGGACGGCCCAAGTCGATCTCCAACAAACTGGTTCATCACGGCTGTTCCCGTAACGAGTTCTACGAATTCAAGGCCAGCGCCGAACAACTGGGTGAGCTGGGCTGCTTGATGGAACACCTGGGCTGCAAGGGCACCCAGGCCCAGGGCGATTGCAACATGCGGACCTGGAACGGTTTCGGTTCCTGCATTTCCGGCGGCTATCCCTGCATCGCCTGCACGGAGCCCGGGTTCGAGGACCCGGGTCATCCCTTCGTCGAGACGCCGAAGGTCGCCGGCATTCCCATCGGCCTGCCCACGGACATGCCGAAGGCCTGGTTCGTGGCCCTGGCGTCGCTTTCCAAGGCGGCGACGCCGGAACGGCTGCGCGAGAACGCCACCTCGGACCACATCCGCAAGGCACCGCGTTCGAAATCCAAGCGGGGCCGGTCATGAGCCGCCTGATCGTCGGGCCCTTCAACCGGGTCGAGGGCGACCTGGAGGTGAAGCTCGAGATCGCCGACGGCGCCGTCGCCGAGGTCCGGGTGGTCTCGCCGCTGTACCGGGGTTTCGAGCAGATCCTGCAGGGCAAGGACCCCCGAGACGCCATGGTCTACGCGCCGCGGATCTGCGGCATCTGCTCGGTCAGCCAATCCATGGCCTCGGCCCGCGCCATCGCCGCCGCCCAGGGGCTGGCGAAGGTGCCGCCGAACGGCGATTTGGCCCGCAACCTGATCTTAGCGGCGGAGAACGTGGCCGACCACCTGACCCATTTCTACCTGTTCTTCATGCCCGACTTCGCCCGCGACGCCTATCAAGGAGAGCCCTGGCACGCCGACATGGCGGTCCGCTTCCGGGCCCTCAAGGGCACGGCCCTGCAGGACGTCCTGCCGGCCCGCGCCGAGTTCATGCACATCGTCGGCCTGATGGCCGGCAAGTGGCCCCATACCCTGACCCTGCAGCCGGGCGGCACCACCAAATCCGTCGAGGTGCAGGAAAAATCCCGTCTCGCGGCGCTGCTCGGCGGGTTTCGCCGGTTCCTCGAGGGATCCCTCTTTGGGGCGCCCCTGGAACGGGTCATCGCCTTGGAAAGCCTGGACGACCTGGCGACGTTGCTTACCGAGATAGGGCCGGAGGGGAGCGACATGGCACGCTTCCTTAACGCCGCCGACGCCCTGGCCCTGGACCGGGCGGGCCGCGCTGCGGACCGGTTCATGAGCTATGGGGCCTACGAATCGGCCGACGGGCACCTGTTCGCCCGCGGCCTTTTCGCCGACGGTGAAGCGGGCGACGTCGATCCGAAGCTCATCGCCGAGGACGTCACCCACGCCTGGATGCAGGGCAGCAAGGGCCCGCTGCATCCCTTCGAGGGGCACACGGTTCCGGAATGGAGCGAGGACGGCGGCTATACCTGGTGCAAGGCGCCGCGCCTGGACGGCCAGGTGGTGGAGGTCGGCGCCCTGGCCCGCCAGGTGGTCGACGGCCACCCGCTGATCCGCGACGCCGTATCGGCCAGCGGCGGCAACGTGCGGAACCGTGTGCTGGCGCGGCTGTTGGAGATCGCCCTGGTCACGGTGGCCATGGAATCCTGGGTCGGCCGCCTGATGCCGGGAGAGCCGTTCTGCGCCCACGCCGACATGCCCGAAGGCGCCGACGGCTTCGGCCTGGTGGAGGCGGCGCGGGGCTCGCTGGGGCATTGGCTGACGGTCCGCGACGGCCGCATCTGGAACTACCAGATCGTCGCACCGACAACCTGGAACTTCTCGCCCCGGGACGCCGCCGACGTACCCGGCGCCCTGGAGCAGGCCCTGGTCGGCGCGCCGATCCGGACCGGCGAGACGGAGCCCGTGGCCGTGCAGCATATCGTCCGGTCCTTCGACCCATGCATGGTCTGTACGGTGCATTAGGAGCGCGTAATGGGTCATCCGGCATCATCCGCAGTTGCAACGGAAGGCCGCGGCATCCGCGTGCGCGGCCTGGTGCAGGGGGTCGGTTTCCGGCCCACCGTGTGGCGCCTGGCCCGGGATTTCGGATTGCGGGGTGACGTCCTCAACGACGGCGCCGGCGTCTACATCCGGGCCTGGGGAACGGACGGCGACCTGGATCGGTTCCTGGACCAGCTCCGCACCGCGGCGCCACCCCTGTCGCGCATCGATTCCATCGAATGGGACCGGCTGCCGGCCGATCCCGGGCACCAAGGGTTCCACATCGCCGCCAGTGTCTCCGGCGAGGCGGAGACAGGCATCGTTCCCGACGCCGCCGCCTGCCATGCCTGCCTGGGCGAGGTCGACGACCCGGCCGACCGGCGCCACCGCTATCCCTTCGCCAACTGCACCCACTGCGGGCCGCGGCTCAGTATCGTCGAAGCCATCCCCTACGACCGCGGCCACACCTCCATGGCCGCGTTCACCATGTGCCCCGAGTGCCAGGCCGAATACGAGGACCCGGCCGACCGCCGGTTCCATGCCCAACCCAATGCCTGTCCCCGGTGCGGGCCCAGGGTCTGGCTGGAAGGTCCAGGAGGCGAACCCATGGCGGTTCCCGACGACACCGACGTCCTGGCCGCTGCCGCCCGGCTGATCACGGATGGAAAGATCCTGGCCATCAAGGGGATCGGCGGCTTCCACCTGGCCTGCGACGCTGCCAGCGACGCCGCGGTCGACGAACTTCGCCGCCGCAAGCACCGCTACGGCAAGCCCTTCGCCCTGATGGCGCGGGACTCGGAAATCATCGCCCGCTACGCCCTTGTCGACCCCGCCGAGGGCGCGGCGCTCACCGGCAAGGAGGCGCCCATCGTGCTTCTGGAACGGCGGCCGGACGCGCCGCCCGTCGCCGCCGGGGTGGCGCCGGGCCAATCGACGCTGGGGTTCATGCTGCCCTATACGCCCCTGCATCACGTGCTGATGGCGGACTTCGGCGGCGTCATGGTGCTGACGTCCGGGAACCGGTCGGACGAACCGCAGGTCACTGAAAACGCCGAGGCCCGAGATCGGTTGGCCGGAATTGCCGATGCCTGGCTGATGCACGACCGCGCCATCGTCAACCGGTTGGATGATTCCGTGGTCCGCGTCATTGCCGGCGGAACCCGCGTCATCCGCCGGGCCCGGGGCTACGCCCCGGCACCGCTGCCGTTGCCCGAAGGCTTCCAGGGCGCGCCGCCGGTGCTGGCCATGGGCGCGGAGTTGAAGAATACCTTCTGCATGGCGGCGGACGGCCGGGCGATCCTGTCGCAGCACATGGGCGACCAGGAGAACCCCCGGGCCCACGCCGACTGCCGCCGCAATATCGAGCTCTACCGCCGGATCAACGACTTCACCCCGGAAATCGTCGCCGTCGACATGCACCCCGACTACATGCCGACCCGATGGGGCGAGAAACTGGCCGCCGATTTCGGCGTTCCCCTGGAGCCCGTGCAGCACCACCACGCCCACGTGGCGGCGGTCATGGCGGAACACGGCTTGGCGCGAAACTGTGCCCCGGTTCTCGGCGTCGCCCTGGACGGACTGGGTTACGGCCCCAAAGGCGAGCTCTGGGGCGGCGAGTTCCTGCTGGCCGATTACCGGGAATTCCAACGTCTCGCCCACTTCCGGCCGGTGGCCCTGATCGGCGGCGATAAGGCCATGGCGCAGCCCTGGCGCAATCTGCTGGCGCACCTGGATGCCGCCATGGGCCGGGAAGCCCTCATGGAACGGTACGGCCAATTGGCGCCGGCCCGCGGCCTGGCCGGGAAACCGCTGGCGGCCATCGACGGCATGCTGGCCGGCCGCGTCAGCGTGCCCGAGGCGAGCTCGGCGGGGCGCCTGTTCGACGCCGCCGCCGCCGCCCTCGGCATCTGTTTCGACGAGATCACCTTCGAAGGCGAGGCGGCGATCCGCCTCGAGAACCTGGCCCGCCGCGCCGCCCCTGAGGTCGGCCGTTATCCCGTGCCGGCGGCGGCGGTCATCACCTGGGAGGAGCTCTGGCACGGCCTGCTCGACGACCTGGGGCGCGACGAGGCGCCCGAGGTGGTGGCCCGGCGCTTCCACAACACGCTCATCGGTGTCGTCGTCGAGACCGTCTGCCGCTGCGCCGAGGCCGAGGGCCTGAAACGGGTGGCGCTCACCGGCGGCGTCTTCCAGAACGCCCTGTTGCTGAACGGCACCATGGACGGACTCGCGGCCCGCGGCATCGAGGTCCTGGCGCCCCAGGCCACGCCCGCCAACGACGGCGGCGTCTCCCTGGGCCAGGCGGTAATCGCCGCGGCGCGGCGCGGCGCCGATGGAGGGCCGCCATGATCACCTCGGTGCTGCTTCTGGGTTTCCTGATCGGCCTGCGCCACGCCTTCGAGCCCGATCACGTGGCCGCCGTGGCCTCCATGGCGAGCGGCACCACGTCGCTCAAACGCGCCGTCCTTCAGGGCAGCGTCTGGGGGCTCGGCCACACGCTCACCCTGTTCGCCATCTGCGGCCTGGTGATGGCGACGGGCACCCAGCTCTCGGAGACGCTGGCCGGGCGGCTGGAGATTTTCGTCGGGTTCATGCTGGTGGCTCTCGGCCTGGACGTGATCCGGCGCGTCTACCGGGACCGCGTGCATTTCCACACCCATCGCCATGCCGGCGGGGTCCGCCATTTCCATGCCCACTCGCACCTGGGCGACGACGCCGATCACGATCCGCTCCGCCACGATCACGCCCACCCGACCGGCCTCCCCTACCGGGCCTTAGTGGTCGGGCTCATGCACGGTGCCGCCGGATCGGCGGCGCTGGTGGCACTGACCGTCCAGGCGACCCCGTCGCTCTGGTCCGGGTTCCTCTACGTGGCCCTGTTCGGCGCCGGCTCCATCGCCGGCATGGCGCTTTTCTCCGTGGTCATCTGCATCCCGCTCCGCAGCGCCCGGGCCCTGACCCGGACCCACAACGGCCTGCAGCTCGCCATCGGCGGCGGCACGGCGGGGCTCGGCTTGTTCATCGTGGTTTCGGGGCTGGCGGCTTAGAGAAACGGACCCGGGTTATCCTGGGTGGACGTCGGCCGATGGCGGTGAAAATTTCAGGACTCCCTCCGGGGGATTTCGGCGTCTCGCCCTAAAACAAAAGGACCTGGGATATCCCAGGTCCTTTCGAAGGGCTCGATCGCCTCAATGGTTGCGGGGGCGCGCTACAGCCAATTTCATAACTCCGCGCCAATCGTGGTTGAATTTAAGGAGCTCGGTATAATTCCCCCACATGACGAAGTCTGCATAGCATTTTCGCAAATTGGTCAACGGACTTCCGGTCTTGGGGGGCAATCGGACTAACACCAGTCGCGTGCGGTTCGTCGCCTTATGAGACCTGTGCGCGGGTTTGATATTGGGCTGTATTTGTTGCATTTTTCGCGTTTGAGCATGATGTACGGCGAGCCATGGTCTGCTGTGGTCGCGACGAACTGATTCCGACGGCGGCTTCTTGCGACT
>Ga0209568_1000319_pt1 | contig 16683 bp, 14 predicted proteins | sample WorMetOlspDAHAB2_FD_187406 | JGI IMG/M metagenome (GOLD analysis project Ga0209568, IMG submission 187406) | Marine gutless worms symbiont microbial communities from Max Planck institute for Marine Microbiology, Germany - Olavius sp. DAHAB.2... ...
GCTGCGCCGCCGTCAACTCATCGACACGCGAGAACCAGTCCCGAAAGCGCTCGTGATCCATCTCTCTGACTCCCAAAGCGTATCGAGAGGGATTCTACCACAATGCCTACGAATCGCGAATTGAGCCAACTTTTTACAGCTTGGTATTATTCTCCAGTTCTTGGGATTTCGGTGTTGCGGGCGCCGTCGCCAGCCTGTCTGGGAGGCTTGGCAACGGATTGCGCCGCCGAGTGTTGGTAATTCACGAAATCCTCCAGTCCGCAGTAAAGGCACGGGCGCGCGGACGGCAAAGGTCCGTTACCCGAATTGAAACTGCGTGAATGGAAGCACGTCGCCGTCTTTACGGCTTATCCGGCGGTCGTGGCGCCGCCTGGAGGGGAAGTGCGAAACCCCATGGGAAGTACGCTGTTCGGCGCGTATCTGCCCATGGGCCCCTTATGGACGAATTGGGATTCCGGTGTCAACGGCAAACACGCCGTCGGGCCCATGACTGGATGCGGATGCCCTACTGGCGCTCCCGGAAGGTGCGCGCCTGCAGGCCCAGGTCGTCCAATTCGATCTGTTCCTTGCGGTTGCGTTCTTCCTCGGCGCGGCGTTCGCTGTTCTGGTGGATGACCTCGTACTTCTTGAGCTCCCGGTAGGCCTCATTCAGGTCCTCGCGGGCGACGGCCACCTCTTCCTCCTTGGCGGCGATCAGGGATTGGAACTGTTCACGGCGCAGGATCACCGCGTCGGCGTAGTTGCCGTAGAGGAACCCGGCCATCTGCGGCTCCGCGGCGGCCGTGTGCTGCTCGCGGACCACCTCCGCCTCCAGGTTCATGAGGCCCGTCTCCAGATCGTCCAATTCCTTCAGACGGGCGCCGAGGACCCGGCGCTTCTCATCCACCGTCCACTCGTTGACCCGGATCAGGGTGGTGATGCCCTTGGCCATGGATCAGCCGGTTCCCCCGTCAGGCCGCGGCGCCGGGCGCCGGCTGATCGGCGGGCGGCGCCTCCGCCGGCGCCGGCTCGGCCGGAGCGGGACCGACGCCGAGAATCTCATAGAGCCGCTGATAGCATTCATCGAGGGGGGTGGCCTCGGTGATCTCCTGGCTCAGGAAGGCCTCCAGGGCCGGCTGGTAGTGGATGGCCTCGTCCACCTGGGGATCGGAACCGCGCCTGTAAGCGCCGAGGCGGATCAGCTCGGCCATGTCCTCATAGGTGGCCAGCAACTGCCGGGCCCGGTTGACGGCGGTGTTCTGCTCGGGCGTATTACAGGCCGGCATGGTCCGGGAAATGCTGCGCAGCACGTTGACGGCCGGGTAGCGGCCGCGCTCGGCGATCGCCCGATCCAGCACCACATGGCCGTCGAGGATGCCGCGCACGGCGTCCGAGACCGGTTCGTTGTGGTCGTCGCCCTCCACCAGGACGGTGAACAGGCCGGTGATGTTGCCTTGGCTGTCCGTGCCCGGCCCGGCGCGTTCCAGAAGGCGCGGCATCTGGGCGAACACGGACGGCGTATACCCCTTCGAGGTGGGCGGCTCGCCCGCCGAGAGCGTGATTTCCCGCTGCGCCATGACGAAGCGGGTCACCGAATCCATGAGCACCAGCACCTCCCTCGGCTGGTCGCGGAAGAATTCGGCCACGGCCATGGTCAGATAGGCGGTCTGGCGGCGCACCAGGGGCGATTCGTCCGACGTGGCGACGACGATGACGCTGCGCCGCATGCCCTCCTCGCCCAGGTGGTCCTCGATGAACTCCTTGGCCTCGCGGCCGCGCTCGCCGATCAGCCCGATGACGCTGACCTCGGCGTCCGTGTTGCGGGCCATCATCGCCAGGATCGTCGACTTGCCGATGCCGGAGCCGGCGAAGATGCCCATGCGCTGGCCCTGGCAGGTGGTCAGGAAGGTGTTCATGGAGCGGATACCCAGATCCACCTTGGCGCCGACCCGCTTGCGCAGGTGCGCCGGCGGCGGCGGCGCGTGGATGGGATAGCCCTTGGGCCCGGACGGCAGCGGCCCCTTGCCGTCGACGGGCTCGCCGAAGGCGTTGATCACCCGGCCCAGCCATTCCTGCGTCGGATAGATCACCGGCTCCGTCGTCGAAACCTCCGCCCGCGCCCCCATGCCGATGCCGTCGACGGCGCTGAAGGGCATGACCAGGGCGTTGCCGTCGGCGAAGCCGACCACCTCGCAGGTCACCCGGCGGCCGTGCCGGGCATGGATGATGCAATGATCGCCGACGCTGAGGCTGCCGGTGACGCCGCCCACGTGGATCAAAAGGCCGACGATGTTCATCACCTGTCCGTACATCTTGTAGTCGGACAGGTGGTCCACTTCGTGCTGAATGCTGGCGCCGAAACCGGAGGTTCCGGACCCCATCTCACTATCGCTCAACCCAACCCTCCCAATACCTTGGGATGCGTCATTGTGGCCATGGACCTTTAAGGATTCATTACCACGATGGGTCAACCTTATCAGTTAGTTGGCGAAGGCGGAAATCCCCGTCTGGGCGCGTCCCAGGATCAGCGTGTGGATGTCGTGGGTGCCCTCCAGGGTATTGATGACCTCCATGTTCAGCATGTGGCGGATGATGTGGTATTCATCGGCGATGCCGTTGCCGCCGTGCATGTCGCGGGCATGGCGGGCGATGTCCAGCGCTTTGCCCGTGTTGTTGCGCTTGATCAGTGAGATCATCTCCGGCGTCGCCCGGCCCTCTTCCTGCAGGCGGCTGACCCTGAGCGCGCCCTGAAGGCCCGGCGTGATCTCCGTCTGCATGTCGGCGAGCTTCTTCTGGATCAGTTGGTTGGCGGCCAGGGGCCGGCCGAACTGCTCGCGGTCCATGGTGTATTGGCGGGCCGCGTGCCAGCAGAACTCCGCCGCGCCCATGGCGCCCCAACTGATCCCGAAGCGGGCCCGGCTGAGGCATGAAAGCGCCGCGCCCAGGCCGCGCACCTCGGTCAGGCGGTTTTCCTCGGGCACGCGGACCTCGTCCATGACGATCTCACCGGTGGATGAGGCGCGGACGCCGAACTTGCCCTCGATCTTCGGGGTCTCGAGCCCGTCCATGCCGCGCTCCACGACGAAACCGCCGAAGGCGCCGTCGTCGTCCTTGGCCCAGACGACAAGGACATCGGCGAGCGGCGAGTTGGTGATCCAGATCTTGTTGCCCGTAAGGAGGTAGTCGTTGCCGTCCCTGCGGGCCCGGGCCTTCATGCCGGACGGGTCGGAGCCGTGGTCCGGCTCCGTCAGGCCGAAGCAGCCGATATGTTCGCCGGTGGCCATCTTCGGCAGGAAGCGCTGCTTTTGGTCCTCGCTGCCGTAGCTGTGGATGGCCCCCATGGCGAGGCCCGACTGGACGCCGACGGCGGACCGAAAGGCCGTGTCGGCGCGCTCCAACTCCCGGCACAGGAGCCCGTAGGCCACGTGGCCCAGGCCGGGACAGCCGTAGCCCTCCAGGACCCCGCCCAGGAAGCCCAGTTCACCGAACTCCTTCATCAGGTCCCGGTCGAACTTCTCATTGCGGTTCCAGTCCAGGATCACCGGCATCAGCCGTTCGTCGGCGAAACGCCGGGCCATGTCCCGGACCATGCGTTCCTCCTCGGAAAGCTGATCGTCCAGCAGAAACGGATCGTCCCAAAGGAAGGCGTGTTTCCCGTCGGTCATGGTCTTAGGTCCTTTCCAGCACCATGGCGATGCCCTGGCCGATGCCGATGCACATGCTGATCAGGGCGTAGCGGCCACCCGTGCGGTGCAGTTGGCGGGTCGCCGTCAAGGCGATGCGCGCACCCGACGCACCCAGGGGGTGGCCGATGGCGATGGCGCCGCCGTTAGGGTTGACCCGCGGATCGTCCAGGTCAAGTTCCAGGCCCTTCAGGCAGGCCAGCACCTGGGCGGCGAAGGCCTCGTTGATCTCGATGACGTCCATGTCGTCGAGGGTCAGGCCGGCCCGCGCGAGCGCCTTCTGGGCCGCCGGCACGGGGCCGAAGCCCATGATCCAGGGCTCCACCCCGGCGACGCCGGTGGACAGGATCCGGGCCAGGGGCTTGGCGCCGGCCTCATCACCCTTCGCCTTGCTGGCGACGATCACCGCGGCGGCACCGTCGTTGATACCGGACGCGTTGCCCGCCGTGGTCACGCCGTCGGCGAAGAGCGTGCGCATGCCGCCCAGCGTTTCCACGTCCGTGTTCGGGCGCGGGTGCTCGTCCTCGCTGACGTCGACGTCCGGCTTCTTGCGGCCGCCGGGCACGGTGACCGTCGCAAGTTCTTCGTCGTAGAAGCCGTCGGCCTTGGCGGCGGCGTACTTGGACTGGGAGCCGGCGGCGAAGGTGTCGCATTCCTCGCGGCTCAACTGGTATTCCCGGGCCAGGTTGTCGGCCGTCTCGGGCATGGTGTCGTCGCCGAAGGTGCCCTCGATCTTGGGGTTCGGGAAGCGCGCGCCGAGGGAAGATTCGAACACCGCGAAGTTCTTGGCGAAGGGGCTTTCCGCCTTGCCGACCACGAAGGGGGCGCGGCTCATGCTCTCCACCCCGCCGGCGACGAACAGATCGCCCTCGCCGCAGGTGATGGCGTGGGCCGCCGACATGATGGCGTTCATGCCGAAACCGCAGTTGCGTTGCACGACGCTGCCCGGCACCTCGATGGGCAGGCCGGCCAGAAGTGCCGCGTGACGGGCCACGCAGCGGCTGTCCTCGCCGGCCTGGTTGCCGCAGCCGACGTTGACGTCGTCGATGTCGGCGGCGTCAAACGGCGAGCGGTCGACCAGTTCCTTGATGATGCCGCCCAGCATGTCGTCGGGGCGGACCCGGGCAAGGGCGCCCGCGTTGCGCCCGAAGGGCGTGCGCAGGCCGTCGTAGATATATGCGTCCAACATTTCTCTTGTTCCTCTCTGGATCTCTCTAATTCGGTTCAGCTTTCCGGCGTGGTCAGGGAAACGCCCAATTCGGCGCGGCGCCTGAGCCACGGCGTCGGCCGATAGCGGGGATCGCCGGTCAGCCGGTGAATGTTGCGGAGTATCTTCAGGACCGTGGCCGGGCCGACGGAATCGCCGAAGGCCAGCGGGCCCATGGGATAGTTCAGCGCCAGCACCACGGCCATGTCGATGTCGCCGGGTGCGGCGGTGCGGGCCTGGGCCACGGAACAGCCGATGTTGCAGATGGCGGCGACTGCCCGCTGGGCGATGAACCCGGGCGTGTCGCCGATCACCGTGGCCGGCACCTCGCCGCCGCCCAAAAGCCCGTGCGCGGCGGCAACCACGTCCGGCTTGGTGAGCGGCGTCTTCATAATGGTGCGGCGCTTATCGAGGCCGAACACCGTATCCACGGCGATGACCCTTTCGGCGTCCAGGCCCTCGGCGACGGCGCTGTCCGTGGCGTCACCACCGATGGGGGTGACCAGGATCAGGGCCTCGGCGCTGGGCGCATCCCCGGATTCGACGGTGGCGCCGGCGGCCTCGACGATCTCCTTCAGCTTCGCCGCGGCCTCCGGTTCCGCCTGGCTTATCCAGACGGGCCGGCCGTCGAAGTCGGGCGCCGGTGCCTCTTCGGCGACTTCCGCCTTGCCGTCCGTGTATTTGTAGAAGCCCTCCCCGGCCTTGCGGCCCAGAAGCCCGCCATCCAACTGCATCTGCATGAGGGTCGCCGGGCGGTAGCGGGGCTCGTGGTAGAACTGGCGGTAGATGAGCTCCGTCGCCGGGTGGGTGACGTCCACGGCGGTCAGGTCCATGAGCTCGAAGGGGCCCATGCGGAAGCCGACGGCGTCGCGGCAGATGCGGTCGATGTCGGCGAAGGCGGCGACCCCGTCGCTGGCGATATGGGCGCACTCGATGTTGTAGCCGCGGTCCACCTGGTTGACCAGGAAGCCGGGCGCGTCCTTGACATGCACCGGGGTGCGGGTCATCCGCTTGCCCAGATCCATGAGCGTCTCGGCGACGCCGGGGCCGGTGCGCACCCCTTCGATGACCTCGACCAGCTTCATCAGCGGCACCGGGTTGAAGAAGTGCATGCCGGCCACCCGTTCGGGCTTCTCGCAGGCCGCCGCGATTGTGGTCACGGAAAGCGACGAGGTATTGGAGGCGATGATCGTCTCATCACTGACCGCCGCCTCGATCTCCTTGAACACCACGTTCTTCACGTCCAGGTTCTCGACCACCGCCTCGATGACGATCTGGCAGGGCGCGAAGCCGGCGATAGAGTCCACCACCTCGATGTTGGCGACGGCGGCCTCCGCGTCCTCGGCGGCCATGCGGCCCTTCTCGACGTTGCGCTTCAGCATCTTGTCGATGAAACCGACGGCCTCTTGAGCGGCCTCTCCGTTGGTATCGAACAGCTTGACGGCACAGCCCCCGGCCGCCGCCACTTGGACGATGCCGCGGCCCATGGCCCCGGCACCGGCGACGCCCAGGATCAGGTCGTCGCTGTTGGCATCAATGGTCATTGTCATTTCCCCTTGAATTCAGGTCTGCGTTTCTCGGCGAAGGCCTTCATGCCTTCCTTCTGGTCTTCCGTGTCGAACAGGATCTCGAAGGCTTTGCGTTCCAAAAGAAGCCCCGTCTCCAGCGACGCATCAAGGCCGGCGTTGACCACCTCCTTGGTGAGCTTCACCGCCAGCGGCGGCATGCGGACGATCTTCTCGGCCAGCTTGATGGCCGTCTCCAGGACTTCTTCGTCGGGCACCACCTGGCTGACCAGGCCCATCTCCAGGGCCTCGGCGGCGGAAACGAACTCCGCCGTCAGAAGCATCTTCATGGCCCGGTACTTGCCGACGGCGCGCACCAGGCGCTGGGTGCCGCCGCCGCCGGGCAGGATGCCAACGCGGATCTCCGGCTGGCCGAACTGGGCCCCCTCGCCGGCGATGATGATGTCGGTGCTGAGCGCCATCTCGCAGCCGCCGCCCAGCGCGAACCCGTTGACCGCCGAGATGATCGGCTTCGGGCAACCGCCGATGATCCGCCACATGCGCCGGGCGTCGGCGAAAGCCCAATCGGCGGTGCCCTTGTCGGCCATCTCCTTCAGATCGGCGCCGGCGATGAACACCTTTTCGTTGCCGGTGATGACGATGACCCGGACGTCGTCGTCCGCGGTCAGGGCCTCGAAATGGCCGCACAGCTCCTCGCGCACGGCGTTGCTCAGCGCGTTCATGGCATCGGGCCGGTTCATGCGCAAAAGCGCCACATGGTCGGCGGGTTTCTCCAACAGGACCAGGGACATGGTCATTTCCTCCAATACATCATCGACAGGGTTCTCATGGGACGTACCCGAGCCATCTCCACCACAGGAGATTCAACGGTACCAAGACGGCCATGGTAATCAACGAAAGCCACACCAGAAGTTTCATGGTCCGGACGACGGGCACGGCACCGAAGGTCAGGCCGATCATCAGCGGCGCCGCCGCATAGGGAAGCAACACGGACGACATGCCGTTCAGTTGGGCCATGATGGCGGTTTTCAAATCAAGCCCCGTGGCCGCGGCGATATCACCGGCCAGGGCCGTGGTGATGGCGACGTCGCCGGACAAGGTGGCCACCAGCGGCAGCACCATGGACAGGAATGAAATGGCGAAATACCCGTAGATGGGCGAACGGCCCTCCATCTGAAGCGCGTCGACCATGACCGTCGCCAGCAGGTCACCGGCGCCCGATTGGGTCAGCACCGCACTGATCCCCAGCACACCGGCGATGAAAAGCACGGTGACGAAATTGACCTTCTCGGCGAAGACCTTCGGCGGCACCAGTTCGATGGCGGGCAGGACGCAGATGAGCGCCACCGTGAGGGCGATCCAGCCGGGCGCGACGCCGTGATGGAAGTCCGTGGACCAGGCGATCAAGGCGCAGACCAGCAGGAAGCTGAGCTTCCGGCCATCATCGCCCAGCGGCGCCGGCGGCTGGATGGAGGGCGATTCCGGCGCCTCCTTAGGCTTATAGATGACGGTCACCAGCCAGCCGATGACCAATGCCTTGAGGAGGCCGAGAACCGGCATGTTCATGATCAGGTACTCGGCGTAGCTGACCTTGACGCCGTGCATGTTCTCGGCCGCGCCCAGCATGATCACGTTGATGAGGTTCGCCGGAAGGATCGCCAGGGATACGAAGAAGCCCGCGAATACGGTGGCCGCGATGGCCCCCACGTAGCGGTTGGACCCGGCCGGATAGCCGGATTCCTTGGCGATGGCGGCGACCAGCGGGACCATGATGGCGTAGCGCCCGATGGACGAGGGAATGACGAAGGCGAGGATCGCCCCGCCGCCGATGACGGCGGTGATGAACCGGGGATAGGATTGGCCCAGGCGCTGTATGACGGCTTGCGCCACCCACCGCCCGAGCCCGGTTCGCTCCGCCGCGGTGCCGATGATCAGGCCGCCGAACACCAGCCACATGGCGTTCGAGTGGAAGCCCGAGAAGATCACCGCCGGCGGCGCGATGGCGGCCACCGTGGCGACGGTGAAGAACATCAGGGCCGCCACGTAATCCTGCACCACGCCGGTGGCCAGCATGGCGACGGTGAACACGGTCAGCGCCAATGCGGCCATGGCGTGATCCGGGGCCGCCACCGGCGGCGGCACGTACGCCAGGGCCACGCAGCCGATGGCGAGGACGGCAATGAAAGCGATTTGGACCGGTGGATGGGTCATCATATGCCCTAGGCCGACCCCGCCGACATCATCAACCAGTCGACGGCGACGGTTCCGTCCGGGCCGGCGAAGACCGGGTTCAGGTCCAGTTCCACCACGTCCGGATTGGCCAGGGCGAAGGCCGAAAGCGCGCAGATGGCATCGACCAGGGCGCCCTTGTCGACGGCCGCCTGGCCGCGCGCCCCGTCCAAAAGGGCCCGGCCGGCGAGGCTGTCGAGCATGGCCTCGGCGTGACTGCGGCTGACCGGCGCCTGGGCGAAGGCCACATCCTTCAGGATCTCGACGAAGATGCCGCCGAGGCCGACCATGATCACCGGGCCAAAGGCCGCGTCGCGGCGCAGGCCCAGCACCAGTTCGGTGGCCGCAGGCGCCATGGCCTGGACCAAGAGACCGTCGATGCGGGCCTCCGGCGCCTTCTCGGCGACGGCGGCGAGAATGTCGCCGGCCGCGGCCTTGACGGCATCCGCGTTGGTCAAGCCGAGGCGCACGCCGCCGACGTCCATCTTGTGCTGGATGTCGGGGGATTCGATCTTCACGGCGACGGGATAGCCGACCCGACCGGCGATCTCCGCCGCGGCGTCTGCGTCGGCGGCCACGTCGCAGGCGACCAGCGGTAGGCCGGCGTCGGTCAGTCGTGTCCAAGCCTCCAGGGAGGGCACCGCCCGGGCTTCTCCATCGGGCATCCGGCGGTCCGGAAAGGCCTCCGTGCGCCCGTCGGCCAGGATGCGCCGCCGGGCCTCGCCGAAGGCGACCAGGCCGGCGGCCGCGTCGACGGCCCGTTCGGTGCCGTCGATGACGCAGAACCCCTCGGCGCGGAGCGCCGCCAAGGCCCGGGGCGGCGCCTCGATCCAGCAGATGATGAATGGCTTGGTGGCGTCCTTCTTGATCTTCCGGAAGACCTCCACCAGCAGGTCCGTGTAGCCGTGCATGAGCTGCAGCCAGACGACACCCACGTGCACGGCCGGGTCTTCCAGCACCAGCCGCACGCTGTCGCTGAGGATCTTCGGTTCGGCCAGGAACTGGCCGGTGATGTCGACGGGGTTGCCGACGGATCCGAAATCGGGGATCGCGCCGGCCAGCTTGTCGCGGGTCTCGGCCCCCAGTTCCGGCACCCGAAGGCCGATCTCCTCGGCCCGGTCGGCCATCAGCACGCCGGCGCCGCCGGACTGGGTGATCAGGGCGATGCCGTTGCCTTCCGGCACCGGACAGTTGGCGAAGGCGGAAACCAGGTCGAGCATGTGGCCTTCGTTGCGGGCCCGGATGACGCCGCGCTGCCGGGCGACGCCGTCGAACACGGCGTCCTCGCCGGCCAGGGACCCCGTGTGGGACGCGGCGGCCCGGGCGCCGGCCGCCTTGCGGCCCACCTTGACGACCACCAGGGGCTTGCCCGCCTTCACGGACTTGTCGGCCAGTTCGACGAACTGATCGCCCTCGCGCAAGCCTTCCAGGTAGGCCGTGGCCACGGTGATCCTCTCGTCGTCCAGGGTGGCGCTGAGGGTTTCCATGAGGGTGATGTCGGCCTGGTTGCCGGTGTTGACGAAATAGCCGAAGCCGATGCCGCGGCTGCGGGCCAGGGCGGCGATGCCGGTGCCGAGGGCGCCGGACTGGCTGGCGAAGGCCACCGGGCCCGGTTCCGGCGTTTCGTCGGCGTATTGGCTGAAGGTGGCGGGCATGCGCTCGAAGGAATTGATGAGACCTAAGTTGTTGGGACCGCAAAGGCGAATGCCGTTGGCTTTCGCCGTGGCCAGCAACTCGGCCTCCAGCTTTCGCCCCTCCTCGCCCATCTCGCCGAAACCGGAGCTGAACAGGACCGCCACGGGCGTGCCCTTGCGGCCCAGTTCGGCGACGGCCTCGGTGGCCCGTGACGCCGCCACGGCGACGATGGCCAGGTCCGGCGCCTCGGGAAGCGACGGGATGTCCGGGTAACAGGTGACGCCGTCGATCTCCTCATATTTCGGATTCACCGGATAGAGCTTCCCGGCGAAGCCGTCGCGGCGCAGGAAATGGAACGGCCGGCCGTTCAGTTTGTTGGCGTCCGGCGAGGCGCCGATGATGGCGACGGATTTCGGGCGCAGCAGGGCGTCGATGGCGTCAGTCATGGGTTTTCGGTGTCTTTCCTCGGCCGGATTGGCATTTCAAATGGGTGTTTTGAAATGCAAAACATTGTTTTGAAATTTGACAACCCCATTTTCCTGTGTCACCGTCGTTTGTCAAGAGGGCTTGTTTTCATTCGCCCACGGACACGGATTTCTCATGGGTTTTCGCAAGAACACGGCGCTGGCGACGGCCGGCAAGGGCGAGGAGGACCGGCAGTTCGTCCGCGCCCTGGCCCGCGGCCTCGACGTCTTGAAGGCCTTCCAGGCCGACGACCGGGGGCTTTCCAACGCCGAGCTGGCGAAGCGCACCGGGTTCCCGAAGCCCACCGTGTCGCGCCTCACCTTCACGCTCTTGTCGCTGGGCTATCTGCACCTGGACGAGGACACGGGGCGTTATTCCCTGCATCCGCATATCCTGTCGCTAGGTTTCCCGGTACTGAGACGGCTGTCCATCCGCGAGGTGGCGCGGCCCATGATGCAGCAGTTGGCCGACGCCTGTGGCGGCGCCGTGGCCTTAGGCGTGCGCGACGGCCCCAACATGATCGTCATCGAGCGAGCCCGAAACCCGGCCATGACCAACGTTCCCCTGGATATCGGCATCGGCCGGGAGATCGCCACCACGGCCATGGGCCGGGCCTATATCGCGGCGCTGACGGACCGGCAGCGGACCCTGCTGTTCAGGGAACTGGCGCCGGTTTACGGCGACGACTGGCCGGCCCATGAGGCGGCCATCCATGAGACCCTCGGCCAATTCCGCCAACGGGGCTACACCGTTTCGGTGGGCGACTGGGTGCCGGACTACAACGCCGTGGGCGTGCCCCTGAAACTGGCCGACGGTACCTGCCTGGCCTTCAATTGCGGCGGCGATGGAACCCGCATCGGCGCCGAACAACTTCCCGAACTGGGCGAGAAGCTGGCCGAAATGGTGGCCACCCTGGCCCGCACCCAGGATTAGAGCAACGTGCGATATTTCGTACCCGCTGAGACGGCCGGTCCGGTTTGCCGGCAAGGAAGGGCTGGTGACGTGATGCTGGCGCATCACGAGCCGGACCTGACGCTGTCCGGCGGGCCGGACCGGCCGCCTTCGGTCGCCATTCCGGCGTTCCCGCGGCGTCGAGGCCGCTGGCCGATGACCCACATCGCCGACGCGCCCTCTCCTGACGGGAACGCCGGAATGACGATCTCAGTGCGCACGAAATATCGAACGATGCTCTAACGGAGGAACCATATGAAGGCCCTTGTCTGCGAACAATGGGGCGGACCGGAGAAACTGGTCCTCAAGGACTTGGCGGCGCCCGCCCCGGGCCCGGGACAGGTCCGCATGCGCGTCGACGTGGCGGCGGTGACCTTCGTCGATTTGTTGATGCCACAAGGCAAGTACCAGGTGAAGCCCGAGCTGCCCTTCACGCCCGGCTCCCACGCGGCCGGCGAGATCATCGAGGTGGCCGACGGCGTCGACGGACTGAAGCCCGGCGACCGCATCTACGGATATGCCCAGACGGGCGCCCTGGCCGAGGAGATGGTGGTCGACGCAGCCTCCACCTTCCGGCTCCCGGACGGCGTCGAGGCGGCCGTCGGCGCCGCCTACGGCAACGGCTACGGCACCTCGCTGCACGCGCTCCGCGACCGGGGCAGGCTCGAGGCCGGCGAAACCCTTCTGGTGCACGGCGCCGCCGGCGGCGTCGGCCTGGCCGCCGTGGACCTGGGCCGGGCCATGGGGGCCCGCGTCATCGCCACCGCGCGGGGTGCGGAAAAGGCGGCGGTGATCAAGGAATACGGGGCCGAGGCGGTCATCGACTACAGCCAGGGTCCGTTCAAGGACGCGGTCAAGGAATTGACCGGCGGACGCGGCGCCGACGTCATCTACGACCCCGTCGGCGGCGAGGTGTTCGACCAGTCGCTGCGCTGCATCAATTGGGGCGGCCGGCTTCTGGTGGTCGGCTTTGCCGGCGGCACCATCCCGAAGGCGCCCGCCAACCTGCCCCTGCTGAAGGGTTGCGCCATCGTCGGCGTGTCGCTGGGCGGCTTCCGCCAGCACCAGCCGGAGGCCTACCGCGCGCTCCACGAAACCCTGCTCGCCTGGATCGCCGAGGGGCGCATCAACCCCCGGGTCGCCGAAACCTTCCCCTTGGAGCGCGCCACCGAGGCCCTGAACGCCATGGCCGAGCGGCGGACCATCGGCCGGGTGGTCGTCACCATGCGATGAACCTTTGAGGATGAACAGATGATCAAGACGGAAACGGACGGTCCCGTTACCCGGGTAATCCTGAACCGGCCGGAGAAACGCAACGCCATCACCGGCGAGATGATCGCGGGCCTCGGCGAGGCCGTCGCCCAGGCGGAGGCCGATCCTAATTGCCGCTGCCTGGTGCTGAGCGGCGCCGGCGGCCATTTCGCCGCCGGCCGCGACCTGGGCGACGCCAGCGCAGACACCCCGCTGGCCGACGTGCTGGCCTACGACGATGCCTACACGGATATCTTCCAGATGCTCAGGCGCTCGGCAAAGCCCTCGGTGGCGGTGGTCGAGGGATATGCCGTGGCCGGCGGCTTCACCATCGCCATGGGCTGCGATTTCGTGCTGGCCGAGCGGGGTGCGCGGTTTGGCGCCCTGGAAATGCGCGGCGGCTTCCCGGCCGCCGTCAACACGGCCGTGCTCAGCCACCTGGTGGGACCGCGCCAGGCCCTGGAACTGCTGTTGTCGGTCGACATGTTCGACGCCGAGCACCTCTACCGGGTCGGCCTGGTCAATGCACTGGCCGACGGCGCCGAGGACCTGGCCGCCAAGGCGGCGGCGTTCACCGCGGGGCTCACCGCCCTCGACCCCATCGCCGTGAAGCTGACCAAGGAAACCCATCGGGCCACCCAGGCCATGCCGCTGGCCGAAGCACTGGTCATGGGCAAGCAGTTGAACAGTCTGCTGATGACGTCCGGAAAGATCGACGAAGCCGCGGAACACTTCGCCCGCAGCCAGGCGACGCGGGGCTAGATTCGGGAAATAATCGCCCGGCCGGCAGGGCCGGGTTCCGGAGAATCCGCCCGAAACCGCCGAAAACTGTGACTTCCGTCACATACGGGGCTGGGAACTTGCGCGAAAATCCAGCCCGGAATATGGTTAACAAGTTCCTGTGCATGATAAAGGACGTGGCATGCGCGTACTTCTCGTCGAAGACGATCCGACCACCCAGCAAAGCGTGACCATGATGCTCGAATCGGCGGGCATGGTGGTCGACGCCACCGATCTCGGCGAGGACGGCCTCGATCTCGGTAAGCTCTACGATTACGACATCATCGTGCTCGATCTGATGCTTCCCGACATGGACGGCATGGACGTGCTGAGAAGGCTTAGGGACGCCCGCATCAAGACGCCCGTGTTGATCCTTTCGGGCCTGACGGAATCGGAGAACAAGGTGAAGGGGCTCGGCACCGGCGCCGACGACTACCTGACCAAGCCCTTCAACAAGCAGGAACTGATCGCCCGCATCCAGGCCATCGTGCGCCGCTCACAGGGCCATTCCCAGTCGATCATCGACACAGGCAAGCTGACCGTCAACCTGGACGCCCAGACGGTCGAGGTGGAAGGCCAGTCCATCCACCTGACGGGCAAGGAATACGGAATCCTCGAACTGTTGAGCCTGCGCAAGGGCACGACCCTGACCAAGGAGATGTTCTTGAACCATCTCTACGGCGGCATGGACGAGCCGGAACTGAAGATCATCGACGTGTTCATCTGCAAGCTGCGCAAGAAGCTGTCGACGGCCACCGGCGGCGAGAACTACATCGAGACCGTATGGGGCCGCGGCTACGTGCTGCGCGATCCCGAAGAGGCGGAAGAAAAAGCCCAGGCCAACGCCTAGAGCCTGCCTCAGAGATTTCTCTTATAGATGCCGCGCTGCCCGGGAACGGGCGCGAACTTGTCGGTGATTCCGAGAACCGTCTCGGCGCCGCCAAGGAACAGGAACCCGTCGTCGGGCATCATCGACGCCACCTGTTCCAAAACCTCGCCCTTGGTGGCCTGATCGAAATAGATCAGCACGTTGCGGCAGAACACCACGTCGAACTTGCCCCGCGAACTCAGGTCGTGCAGCAGGTTGAAGACCTTGTAGCGGACCATCTGGCGGATCTCCGGCTTGATCTGCCATTGTTCGTCGCGCTTGTCGAAGTATTTGACCAGAAGCTGGATCGGCATGCCGCGCTGCACTTCGAACTGGGTGTAGATTCCGGCCTCGGCCTTCTTCACCACTTCGCTGGAGAGGTCCGTGCCGACGATCTCGTGGCTCCAGCCGTTCATCCGGGCCGCCTCCTCTTTGAGGATCATGGCCAGGGAATAGGGCTCCTGGCCGCTCGACGAGGCGGCCGACCAGATGCGGAAGGACTTGGTCCCGTCACGGTGCTCCAGCAAATGCGGAAGCACGTGCTCCTTGAACAGATCGAAGGGCTTCTGATCGCGGAAGAAGAACGATTCGTTGGTGGTCATGGCCTCGGTGATGTCCACCAACAGGGCCTCCGGGGCGCCGTTCATGGCCCGGTCGATAAGCTCATCGAGGCTTTTGATCTCATGGCGGCGGGCCACGGGGGTAAGGCGGCTTTCCAGCAGATAGCCCTTGTCGTCACCGAGAACTAGCCCCGAACGTTCCTTCAGCATGTTCTTCATGAATGTGAAATGCTCGGGGGTCATGGCACGCCTTCGCCGACATATGTGTTGATGTAATCCGCCACCCGGTCCAGGGGCAGAACCGCCGTGCACAGCCCTTCCGTGGCCACCGCGCCGGGCATCCCCCAGACGACGCTGGTCGCCTCGTCTTGGGCGATCACGGTGCCCCCCGCACCGACGATCTGATCGGCACCCTTGCAGCCGTCCGCGCCCATGCCCGTAAGCACGGTCGCCAGCACGCGATCGCCGTAGACGGCGGCGACGCTGCGGAACAGCGGGTCCACGGCCGGCCGGCAGAAGTTCTCCGGCGGGTCCTGGTTGAGCCGAAGCACCGCGTTCACCCCGGGTTTCTCGACCACCATGTGGTAGTTGCCCGGCGCCACGTAGATTTTCCCGGGCGACAGGGGTTCCCCGTCACGCGCTTCGGCGCAGGGCCGGCCGCTGGCCGACGCCAGGTGCTTGGCCAATATGGTCGTGAAGGTGGCCGGCATGTGCTGGGCGATGAGGATCGGCTGGCGCACGTCGGGCTTGATCCGCTTGAGCACGTCCAGGAGCGCCGGCGGCCCGCCGGTGGACGATCCGATGACCAGGATCTCGGGCTTGCGATGAACCGCGGGTTTGTCGCGGAGCGTCGTCGTTTTCGCATACAGGGACCGGGGCTGGCCTGCCGGGCTCGGCGCCGCGGCGGTGCCTTGCGGCGCCGCCACCCGCCCGGTGACGGCACGCACCTTATCGAGCAGTTCGCGCTTGAAATCGCTGGCCCCGGTGATGTTCCGGGTCGAGGTCGGCTTGGGCACGTAGTCGGTGGCGCCCAACTGCATGGCCTTCATGCTGATTTCGGCGTTTTCCAGGGTCAGGGTCGAGGCCATGACGATCTTCACGTCGCGGTTGATTTCGACCAGCTTCGGCAACGCCGTGATGCCGTCCATCACCGGCATCTCGATATCCAGCAAAATCACGTCGATGGAGGGGCTCCTGGCCAACCGGTCGATGGCCTGTTGGCCGTCGGCCACGGAAGCCACCACGGTCATGTCCGGTTCCGGATCGATCATCCGGGCAATGAGGCCGCGAATGACCGCGGAATCATCGACCAACATGATCTGGATCGGTCCCTTGCCGGCGGGCTGCCGCGTCAGATTTTCGTCCCTATTCGGACTCAAGGTCACGATCGAAACTCCCTATCGGCTCAGACCTAAAGCAGTCTGAACCGCCCCGGGATTGCCGGAGGCTCCAACTTCTGAGAAGAAGGAGCCATGATGAGCAAGACGACGAACAAGTTTTCCCCGGAGGTTCGGGACCGGGCGATCCGTTTGGTGCTGGATCACGAAGG
>Ga0209568_1000320_pt1 | contig 16670 bp, 13 predicted proteins | sample WorMetOlspDAHAB2_FD_187406 | JGI IMG/M metagenome (GOLD analysis project Ga0209568, IMG submission 187406) | Marine gutless worms symbiont microbial communities from Max Planck institute for Marine Microbiology, Germany - Olavius sp. DAHAB.2... ...
TCGCCTATCGCTTCAGTCGGCGCTTTGATCTGCGCGCGCTGCCCAACCGACTCTTGGTGGCTGCGGTGGCCTGTGGCCCACGCCCGGAAGGCTGGATTCGGATGGCTGAATCTCATTGCTAATCAGGTATAGTTTAGCTCAACCCCGGAGCTTGCCTCACGGTTTCGGGTTGTCGATTGAGAACACCCCCTGGTTCAGGCTGGAGGGGAGGTCGAAACACGGGTAGTGGTAAATTTTTAAATGGCTGGCGTGGACTTGTTCGATCCCCTCTCCCCGGCCCTCTCCCGGGGGGAGAGGGGGTGTAGCCTGTAGCGCGCCCTACCCATTGCCAGAGGCGATGTTCCCATTTATACCTTAACCATTACCGAAACACGATAGGCTTTAGGAACCATGAGGTTGTGTTAACATGCTGTTATCCGGTGTCACATGACGGACGCAAGATGACGGAATACGCTGTTATGAGCGGTCTTCGGAATATCGGTCTACTCCTGCTGCTGGTCCTGCTCGGCGGTTGCGCCTCGATTCCCGACGAACAGGCTGACCCCAGGGACCCCCTGGAGTCTTACAATCGTGCGATGCACAGGTTCAATCGCATGGTCGACGATGCGGTCCTGAAGCCCGTTGCGAAGGGCTATAAGGCCATCACACCGGAGCCCGTAAACCGAGGCATTACCAACTTTTTCAACAACCTCGCGGACGCGACCTCGGCGCTCAACAATCTATTCCAGCTCAAGCTGTTCCGGGCCGGATCGGATCTGGGGCGTCTGATCGTGAATACCACCATCGGCGTACTCGGCTTCTTCGATGTAGCGACCAACATGGGGCTCCCGAGCTACAAGGAAGATTTCGGTCAGACCTTCGGTTACTGGGGCGATGATTCCAGCCCCTATCTGGTGTTGCCCTTCCTGGGACCCAGCACCATACGCGACACCGTCGGGTTGGGCGGAGACATCGCTGCCAATCCATTGTTTTACATCGATAACATGCCTGTTACCTGGGGGTTGACCGCCCTCGACGTTACCGATACCCGGGCCGACCTGTTGACCGCTAGAGAGATCCTGGAAGAGGCGGCCATCGATCCCTACGCCTTCACCCGCGACGCCTACCTGCAGTATCGCCGGAATAAGATCTTCGACGGGAACCCTCCCGAGGAAGAAGATGACTGGGAGGACGAGTCGGACACAGCCGGCGCCGTGGCGGATGATGAGTGAGGCGGCGATGCCGACTATCTATCCCCACCGCAAGGAGCCATTTGATGGGCACGCTACGCCTGATTTGTGTTCCGACAAGCGGTCGCGGATCGAAAAGCCCTGTACGATGACCAAGGCTTGAGGCCAGCTGGATGGACCGGCTTCGCTTTGCCCATCCTACGGGCTAATTGTCAACCGGCGGCGTGTCCGGGGCGGCAGGGAAGGGGCGCGTAGCCGACCTAGGAGTCCGCCCGCCAGTCCGCCGGTGCCTCTGCGCGGGGCGGGACCGGGATGCCGCATTTGCCGGCGAAGTAGCGGTGGAAGGCGAGGCTCGGGGTCAGCTCCGGGTGGAAGGCGGTGACCAGACTGCCGCGGTCTTCCGCGGCGGCGCAATAGCCGTCGATCTCGAGCAGGGACGACACGGCCGTGCCGAGACGGAGGATCTTCGGGGCCCGAATGAAGGTGAGCGGGATGGGCTCGGGGTCGACCGCCGGGACCTCCAGGGTGAGATTGAAGCTGTCGAGCTGGCTGCCGAAGGCGTTGCGTTGGACCCGGATATCCATCAGTCCCAGGCTCGCCGCCTCGCCCACGACCTCCCGCGCCAGGAGGATGGCCCCGGCGCAGGTACCCCACAGCTTGAGTCCGGCCCGCGAACGTTCCTCGAGCTCGCGGTCGAGCCCGTAGCGGCGCAACAGACGGCTCAGGCAGGTGCTCTCACCGCCGGGAAGGATCAGTCCGGTCAGACCCGCGAGATCCGTTGCTCGCCTCACCCGCCTGGCCGGCAGGCCCAGGGCGGCGAGGTGTTCCAGGTGTTCGACCACGCCCCCTTGCAGATCCAGGACCCCGATGATGCCCGACATGGATGGGACTCCTCTGGCCTGCATATCTCACTAGGGCGTGTTGACATTTGATTAAGGCGTAAACCTCAACCTCCGAGCTTGTCTCCTAATAGTACAGGATTAACAGGATTAACAGGATTAACAGGATTATTTGCTGTGAATAGTGCGTGCTGGTTTGGTAAGGGCGTGATAAGCCGTAGGGGTAGTGGTTAATTTATAAGTGGGAGTATAGCCGATAGCCGGGTAATGGTTAAGGTTTAAATGGAACCATTGCCACTGGCAGTGGGTTTGGCGCTCTAATAGGCTATACTCCCTCTTCCTCCGGGAGAGGGCCGGGGAGAGGGGATCAAAACAAGTCCACGCAAACCATTTAAAAACTTACCACTACCGATGGCCGTATGTTGGCTACGCTACGAACGCCCCCTCTCCCTCCGGGAGAGGGTCGGGGAGAGGGGATCGAAATGAATCTCTCCACTCTAACCACTTAAAAACTTACCACTACCCCTTATTTTTCATTCCCAAACCCGTAGGGTGGGCTGCGCCCACCAATATGGGCCTGGATGGTGGGCACAGCCCACCCTACGGGATATATGCAAAATATGGAGAAACAGGGTACTAGGCTACCAGCCCCGCTCGGCCAGGCGTGCCTCCTGAGGGATGGTGGGGATCTCGATGCCGGCCATGGGCTCGCCCAGGCCGGCGGATACCTCCAGGATCTTTTCCGGGTCGTCGGCATAGGTGGTGGCCTGGACGATTGCAGCGGCGCGGCGGGCGGGGTCGCCCGACTTGAAGATGCCCGAGCCGACGAATACGCCGTCGCAGCCGAGCTGCATCATCAGCGCGGCGTCCGCCGGCGTGGCGATGCCGCCGGCGGCGAAGTTCACGACCGGCAGTCGCCCGGCCTCCCGCACCTTGAGCGCCACCTCGTAGGGGAGTCCCTGGTCCCTGCAGAAGCCCGTGAGCTCCTCCCGCGGCATCTCACGGAGGGTGCGGATCTCCCGATTCATGGTGCGCATGTGGCGCACCGCCTCCACCACGTTGCCGGTGCCCGCCTCGCCCTTGGTGCGGATCATCGCCGCCCCTTCGGCGATGCGTCGGCAGGCCTCGCCCAGATTGCGGGCGCCGCAGACGAAGGGGATGGCGAACCGGGTCTTGTCGATGTGGCTCTCCTCGTCGGCCGGAGTGAGCACCTCGCTCTCGTCGATATAGTCGATCTTCAGCGTTTCGAGCAGCTGGGCCTCGACGAAGTGTCCGATGCGCACCTTGGCCATGACGGGAATGGAGACGGCGGCCTGAATCGCCCGGATCAGGCCGGGATCGGACATGCGCGCCACGCCACCTTCACTGCGGATGTCGGCCGGCACGCGCTCCAGGGCCATGACGGCCACGGCGCCCGCCTCTTCGGCGACGGCGGCCTGCTCCGGCGTGGTCACGTCCATGATGACGCCGCCCTTGAGCATCTGCGCCAGCTGCGCATTCAAAACAAATCGTTCAGCGGTCACTGTGGTACTCCATATTGGCAAGCTCCGGGAGACTAAGTGCCGTCAGCAGGTGGATTTTCAAGCCCATCGCCTCCCGCTGCTCGGCCTTCGTGTTATATCCCCAACAGGCCATGTGCAGGCGGACGACCGCCAGGTCCGGTCGGGCGAGAAATCGCTTCAAGGTCGCCAGACGGTCCTCCACCAGGTGGACCGGGCGGCCGGGGTGGTGCGCCATGAGGCGGCGTATTACCGCCTCCTTCGACATCCCGCGGTCCAACCCGAAGATATGCCCGGCATCGAAACGCACGCCGTTGTGCGCCAGCAGCCGGGCGACGAACCGTTCCTGCTTGGTGGTGACGATGTAGCAGTCGGTTCCGGGCGGGAGCGCGTTCAGGGAATCGCGCGTCCCTGGATACAAAGGACTCAGCGCCAACCATTCCTGGGGATCATCCAGGAGCCAGCGGTCACGGACCGCCCCGTACAGTCGTTTCAGACCCGCCGGATCCGTACCGGACCTTTCAACCACCTCATGGAGCCGGTGCGAAAAGGTCTCCAGCAGCGCCTCCGGGTCTTCCCCGTCCTTGAGCAGACGCATCATCAGGATGGCCTGGTAGCCCGTCTCGATCACCGGCCGGGCGCGACAATAACGCTCCAGGAGCGACTGCGGCGGTAGTGTTTCTACCATATCCTCCCACAAGGTCGCCGCCGCCTTCCAGCCGGTAATGCCGGTCTCCCGGGCGCTGTCACAGAGGACGCCGTCGAAATCCAACGCGAGTACGGACATGGGAGCAAAACCTCCGGGATATCGTCAAGCGCCGCTGGAAAGGAGTAAGCCTTAGAGGCTGTCTAAAAACTAAGCTATTAATTTTTAGTTAGAAAAACTACAAATTCATCTTGCTCCCACGCTCCGGCGTGGGAGCAAGACTTGACGCTCCAGCGTCATCACGCCTGGCCGCTGGAGCGGCCAAGGTGGCGTTCCCACGCTGGAGCGTGGGAACGAGTAAAATCAACAGGTTAGCTCTTAGACAGTCTCTTAACCTCCAGACTTGTCTCCTAATAGTACAGGATTAACAGGATGTTATAATTCTTATTTAATGAAAATAATCCTGTTAATCTTGTCCTATTGGTGGTTGGCACGATGATTAAGCCGACAGTAGCGTACTAGGTGGTGTTGACATTCACAACCGACTGCTTAAATCACCCTCTCCCCAACCCCTCTCCCTCCAGGGAGAGGGGCTTTTGGGGAGTCGGTTCTCATCCTGGATCTGTGACATGTTGCGGGCGTTTAAACACGTGAAAACAGTCGGTTAGCATTAAATGTCAACAGCACCTAGAGGCTGCTACCAGTCGGCTGCCGGCCGATGGAGAAATAGGTCAGTCCCGCCGCGGCGACGACCTCGGGATCGAACATGTTGCGACCGTCGAAGAGGAGAGGGCGCTTGAGCCTGCGTGCGATCGCCGCGAAGTTCGGGCTGCGGAACTCGGTCCATTCGGTGACGATGACCAGGGCGTCCGCGTTTTCTACAGCGGACATGGCATCTGCGGTCAGGAGCAGGTCATCCCGCTGGCCGTAGATCCGCAGGGCCTCCTCCCGCGCGACCGGATCGAAGGCCCGGACGCGGGCGCCGGCGTCCCACAGAGATTCCATGAGCCGGCGGCTGGGGGCCTCCCGCATGTCGTCCGTGTTGGGCTTGAAGGCCAGTCCCCAGAGGGCGATCGTGCGACCCGTCAAGCCCTCGGCGAAGTGAGCGGCGAGCTTCTCGAACAGGACATTCTGCTGGCGCCGGTTGATCGACTCCACCGCGTTCAGGAGCCGGGCCTCGTATCCGACGGTACGGGCCGTCCGCTCCAGGGCGCGCACGTCCTTCGGAAAGCAGGAGCCGCCGTAGCCACAGCCGGGATAGATGAACCGGTAGCCGATGCGGGGGTCGGACCCGATGCCGACGCGGACCTTCTCGATGTCCGCGCCCACCACCTCGGCGATGTTGGACAGCTCGTTCATGAAGCTGATCTTGGTCGCCAGCATGGCGTTGGCGGCATACTTGGTGAGCTCCGCCGAGCGCACGTCCATCAGCATGACCCGGTCGTGGCTACGATTGAACGGGGCATAGAGGGCACGCAACAATTCGGCGGTGCGCGGGTTGTCGGTGCCGATGATGATGCGGTCCGGGCGCATGAAGTCCTCGAGCGCCGCCCCCTCCTTGAGGAATTCGGGATTGGAGACCACATCGAATTCGACGTCGGCCCCGCGTGCGGCCAGGGTTTTCCTGACCGTCTCGGCGACCTGGTCCGCAGTACCCACGGGTACCGTGGATTTATCGACCAGGATGCGATAGGTATCCATGTACTCCCCGATGGTCCGAGCGACGGCAAGCACATGCCGCAGATCGGCGGAGCCGCCTTCGTCCGGCGGGGTGCCGACGGCGATGAACTGAAACAGCCCGTGGGCAACACCGGCCGCCGCGTCGGTCGAGAACGACAGTCGGCCCGCATCCCGGTTCTTCTTTATCAGCTCCTCGAGGCCCAGCTCATGGAGCGGGACGCTGCCGCCCTCGAGCACGGCGATCTTCGCGGGGTCGATATCGACACAGAGCACATGGTTACCGACTTCGGCGAGGCAGGCCCCGGTCACCAGACCGACATAGCCGCTGCCGAAAATGGTCACATCCATCGTAGGTTCCGGTGTCCTGATATGTTAACCAGCCGGGCCGAAAAACACCGCCGGCACGGGTGAGAGACGCGCATCGGGGCGGAAGATCCAAGGATGACTATAGTAACAGGGCGGGAATCTTCGAGACCAGGAGGCTTCCGTAAAGAACACTACAAATCACGCGAATCAGCGCGAATCGATCCGCAAGGATTCGCGTGATTCGTAGTTTTTCTAATCGGTTGGAGCTTGTTCCCCACCTCGACCGACATACGCCCTGCGTCCTTTGCGCCTGTGCGGTTCAAACGATTCCGCCATAGCCGCGCGGCGGCTCCCCGCGGCCCCTTTCGTGCGCATAGGGAATCGAAATTGCCAACATCAGAAAGGCGAGGCCGATCGCGAGCCGGTTGCCCAGATGCACGAAGGGCGTCGCCCCCCGGCGCGGTTGCACCTCGGCCGAAAAGGTACCGCGTTCAAAAAGAGATACGCGACCCAGGATCTTTCCTCGGTGGTCGAGAATGGCGGAAATCCCGGTGTTGGTGGAGCGCAGGAGCCAGCGCCCATTCTCCAGGGCCCGCATACGTGCCATCTCCAGGTGCTGATGGGGTGCCGGCGAATCGCCGAACCAGGCATCGTTGCTGACATTGATGAGGTAGGCCGCCTCCGGCAGGGCCTCGACCACCTCGGCGGGGAAGACATCCTCATAGCAGATGGAGACCCCGGCCAGGTGCTTGCCGACCCGCAGCAGTGGTCGTGGGGCGGTGCCCGCGCTGAAGTCCGACATGGGGACCTCGAAGGCCCGAGCGATGGGCCCCAACCAGTCCTTGAAGGGAATGAACTCACCGAAGGGGACCAGGTGGCGCTTGCGGTAGACATCCTCGCCTGTCCCGATACTGAGTAGACCATTAAAGGCAAGGCGCGCCTCGAGATCCATGACCGGAATCCCGATCACCAGCTCGGTACCCTGTCGCCGCGCCTCCTCCGCGAGCGGCCGGATGAAGGAATCCCGTACCTGGTGGAGATAGTCCGGGACCGCCGTCTCCGGCCACAGGATCAAGTCGCTGTCCCAGCTTGCCCGGGTGAGCTCCAGATAGGCCCGCAGGCTGGAAATGTAGGTGTCCGGGTCCCATTTCAGAGACTGCGGGATGTTGGCCTGCACCACGGTTGCACGAAAACCCTTACCCGCCGGCTCGGTCCACTCGATGCCCCGCAGGGCAGCGCCGGCGAGCCAGATCAGGCTGAGCCCGGCGAGCGCGGCATACCTGACCCATCCCCGCCGGCGTATCAGGTACCAGAGCAGCCCGGCGCACAAGGCCAGCACCAGACTGATCCCGTAGACGCCCGTGATGGGCGCCAAGCCCGCCAACGGAGTCTCGAGCTGGGTATAACCGATGGTGAGCCAGGGAAAACCCGTGAAGAGCCGGCCCCGCAGCCACTCGGCCAGGACCCAGACCGCGGGGAACGCCAGCAGGGGACCGCTCAGGCGCACGCCTGCGCCGAGCCTGGCCGTCAGGGCGCCGGCGATCCCGTAGTAGAAGGCCGCCGTAACCATCAGCAGAGCGGTCATCAGATAGGCCAGCCAGGGGGCCATATTGCCGTACTCGTTCAGGCTGATACAGATCCAGAAGATACCGAAACCCATCAGACCGATTCCGAACCCCCAGCCGATCAGCAAGCCCTCCCGCGGCCGCGACCCGGATACCAGCGCGTAGAAAAGGGCCAGAGCCGGAATCGCGACGAGCTGAAAGGAGAAGGGCGCGAAGGCAAGTACGGTCAGTCCCCCTGCAGTTGTGGCGATCAGAAAGCGAATACCGAGGGGAAGACCGGACATCATGGACGACACGCTGGAAGATCCTGCGCAGGGAAACAGGTGCCGTTTCTATCAGTCACGTTCGGTGCGGTCAAATCCTCGGCGGCCGCGCCGCTCGATCCGGTGCACACCGAAGCGGTCCGGAATCCACAGAGCGTCTACACTTATACTTATGGGCCTGTGTCGTCAGGAGGAACTTGCCATGTCAATTTAGAAGCAATCCTGGGGTTGCCGATGGAACGGTAGTCCGGATAATCCCGTTCCTTTGGTAAATAAATCGGAGTCAGTGTGTTCAAAAATGCCCGCCTTTACCGCTTGGAGGAGCCGTCCACCATCGTTGCGGACGAGCTCGAGCAACGGCTCCCGGAGCGTCGCTTCCACCCCTGCGGCTCGCTGCAGACCGCCAGTCTCGGCTGGCAGCCGCCCCTGGGGGAGCAGACGCAGGCGCTGAGCCACGCGGGCAACGGCTGTATCGCCCTGTGCGCACGGCGCCAGGAACGGTTGTTGCCTTCCACCGTCGTCGGCGAGGCCCTAGACGAGCGGGTGGCGGAGCTGGAGGACCGGGAGGCGCGTACCGTCGGGCGCAGGGAGCGCCGGCAGCTGCGCGAGGAAGTGGTGCTGGACATGCTGCCGCGGGCCTTCACCCGCTCGCGTCAGCTCCACGCCTACCTGGATCCGGTGGCCGGTTGGATGGTAGTGGATGCCGCCAGTGAAAAAGGTGCCGAGGAGCTGGTGGGATTGTTGCGGGAGACCCTGGGCTCGTTTCGGGTCCGCCCGCCGCGTCCGAGGAACGCACCGGTGGCCCTCATGACCCGTTGGGTCGCGAGCGGAGCGCTGCCCGATGGCCTGGAGCTGGGGGATGCGTGCGAGCTGCGCGATCCCCGGGACGAACGGGCCCTGGTGCGCTGCAGCGGACAGGACCTGGGCGCGGAGGAAATCGCGACCCACCTGCGCGCCGGCAAGGAGGTGGTCAAGCTCGCCCTCCGCTGGCGGGAGCAGCTGGAATTTCTGTTGCAGGAGGACCTCTCTCTGCGGCGTCTGCGATTTGCCGACGCCCTGCTGGACGCGGCCCTGGAGTCGGATATCGAAGACGAGGCGGCCCGCTTCGATGCGGAGTTCGCCATCATGGCGCTGCAATTGCGCGAGCTGATCGGATACCTGGAAGGGATATTTGAAATGGCTGGCGAGGCCTGATGAAACCGCGCGGGCGAAAGGCGTTGGGTCCGGTCCGGATGCAGGGTAAACGCCGATAAATCTTCTGAGCTTATAGGGTGGGTTGTGCCCACCGCTTTATTAAACAGTAATGGGAAATCCCCCAGCTCTGCCGGGGAGACAGAAACAGTTTGACATAGTACGGGCAATTGCGACGCCATCTTGGAGAGGTTTTCCACGGGTCGCCTACAGCCAAATGTTAGGCGATTGAGCCGAGAAAAACGACCCATCAATTGAACCTGGTCCCTTTCCTGGAGGTAAAGAAACCTGGTCTATCCCCGTTTTCCTGCTAGGTAGTGGTGATTTTGAAGTGATAGAGTAGATGGATTCATCGGTAATCATTCCGGGTAGTGGTAAGTTTTTAAATGGTTTACGTGGACTTGCTGCCAGTGGCAATGGTTCCATTTAAACCTTAACCATTACTTCATTCCGATTGCCACCGCTTTTCTCGTTACCTGATTCTAGATTTTAGCCCTCTCTTCTGGAATAATACGCTTGGTCTGAACGATTGCGTTCATTGATAAAGCTAACCAAAGAGTTTTCAATATAAAAGTTTATCAAGAAAGATCCAGTATGCGCGAGATTGAACGGACGTTTGGGGTCTCGCGCCGAACCTTGAGTGCTTGGTTAAAAGAACAGGCGAATGCCCTCCCACCCCTTGAAGAGACGCTACAACCTGTTGCTTCGAAAAAAGATTCCTGTACTGGAGGTAGACGAGTTGTGGTCCTTTGTCTTTCGTAGAAAAGACAAAGTTTGGGTCTGGATTGACATGAATAGAGAGCCCCGAGAAATCGTCGCCTATGCCTGCGGTGATCGCAGCGAAGACACCTGTCGAATACTTTGGGATCGCGTGCCATCTGCTTATAAAGAAGTCATCGTTTTCAGTGATTATTGGGGCGCGTATCAAGTCGTCGTTCCGAGCGAGCAACATCGCCCTGTGGGTAAAGAAACGGGGGAAACGGCTCATATTGAGCGTTGGAATAATACCTTACGGCAACATTTGGCACGCTTCGTACGTAAGACGTTGTCTTCTTCCAAATGTCTTAAAATGCATGAGATTTGTTTAAAACTCTTCATACACCGATATAATACCGAATTATTGCCGACTGTTGGCTAGATATCACTTCAGAGATCGCCACTACCTTTTTTTGTTAGGCAAATTCAATGCGAAATTTTTACCCACAGCATGTGCCACACGTTGGCCGGGTTCCACCAGGGGGCATAGTGGATCACCGTGTCCGCCGCCGTGAGGTTGAGCCCGCTGCCGCCGGCCTTGAGGCTGATGAGGAACAGAGGGATTTCCCCGGCCTGGAAGCGATCTACCGGCAAGGTCCGGTTGCGGGTACGGCCGGTGAGCTTTACGAAATCCCGGTTCTCGCGCAGGCCGGTGCGCGTCAGCTCCTCCTCGATCGGGGCCAGCATGCTGGTGAACTGGGAGAACAGGAGCACCCGTCTCCCCTCGTCGCGCAGCTCCGGCAGCAAGGTCATGAGCAGCTCCAGCTTGGCGGAGCCTTTGACTTTTTGAGCGCTTTCGAGCGCCACCAGCCGCGGGTCGCAACACACCTGGCGCAGCTTGAGCAAGGCATCGAGGATGATGATACCGCTCCGGGCCAGGCCCTTGCGCGCCACTTCCTGGCGTACCCGTTCGTCCAGGGCCAGACGCAGGGTCTCGTAGAGGTCGCGCTGATCGCTCACTAGGGGCACCTGGCGCAGGATCTCCGTCTTCGGGGGCAGGTCCGCGGCCACCGCCTCCTTGGTGTGACGCAGGAGGAAGGGGACCACCCGCCGGCGCAGCTGTTCCTGACGGTGCTCGTCGCCATAGCGTTCGATGGGGGTGCGAACGGCCGCCGGAAGCGGCGTTCGTCGCCCAGCAGCTCGGGCAAGAGGAAATTGAACAGAGACCAGAGCGCTCCCAGGTGGTTCTCCAGGCTAGCTGTCGGGTGCGCCGCGTCCTTGCGGCTTACCCGACCTACGGGCTCTCAACCGTAGGCCGGGTAAGGGCCAGGCCCAGGCCCCGCACCTCAATCCTGGCGGCGCCCCGTGATGAGGCGCCCAGAGGATTGAGGTCCGGGGCAGGGACGGCCCGCACCCGGCATCTCTGGGTATCCGGGGCCGATTTCGGTTGTTGTCCACCCATCTTCGCGGGCTTTCGCCGTGAGCTCGTCATTGCACCGGCTCGGCGGTGTAATAGACCCGCCCGCGACCCCAATAATCGAGCCCGCCGGCGGCATTGACGGCGAAGAGCTCGCGAAAATCGCGGCCACCGCCGTCCGCCCGCTCGAAGCGTAGCGCCTTGCCCTTGGGTTCCAGCGCCACCATTTCCGTCACGCCGGACGAGCGGTCCAGGTGGAGCGCGTACAGGAACAATTTCCCTTTCTCACGGTACAGCGTCAGCCGGTGCGTCAGCGACGCATGGCGGGTGTTCAGCCAGGTGCCGATGATCTTCTCCGGGGGCACCGGCTGGGGCGCGGCGCGCAGCTGCGCGCGTGTCAGCTGCCCGTCAGCCGCCCGTGAGGAGCGCCCCGGCCCTTTGAGCACACACTCGGGGTCACAGGCGACCACCGCCCAGCGCGGGCGGCAGGGTTGCCCGGCCAGGCAGAAATTGACGAAGGTGCGCTCGAAGCGGAGCCCGGACTGGTCCACCAGCGTGCGGGCAATCGCGACCAGGACCTCATCACCGACCGTCTCCGCGAGCTCCACCACGACCGTCCGTTTGATGCGCCCTAATGAGGTATCTTCCACCATTTGATACGCACTCGCTTTGGCCTCGGCTTTGGCCTGGGCCTGGACCGCTTGCTCGGCTTCGGCCTTGGCTTTCGCCTGGGCCTGCACCGCCGGCGCCGGCGGCAGCATGATGGGGATGGCGACCACCAGCACGATCACGCCGCCCCCCAGGTAGCCAAAGAATGCCTGGGGGCGGCTGGCCCCGGCCCACGCCCAGCGCGGTTGGATCAGGCCGACGACGGCCATCACGAGCAGAACCAGCAGGGCCATAACCAGGAGGAACGCCAGTAGATCACTCGTGCCGACGAGCCAGACATAGCCGACAGCAATCATGCACAGCAGCGCGATCAGGCCCACCAGGCTCTTTTGCCACCTGGCGGCCTGGGCATTGGATTTGGGGGTCAACTTGGTCATCGGGGTTTCCAAGGCGTCGGGTTAGTCGATTCGTCGGTAATCAGCAGCCGATGCGTGAAGGACACGCGGGAATCGAAACGGAGGGAGTAGGGCCAGTCACGATCCGCCAGGAACTCGTAGCAGACCCCACGAATGCTCTCGCTGTCGTACCAGGGTTCGGTAGTGGTGAATTTTTAAATGGCTGGCATAGACTTTTCTTTGATCCCCTCTCCCCGGCCCTCTCCCGGCGGGAGAGGGAGTGTAGCCTATAGCGCGCCAAACTTATTGCGAGCGGCGATGCTTCCATTTAAACCTTAACCATTACCCAGGGTTCCAGACAGAGTGCCGCCTGCACCGCCCCCGGTGGATCGGCAAGGGTCGAGTGCAGCGGGCGCCAGTCGAGCCCCAGCCGCTCAGCCAGCTAAGCACAGCCCGGCATCGTCCTCATCGCCCAGGCCGCGGATGAGCCCCAACCCTTCGAGGGATCGGAGCGCCGCGGATTCGCTCGCCAGATCTCGCCTGCTCTCCAGCAGTACGCCCTGCTCGACCCGTGCGAGCGTCTCCTTCCGATCCCTGGGATCGACGGTGCCGAAAGGGCCGTATAGAAAGTCAGGACCGCGCTGTGGGACCAGCTGGGCTCCAATTTAAGGGACCTATATACATAGCTAGCCAAAACCATGGCAAGAGACTTGGGGGGGTCGGATTGAAGGAAGGGTTACCAAACTTCCGGATTTCATCCGGGCTGCAAAGGAAAACACCGCCCTCCGTGGCTAGTCACGTCTATAGGTCCCCAATTTAACGCCCCACTGGCGGCTCGCGTGGTCCGCGTTCAGGTCCCGGCTGCACAGGCGGAGACAGGGGAGGGGGGGTCGGGTGCGACCCGGCGGCGTTCGGGGCGAGATGGCAAGGGTAGGGCGAGTCTCCGCAAGGGCGCCGGCGCTGCTTCGTCCAGGACATCCGCGGACTGGGGTGTCAGCGCCGGGGCCATCGCCAGCAGGCCGGCCTCGCGTTCTCCGAGTCCGGTCTCCAGGGGACCGCACTCGCCCGTCTCCGGGTCCAGATACCAGGGCGGCGTCGCCGGGATCAGCATGAGTCCCGGACGCTCGGTCTCCAACCTCAGGTGCAGACGGGTATCGCCTCGAGGCGCCACAGCAGCTTGCCCGCCAAGGGAGCGCGAGCCTCAGAACGGGGCCGTGTAATACGCCCCCGTCCGGCCTCGATCAGCATCATGATGCGATTCGGCTCTTCTCGCCTGCCGTCTCTTGCTGTTGAACCGGTCTTGCGCCGACCGCGGGGAGTCCGGGGCGCGTTGACATTTAATAAAGGAGTAGACCCCAACCCGCGGGCAGGTCTTCTAATGGTACAGGATTCACAGGATTTCCAGGATTCACAGGATTTTTGGTGGTGGGTGAGTTTAAAGTGGTAACCGATTCGATCCCCTCTCCCCAACCCCTCTCCCGGCAGGAGAGGGGCTTTTTGTTCCCACTTGAAAAACTACCACTACCGGATTTTTTAATCGATTATTCTCAATCCGAACCTCGGCGGCTCCGAGCCGCATAGGTTGACTCTCGGGCGACGGCCCGGTATCCGATGTCGCTCCGGTAGTAGGCGTTCTTCCAGCCGATCCTGCGCACCAGGGCGTAGGCGCCGGCCTGGGCCGCGCTGACCCCGTCACCGAGGGCGGTTGCGCACAGAACCCGGCCGCCGTTGGTCACTATTTCGCCGTCGACCAGCTTGGTGCCGGCATGGAACAGTTTGCAGTCGGGGAGTCCCGCCGCCGCATCCGAGCCGCTGATCGAGTGTCCCTTCTCGTAGGCATCCGGATAGCCCCCCGCCGCCATGACCACCCCCAGCGCGGCCCGTGGCTCCCACGCCGCCTCGATCCGATCGAGCCGCCCGGTGAGGGCCGCCAGGCACAGCGCCACCAGATCGGTGCGCAGGCGCATGAGGATGGGCTGGGCCTCGGGGTCGCCGAGACGGCAGTTGTATTCCAGGACCTTGGGGGCGCCGTCCGGCCCGATCATCAGGCCCGCGTACAGGAAGCCCGTATAGGGCAGCCCTTCAGCTGCGAGCCCGGTGACCGTGGGTCGGATCACCTCCGCCATGATCCGGGCGTGGAGCTCGGGGGTAACGACGGGGGCGGGCGAGTAGGCCCCCATGCCGCCGGTGTTGGGTCCCCGGTCCCCATCGTCCCGGGCCTTGTGGTCTTGGGAGCTCGCCATGGGGAGGATCTGACCGCCGCCGACGATCGCGATGAAGCTCGCCTCTTCGCCCCGCAGGTATTCTTCGATGACGATACGGCTGTCTGCCGCGCCGAAGCGCCCGCTGCTCAGCATATCCCGGACCGCTCGCTCCGCGGTGGCGAGGTCTTCCGCCAGAATCACGCCTTTGCCCGCGGCCAGGCCATCCGCCTTGACGACGATGGGCGTGCCTACTTCCCGAAGGTAGGAGAGGGCGAACGCCGGCTCGGTAAAGGTGCGGTAAGCCGCGGTCGGGATCCCCCGGCGGGCGAGGAAGTCCTTGGTAAATGCCTTGGAGCCCTCGATCTGCGCGGCCTTGGCGGTGGGGCCGAAGCAGGGCAGGGCGGCGGCCTGGAAGGCGTCGACCAGGCCCGCCACCAGCGGCGCCTCGGGGCCCACGATGGTAAGTCCGATGGCGTTTTGTCGGGCGAAGGCGACGAGCCCCTCGATGTCATCGGATGGAATATCCAGGTTCCGCACGCCCGGCTCCATGGCAGTGCCGCCGTTTCCGGGCGCTACCAAGACCTCTCTCACCAGGGGTGATTGGGTCGCCTTCCAGGCCAGGGCGTGCTCGCGCCCGCCGTTGCCGATGATCAGAACTTTCATGTCAAAGCAGCAATCCTCGGTGATTCAGCGTTGTCGGGAGGCCTTAAGTTAGACAGGATTTACAGGATTACACAAGTCCGCACAGGGCGCTATGAAATAAAAATAGCGAAAGTATATATTTATAATATATATACTGTGACAGGGTGCAGGGTGCAGGATATGGAAACAGCAAGGCTTTTCGTAAACGGCAGCAGTCAGGCCGTTCGGTTACCAAAAAAAGGGGACCTATATATAGCTCGCCAAAACCATGGCAAGAGACTTAAGTGGGATCGGATTGGAGGGAGGGTTACCAAACTTCCGGATTTCATCCGGGCTGCAAAGGAAAACACCGCCCTCCGTGGTTAGTCACGTCTATAGGTCCCCAAAAAAACCGCTTCCGAGGTGACGAGGTGATCATCAGGCACCTGGGCAACGCCGTGGTGCTCTTACCCAAGGATGACCCATGGCAGGTTATGTTCGATGCCCTCGCCGAGCTGCCGGAAGACTTCACCATCTCCCGTGAGCAACCGGAGCTGCAGAAACGGGAGCCCCTCGGGTGAAAATCCTCCTGGATACGGACATCCTGCCGGAATGACGAGGTGGGGTCTGAACCACTGACCTGAGAGACCGGAACATGCTTATACGTCGTATCGAGCTGGAAGGCCTACTCTCGTTCGGGCCGGATACCCAGGTGTTGGAGCTGGGACCGCTGAATGTCCTGATCGGTCCGAACGGCTCCGGCAAGTCCAAGTGGTCAGGCGGCGCTGAACTACAAGGGCGCGACGCAACGCCAGCTGCGCCCGGAGGAGATCGATCCGGGGCAGTCCATCCTCGCCCAGCGCACGGACCCCGACCACTACCCGGAGCTGATCTCCCTCGCGAACATCTTCGGGCGCATACGGCTGTACCGCGAGTGGTCTTTTGGTCGACATATCCCGTCACGCCGACCCCAAGGGGCCGACCTGCCCAACAATTTCCTCGCCGAGGACGGCAGAAACCTGGGACTGGTCCTGAATCGGCTGCAGCGGAAGCCGAAGGTCAAGGCCCGGATCCTCGAGGCCCTGCGCTGGCTCTACGCGGATGTAACCGATTTCGAGGTGCTCATCGAGGGCGGAACAGTCCGGCTCTTCCTCCGGGAAGGATCGATCAGGGTACCGGCGACGTGCCTGTCGGACGGCACCCTGCGTTATCTGGGTCTGCTGGCGATCCTGTGCCACCCGACCCCGCTGCCGCTGCTCTGCATCGAAGCGCCGGAGCTGGGTCTGCACCCCGATATCCTGCCCCCGCTCAGCGATCTGCTGCGCGAGGCGTCGGAACGCTGCCAGCTCGTGATTACGACCCACTCGGATGTCCTGGTCGATGCCTTGACCGACACGCCGGACGCGGTGACAGTCTGTGAAAAGCACGGCGGCCAAACCCTTACCTGATTAGCAATGAGATTCAGCCATCCGAATCCAGCCTTCCGGGCGTGGGCCACAGGCCACCGCAGCCACCAAGAGTCGGTTGGGCAGCGCGCGCAGATCAAAGCGCCGACTGAAGCGATAGGCGA
>Ga0209568_1000321_pt1 | contig 16622 bp, 19 predicted proteins | sample WorMetOlspDAHAB2_FD_187406 | JGI IMG/M metagenome (GOLD analysis project Ga0209568, IMG submission 187406) | Marine gutless worms symbiont microbial communities from Max Planck institute for Marine Microbiology, Germany - Olavius sp. DAHAB.2... ...
AATCCTACAACGACATCCTCGATCACTGCTGCTTCGCATGGAACCAACTCGTCGATCAGCCGTGGAGGATCATGTCCATCGGGCTACGCGATTGGGCCCATCAATGATTGTTTTTGCAGATTGGTATTACAAGCTCGGTTTCGAGGCCGGCCACACGGGCGTGCTCCGCCAGGCGCTCAGCTGCCACCAGAACGCCCTCAAGGTCTATTCGAAGCGCCGCACGCCGGGCCGCTGGGCCGAGGTCATGTCCAGCTTCGCCCGCGCCGCCCAGGTCTTCGGCGAGCACGTGAAAAGCCTGGAAGCCATGGCCACGGCGGCCAACGCCTACCACGCGGTGCTGCAGACTCGGGACCGCAAGAAGGGCCCGCTGGCCTGGGCCGCGACCCAGAACAACCTGGGCAGCGCGCTGTTCCTGCTGGGCAAGAAAGGCAACAACCCGGAGCGCGTCGAGGCGGCCATGGAAGCCTTCGAGGCGGCGCTGGAGGTCTACGAGCTCCGCGACAAGCATCGCCAGGCGGCGGTCACCGCGAAGAACCTGGACCGGGCCCGGCGACTCCTGGAACACCTCTCGCCGGAGGATTACCTGCCGAGAGCCGTGGTCGATTTCGACGGCCCCTTCTCCGAGGATCCTGGCTCACAACTGGTGGACGTTTCCGACATCGGCGCCGACGTGGCCGGCAACTCGACCGTTCACTGATCAAGCCAGCGAATTGAAATCATCCAGCAGCGTGGCGATGCGCCCCGCGTCCGTCTGGTCCATGATCAGGTTGGCGCGGGTCACCGCGGCGAGCGCGTCCATTTCCCGGATCCGCTGTTTGACCCGGGGGATGGAGACCGGCGACATGGAGAGCTCGCGCAGGCCGAGGCCGAGCAGAAGCGCCGTGTAGCGCGGGTCGCCGGCCATCTCGCCGCACATGGAGATGGGGATGCGGGCCCGGAGCGCCGCCGCCGTGGAGAACTGGATCAACCTGAGCACCGCCGGGTGCAGGGGGTCGAACAGGTGCGCCACGTGCTCGTTGGCCCGGTCCGTGGCCAGCGTGTACATGGTCAGGTCGTTGGACCCGATGGCGAAGAAGTCACTGGCCTGGGCCAGGGCGTCGGCGGCCAGCGCCGCGCCGGGGACCTCGATCATGGCGCCAAGGGGCGGCATTTCGTCCGGCAGCTTGACCTTGCGCCGTTTCAGCCGGGCGTGCGCCTTTTTCAACAGGTCCCGCGCCTTGTGGACTTCCCGGGGGGTCGACACCATGGGCAGCAAGATGCGCACCGGCCCCAGCGCCGCGACCCGCAGCATGGCCTGGAACTGGGTCTCCAGAATGTCCGTCTGCATGAGCGAAAGCCGGATGCCGCGCAAACCCAGCGCCGAGGCGGCCGTGTCGCCGAAGCCGCTGGTCAGGATCTCGGCCGGCTTGTCGGCGCCCACGTCCAGGCTGCGGATGGTCACCGGCCGGCCCTCCATGGCCTTGACGATGTCGCGGAACACCTCGAACTGCTCGTCCTCGCTGGGCGGCTTGTCGCGGTTCATGTACAGGAACTCGCTGCGCAAAAGCCCGATGCCCTCGGCCCCGGCCTGGTGAACGGCCGGCATCTCCATGAGCAGGTCCACGTTGGCGTGCAGCACGAACTCGGTGCCGTCGCGGCTCAGCGCCCGCCGGCCGCGCAGCCGGTCCAGGCGCCGGGTCTCGCGCTTCAGGTTGTCGCGGCGTTGCTGGTAGGCTGAAAGCGTCTTGGCCGTCGGCTCGACGATGATCTTGCCGGTCTTGCCGTCGACGATCACCGTGTCGCCGGGGCGCACCTCTTGCAACAGGTCCGGCGCGCCCAGAACCGTCGGCAGGCCGAGCGCCCGGGCCATGATCGCCGTGTGGCCCTCGGCGCCGCCCAGCGACGAGGCGGTGCCGGCAATCAGGCTGGGATCGAGCTGCGCCATATCCGCCGGGGTCAGCCGGTCGGTGACCACGACGGAGCCCTTGGGCGCCGTGGAGAAGGCCCGCAGGGGCTTGCGGGTGAGGTTGCGGATGATCCGGTTGCCGACCTCGCGGATGTCGTCGAGGCGGGCCGCGATGTAGGCGTCGTTCATGGCCTGGAAGGTCTGGGCGATCTCGGCGATCTCATGGTTGACGGCGGCTTCCGCGTTGACCCGCTCGTCTTCGATGCGCGCCGCGGCGCCGCGCACCAGGCGCGAATCGCCCAGCATCTGCTGGTAGGCCTCGAGCAGGAAGCCCAGCTCCTCGGACGCCGTGCCGGGCATGGATTGGGCCCGGTTCTGCAGCCGGCGGACCTGGCGCTGGGCCAGTTGCACGGCCTTGTCCAGCCGCTCTTGTTCGCGCTTCACGTCGGCCTTGCGGATGGCGTGCTCGGGAACCTCCAGGCCGCCCGTCTCGCGCACGTAGGCGGGGCCGATGGCGATGCCCGGCGCCACTCCGAGACCCCTGAATTCCCGTTCACCCGCCATGTCGCTCAGCCGTTCAATCCTCTTCGAATTTGTCCTCGATCAGGGCGCAGATGGCGTCCAATGCGTTGTCCGCGTCGGCGCCGTCGGCGGCCAGGGTGATCTCCGTGCCGGGGCCGGCGGCCAGCATCATCAGCCCCATGATGGAGGACCCGGACACGCTCTGGCCGCCCTTGGTCACGGTGATCTCCGCGTCGTACTGGCCGGCCAACTGCACGAACTTGGCGGCGGCCCGGGCGTGCAGGCCGCGCTGGTTACGGATCGTGGCGGTGCGGTCCTGGACGCTACCCATCCTGGGCGAGGAGCTGCGAGGCGATATTGATGTACTTGCGTCCCGCCTCCTGGGCGCTGGCCACGGCATCGGTCAGCGATTCCGATCCGCGCACGGAAGCCAGCTTGATGAGCATCGGCAGGTTGACCCCGGCGATGACCTCCACGTTGGCCTTGTCCATGACCGAGATGGCCAGGTTCGAGGGCGTGCCGCCGAACATGTCGGTGAGCAGCACGACGCCGCCGCCGTCGTCCACCTCCTTCGCCGACTGCAGGATCTCGCCGCGCCGCTGTTCCATGTCGTCATCGGGGCCGATGCACACGGAGACCACCTTTTCCTGCGGGCCGACCACGTGTTCCAGGGCCGCGATCAGCTCATGGGCAAGCTGGCCATGCGTGACGAGAACCATGCCGATCATGTCTTTCCCCGTAACCTTCAACGGAATGCAGTGGTGAACTAGAACTTATTTCACCGGGTTTTCCAAGTCCCGGTGACTCAGGTGGACCGGCTGGTCGTGCCGGTCCAGCCAGTCGGCCAGCTTTTCGGCGGTGAAAACCGAGCGGTGTCGGCCGCCGGCACAGCCCATGGCGATGGTCAGGTAGCTTTTGCCCTCGGCCGCGTAACGCGGCAAAAGCGGCATCAACAGCCCGGTGAGGCTCTCGAAAAACGGCTGGAAGGCCGCGTCCTCGGCCACATAGGCGGCGATCTCCGGGTCCCGGCCGGTGAGCGGCCGAAGCTCGTCCACGTAGTGGGGATTGCGCAGGAACCGCACGTCGAAGACCAGGTCCACATCCCGGGGCAGGCCGTTCTTGAACCCGAAGGAAGTGACGAAGACCGCCAGGCCGGCCTCCCCGTCCTTGGCGAAATGGCCCTCCAACAGGGGCTTCATGTCGCCCGGCTTCATCTCCGAGGTGTCGATGATGATCTCGGCGCCGTCGCGCAGCGGCGCCATCAGTTGCCGCTCACGGCCGATCGCCTCGCCGATGGGGCAGTCCGTGGCCAGCGGGTGGCGGCGCCGGGTTTCCTCGAAGCGGCGCACCAGGATATGGTCGTCGCAATCCACGTACAGGAGGTGCGGGACCAGCCCGGGCCGGGCCGCCAGGGCCTCCACTTGGGCCAGGAAGGCCGCCGCCTCGAAACCGCGGGAGCGGATGTCGACGCCGATGGCCACCGCCGGCGTCGCCCCGTCGCCGGTGAGCACCGGCTCGATGAGCTCGAGGGGCAGGTTGTAGATGGCCTCGTAGCCCAGATCCTCCAGGGCCTTCAGCGCGGTCCCCATGCCCGCGCCGGAAACCCCGGTGACGAAGATCACGCGGGTCGCTTGTTGCTCGGTGGGCGTATCCTCAGTCATCGCCGCGCATTATACGACCGGCGGCCAGCCCGAGTGCAAGCCGCACTTTCGCCGCCGTACTGGCCTCGAAGGCGGCCAGGCGCATCAGCGGCACCTCGATCCCGCAAATGGTGCAACTGGCCGGTTCCGGAAGCCGGGCCACATGGGCGCCGTCGGCCAGCTCGACCACCAGGTCGACGCGGACCTCCGGCAGATGGTTGAAGCGCAGGATGCCCAGGCCGCGGACCTCCAAAAGCCCGGCGATGTTAGCCGGCGGCGTTGCCGTGAGCCGCCCCTCGCGCCCCGTCAGGTCGACCCGGTCGTCGGCCACCAGGCGCGCGCCCGCGTCCATGAGGCGCAGCGCCAGATCCGACTTGCCGCTGCCCGAGGCGCCGCGAATGAGCACCCCGCCGCCGTCCATGGCGATGCAGGTGGCGTGGATCTGGTCCTGGTCGTCGTCGGTGCCGGTCATGCCGCCGGCAAGCGTACCGTGAACCGGGCGCCGAGGACAGCGCCGTCGCCGCCGATGCGGTTGCCCGCCACGATGGTGCCGTGGTGGGCCTCGACGATCTGCTGGGAGATGCTCAGGCCGAGGCCCGAATGGGTCCCGAACTTCTCCTTCTCGGCCCGCTCCGTGTAGAACCGGGTGAAGATCTTCTCCTCGTTGCCCGGCGGAATGCCCGGGCCCTCGTCGTCGATGTCGATGCGCACCTGGCCCCTGTCGGTGCCGACGCTGATGGTGATGGTGCCGCCGGCCGGCGAGAAGGTGACGGCGTTGGTGATCAGGTTGCGGAACACCTGGGCGAGGCGGTCCTCCATGCCGTCGACCATCACCGGGCCATCGCCGTCCACCAGTTCCAGGCGCACCGTGGGCCCGCCTTCGGCGGTGGCGTTCTGGATCTCGGCCAGGGTCGCCAACATGCCGGCCAGGTCCGTCGGCCGGCTCTCGGCCCGGGACAGCTCGGCGTCCAGGCGCGACGCGTCGGAAATGTCGCTGATCAGGCGATCCAGGCGGCCCACGTCTTCCTGGATGATGGTCATCAGCTTCTTCTGCTGGTCCGGGTCCTTCAGCCGGGCCGTGGTCTCGACGGCGCTCCTAAGCGAGGTCAGCGGGTTCTTGATCTCGTGGGCCACGTCGGCGGCGAACCGGTCGATGGCGTCCATGCGTTGCCAGAGCGCCTCGGTCATATCGTTCAGGGTCGCCGCCAGTTCGCCGATCTCGTCGTCCCTTCCGGCCATGTCGGGGATCCGGTGGCGCCTGGAATGGTCGTGGCGGACCCGTTCGGCGGCGGCGACCAAGCGCCGGAGCGGCCGGGCGATGGTCCCGGCCAGGTAAATGGACAACAGGAAGGTGAGGCCGAGGGCCACGGCGAAGACCTGCAGGATGTCGCGGCGGGTATCGTAAAGCGCATCATCGATGCCCTTCGAATCCTTGGTCACAAGGAGTGCCCCCAGGACCTGCTTGTAGCGCTGCACGGGCACCGCCACGCCGAGCAGCAGCTGGTCGTGGCCCGCGGCGCGCACGGCCTTCACGTAGTCGCCGGACAGCGCCGCCATGACCTCGCTGTAATCGCGGGCGTGCTGGCGGGCGTTCTCCTCGTAGGCCGGGTAGGGGGGCGCCCCGGTGACGTGGTTGGCGACCCGCTCGAACAGATCGAGGGCGTGGCTGAGCGTGCCTTCCGGGTCCGCCGGGGGTGGCAGTTCCTCGATGGAAACCATACCGCCGGGCCCCACCAGGCGCCGGGAATCGGCGATCAGCCGGCCGTCGGCGCCGAAAAGGCGTGCGCGGGTGCCGGTGGTCTGGACCAGGCGGCGGACCATCTGATTGGAAATTTCCGAGACCCGGTACTGGCCGGACGCGGTCTGCGCCACGGCGCCCTCGCTCAGCGCCACGGCGAACATCTCCGCCTGGGTCGCCAGGGCCGCCAGTTCGGCGTCGATGAGGTTTTCCTTGTATTCGTCCAGATACAGGATACCGGCCACCAGGAATCCGAGCGCCAGCACGTTGATGGCCAAGATGCGCCGAGTGATCGGCGACAACAGACGGCCGCGGCCGCGCTTCGGCGGTGGCGGGGCCGGTCGGTCGTCGGGACTGGCTATCATGGCGCCCCCTCCATGGGCCTCAACCTCAGCCGGCGTTGTAGCGGTAGCCGACGCCGTAAAGGGTTTCGATCTCGGCGAACTCTTCGTCCACGTCCTTGAACTTGCGCCTGAGGCGTTTGATGTGGCTGTCGATGGTCCGGTCGTCGACGTAGATATGCTCGCCGTAGGCGGCGTCGATGAGCTGGTCGCGGTTCTTCACGTGGCCGGGCCTGCGGGCCAGCGATTCGACGATCAGGAACTCGGTCACCGTCAAGTTGACCTCGTCGCCCTTCCAGGTGCAGAGATGGCGGGCCGGGTCGAGGACCAGTTCGCCGCGCCGCATGACCTCGCCGGAAGCCGCTTCCTTGCCCGATTCCTCGTGGCGGCGCAGGACGGCGCGGATCCGCTCCATGAGAAGCCTTTGGGAGAAGGGTTTCTTGATGTAGTCGTCGGCGCCCATGCGCAGCCCCATGATCTCGTCGACCTCGTCGTCCTTGGAGGTCAGGAAGATCACCGGCAGGGAATCGCGGCGCCGGAGTTCCGTCAGCAGTTCCATGCCGTCCATGCGCGGCATCTTGATGTCCAGGATCGCCAGGTCGGCGGGGCGGCGGCCCAGGCCCTCCAGGGCCTCGGCGCCGTCGGCGTAGGTCTCCACCGTGTAGCCTTCGTCGGCCAGCGCCGCCGACAGGGACGCCAGGATGTTTTGATCGTCGTCGACCAAGGCGATGGTATGGGACATGTTCGGACCTTCCTCTGGCTGCCCGGCGCGCTCGCGCCCGGGCCGTCGTTTCACCTCATGTGCTCATCTATAGGCCATTTATGGCGAAATTATAGCGGTTTTGCGGCCATCCCCCGATTTATGCGCCGCGCCTGGCCGCCTGGGCCGTTGACCATGCGGCGGATCGGCCCTTATTTAAGACCGACCGGATTCACGCGATAAATCGGAAATTAAATGTTTCCGTTTAAATGTGATCCGATCTAGGGAAGGGGCGACATGGCACTAACCCGCAAGGAACTGGGCCGGGAAATCCGGCTGCTCATGCGGGCCAGCCGCTCGGCGACCTTGTCCACGGGCCTGGCCATCGCCGATGCCTGGCCCTACGGCTCCCTGGTCACCGTGGCCCTGGATGCGGACGCCTGTCCCTTGCTGCTGCTGTCCGGGCTCTCGGACCATACCCGCAACCTGGACGAGGACAACCGGGCGTCGCTGCTGTTCACCCGCCCGACCCGGCACAGGAACCCGCAGCGCAGTCCGCGGGTGACCATCCTGGGCCGAATCCAGCCCACCGACAGGCCGGCCCATGCCCGGCGTTTCCTGGACATGCACCCGGAGGCGGAGATGTACGCCGGCTTCGGCGACTTCAACTTCTACCGCATGAGCATCGAGCGGGCCCATTGGGTCGGCGGCTTCGCCAAGGCGCAATGGCTGCGCGGCATCGACGTCGTGGCCCACAGCGCGGCTGCCAAGGCGCTCGCCAAATCAGCGGCGGATATCTGCGAGCACATGAACACGGACCATGCCGACGCCGTGGCGCTTTACGCCCAAGCCTTGCTGAAACGCCGGGGTGCGGGCTGGCGCATGATCGGCGTCGATCCGGACGGCGCCGATTTGCAGCGGGCCGGCCGCTTCGCCCGGCTGGACTTCCCGGAAACCGTGTCCGACGCCGGCCAGGTGCGCGACGTACTCGTTGCCCTGGCGGCCAAAGCGCGCGATTTCTAGCCTAGATCAATGACAGGGATGAAAAAGTCGGGTTGACTCTCCAAATACGGTATTGAGAGTCCGGGAACGGGGCGTTAATTTCCGGCCTCTTGGTTTTTGTTGACGCCGTCGGGGCGGGGTGCGCCGCGCCGGGGCTACAGGGAGAGTATCGTGAAAAACTTGGGTTTCCGACCGAGCCGATTCGGCCTGGACAATCACGGTTTGGCGAAGGTTGCCACCGCCCATTGGAATTTGAGCGCGGCGCCGCTGTTCGAGCACGCCATGCGACGCTCAGAAGGCCAGTTGACCAAGCACGGCGCTTTCATCGCGCTCACCGGCGAACACACGGGCCGCTCGCCCAACGACCGCTTCGTCGTCGACGAAGCCACCACCCGGGATGATATCTGGTGGGGCGACGTGAACCGGGCGATTTCCGAGGACCACTTCGAGGGCATTCTGGCGAAGATGCTGGCGCACCTGGACGGCAAGGAGGTGTTCGTCCAGAACTGCTACGCCGGGGCCGACCCGGACAACCGCCTGAAGGTCCGGGTGGTCACCGAGAACGCCTGGCACAACCTGTTCGCCCGCAACATGTTCATCCAGCCGGCCGCCGACGACCTGGACGGCTTCGAACCGGAGTTCACGGTCCTACAGGCCCCGAGCCTGACCGCCGACCCGGACGCCGACGGCACCACGTCGGGCACCTTCATCATCGTCAACCTGGCGAAGCGGATGATCCTGGTGGGCGGTTCCGCCTACGCCGGCGAGATCAAGAAATCCATCTTCTCGATCATGAACTACCTGATGCCGGCCCGCGGCATCCTGCCCATGCACTGTTCCGCCAATATCGGCCCGGCCGGCGATTCGGCGATCTTCTTCGGCCTTTCCGGCACCGGCAAGACGACCCTATCGGCGGACAGCGCGCGCACCCTCATCGGCGACGACGAGCACGGCTGGGGCGAGAACGGCGTGTTCAACTTCGAGGGCGGCTGCTACGCCAAGACCGTCAACCTGACCCATGAGGCGGAACCGGAAATCTTCGATCTCTGCCACACCTTCGGCTCGATCATCGAGAACGTGATGATGGACCCGGAGACCCGGGAGCTGGATTTCTTCGACACCACGCTGACGGAGAACGGCCGCGTCAGCTACGACATCTCCATGGTTCCCAACGCTTCCGAGACGGGGCGCGGCGGGCATCCGCAGAACATTGTCATGCTGACCTGCGACGCCTTCGGCGTGCTGCCGCCGATCTCCCAGCTCACCCCCGACCAGGCCATGTACCACTTCCTCAGCGGCTACACGGCCAAGGTGGCGGGCACGGAGCGCGGCCTGAAGGAACCGGCGGCGACCTTCTCGACCTGCTTCGGCGCGCCGTTCATGCCGCGCCATCCCACCGTCTACGCCCAGCTTCTCGGCGAGAAGATGGCCAAGCACGGGGCCAAGTGCTGGCTGGTCAACACGGGCTGGTCCGGCGGCGGCTACGGGGTCGGCGAGCGGATGAAGATCGCCTACACCCGGGCCATGTTGAACGCCGCCCTGGACGGCCGCCTCGGCCAGGTCGAGGTGTCGCCGGACCCGAACTTCGGGGTGCTGGTGCCGCAGGCCTGCCCGGACGTGCCCGGCGAGGTCCTGAACCCGCGCAACACCTGGAGCGACGGCGGTGCCTACGATACCCAGGCGCGCGACCTGACCCAGCGGTTCGAGAGCAACTTCAAGCAGTTCGAGGAACACGTGGGCGACGCCGTCAAGGCCGCCGCCATCCGCGCCGCCGCCTAACGGCGCATCCTTTACCCATCGACGGCAAAGGCCGGCCCCGCGAGGCGCCGGCCTTTCGCTTGCCGGATTGTCCTGGGGGCGGGGATTGCTGGATCATAGATGAGAATGAAAATCATTTGCATTTAGATTTCTGCCTTGTTATGTGTCTGTGGTGAAGACAACAACAAGACGGAGGCCCCGGTGTCCCGGTTTACCCACGATCAATCGCTTTATCGCCCCACTGCCAGACAGTGCCCGGACCTCTGCCGGGCGGAGAAGCTGCTGATCCGCGGCCTGCGCCGCTGGCTGCGCGGCGGTCCGGACTGGGAGCGGGCCAAACGGGATGCCACCAGGGCGCTGAAGCCGGCCCAGGCCATGGTCTTCGTCAACGGCCTCATGGGCCTGGCCGATGCCATCGACACCCACGCGCGCCGTCGTTTACGCCTGCGCCTGCCGCAGTGCGAGCGGGTCAGCAGCGACGAACGGGCCCTCTTGGCGATGATCGGCGCCCTGCAGCACGACCGCTTCGATCACGCCCACGCGGTGCTCGCCTACCTGGTCCGGCCGGCCGGCCGCAACCCGGCCATGGCGCACGCCCTGACCATCGCCAGGACGCTGGGGAAAGGCGGGCTTCCGCTGGCCGCGCCCCGCGCCGTGCAGCCTCCGGCCCGGTGCCGGAAGCCGGATCTCAGGGCCGTTGCCTGAGCTATCTTTGCAACCGCGGCGGCAGCGGGTCGGCGGGCTCGATGGTCTCGCCGCAGTGCGGGCATTCCGTGACCATGTGCTTCAGGCGCTGCCTTGCCGTGTTCAGCACCCCGGCCGCTTCCCGGTCGCTGAGGCCCAGCCGGTCGCGGGCCTCGCGCAGGATCTCGTGGTCCTCGGCGGTGATCTTGCCGTCGGCCAGGATCTCGCCGATCAGGTCCTCGAACTCCTGGCGCCGGTATTGCAGGGCCTGACCGAAACCGGACGCCAATAGGCCCGTCGGCAGGGCGACGAGGCCGACACTGATGACCCCGATGGCGGAGCCGAAGACCTTGCCCCAGGGGGTGACGGGGACCACGTCGCCGTAGCCGATGGTGGTCATGGTGACGATCGCCCACCAAAGCGCGTCGGGAATGGAGCCGAAGGCTTCGGGCTGCACGTCCGCCTCCACCAGGTAGATGACGCTGGCCGAGAACACCACCATCATCATCAGGATGAACAGCGCCGCGCCGATGTTGGCGGCCTCCTGGCGGACCACGTCCACCAACAGCCGCATGGAGGATGCATAGCGGGTCAGCCGGAAGATCCGGAGCAGCCGCAGGACACGGAGGAAGCGAAGATCCACGTTGACGAAGAAGGCGAGATAAACGGGCAGCAGCACCATGAGATCGAGCACCGCCATGGGCGTGCGCATGTAGCGGAACCGCCCCCACAGGGGATGGGCATAGGCGGAAGAGCCGTGCTCCACCGAGGACCAGACCCGAAGCCCGTATTCGACGGTGAAGATGCCGACGGAGACCATCTCGAACAGGAAGAAGGCCTCGGCGTGGGCGGCGCGGAGCGATTCCATGGATTCCAGGATGACCGCCAGCACGTTGAGGGTGATCAGGACGATCAGGAAGCAATCGACGACCCGGCTCAGCGAATCGTCCTCCTTGGCCGCCTCCAGCACTTCGTAGGTGCGTCGCCTGAGCGTCGTCATGGCTCCCGGGTCTCCCAATGTTAAGGGTACCCCGAGCGCCTTGCCGGCGTAAAGTTGGCGCCGCTCTAGCCGGCCTTGCGGCGCACGAGTGCCGCCCCGGCGAGCAACGCCCAGCCGGCCATCAGGGCGAACCCGCCGAAGGGTGCGCCGCCGATTACCGGGGGCTCGCCGGTGACGGCTAGGCCGTAGAGATTGCCGCTGAACAGGACGATACCGCCAAGGAAGGCGCAGCCGGCGAGCGCCGCCAGGGCCGCCGCCCGTCCGCCCGTTTCGGCCAGCCAGGCCACCGCGAACAGGGCCAGGCCGTGCCACATGTGGTACTGGACCGAGAGCATGAAGATCTCCCGCATGTCCGTGTCCGCCTCCAGGTCATGCCAGCCGTAGGCGCCCAGCACGACCGCCAGGCCGCATGTGACGGCGCCGGCGGCGGCCCAAAGGCGGGGCGATTTGGCGCCGGCCGGGATCATAGCTCGAGGGGCTCCAGGCGGCGGATCACGTCGAGTACCGAGACGGCGAGATCATCCACCGCCACGTCTGCGTCACCGGCCACCGCATCCATGAAGGACTGCATGTCCTTCTCCAGGATGCCGATGGTGTTGGCCGGGTCGTAGCCCTCATGGGCCCAGGAGATGCGATCCAAGTTGTCGCCGTACCAGGTGCCGCCGGAACTGGTCCGCATGACCGCGAGCAGGGCCGCCGGGTCCAGGTCCAGGGCACGGGCCGCGGCGATGGCCTTGCGCACGGCGGCGACCCCGGTGACGCCGACGAAGTTGTTGATCACCTTGCAGGTCATGCCCGTGCCGGTGCCGCCCAGGTGGTGGATATCGGCGCCTATGGCCCGGAACAGGGGCATCAGATCGGCGATGGCCCCGTCCGGCCCGCCGGTCATGAAGGTGAGCGTCCCGTCGACGGCGCGGGCGGGCGCCCCCGACATGGGGGCGTCGACCAACACCGTCTCGGCGGGAAGCCGGGCGGCGATTTCCGGCAGCACCCTGGGCGACAGGGTGGAACTGACGACCAGCGTCTTCGGTGCCTGGGGGCCGGCGAAGACGGCTTGCGCGTCGAAACAGAGATCGAAGGTCTGGCGCCGGTCCCGGACCACCGAGATCACCGTTGCCACCCGGGCCGCGAATTCCTTCGGGTCGGCGATCATGCGCTGGGCGAAACTGCCAAACTCGGAGACCGGCCGCACGTCGAAACCCCAGACCTCGAAACCGGCGGCGGAAAGGCGCTCGGCCATGGGCAATCCCATGGCGCCGCAGCCGGCGACGCCGACCGCCGTCGCGCCGGCCTCGCTCACGCGGCGGACTCCACCAGGGCCGAGAACAGGTTGAAGTTGGGATCGCCCTCGGCGGCGAAGAACTCCGGATGCCATTGCACGCCGAGGCAGAAGCGACGGTCCGGAATCTCGATCCCCTCGACGACGCCGTCTTCGGCCACGGCGTTGACCACCAGGGCGCCGGGCAGGGTCTTCAGGGCCTCCTTGTGGGCCGTGTTGACCTGCATGGCGTCAACGCCCAGGAGACCATGCAGCCGGGTGCCGGCGGTGATGGCGACGGCGTGGGCCGTTTCCTCGGCGGGCCGGGCGTCCAAATGATCGATGTCGGTGGGCAGTTCGGTGCGCACGTCGCGGTACAGCGTGGCGCCGGCAGCGACCGCCATCACCTGCATGCCGGCACAGATGCCGAGCACCGGCGTGTCCGCATCCAATGCGGCGTCCGCCAGGCCGGCCTCGAAGGCGTAGCGGGGGTGGACCGCCTCGCCGGGCGGCGCCGGATCACCGTAGAGGGCCGCAGGGAAGGGATAGAAGCCGCCCGGCAGGACCAGGCCGTCGCAGCGCGCCAGCAGTTCGGCGCGGGCCTCCGTCAGGTAGGGCAGCGCCACGGGGGTGCCGCCGGCCCGCCACACGGCGTCGAAGTAGCCGCATCTGAGCGCGTAGTGGGGGCGGGTCGAGAAGCTACCCGTATCCTGGTAGTCGAGGAGGATGCCGATGGTCGGTCGGGCGGACATGGCCGGGGGTTCCGTTGACAAAGTTTTTCCCGATCATACTAAGATTCGGGTCTGAACGCCCCGTTAATACCATATAATCGGCGCGCGTCGCCTGTTGACAGGAAAAGGCCGCCGGCATGGATGTCCGATACCAGCAGCTTTCCCTGGACGAGCTGGAATTCGAGGATCTCAGATGGGCCTACGCCTATTGGACGGAGCGCATGGCCGGGCGGCCCATGCCGGCTTGGACGGATATCGACCTCAGCGACTTTCCCACCAACCTGATCCCCCGGGTCTGCGTCATCGATGTGTCCGCCTCGCCGCTGGATTTCCGTTACCGGTTCTGGGGCACGGCGATCACCGGCATGCACCACTACGATCTGACCGGAAAGTCGGTCAGGGAACTGACCCCGCCCGACTACGCCGATTGCATCTGGAACCAGTACTTTGAGGTTCTCACGGCCGGCGAACCGGCGGCCTTCATGACGGAGGTGCCCTTGGAGCGGGGTTTGACCACCTATTACGCCGTGGTTCGCATGCCGCTCTCGGCCGGCGACGGCGTCGAGCAGATCCTGTCCGTCGAGGCCTACGGGGAACAGGTCGGCGAACTGCGCAAGCGGTTCGAGGCCCTGTGGAAGGCGAGCCGACCGTAGGTGCCGGCGGGTCAGGGGCAGCGGATCGCCCCGTCGTCCCTGAGGGCGTCGATTTCCGCTTCCGAGTAGCCGGCCTCGGCCAGCACCGCGCGGGTGTCGGCGCCAAGACCCGGCGCCACGCCGGCCTGGCGTTCCATGCCGGAATAGCGGACCGGCATGGCCAGGCCGCGCAGCCGGCCCTCCGTGGGATGGTCGTAGGCCTCGAAAAGGCCGCTGGCGGCCAGTTGCGGATCATCGAGCAGATCGTCCAGGGTGCTCACCGCCGAGACCGGCACGTCGATGCCGTGCAGTGCCTCGACCCATTCGGCGGTGGTTCGGCTCGGCATGATCTCGGCCACCAGGTCGTAGAGCTCCAAGACCCGGGCGCTGCGCTGCTCCGCATCGGCCAGCCAGTCGGCCTCGGCCATGTCGTCGCGGCCGACCAGCCGGAAGAAGCGCTGCCAGTGGCCGGTGGTGTAGGGAAGCACCGCGATATGGGAATCCTTGGTCCGGTGGGCGCGCCGGCTGACCGAGGTGACCCGGGTGTAGCCGGGGCGGCCCTCGGTGGCGTCGCGGGTGGGCGCGAAGGAGGCCGACGCCAGGTGCTCCAACAGAATGAAATGCGAGACGCATTCCATCATCGGCACCTCCACATACTGGCCGGCGCCGGTGGTGCGCTGGGCCAGCAGGGCCGTAGTCAGGGCGTTGGTCAGATACAGGCCGGCGATCTTGTCGGCGGCGATGGTTCGCATCAGCCTGGGTTGGTCGTCCCGGCCGGCCAGGCTGGCCAGGCCCGAGGCAGCCTGGATGACGTCGTCATAGGCGGGGAGATCCCGGTTGGGGCCGTCGCTGGCGAACCCGCAGGCGAAACAGTAGATGATTTCCGGCCGGATCTCGCGGATCTGGTCGTAGGTGATGGATAGCCGTTCCGCCGCGGTCTGGCGCATGGAATGGACGAAAACATCGGCCTCCGCGCAAAGCCGCTTGAGGACGTCTTGGCCGCCGGGGCTTTTCAGGTCGATGGCCACGGAGCGCTTGCCGCGGTTGGCGTTCATGTAGACGGCGCCCATGCCCGGCGAGCGGGTGTGGCCGCTATAGCGCATGATGTCGCCTTCCGGCGATTCCACCTTGATCACCTCGGCCCCGAGCTCGGCCAGGGTGGCCGTCGCCATGGGGCCGAAGATCACCGAGGTCAGGTCGATGATCCGGACGCCTTGAAGCGGCGGTGGCATGGGGGCATTGGACATGGCGGATGGTCCTCGGCAATGGAAAGGGGACGGCAATGCGGCATCGGGCAACGGAGATGAATTTGCATCCCCGGACGAACTGTGCAATATTATTTGAAACCGTATTTCATCATGCGAAACAAAAATTTCGCATCGACCCGGTCCATTGGGGGGACATGGCGAGTTACACACCGGTGACGGCCTTCGTGCGGGGCCTGGAGATTCTGAGGTCGCTCAACCGTTTGGACGGCAAGGCCAGTGTCGGGCGCTTGCATGCGGCCACGGGCATTCCCAAGCCGACCATCGTTCGCCTGTTGGAGACCCTCATTCACGCCGGCTACGTGAGCCGCGACGAAATGGACCGCACTTACGTGCTGACCGCCAAGACCCTGTCGCTCTGCGAGGGGTTCCGCGCCTACGACGATCTGTTGGCGCGCTCCAGGCCGATCCACGATAACTACCGCGAACGCCTGGTCTGGCCGTCGGACATGGCGGTCCTGGACCGCAACGAAATGGCCATCATCGACACCAACCGGGAGCCGGAATCGCTGTGGTTCAACCGGACCGTGGGCTCCCGGGTGCCGATCCTGGCAACGGCGCTCGGCCGCGCCGTGTTGGCCTTCATGGGGCCCGACGAGCAGGACCGGGTGATCGCCGAACTGGCCGCGTCGAAGGAGAAATTCGACAAGCTGGCGCGCGACGGCGACGCCGTCCGCGCACTTCTGGATGAAACCCGGGCGCGGGGGTATGCCACCTCCAACCAGGAATTCATGGCCCAGACACGGGCCCTCGCATTCCCCATCCATTCGCAGGGAAGAGTCATTGCCTCGGTTAACGTCATTGTTATCGCCGAGGCCATGAGCCTGAACGATGTAATCCATCGTTACGGGCCCATATTGAAAGAACTGGCCTCGGAAATCGAGCGTGCGCTCGCCGGGCCGCCGGTCGGCGAAAATCCCCAGCCGGCCTTCAATATGGGGTATTCGCAACTAAGCCGTTGAACATCACTGGGAGAGAATAATACAGTATGGGCACGGTTTATGACTTTAACTGAACTCTACCAAGACCAAACGGGAGGAAAAGACCACTATGACACACGGAAAACTGTTGGTCGTGGCACTAGCCGGTGCCGCATTCACCTGGGGCGCGATCTCGACATCGCCGGCTATCGCCGCCGTCGACGGTCCCAAAGTTAAGTGGAAATTCAACGTCTGGGGTAAGAAGCGGGCCTTCACGGCCGACATCGAAGCCTGGTCCAAGCACGTCAAGGCTGCCACCGGCGGCAAATTCCAGATCAAGATCTTCTATGGCGACCAATTGGGCGGCAAGAAGCAGAACCTGGACAACCTGAAGGCCGGCGTGTTCGACGGCTCGAAGGTGAACCGCCCCGGGATTGCCGGAGGCTGTTTAGTTTGAGTTACGCCGCTTCGGACCTGGTGTCCATCATGGCGTCGTATAGCTCCTCGGCTTCGACCGGCGGAATGTTCCCGATGGGCTCGAGCAGC
>Ga0209568_1000322_pt1 | contig 16621 bp, 11 predicted proteins | sample WorMetOlspDAHAB2_FD_187406 | JGI IMG/M metagenome (GOLD analysis project Ga0209568, IMG submission 187406) | Marine gutless worms symbiont microbial communities from Max Planck institute for Marine Microbiology, Germany - Olavius sp. DAHAB.2... ...
TTTGCGTGGACTTGTTTTGATCCCCTCTCCCCGGCCCTCTCCCGGAGGAAGAGGGAGTATAGCCTATTAGAGCGCCAAACCCACTGCCAGTGGCAATGGTTCCATTTAAACCTTAACCATTACCCAGGAGTTTTCTATTGAATCACCACCCACTCCATCGCTCAAGCATCAGGAACCGACTTCAACCGCTTCCACGGCACCCCGTGTTACCCAGGCATCCCGGCCATCGGCGAGAGTGATGTGGACCCAGTGTGCGCGGGCTTCGCGGATCTCGACTTCGGTGCCGGCGGGCAGCGGCTGGGCGAAGCGCATGGGGCATTGGGGGAATCGGCGGCGCGGGCAATGGTCTCGTCGGCGACGAGTACGGCCTGAGTGGCAGCGCCGGCGCAGGTCTGGATGGCCGCCGAGAGCAGAAGTCCCAGCCAGGCCAGCAGAGGCAGAAGAGCCAGGTTGCGGGCGAGTGGAAAGCGCCGGTGAGAAGCTGCCGCGAAACAAGGTGGGTGTCCTTTTCGTGTCCTTTTAATACCGACTTGGTAGACAATCAACGAACCTTGGTGCATCGAACGCAACACGTCAAATCCTCTCGACAACGCCAAGTCATTCAGGAGTGCTCTTGCCGATGTCGGGCACGGTCTGGTCTTGAAAGATACGGCAGTCGGTGGTGTGGGTGAGGAGCCAGAGCCGGGGGACGAGGGTGGCCTGGTAGCAGGTCAGGTCTCCGTCGAAGCCGGTGTGCGAAAAACGGTTGACGATGCCGTTGAAGCAGCGGGTCTGATGGTCGGGCCGCTCCAGGTGCACGGTGACGGGTTGGCCGAGGAGGTCTTCGTGCCGGATCGGTTGGCGGGACTTGCTGATGAGGTAGAGCTGGTACGCAGGCAGGGTGCTGAGGTGTTCTTCTCCGGTCATGGCGTACAGCAGCAATACTTCTTCGCCCAGGGGGGTAAAGACCGCCGGGCTCCGGTGCCGTTGGCTGCGGGACATGGTTTTATCCCTGAGAGAGCAGGTGACGAGGGGCGGTTTACACCGACCCCAGGTAGTGGTCCGCCAGTAGGAAGGCAAAGAGGACGCAGAGATAGAGGACCGAGTAGCCGAAGGTCTGCATCGCCAGGGCATCGCCTTCACTGCGCAGCAGGCGCACGGACTGATAGACGAAACCCGACCCCAGACCCAATGCCCCGACGAGATACAGGGGGCCGCTCATGTGGATCATGAAGGGCATGAGCGATACCCAGAACAGCAGCAGGCTGTAGATCAGGATCTGGAGCTTGGTGTAGGCCAGGCCGTGGGTTACCGGCAGCATGGGGACATCGGCCCGGGCGTATTCGTCCCGGCGTTTGATCGCCAAGGCCCAGAAATGGGGCGGGGTCCAGACGAAGATCAACAGGGCCAGCACCAGGCTTTCCACGGAGACCTCGCCGGTAACCGCCGTCCAGCCCAACAGCGGCGGCATGGCGCCGGCGATGCCGCCCCAGACGATGTTGTGCGGCGTAGCCCGTTTCAGGTACATGGTGTAGATGACCGCATAGCCGATGAAGGCGACGAAGGTCAAGAGCGCAGTCAGGGGATTGCTGAAGACCACCAGCAGCAGCATGGATACAGTCGCCATCCCCAGGGCAAACACCAGGGCGCGACGCGTGTCCAGATCTCCGCTCGGCAGCGGACGCTTCCGGGTACGGTCCATAAGGGCGTCGATGCGTTGGTCGACCACGTGATTGAGGGTGGCGCCGGCAGCGGCGGCAAGCCCGATCCCGAGCAGGCCGAAGAGCAGGGTCGGCAGCGGCACCATTCCCGGTGTCGCCAGCAACATTCCAACCAGCGCGGTAAACAGGATGAGCGCCACCACCTTCGGCTTGGTCAGCTCGAAGTAGCGCCGCCATAAGAAGGTATGGGTCGCGGCCAAATCGAGCTCACTTGTGGCCATACTGGGCGCCCTCGATCCAACTCTTGGAGGCCTTGAGCAGACGCTCCATATCTTCCAGCGTATCCCGCGCGGGGGCATCCGCCGCATAGCGCATCATCAGGTTACCCATGGGGTCCAGGATATAGAGCCGGTCGAAGGCCGTGGTGCCCTCCCCCAACAGCTCCGGCAGGCGAACGCCACCCAGCGCGACCCGCATGCCGACGAACGCGGTGCCGAGCCTCCGCGCCAACTCGGTGGCCGTGGTATCGATCACCACCAGCAGTCGCTCGACACTGCGCTGACCCTCGCCCAAGGCAAGGCGGATCCGGCGCATCGCATCCAAGCGGTTGCGACAGGCATCATCACATGTGCCGCCGGTAAGATAGACCAGGGTCCACTTACCTGCAAGGAGATCGCGGGGGAAGTCCGCTCCATCCGGGGTGGACAACGCCAGGTCCGCCGGTAAGGCAACCACGGGATCGATCAGCTCCCCCTTGTTGGTGCGGCCTGAAGGCAGGTACTCCGGGTTCAGGTAGAAAAACCAAGCGGCGGCGACAGGAGCCGCGAACACGGCGACCATCGCCCACAGGGGCACCAGGCTGCGCGGCTTTTTCTCGATCTCGTCACTCATGCTGCACTCCCTCCACCCGAACGCGTTTATATCCGGGTATTGTTTCAACTACGAATCACACGAATCGACGCGTAAGTATCCCTGTGGCGTGTGTTTAACCGTCGAGCTTGCAAAATAACAAAAAATAAGGGACCTAATATACATAGCTAGCCAGGTAGTGGTAAATTTTTAAATGGCTGGCGTGGACTTGTTCGACCCCCTCTCCCCGGCCCTCTCCCGGGGGGGAGAGGGGGTGTAGCCTGTAGCGCGCCCTACCCATTGCCAGAGGCGATGTTTCCATTTATACCTTAACCATTACCGCTAGCCAAAACCATGGCAAGAGACTTGGGAGCGCACCAAGCTCATCTGCACTTCTTACTTGACGATTGATTTTCTGCTGAACGCTATGCCGCGTTACCTCTATGTCACTTTGGGTTATTCTTTCTATGGCATTCGCATGTTGTTTCATGCGTTTGTCACTGAACCGGACACCGTCCTTGCCGATCTTCTCGGCGGTTTCCTTTGTCGTGGAGGAAGAACAACCTCTCAATCCCCTTCCAGAAACGGATTCTCGTCTTCATCGTCCGGGGGCGCAGGGGAATCGTGTCTCGGCGTCCCGGCCGGCGTCGCTTCCGGCGCCTCGGCCGAGCGTCTGCCGCGCCGGATCTCGAGCTCGGCCCAGGGTCCGCTGAGGTGGTACTGGTGGCGACCCAGCTGATCGACCGCCCCGTCGGACACCCGATCGACCAGAAAGACGGCCGCCCCGACCAAGGCCCCCCCCGCCACGGCGCCGGCAATGGCTACGCCGGTGCCTATGTGCGGCGTAACGGTCACGATCTGGTCGAGCTCCCGCGCGACCAGATCCGTACTCCCGGCGATGCTGACGTCGGCGGAGGAGCCCTTGATGAGCAGCTTCTGTATGGTGGCCAACCCCTTCTCGATGTCGAACCGTCCGGAGACCTCTTCGAATGCGTAGCCGGGGCCGAACAGGTCCCTGAAGTCCAGGGCCAGGCGCCGCCGCAGGGCATCGAGATTGAGCATGCCCAGCACCCTCCCGACCCCCGGCTCGACCTCCGGCAGGCTGCCGGCTCCCAGGTCGATCCGGATGTATCCTTTCAGATCCGTTGCCGAGAATCGATGCGGTGCGCCGGGCCAGATCAGATTCAGGTCCAGCTCGGCCGGCGCCTTGTGGAGCAGGCCCTTGAGCTCGATACTGCGCAGGAGCCCGCCCGGATCCCGGCTTCGTGCGGTGAGGGCGAGGTTGGAGCGCGATTCTGCGCCCTGCCATCGCCAACTGCCCCGCCCCTTGACCGAAATAACCGGCCCGGTGAGGGAGAGCCGGGTGACTTCCAGGCCACCCGGCTCTATTTGTGAGCGCAGGGTCACGTGCCCCAGGGAGTTTTCCCCCCACAGCAACCGCTCGATGTCCAGATCCAACGCACGGGCCCGGCGTGGATCCGGGTGGGGCTTGTCGGCAGGCGCTTTGTCGTCCTCGTGTTTCTGATCGAGTATGCCCTTCAGGTCCAGCCGTGCCAGCCGAACCCGGACGGGTTCGCCGCGGGAACGGCGGGGAAAGGTCATCTCACCTGCGAGCTCCCGGGCGCTGATCTTCGCCGCCCAGCGACGGCCCTGGTCGTCGAGGTCGAAGCGGACCTCGTTGAGGGCCGTGTCGGGCAACAGCAAACGCCCAACGCGTACCTGTGCCGAGCGCAGTGCGGCACCCCCTCCCGAATCACCTGGACCGGCCCCGTTTCGGTTTGCCCACCAGTCGAGCCATGGCTGCAGGTCCAGAGTGGCGACGGACCCGGCCAGGTGGAATCCCTCGCGCTTGGGAAGCGGTCGTGCGGGACCGCCCGGATTGAAGGTTGCGCGGACCAGCCGCCGCTTGCCGTCGCTGCCCCGGTCCAGCTCCAGGGCGATGCCGAGCGCGCCATAGGTACCCTGGATACGCAACGGCTTCTCCCGGACCAGGCGCCCGGAGAGGCGGAGGCGCCGAGTCTCAGCGGCGGACTTGCCCAGGGGGGCCGGCAGCGCGAGGGCAAGGCCGGTGAGGTCGGATGCCAGCTCAAAATCCAGCGGGGGCACGGACTTGCCCAAGCTCACTTCGGTAAGCGTGAGATCCAGCGTCAAGTCGGCCCGGCCTTGCAGCAGCTTCCAGGCCTGGGAAGGGAATCGCCGCGCCGGGACAGCGGTCGGGAAACGGCCCCTGACCTGGATCTGCGTGCTTGCCCCGGCGTCCTTCCCGGACCTTCGGGTAATCACGCGCAGGCGTACCGGCACCCCCCACAGCCTGGCCTCGACGGACCGTGCCTGAAGGTCACGCTCGGTGAAGCGCAGCTCGCCGGCAAGCCTGGTCAGCTCGATAGCCTGATCCGGGATTGCGAGGGTCGCCGGACCGGGGCCGGGCCAGCTGAGCCTGCCGACGAGTCGCAGGAGGTCGCGACGCTCCTTGCGTAGCGAGACGGCCATATCCAGATCCAGACGCACCTTGCCTTCCGCTTTGAAGACCTTTGCCAGGACCCCGAACCGCTTGCGCAGAGGCGTCTCGCCGAGCACCCGCAGGCCATCGGCGAACCGGCCTTGTGCCCGACCCTTAACCTCCATGGCAAGGGCCCGGTCCAGATCGGGTATGCGGGCGGAGCCCTCTACCAGATCACTGTTCAGAAACCGCCCTTCCGAAACGGCGATCCGCAGCGCGCGGTTCTCAAAATGCACGTCGCCGACCAGCGCCGTGAGCGGGGGCCAGTCGGGATGGAAAGCCAGGATGCAATCCCGGACGTTAAAGAGGGCCTGGAAGCGGCCTTGTCGGGCATTGAACGGAAAATCCGCGACGGCCCCGCGGAACAGGAGATCACCATGGGAGATGTCACCGCCCACGAAGGCGTGCTCGAGCCGGTCGGTCAGCTCCTTCTTGAGTATCTTCGACGGCAGATAATCGGAGACCCTGGCGACCGCCAGCTCACGCAATTCCGTGCGGAGGTCGAGGAAGGGGCTCCCACCGTCCGCGGGCAGCGTAACGGAGAAACGGGAACGGGTAGCCATGTCGGCGTTGTCGGCGACCAAGTCCGGGGAACCTATCCGCAGGGCGCCGTCGTCTTCCCGCTGCCAGCGGACTTCCCCGGCCACCGCGTCGAACCTGAGCGGATGCGGGAACAGCCGGGGCAGATCCAGGCTCAGGTCATCGCCGGCGAGGGTCACCCGCCCCGCGCGCTGGTTCGCGGCCAGCTCGGCGGTCAGGCCCCGGACACCGGGGAAATGCCCATGGGCGTCGAGGCTCAGGTCCTCCACGCGGGCGGAGGCGGCCCAGCGCGGGGGCAACCCTGGGCGGTGCGAGAGGCGAAACCACGGGTCGTGAAGCACTCCGCCGGGGCGGATTGCGTCGAGTCGGTCGAGCGCTTCGGGCAGCAACCGCGGTAACAAAAACCGCGACAGCGGCGTGAGCAGGTCCCGGATAGCGGCCAGGTCGAGCCGTCGGCTCCCCCCCGCGAGCGTCCAGCCCCCAGCGTCACCGGCAACGAAGCGGAGCCCCAGGTCCGGGACCGGGCGTCGGGTCCCGTCGCGGGTCAGCGCCAGCTCCTTTGCCGAGAGCCGCCAACCCGTGTCGAGCCGTCGCCAACGCAGGAGCCCTTCCACGTGATCCAGGTGCAACGGAGGAGTGTCGGCTGCCCCGGACTCGATCCCTACCCTCAACCCCGCGGCCTTGATGCGGCTCAGGGATCGGCCGAGGAGCCCGCCCTCCAGCCGGCTCCAGCTCTCGAGCGCCACCGCGTCGCTCCCCAGCTGCAGGTCCTCGGGGAGCCGCCCCGCGAGGAACCGGCCCAAGTCACTGCCCTGCCAGTGGAGGTAGAGCTCGCCGCTCCAGTCCGCCGGCCGATGGGGCTCGCCGCGCAGGTCTCCCACCAGCCGCAATCGGCTGTGCCGGCCGTCGCGGCGCCGGGCGAGGATACCGATCCGGTGCCGCTCCCCCTGGTTCTCGAAATGCACCTGGACCTCGGATAGATGGAGCTGCGGCGCCCCGGTCTGCTCGTCGATCCAGGAGAGCTCACTGTCCACCAGCCGGAAGCGGCCCTGCCCCAGGAAGAAACCCACTGCTACCGGGTCATTGCCCGTCAGGCCCTCCAACCCGGTGACCACAATGGCGCCGGTGGGCAACCGCCTGATGACCAGCTGGGCACCGACCAAGGTAACGGACTCGATGCGGGGGGCCAGCGCACCCAGGCTGGCGATGGGATTCAGATCGACCCACAGGTGTTCGAGGCTGAGCCGGGGATGACCGCTCTCGGGGCTCAGGAGTACGGTGTCCCGGAGCCTGAGTCGCGGCACCAGGCCCGCCAGGTGCAACTCCAGACGCCCGACCTGGACCCCCATGCCGAGGGTCCGCGCCAGCGTGTCCTCCAGCTGGGATCGGAACAGATCCGCGAACGGCAAGGCGAGACGGACCGCCCCGATCAGCAGACCGACCGCGAGAATCCCGATCAGGCCCGAGCGGATGGTTCGGGAAACGATGGATTTGAGCCAGTGGGGCATGAAGGAGTTGATCGGGGCGCAGTAGATGTAACGGCTCGCGTCAGGGCGAGCGCGTATAAATTTGTTGTCGATTAACAGGTTGCTGCCAGCTTTGGGTCGTCAGCTGCACTCGCGGTGGTTCGCCATGAACGGTAGGCGCCGGCTTGCCGGTGCTCATGTCTGGCTTGCCGGTGCTTATGTCCGGCTTGCCATGGACTTTGCCGGTACGGAAATCGGTAGTGGTAAATATTTAAATGGTCAGCGTAGAGGGATTCATTAACCACGCCCGATCGCTTCTTTTGATTCCCTCTCCCCAACCCCTCTCCCGGCGGGAGAGGGGTTGGGGAGAGGGAATCAAAGAAAAGTCTATGCCAGCCATTTAAAAATTCACCACTACCTCCACGATATCGGACTCGGTTCGGATGATGATGGACTTGGCTGCCACAGGCGTACCCGCGATACATATCAGATGCACTCATACTATCAGATAGAGTTGCCATTCGGCTTTGTAGGTCGGGATAGGCGCAGGGCGAGCGCGTATAAATCTTTCCGAAAACATGACCTTAGTGGGATCGTTTGCGTGTCGGTCCGATCGGTGCAGGATAACCAGGAGACCGGTAGGCGCGGGCTTGCCCGCGCTGTGGCTTGCCATCCGGCTCTGCGGCCACCGCAACGCCGGCAAGCCGGCGCCTACCGCTCACCGCAGCCCCCGCCGACGCCTGGAAGCCGGCAGCTGGTTGATCGAAAAGAAATTTAGGTAATGGTTAAGGTTTAAATGGAAGCATCGCCGCTCGCAATAAGTTTGGCGCGCTATAGGCTACACTCCCTCTCCCGCCGGGAGAGGGCCGGGGAGAGGGGATCAAAGAAAAGTCTATGCCAGCCATTTAAAAATTCACCACTACCGAAATTTATACGCGCTCGCCCTGGGGATAGGCGCGCCTCGGAGGTTGTCGTGTGTCAGCAAGGCCGAACGCGCCGTAACCCAACACGACGCCGGCTCAGGCAACGCCAAATCAGGAACAGGATCTCAGCCTCATTTGTTGGGCACGCCCGCCGTCCATGGCGGGCTTTGCCCAACCGACGCGGGCTGCTTGCCGCGCGGACCTCGCATTAATGTAGGTTGGGTAAGGGCCAGGGACGGCCCGCACCCGGTATCGGATAGGGCGGCACCGCAGATGTCGGGTGCGCCCGCGTCCCTGCCCCGCACCTAAATCCCGCGGGCTCGACGTGAGAGCCAGTATGGGTCTGTAATGACGACCTGCTGTTGACGTGGATATTCGACAGATTTAGGTGCGGGGCCGGCGGGCTTACCCGACCTACTGCCCTGCTTGCCGCACGGACTCCGCATCGAGCGTAGGTTGGGTTAGCCCCTCACCTGGCGCCATCGATCAGCGGAGCGGCTCATTTCCATGACCCCGAAGGGGTCGAACATACCAGCCCAGGGCAGCGCCCTGGGTTATCAGCTGAACGATTACGTGCCGGGGAGGCCGCAAAAACAGCCGGAATGTCGGGTGCGCCGCGTTCCTGCCCCGCACCTAAATCCCGCGGGCTCGACGTGAGAGCCAGTATGGGTCTGTAATGACGGCCTGCTGTTGACGTGGATATTCGACAGATTTAGGTGCGGGACCGGCGGGCTTACCCGACCTACTGCCCTGCTTGCCGCACGGACTCCGCATCGAGCGTAGGTTGGGTTAGCCCCTCACCTAGCGCCATCGATCAGCGGAGCGGCTCATTTCCATGACCCCGAAGGGGTCGAACATACCAGCCCAGGGCAGCGCCCTGGGTTATCAGCTACCTAAAAATTTACCACTACCCCTGTGCGATGGTCTCGAAGGCCGCCTGAGCCTTGTCCAGCAGCGGCAGGGCCGTCTCCGCGCTGCCGGTTTCCCTCAATATCCGGGCCAGGAGTAAACAAGCCACTGCCAAGTCATAGTCGGCCTCTGCATAGGCCGTTGCGCCCGCTGCTCGGGCGCGTTGGAGCAAGGCTTGCGCGCCTGCGAGTGCCGCCTGGATCTGTCCGCCGACCAGCTGCTCGATCCGGGTCCGCTGGGCCTCGAAATCCGCATGGTTCCAGTCCGCACCTAACGCTTCCGCAGCAGTATCGCGTACCTGGCCTACGTGTTCCAGCAGGCACGGCTTGCCGACAAATTGCAGCAGGCCGTGGAGGTTGGTGGTCAGCTCGATGGTCGCCGCCGGGTCCCCAGTCTTTTGTATCCGGTCCAGGAGGGCAAACAGATTCGGTAGCTCCAGTCGGGTCAGTCTTGCCGCCAGCTCGGTTTTTTCACTCTGCTGCTGAACGAGAATTCCGACATAGACTTGCATGGCCCGGCGCCAGCGGTCGGTCAGCTCGGCCTGCTCCTTGGGGTCCAACCACTCGTGCAGATAGGGACAGAGGGCGGGATTGAGCGCGATGTGACCATACTCAATATGCGTCGCCAGGCCAGTCTCGATCAGCCCCTTTGCCAGCCCGGTCACGTCCGTCTGATCCCATTCCATCATCCAGCACAGCACGTTCAGATCGACCCCGCCATGGAACAGGCCCAGGACCCGTACCCGTTCCCGGTTCTCGGGGGACAACCTGTCCAGGGACAATTGCACGCCGGCGAAGAGGGATTGCTCGCGGTTGCCGGGGGAGCGGCGCTCCATCTCCGCCATCAGCTCCACGAGGGATTGTCGAGTCGATTCCACCCCCCGGTCACGCAGATTGGGAGCCAGCAGAGCCAGGGTGCGGGCGTGGCACTGGACCGCATCCACCAGCTCCTCGATGGCCTCTTGCTTGGCCTCCGCGACATCGCTTCCGGCGTCGGCGGCCTGATCCAGTACCCGCTCGATCAGCTTGACGGCGTCCTCCCGCGCCAGCCGGTGCAGCTCCCGGCGATTCACCTCGCCGTCAAAGGGCGCCGGCAACGCCTCCTGGCTGGTGAAGATCAGCCGGGTGTCGCCCTTGCCATTGAGCCGTTTGCAGAGTCCTAAAATGGCCTGCAATTCCCGGCCCGCCTCCTCGTCGAGGGCCTGGGGGGTCTCCGCCCGAATAAAAGGCGGCGGCAAGATGCTCTCCAGGTTGTCCAGGACCAGCAGGGTGGGCTGTTCGTCCAGCGCACGTTCGATGGGCAAGATAGCCTGCTCCTGGTCCTCGAATCTGGCGACGGAGTACTCCTTGCCCACCAGTTGGCGGCCCAGAGCATCGAGCACCGCGTCCGAATGGCCGTGAGTCTCCACCGAGACGAAGGCGACGCGCCGGATCTGCCGTGAAAATACCAGCCAGCGGGCCAGCTCGACGGCCAGGGCGGTCTTGCCCTCCCCGCCCTGGCCGCGGATTACGCCGTAGCGTTTTTTGTGCAGCAGGCGTTCCAGGGCCAACAGCTCCCGGCTGCGGCCTACAAAGCCGGTCTCCGGTTCTTCGGGCAGGTCACCGAGCCGGGTTTTCCGTACAGCCGCGATGTCTTCTCGGGCCCGACGGCTCTGTTTAGATACTGGGGGGCCTTGAAAAAAAGCTGGAGGTCTTCCCGCTCCTGAAACAGGACGGGCACGAACCAGTCCTGGAGCCGTAGCTCACCGCCACCGAAGACCTGGCCGCGGAAGTCGTCGTCCTTGAGCCCTCTCTGGCCCGCCAGCATGGCGTCCCCTACCCGTGCCCCCGCGGCCAGGGCTTGGTAGAAGGCCGTAACAAAGCGGCGGGCGGTCTCCACCAGCACGCTGTGGCTCATGGCGACGACCGAGGCCACGCCGACTTTTAGGAGCTCGGAGGCGACCGATTCGGACGCCTGCTCGGCCTGGGCGCTCTGACAGGCCTCCAGGAAGACCAGGGGAATCCGGTGCTTCCACAGCAAGGGCCCCAGCTCATCGGTATGGACGGTCCGGTGACGGCGCTGTTCAAGCCGGCCGGCATCCCGCGGGTCCTCGAAGCAGAGTCCGCCCAGCCCCACCCGGCGGTCGTAGACCCCGTGACCATCGAAATGGACCACATGGTAGGGTTTTTCAATGCCGCGGGCCTGGTCCAGGGCCTTTCTCAGGGCCGGCAGGGTCGGTGGGCTGAGGAGCTCGATAGAAACCTGGCCACCCAGCTTCTCCATGGCCTCCACCAGGGGTCGGGCGCTGATGCGGTGATCGATATAGCCGCAGGCCTCGTCTTCCGGGCGGGCGCTGATCAGCAGGATGCGGATGGGGGTCGCCACCAGCGGGGCATCGAACGCCTGGGTATTGGGCAGGCGCCGCCGCACCCGAACAGGTCGGGCGCCCTGGAACAGAAAGTTGTCTCCGTCGTGCAGCAGCTCCCAGGGCAGGCCGAGCAGCAAGTTAGCGGCCTCCCGAACGGTCTGCTCTTCCGCCTCGGAGACGCCGGCCTCCGGAGTGGGGTCGATCAGGACCGAGAAGCGACGCCCGGCCCGGTCGTCGGTCCGCGCCCAGGCCTGGAGGACATTGGCGGTGTGTTCCACCGGCAAGGCGGCCTGGTAGAGGCTTTTTCCCCAGGCGATCAGGTTTTCCTCGATCTTGTTTACCCGCTCGCGGTAGATGTCACTCGGCCAGACGGCGTATTTCTCGAGATACCAGCGCAGATCCTCGGTCTCGATGGGCCCTAAAGGCGCAATCAGTCGCCAGCTGCGATTGCTGTGGACGCCGCGCTGGCCCGCGGTGGCCGGCTCATAGATCAACCGGGCGCACACCGAGGCACGCCGCACACCGTTCTCTTCGCTGAAGCCGAGGTCGGTGAGCTCGAGTTCCAGCTCTTCCAGCGGCTCGGCCTTGGGTTGCGGGGTGGCGGCCAAGTCAGTCGGGAGACGTTTACCCAGGGCGACCAGGATAGGGTGCAATACCTGCTCGATCCCACCGGCGCTGCTTACGGGGACGCAGAGGGGTTCTTTGTCGAAAAAAGACGCGAAGGCGCCGAGCGGGGTGTTGTCGAGACGGAGTGGAATAACCGGAAATCCCTCCTTGCCGCGTGCCTTTTGGACTTCGAGGGCATGACGCAGCTCTTTGCCGACCCAGGAGGACTGCAACCCAGCCGGGCTGACCAGGACGGCATAGGCCGCGGCCTCCGCGATGGCCTGTTGGATGGTCGACCATAAGGGATTGCCGCCATGTAGCTCCCGCGAGTCGATCCAGACCTCTTGCCCGAGGGCTTCCAGCGCCCTCTGAAGCTCGCGCATCAGGTCGTCGTCCTGGGTGCTGTGGGAGATAAAGAGTTTGGTCATGGGTAGTGAGCGATCCTGAATTATACGGTGAGCGTCTGCCTGTGCGTCCCTGCACTCAGACAGGCGGCAGGTTACGTCTTAAGCACTGGCTCGCCCCGCACCTATCGCCGAGAGATCCAGCGACACCAAGGTGCGCCCAAGCGATAGGTGCGGGGCAAGCCGGCGCACTAAGGGTTCTATGCTGCAATCCCTTCCCGCACTGTTATTCCTCAGAGGCGCCAAGAATGGCAAGTCTGCGGGAAAACCGGGGGCACTCAGAAGCCGGTAACAACTGACCTCGGTTCCCGGCGAGGATTCGGTTCAATTGAGAACATCCCCGAGATGGAAGTTCGCCTTAGTTGTTCGCTGGGAGAGACCGAGGCAACAAGCCGTCCGTTGATCTTATACCTTAATAATTCACAATATTTACTTTATTAAATTCGAGCAAATCAACAATAAGATATAGTAAATATCATTCGCCTTTAAGCTAAATAATAAGTTAATTTCTTCATAATTATAAGTATAACTCATTGTTTCTAAATGCGTTGATGCAGATATTCATGAATTTGATTCGAAAATAAAGTATCATTTAATAATCAATTGATAGATGAACTTATTAAAGACACAGAATCGAAAAATCTGAACCACCCATTACTCAGAAAATATTTTAAGGCCGGAAATGCTAGATTACTCAACCACATAATATCAGGATTAACTAATTCACCAACAAATCAAGTTTTACTGTCAGCTCTTGGCTATTTTCATGAAAATAGAAAAATATTATCACAAATAATACATTTCTATACTATTGCATGTAATGAAGAGAGTAACGTAGAAATGTTCAAAGATCTTTGCATCGATTTTATAAATGATACCGATCCCGATGGATATGATGCACTAGCAGCGCTAAAATCAATTTTCCGGAAAAATACCGAAAAGCATCTGATTTTGGAAGAAATCACGCAAATTATGCATGATCAAGAGGGAGTGATCGAATTCTAAAAGGCAGACCTAACACGGCACTCCAGCGAACCAAGTGCCGCGGAAGTGTTTTCGTAAAGTCAAATTCAGTGCAGGCGACACTTGGCCGATGAGTTTGGCGTCATGCTTGTAATCAGGCATCACTTGCATCATAATCCGAGTTCTTACCAATCATCTTACCGAGATGACGTTTATGATGGCAGCAACAGTTAAGTTGCCGTGAGCTGGTTGTCCAAGCCCGCGCGACCTCTGAACGAGGATGCACGCCACGCCGCTGCCAAACGACAGGCAGGGCTGACCAAACCGCCGGGATCGCTCGGTCGGCTCGAAGAGGTCGCGATCGCATTGGCAGCGATGCAGGGTGAGGTCTGCCCGACAGTCGATCCGGTACGGATCCTGGTCTTCGCCGGCGATCACGGGGTCACCGACGCCGGGGTCTCGGCCTATCCCCAGAGCGTGACGGCCCAGATGGTGACCAATATGGCGACGGGAGGCGCCGCGATCTCGGTGCTGGCCGAGGCGCTCGCTACCGACCTGGAGCTGATCGTGCTCGGCACCGTCGGCGAGATTGCTTGTGACCCGGTGCCGCCGTCGGTACGGTTGGTCGGTGTCGCCCCGTCTACCAGGGATTTCTCGCGCGAGCCGGCCATGTCGGGCACCGAGCTCGAGGTCTGTCTGGCCGCCGGACGGGCAGCGGTCGAGCGCACGGTCGATGACCGGGGTTGCCGGTTGGTAATCGGCGGCGAGATGGGGATCGGAAACAGCACCTCGGCTACGGCGCTGGCCTGCGCCTTGCTGGGACGTCCGGCCCCCGAACTGAGCGGTCCCGGCACCGGCCTCGACGCCACCGGTATCACCCGTAAGGCAACCCTGATCGAGCGTGCCCTGTACCTGCATCGAGCGGCCCTGGACACCCCCCTCGAGGCCCTGCGTCGAATGGGCGGTTTCGAGATCGCGGCCTTGACCGGGGCCTATCTGAGGGCGGCTCAGCTGGGGATTCCGGTACTCGTCGACGGCTTTATCGCCACCAGTGCGGCCTTGACCGCGACCCGCATCCTGCCCGGGGCCCAGGACTGGATGCTGTTCGGACACCGCTCCCACGAGCCGGGCCATGCGATCCTGCTCGCGGCGCTCGACGCCGAGCCGCTGCTGGAGCTGGGGCTGCGGCTCGGGGAGGGCAGTGGCGCCGCATCCGCGTTGCCTTTGCTGCGTCTCGCCTGCACCCTGCACCGGAGGATGGCGAGCTTTGCCGAGGCCGGCGTCGACGGGGCCCTACCCTGACGGAGCCCGCGCCTCGGTTGGCCGCGGCGCGCATCCCACCTCGGAACGCAAGGCGCTAACGGCGGGATGCGCTACGCTTTCCCATCCTACCCGTTTGCGACTCCCTCCCGGCGGGAGGGAGTCGCAAAAGCCCAAGTCGGGATCGGGATCGAAATTCCGATTGCGATCCCGATTTCGATTTCGACCCGCCCAGGCTCTCCAACAGCTGGTTGGGCGTAGGAGAAGGAGCCTTACCAGCAAAATCAGAAGAAACGGGATAGTAAAGGCACGGCGTGCCGTGCCCCTTTTGCGACACCCTCGTAGGGAGAGGGGGTGCAGCTTGGGGCATGCCCGACGCATTGCTATCGGCGATGTTTACATTTAATAATTAACCATCACCCGAGCGAGAACCAAAACGGATATGGACGTGACCACCGATCCCGAGCACTTGCCCGGACGACACAAGCTGCGGATGGCCGCCCGCTGCATCCGGGCCGGTGGTATCCTAGCCTATCCCACTGAGGCCGTCTATGGTCTTGGATGTGATCCCCGGGACCGAGCTGCGGTGCAACGCCTGCTCGCCATCAAGCAGCGCCCCGAGCACAAAGGACTGATCCTCATCGCCGCCGATTTCGCTCAGCTCGAGCCCTTCGTAGAACCGCTGGACGCCGCCCGCATGCAGACCGTCCTTGCGACCTGGCCCGGTCCGAACACCTGGCTGCTGCCCGCCCGTGCCGGCACACCGGGTTGGCTGCGGGGGCAACATGCGACCCTCGCCGTGCGGGTCACCGCCCACCCCATCGCGGCGGCCCTGTGCGCGACCGCCGGCAGCACCCTGGTATCCACCAGCGCGAACGTCAGCGATCGTCCGCCGGTGCGTACTTCCCTTCAGGTACGGTTGACCTTCGGCCCCCAGGTGGATTTTACCCTGGCCGGCCGGTGCGGGACCCGCGCCCGTCCGTCCACCATCCGCGACGGGCGCACCGGCGCGGTCATTCGGGCCTGAGGTATCCGAAATAGGTCGCTCCAGCGGTAACTCCTTGTAGGCGCCGGCTTGTCGGCGCAAAAGCGCGGGCTCGCCCCGCACCTATCGCCGAGAGATCCAGCGACACCAGGGGGCACCCAGGCGATAGGTACGGGACAAGCCCGCGCCTACGGGAAGGATCGAGCTAGTCTTGTAGGTCGGGTTAGGCGCACCTCGGAGGTTGACGTGTGTCAGCAAGGCCGAACGCGCCGTAACCCGACATCCAGGGCTGACCTGCGGCATCGTGAGTCGGGTTACGGCGCACCCGAAACTTGTGGCCCAACCGAACATGCCGAAGCACGCGCCTAACCCGACCTACATGGCTCAATTGCGAACGCCCCCTGGGAAACGCGGTCGCCGGTAGTGTTACGGCTCCGCGTCCAACAATGCGCGACAGGCCGCCTGCTTGTGTTCCGGCTGAGCGCGGTAGGCGCGCAGCAGGGCGGCTTCTTCGGTGAGGAGACCGGGCAGCTCCGAGCGGTCGAGAAATTCGGTAATCCGGTGGAGATCCGCTGCCTCCGCCCGGCGGCCGTGAGGCAGGAATGCCTACCGGAGCTGGTAGGGAGCAAGGTTTCCGGCCCGCAGCTGCGCCATGACCTGGGCCTCGATGACGGTGAGATACAGGTGGTCCACCCCGGCGATTTCCCGCATCATCGCGCGACCGACCTGGGCCACCAGGATAGTCGCCGGGTAGCGAGCCACGCTGTCCGGGCCCACGGACCGCGGTTCTCCGGGGCGGAGGAGGAGCGCCAAGGCCGGTATGCGGAGCGGCTCCGTGACCAGCAGATGATAGTGATACTGCGCGTTTCCGTCCCGTTCCCGGAGCAGGGCCGCTTCGTCCTGATCCGTGAGATGTCGCACGCAGAAGGGCGCCCCATCGCCCGTCAGTAGCCAGTCGGTACAGACTCCCTCCGCCCGGTGGATGATCGCCAGGGCATCCGCCGTGGGGATCCGGCCCCGAAACATCTCGGTGATGCGCGTACCCCGGATCCCCAAGGCCCGCCCCCAGGGATGCTTTCTCCGATCACCCAGAACAAATTTTGGTAGTGGTAAATATTTAAATGGTCAGCGTAGAGGGGTTCATTAACCACGCCCGATCGCTTCTTTTGATTCCCTCTCCCCAACCCCTCTCCCGGCGGGAGAGGGGCTTTTGCGACACCCTCGGAGGG
>Ga0209568_1000323_pt1 | contig 16596 bp, 18 predicted proteins | sample WorMetOlspDAHAB2_FD_187406 | JGI IMG/M metagenome (GOLD analysis project Ga0209568, IMG submission 187406) | Marine gutless worms symbiont microbial communities from Max Planck institute for Marine Microbiology, Germany - Olavius sp. DAHAB.2... ...
ACAACGACATCCTCGATCACTGCTGCTTCGCATGGAACCAACTCGTCGATCAGCCGTGGAGGATCATGTCCATCGGGCTACGCGATTGGGCCCATCAATGATTGTTTTTGCAGATTGGTATTAGGCTCGAACCGGATGGCGCGGAGCGCGATGAAGATGAACACGTAGATCATCGTCGGCGCCTTCAGGTAGAAGGTCGGCGGCTGGCCGTACTTGATGTGGAAACTCCAGATCAGGACCATCAAAAGGCCCACGTCCATAATTACCGAGAGCACCAGAAGCCAGTCCGCCAGGTAGCGCTTGTAGGTACATGCCAGGCGGATCAAGGTGAAGGTGAAATAGAGCCCGAGCGCCCAGGGCTCCAGGCGGAAGGTGGCCATTTCCGCGGGCGGCGGAGCGATCGCATAAAGGATCGCGAAGATGATCACCAGGGCCAGTTGCACCCAGCCGATAACCTGTTCGCCTTCAAGCTGACGCTCGGCGATCTCCTCGGCCACCCGGGCCGGCAGATCGCCGGAGACCTTTTCGCCGAACAAGAACCGGAACAGGTTCCGCCCCAAGTGGCCCTCCTTCTTCAAACGCACCAAGGCCGGTCCTGCCGGCGCGCAGGCATATTAGCACCGGAAAAACCCCTTTAACGAGGACGTGATGGAGCGTGAAACAAAAGCCCGCTAAGGGGCCCGGTTTCAGCGGGCCGAGGGCGGCAGGCGGAAGGCGATCTCACGCCGGTCGTGGCGGGGCAGATGCAGAAGGCGGGCGACCTGGCGGATAAACTGGAAGGCGTTATGCATAGTCTTGGACCTTGTGATGTCGGTTCGTTGGGGTCGTTTCTACGCCCCCTTGTCGGCATGGAAAGTGATGACCGTCACAGGATACGGGAAAATGCGGCGGAATTATGAAGCGCCGGCGTTCATTTCGGCGATCACCCGTCTCACCGCATCCAATTTGTTCAGGAGGTGCTCGTTCAGGAGCCGCGCCAGCAGAGCGCCGTCCCGCGCCGCCAAGGCCTCCAGGATGGCTTCGTGCTCGCGCATGGCCTGATCCCATCGGTCGGTGGCGGCGTTGGCCAGGTAACGGGCCCGGCGGACCCGCTGGGCCAGCGAGCCGTGGACCTGGGCCAGGGTCGGGTTTCCGGCCATGGCCATGATCTTCTCGTGGATCTGCTGGTTGACCCGGAAGTATTCCGGCTGCTCGCCACGTTCGTAATGCAACGCCATTTGATAATGCAGGGCTCGGACCTCGGCCACGTCGGCGTCCGTCGCGTTTCCGCAGGCCAGTTCGCCGGACAGGGCCTCCAGCGATCCCATGATGGGGAACAACTCGTCCACATCCTCCGGCGTCAGTTGGGTGATCCAGGCGCCCCGGTTCGGCTGCAAGGTGATGTGGCCCTCGGCGGCCAGCACCTTCAGGGCCTCGCGGAGCGGCGTGCGCGAGATGCCGAAGCGCTGGCAGAGCGCCCGCTCGGGCACCCGGGTGCCGCCGGCCAGCTCACCTTCGAAGATCATCTCCCGGATCCGCTCCACCACCTCTTCGTGCAGGGTCGGCCGGCGCAGCGTTTCGGAATCCGGTTCGGCGACGGTTTGGTCCAGAACGGTCTCGTCCATTCCCCTACTCCTTCCCTTCCGCCAGGGCGTCGGCCAGCACCCGGGCCACGTGAACGGCCCGGCGTCCGGCGCCGTCGGCGATCTGGTGGCGGCAACTGGTGCCGTCGGCGACGATCAGGGTTTCCGCATCGGCGTCGCGCACGGCCGGCAACAACGCCGCCTCGCCCATGCGCATGGAGACGTCGTAATGCGCCGCCTGGTAGCCGAAGGCACCGGCCATGCCGCAACAACTGCTGTCGACGACCTCGACCTCTAGGTCCGGAACCATGGCGAGCGCCGCCTCGACACCGCCCATCACGGCGAAGGCCTTCTGGTGGCAATGGCCGTGCACCAGGGCCTTCTTCGCCGCCAAGGGCTTCAGGTCCAGCTCGAGGCGCCCGGCGGCGGTCTCGCGTTCGATGAACTCCTCGAATAGGAAGGCATTGTCCGCCAACGCTGCGGCGCCCGGACCCGGATGCAGGACGGAAAACTCGTCGCGCAGGCTCAGCAGGCAAGACGGTTCGAGGCCGACCACGGGGACGCCGCGGGCCACCAACGGGCCCAGGGCCTCCAGGACCCGCCGGGCTTCCTCCCGGGCTTCCTTCACCAGGCCGGCGGACAGGAAGGTGCGGCCACAACACAGCGGGCGCCCGCCGTCGGCGGGGACGGCCCCGTGAACCCGGTAGCCGGCGGCCTCCAAGACGCGGCGCGCGGCGCGCGCGTTCTCCGGCTCGAACCAGGTGGAAAAGGTATCGGCCCAAAGCACCACCTCGGGCCCGTCACCCGCCGCGGCCGTCGCCTTGGCGGAACCCAGCGGCCGGGGGCTCCAGGCCGGCAACGGCCGTTTGGCAGCGAAGCCGGCGAAGGCCTGGCCGAGCGCCGGCAACCCGGGCAAGCGGTTGCGCAGGTTCAACAGCCACCCCAGTTTCGACATCCGGGGCGCATAGCGCGGCAGGTAGGCGACCAACCGGTCGAACAGCCTGAGCCCATGGCGCTTGCGGTAGTGATGCAGGAACTCCACCTTCATCCGCGCCATGTCGACGCCGGTCGGGCATTCGCGCTTGCAGCCCTTGCAGCCGACGCAAAGCGCCATGGTCTCGTACATGGCATCGGAGGTGAAGGCCTCCGCCCCCAGTTGCCCCGACAGCGCCAGGCGGAGTGTGTTGGCGCGGCCGCGGGTCAGGTGCCGTTCGTCGCCGGTGGCCCGGTAGCTGGGGCACATGACGCCGGCGTCGCGCTTGCGGCAGGCGCCGTTGTTGTTGCACATCTCCACGGCGCCGTGCAGCCCGCCCCATTCGGACCAATCCAGGGCCTCGTCCACGGGCGTGCGGGCGTAGCCTTCCTTGAAGCGGAACAGGTGGCGTTCGTCCATCTTCGGCGGGTCGACGATCTTCCCGGGATTCATGCGGCCGTCCGGGTCGAAGGCGTTCTTGATTTCCGCGAAGGTCTCGATCATGCGCGGCCCGAACATGGCCTCGTGGAACTCCGAGCGCACCAGGCCGTCGCCATGCTCGCCGGAATGCGAGCCCTTGTACTCACGCACCATCTCGAAGGCTTCCTCGGCGATGTCGCGCATCTTCTTGACTTCGATTTCCGACTTCAGGTTGATCACCGGCCGCACGTGCAGACAGCCGACGGAGGCATGCGCGTACCAGGTCCCCGTGGTGCCGTGCTTGGTGAATACGTCGGTCAGGCGCTGCGTGTATTCGGCCAGGTCTTCAAGGCGCACCGCGCAATCCTCGATGAAGGAGATGGGTTTGCCGTCGCCCTTCATGGACATCATGATGTTGAGACCGGATTTGCGGACCTCCCAGACGGCCTTCTGGAAGGTCGGATCGACGGCCTCGACGACGCCGTCGGGGAACCCCAATTCGGCCATCAGCGCCACCAGCTCGGCCAATTGACCGAGCAGCTTGTCGCGATCCTCGCCGGCGAACTCCACCAGCAAAAACGCCTGCGGCTCGCCTTGCACGAAGGCGTCCACCGTGGCCCGGAAGATGGGGATGTCGCGGGCCAGGTCGATCATCGTGCGGTCCACCAGTTCCACCGCCGCCGGCCCCAGCTTGACTAGGTGCTGGGCCGAATCCATGGCGTCATGGAAGGTCGGGAAGTGGCAGATTCCCAAGACCTTGTGCGCCGGCAGCGGCTGCAGGTCCAATTGGATGCGGGTCGAGAAGGCCAGCGTCCCCTCGGAGCCGACCAACAGGTGGGCCAGGTTCGGATGCGTCTGGGGCCGCCCCAGGGTCGCCTCCGCCCAGGCGCCGCGTGGCGGCCCGGCGGGCATCAGGGCGTCCACGTTGTAGCCGCCGACCCGGCGCATGAGGTCCGGGAAGCTCCGCCGGACCTCGTCGACCTCGCGCCGGCCGATGTCCAGAAGGCTGCTCACCAAAGCGCTCTGCTCCGCCGACAATCCGGCCAAGGCCGCGTTGTCGGAAACCTCGCCGAAGATCATTTGCGCGCCGTCGGCCAGGATCGCGTCGACGGCCCGCACGTTGTCACGCATGGTGCCGTAGACGATGGACCTGGCCCCGCAGGAGTTGTTGCCGGTCATGCCGCCGATGGTGGCGCGGCTTGAGGTGGAGACGTCGACGGGGAACCAGAGGCCGTGGGGTTTCAGATAGGCATTCAGGTGGTCGAGGACGATCCCGGGCTCGACCCAGGCGGTGCGTGCTGCCGCATCGAAGTCGAGGACCTTGTTCATGTGCTTGCTCATGTCCACGACCAGGGCCTCGCCGACAGTCTGGCCGCATTGCGAGGTGCCGCCGCCGCGCGGCAACACGGGCAGGCGTTCGTCGCGGGCGATGTCCATGAGTGCGCGCACGTCGCCGGCGCTCTTTGGCACCACCACGCCGACCGGCTCCACCTGGTAATGCGACGCGTCCGTGGAATAGCGGCCGCGGCTGAAGGGATCGAACATGACGTCACCGGCCAATTCGCGGCGCAGCCGCTGGGCCAGACCGGAATCGCCGATCCGGCCCGTTCCAGTGATCCCCGGTTTTGATCCGCTCATTCCTGTCCCCGTCTCGGTTTGACCATGGCGCATCCTAACATTTTGAATTCAATTTGCAACTTAGCAGATGGTGATCTCGATATTCAATCGATTGAGAGCCTAGGTAATTTATTGTTATAAAACCATAAAAATAAAATAACAGGTTTTCCATTGCTTCCAACAAAAATGAATGCATAATGCAAAATTAACGAACGTCAAGACAGCGGCGCACGCCGGCGCGCGCCACGGAGGAGGATGAAATGGATTTTCGAAGCGGTCGTCATTTTCTGCAGATTCCGGGCCCCAGCAATGTTCCCGAACGCATCCTACGGGCCATGGACCGCCAGGTCATCGACCATCGCGGACCCGAGTTCGGCGAGATCGGCCTCGACGTCCTGAACGGCGTCAAGAAGGTGTTCGGCACCGACGGCCACGTCATCATCTTCCCGTCATCGGGCACCGGCGCCTGGGAAGCGGCCCTGGTCAACACACTCAGCCCAGGCGACAAGGTGCTGATGTTCGAGACCGGCCAGTTCGCGACGCTGTGGCAGGACCTGGCGGAGCGCCACGGCCTGGTTGTCGACTTCGTCGAAGGCGACTGGCGCCGCGGCGTCATCGCCGAAGAAGCGGAGCAACGCCTCAAGGCCGACAGCGGCCACGAGATCAAGGCCGTCTGCGCCGTCCACAACGAGACCTCCACCGGGGCCGCGTCGAATATCGCGGCGCTGCGGGCCGCCATGGACGCGGCCGGACATCCGGCGCTGTTGATGATCGACACCATCTCGTCGCTGGGCTCCTTGGCGTACAAGCACGACGAATGGGGCGTCGACGTCACCGTAAGCTGTTCGCAGAAAGGGCTCATGCTGCCGCCGGGCCTGGGCTTCAACGCGATCAGCGAAAAGGCCCTGGAGGCCTCCAAATCAAACGGCTTCACCCGGTCCTACTGGGACTGGCAGTCGATGATCGCCAACAACGCCAACGGCTTCTTCCCCTACACGCCGGCCACCAACCTGCTCTACGGCTTGCAGGAGGCGCTGGCCATGCTCGGCGAGGAGGGGCTGGAGAACGTCTTCGCCCGCCACGACCGCATGGCGGAAGCCACCCGCCGCGCCGTCCAGGCCTGGGGCCTGGAGGTGCTTTGCAAGAACCCGGACGATTATTCCAGCGTGCTCACCGCGGTGATGGTCCCCGACGGGATCGATGCCGATCACGTGCGCAAGGTGATCCTCGACAACTTCGACATGTCCTTGGGCACCGGGCTCGGCAAGGTGAAGGGCAAGATCTTCCGCATCGGGCACTTGGGCGATTTCAACGAACTGATGCTCATGGGGACGCTGGCGGGGGTCGAGATGGGCCTCAGCCTGGCCGACGTGCCGCACCAGAAAGGCGGCGTCGACAAGGCCATGGCTTACCTGGTGGAAACGGCGGGAGGCTGATCATGTCCGGGATCGAGAGCGAGAACGTGGAAGAAACGGTCCTGGTGGACCGGGACGACGACGGCATCGTCACCGTCACCCTGAACCGGCCGCACAAGCTCAATGCCTTCACCAAGCCCATGTGGGGGCGCATGGGCGACGTGTTCCGGGAACTGGGCACCGATGAAAGTGTGCGCTGCGTGGTCATCCGCGGCGCCGGCGAGAAAGCCTTCGGGCCCGGCAACGATATCTCCGAGTTCGAGACCGAGCGCAACAGCGCCGAACAGGCCAAGGCCTACGGCGAACTCATGCACGGCACCATCCAGGCGCTCCGCGACATGCCGCACCCGACGGTGGCCATGATCCACGGCATCTGCGTCGGCGGCGGGCTGGAGGTGGCGGGGCTCTGCAATATCCGCATCTGTGGTGAATCAAGCCGCTTCGGCGCGCCCATCTCGAAGCTAGGGCTGGTCATGGCCTATCCGGAGATTTCGTGTCTGAAGGATCTGGTGGGTCCGGGCCGGGCCCTGGAGATCCTGCTGGAAGGCCGCATCATGGACGCCCAGGAGGCGCAGCGTTTGGGCCTCGTCAGCCGCGTCGTCTATGACGACCAGGTGACGGCGGAGGCCATGGCCACGGCCCGGCGCGTCGCCGCCGGCGCGCCCCTGGTGCACCGCTGGCACAAGAAGTTTCTGGAACGTCTTCAGGATCCGGCGCCGCTTTCCGCGGAAGAACTGGACGAGGGCTTCGCCTGCTATGACACGGAGGACTTCCAGATCGGCTACCGGGCCTTCCTGGAAAAGAAGACGCCGAAGTTCAAGGGCCGCTGAGAAACGACGGGGGATAAACAATCATGACTGCTTCGACGGGCCCACTCACGGGCATGAAGGTGATCGAACTGGCGCACGTCATGGCCGGACCCACCTGCGGGCGCATGCTTGCCGACATGGGCGCCGACGTGATCAAGGTGGAGCGCGTGCCCGATGGCGACGACACCCGGCGCTTCCTGCCCCCCGAAATCGAAGGGGAATCGGCGGCCTTTATGATGATGAATCGCAACAAGCGCGGCATCGCCATCGATTTGAAGAACCCGGCCGGCCGCGACGTGCTTTTGAAGATGCTGGAGACGGCGGACGTGCTGATCGAGAACTACCGGGCCGACACCATGAGCAAGCTGGGCCTCGGCTACGAAGATCTGAAGGCCCATAACCCGGGCCTCATCTACTGCGCCATTTCCGGCTTCGGCCGCACCGGGCCCTATGCGCACCGGGGCGGCTACGACCTCATCGCCCAGGGCATGAGCGGCCTGATGAGCATCACCGGCGAGGCGCCGGGGCGCGAGCCGGTGAAGGTGGGTGCGCCGGTCACCGACATCACGGCGGGCATCCTGGGCGCCATGGGCTGCGCCGCCGCCTACGCCCACAAGCTCCAGACCGGCGAAGGCCAGATGGTCGACACGTCGCTCTACGAGGCCGGCATCACCCACACCTACTGGCAATCGGCGATCGCGCTCGCCACCGGCGAAGCGCCCGGGCCCATGGGCTCGCGCCACCCCTTGAACGCCCCCTACCAGGCCTTCGAGACGGCCGACGGCTGGATCAACATCGGCGCCGCCAACACCCGCAACTGGCAGCGTCTCCTGGATCTTCTGGAGATTCCCGAACTGGCCGAGGATCCGCGTTTCAAGGACGGCAAGGCGCGCATGGAGAACACCGACGCCATGGTGGAAATCCTCACCACCGCCTTCAAGACCCGGTCCCAATCGGAATGGCTGGCGGAGCTTGAAAAGGTCGGCATCCCGGCCGGCCCGGTGTTCGACGTCAATGAGATGCATGCCGACGCCCATACCATCGCCCGCGACATGGTGGTCGAGGTGGAGCACCCCGCGGCCGGCGTGGTGAAGACCATCGGTTTCCCCATCAAGTTCTCGGAAACGCCGGGCGACATCGAAACGGCCGCGCCGCTCTACGGCCAGCACACCCGCGAGGTGTTGGCCGAATACGGTTACGATGACGCGGCGATGGATGCGCTCATCGATGATGGGGCGGTGATCGCCGCCTAGGCCGCCGGCTCCTTCAGGGCCTTGGCGACGGATTTGATCTGGTCTTCGACGGAAATGTCGATGATCGAAGTGATCTCCAAGTTACGGTCCTCGTAGGCGTTGATCCCCGGGTGGGAGACCTCCCAATCGGCGACGCTCTTGTCGCGGCGCTCCAGCAACGCAACGATCTGCGGCTGGAACAGGCGGAGCATGTTGGTGATCCAGATGTTCACGGGCCAACTGGGCAGCGCCTGATCGATGTCGAACAGGTCGACCATCTCAATCACGTCATCCGCCGCATACCAGATTTCGCCGGTGACCCAGCGGTTGGTGGTGAAGATGCGGATCGGATAGCCGGCCCGGTCCATGGAAATGCCGACGAAATGGGTGAGTGCGTCGTTTTCACCCTCCGGCGGCTCGAAATCGGGCAGGTCCAGGGGCTTGATCTTCTTCGGCATGCCCTTGGGCCGAAGGAAGGTATGGAAATGTCCGTGCTCGGCGCCCCACTTGTTGGCCCGGTTCTCCGGCGGATGGGCGTGGTAGTAGTACTGGGAATGGCTCTCCCAGTCGTAGACGTCGCCGCTCGGGTAGTGGTCCCATTCGAAGAACTCGCCCTGCCCCTTGAGCACTTCGCCGACCACGTTGGCATCGCTCTTCTGCAGGACCCGGTAGCATTCGAGGATGCGCTCCCCCGCCTCGGCCATGGCCTCGAGGCGTTCCTTCGGCTCGCCATCCACCGCGATCGTCGGTAGCTTCATGGCTGCAATCTCTTTGCTGATGTTCGACATGGACATGATCCTTGAGAATATACGCCGCCGGGGCCCGTTCCCCAAGCGGCCGGTCAAGAAAAGGCCGCGGACGGCACGGTGCCCGCGGCTCTTTCCGGCGTGATCGATTTGACGTCCGTGCCTAGTAGCTCTTCTTCTTTTTGGCGGCGCAGGGATTGCACGGATTGCAAGCCTTCTTGGCGGCGCAAGGATTGCACGGGTTGCAGCCCTTCTTGGCGGCGCAGGGGTTGCACGGATTGCAGCCCTTCTTCTTCGCCGCACAGGGGTTGCAGGACGCCAGTTGGATGATTTCGCCCTTGGTGTTCAACTCGGCCGCCTGGGCGTCCGGAAGAACGGTGGCCGCACCGGCGCCCGTGAGGGCGGCGATACCGACGGCGGTCAGGGTTTTCTTGAACATGTTCACTCTCTCCTGTGTTGACCCGGTTGCTCCGGGTGTTGGGTCGTTGAAATAAACCAGCGTCCACACATTAGCGTTCCCCTACATTAGCGGGGGTAACGTCCTGTCACATCACTGTGAGGGTCTTGCGAGAGGTTTAACGCACTCAAGCGGCGGTCCCTCAAAGCGGCTTCCGGTCGATGATGATCTTGCCGTTGAGGGCCATTTTCTCGAGCCGCCAGCATTCCGTTTTACGAAACGCCGGACACACCAACCGCACCGCGGCGACGTAGGTGTTGGGCGTGTTCTGGTCGGAGATGAAACCGCCGACCACGGCCCAATAGCCGGGATCCGGCTGGGGATGCAGATGGGCCACGTCGAACTCGATGTGGTAGTGGCCGGCGACGTGGCCGAACATGAACTGTTCCTGGACGAAATGCTGGGCCATGGCGACGATCATGGCCCGCAACTCGCGCGGCGTTTCGGCACGGGCGGGTACGGCCGCGAAAACGACCAGGAGGAGGACCGCGGCGGATTTCAGAAAGTGCCGGACAAGGACACAACGACGGACGGCGGCCCCGGGGCCGCCGTCCGCCATTTCGTGCCAGGGATGCACCTTAGAACTTCGCCCGGACCTCCTCCGGCAGCAGCATGATGTAATCCTGGTCCGGCGCCACGCCCTCGTGGCACTCGGCGCAGAACTTCATGCTCATGCCCTTGGCCCGGGTCGCGCCGGCGACCTTGCCGTTGGGCATGATCATGGAGAATCTCCAGTCGCCGGACGCCTTGTTCCAGCCGGCGGCCATCTTCTCCATGATGAACAGCGGGCCCACCGCCACCTTGCCGTCCGGACGGACGACGAAGCTGTCCTTGGCAAGCACCGAGCCCAAGGGCATGGTGCCGGCCTTCTCGAACATCTTGTAGCGGTAATCGCCGTGGCTGTCGGAGAAGTTGTTGACGTAGCGGTTGCCGTGGGTGCCCGACTGGTAGGGCGCGGCGGCGATGTTCAGCCAGCTCTGGTAACCGCGCACGTTGGCGACGCCCGCCTTGGCGTAGGCGGCCTTCATCTGGCCTTTCAGGCAGTTGTAGACGGCGCTGGCCTCGGCGGCGGAAATCTCGGCGACCTCCGCGCCGCCGCAGGGGTTGCACGGGTTACAGGCACCGCAGGGATTGCAGGGGTTCTTGGCGGCGCAAGGATTGCACGGGTTGCAGGCCCGCTTCGCCGCGCAGGGATTACACGGGTTGCAGGCCTTCTTCGCCGCGCAAGGATTGCACGGGTTGCAGGCCTTCTTCGCCGCGCAGGGATTGCACGGGTTGCAGGCCTTCTTCGCCGCGCAGGGATTGCACGGGTTGCAGGCCTTCTTGGCGTAGCAGGGATTGCACGGATTGCAGGGATTGCATTTCCAGGCCGCCGCCAGGCGCGGCACCACGCACTTGGCCGAAACGGCACCGCCGCCCGCCGCGCAGGGATTGCACGGGTTGCAGGGATTACAGGGATTGCAGCCCTTGGCCGCGCAGGGGTTGCAGGGATTGCAGGCACGTTTCGCGGCGCAGGGATTACACGGGTTGCAAGCCTTCTTGGCGGCACAGGGATTACAGGCTTTCTTGGCCGCGCATGGATTGCACGGGTTACAAGCCTTTTTGGCCGCGCAGGGATTGCATGGGTTGCAGGCCTTCTTCGCGGCGCAGGGGTTGTACGGATTGCAGGCCTTTTTCGCGGCGCAGGGATTGCAGGCCGCCAGTCGCAGGAGGCCCGGTTTCGGCTTCGCCGTGGGCAACAGGTTCGCGGCGCCCTGGGCGGCCTGGCCGGAACCGCTCGGGGCGGCGACGCCGCCCACCACGATGCCCACACCGACGAACGCCGATGCCACGGTCGTCGACAATAATCTCGATTTGAATGAACTCACCGCTGAGCCTCCTTCTTATTCGGTTTTTGTTTGTCGACCATCGGGGCGAGCGCACCTGATGGTCGAGAATGCAAATCAGAAACAGCGCATATAAAAGTGCCAGATGCCTGGAATCCCTTCGAATCAAGCGTTATCAAATAACTGTGATGGCCTGCGCCGGATCAATGCGCGGCGTATACTTGCGGCCATGAGACCCCGCCTTCCTCGATCCCTGCTGATGGTTCTCGCCGTGGCGGTGCCGACCGGCGCCGGCGCCGTCGAGGCACCGGAAACCGTCGCCGTGCCGGCCGGGCCCTTTCTCATGGGCTCAGAGCGGGCTGAGCGCGAAGCTGCCTATCGCTTGGACGAAGCCGCCTACGGCCACAGCCGCACCCGGTAATGGAAGTGGTACGAGGACGAACCGCCGCGCCGGGAGGAGACGGGCGCCTTCAGGATCACCAAGACGCTGATCACCAATCGCCTCTATGCCGCCTTCGTCCGGGCCACCGGGCACCGGGCACCGGATGTGGGTCGCAAGACCTGGAAGTCCTACCGGCTGATCCATCCCTACCCGCGCACCCGTCGCCATGCCTGGACCGGCGGCAAGCCGCCGGTCGGTCGCCTCAATCATCCAGTGGTCATGGTCGCCTTCGGTGACGCCCAGGCGTTCGCCGCCTGGCTCAGCAAGGAAACGGGGCGGACCTGGCGCCTGCCGACGGAGGCGGAATGGGAAAAGGCGGCGCGCGGCACGGACGGCCGGTATTTTCCCTGGGGAAACCGCTACGACCCGAGCCTGTTGAACAGCCATGACCTCGGCCCTTTCGACACACTTCCCGTGGGCCGCTTCCCGAACGGCGCCAGCCCCTTCGGCATGCTGGATGCGGCCGGGCAAGTGTTCGAGTGGACGGCGACCCCGGCGGGCAAGGGACGCCACCGGGTCAAGGGCGGTTCATGGGACGATAAGGGATACGGGGTGTGCCGGCCGGCTGCCGAACACGGCCGGCCCGATTACCTGAAACACATCCTGGTGGGCTTCCGCCTGGTGACGGCGGATTAGATCAGCCCTCGGTCACCACCACGCGGTAGTCGGGCGTGGTATTCAGCGGACACGAGAAGACGTACTCACCCGGCTTCAAGGTGACCTTGTAGTCCAGGGTCTTGCCGGTGGTCAGGCCGCCACCGGAAACGCTGGTCTTGTTGAGCTTGTGCAGGGGATTCTTCCAGTCGTAGCCCTTCGAGCGGAACCAGAAGCCGAGCGGATAGGGCACGTTCTTGTTGGTCACCCGGAACACGTACTTGCCGGGCTTCAGCTTCATCACCTGGGCCTTGGCCAGGCGGCCTCCGGCCGTCTTGGCGTTGATCTTTTCGCAATCGGCCTTGCGGCCGGTCTTGTATTTGTGGTCGACGCCTTCCGGCTCGACGAACTGGCAGCCGGTCTGGGTGAGCGTGATGACCTCGGCGGCACCGGCGGACCCCGGGGCGACACCCGCGACAACGAGGCCGGCGGTCACGGCGATGGCGGAAAGGGCAAGAGGCTTGGCAATCATCATCATGGTTCCTTCGTCGAAACTGCGAGCCGGCGGTGGGCCGGCCGTTGGGTGAACTGATGGTCCGACTATGACGAAGCCGGCGCGCCGCAACAAATCACCGCAGTTCACCATTAAGTGAGATTATTCTAATGAACCATCACGCCGGGACCGCCGCCCGAAGGCGCCGCCGGCTAATGAGCGAGCCCGAAACGCGGCCTGAGCTTGACCCCGACGACGTTGCCGAGGCCCGCCGCGACGATCCAGACCCAGCCGTGCAGGCTGGTCGAGGCGACGCCGGAGAAGAAGGCACCGATGTTGCAGCCGTAGGCGAGCCTGGCCCCGTAACCCATCATCAAACCGCCGAGGACGGCGGCGGCAAGCGAGCCCAGCGGAACTCGGGATTCGGGTCGGACCCGGCCGGCCAATGCCGCGGCGGCGAAGGCACCGAGTAAGATATCCAGGTTCATTACCGTCGTGGTGTCGGCGAACAGGGACCCAAGCAGGGCGCGCTCGGGGAAGCCGCCGTTCCAGAAATCACTGGTGGTATGCACCCAACCGAACGCCGAGGCGGCCTTCGCCGCCCAGAGCGTGAACCCCCAGGTGATCGACCAGGGGTGGCCGGCGACCACCAGGGTCGCCCAGTTCAGTACGGCCAGGGCGATCCCCCCGAACAACAGAGGCCAGGGCCCCTGCACCAGGTTGCGCCAGGAGAACCCGTCCCGGGTCCGCCACAGGCGCCAGTGCGGCCGCGCGCCGGCCCGGTGGAACACCCACAGCACGGCGGCCAGGACGGCGAACTGCAGGGCCACGGCCGCCGGCCAGCCCATCTCCCCGGCCAGGGACACGGCGCCGATCCCCGGCAGCGCCGTCCATGCGCCCATGTGGAAGGTCGCCCAGAAACAGCCGATGCAGAAGAACACCAGGACCAGGACCATGCGCAGGCTGCCGCCCCCGGCCGTGAACAGGGTCCCCGACGCGCAACCGCCACCCAACTGCATGCCGATGCCGAACAGGAAGGCCCCGAAGGCCATGGAAACGCTGACCGGCGCCACCGCACCGCCGACCGCGCGGCCGAACACTTCCCCCGCCGACAACACCGGGGCGAACAACACCATGGCGAGCCCGAACATCACCGCCTGGGCGGTGACACCGCTCAGATCCTTGTCGACAATCGCCCGCCGGTAGGCACCGGAAAACCCGAACGCGGCGTGATAGAGGGCGACCCCCAAGCCGAGGCCGATGGCGAACAGGGCGCCCTTCTGGAACTGAAGGAGATAAACCGCCAAGCCTGCGATCGCCACCGCCGCCAAGCCGAGCAACGGTTTCTGAACCGTCGGCGAAGGGGATGCGGCGATGGTCACCGTAGGACCGTCCCTCAACCGCCGGCGTCGGCAATAATCTTGGCGACGATGTCATTCAGTTCCTTGGCCATGGCGTCCAGGGCGGGCACCTCATAGGTGCCGAAGGTGTGGCTGGGCAGGCGGTAGGTGAGTCGCGCCGAGCCGTCCTTGTTCTCCGTGAGATAGAGGCGCAGCGGCGCTTCGATGCCGGCGGCGACGCTGGCCTTCAGCATGCGCACGGCGAAGCGTGGGTGGTAGATCATGATGACGTGGTTTCCGGGGATGGTGACGCCGATGTTCTTAGCGCCGCAGGTGGCGCAGGCGTGAGCGACGATACCCATCTTGTTGGCCCGGATGGCCGCCTTAAGCTTCTTCACGTAGGCGCCGAAGGGCTGCCCGGTCTCGACGATCTTGGTGCCGGAATAAGGGGTCGGGTTCTCGGCCGTCGCCGGGCCGCCGTAGACAATCAGGGCGAAGGCGAGAATGAACAGGCCGCGCATGGAACTTCCTCCATTGGATTCCGCATGTGAAAAAAGTAATGGGCGCCGGTGGACCGGACAAATGACGAGCCCGTGAGCGCCCCCCTCAAGGCGCCAAGGTCAGGGTCGCCGCGGCTTCATCCTCGCCGCGCCGGTAGCGCACTTGGACTTTCTCTCCTGGCCGGAACATGTAGAGGGCGGCGGCCACGTCGGTGGGGTGGATGATAGGTCGTTCGCCGACGGCGGTGATGATGTCGCCGGCCTGCAAGCCGGCCGCCAGGGCCGCCCCGTCGCGGGCCAATTTGACGATGCGCGCGCCCGCATGTCGCCGCCGTTCGGCCACCGACAGGCGCCCGACCCGCAAACCGGACCGGCCGACCCGCACGGCGCCGAACTCCCGAATATCGGAAACGGCGCGGCGCACGAGGGCCATGGACGCCGCGAAGTTGACCCCGATGTTGGCGTCGCTCTGTTTGGTGAAGATGGCCGACACCAGTCCCACCAGCCGCCCCTCGGCATCCACCAAGGCACCGCCCGAGCCGCCCGGGTTGACGGCCGCGTCCGTCTGGATGAAGTCCTCGACAGGATTGAACCCGGCGTTGCTCCGGCTGACCGCCGAAACCACGCCACAGGTGACGCTGAGACCCAAACCGAACTGGTTGCCGACGGCACAGACACGGCTGCCCAGTGGTGGCGGCGGCGCCGTTTCCGGCACCGGGAAATCCTTCGACGCCTTCAACAGGGCCAAGTCCGTGCGCGGATCGCGGCCGACGATCTCCACCGCCATGAGGCGGCCGTCGGCGAGACGGACGTCGGCCGTCTCGGCGCGGCCGAGCACATGCGCGTTGGTCGCCAGATATCCGCCCGCCAACACCGCCACGGCGGTGCCTTCCGGGGCTTCACGGGCCGTCGTCCGCGGGCGCGACGCCTGGGGCCAATGGGGAACGACGGCGACCACGGACTCCATGATATCGGTCTGGAACGGGTGTGCCGGCACGGCCGCCAACAGCGCCGACGCCAACAGGACCATGCCGCCAAACATGCCAGGCATGCGAAAAATGCGTCGGCGTCGGGGTTTCCTCGCCCTCATGGGCGAGAGTATAAGGGGGGACGTCCCTTGGACGCGAGACCTTAAGGGGAGGAACACAATGACCGGATTGGGGAAACTCGACGCGTTCCCGCGCGCCCGATTGGCGCGCACGCCGACACCACTGAAGGCCATGCCATCGCTTTCAAAGGCACTCGGCGGCCCCAACCTGTACGTCAAACGCGATGACATGACGGGGCTGGCGTTCGGCGGCAACAAGGCACGGCAGTTGGAGTTCTATTTCGGTCAGGCCGAGGCCGAAGGCGCCGACGTCGCCCTGATCACCGGCGCGGTACAGTCGAATTTCGTGCGTTCCGCGGCGGCGGCGGCGGCCAAGCTCGGCATGGATTGCCACGCCCAATTGGAGGAGCGGGTGCCCGATCCCGACCGGACACACCGGAATTCAGGCAATGTCCTGCTCGATCGATTGTTGGGCGCGACCATACACAGCTACCCGGAAGGGGAGAACGAAGCCGGCGCGGACCGTCGGATTAACGAGATCGCCGACGAATTGAAGTCTCAGGGCCGCAAACCCTACATCATCCCCCTCATGCCCGGTCACCCGCCCTTTGGCGCGCTCGGCTACGTCGTCGCGGCGCGCGAGATACTCAACGATCTCAGCCGACAACATCTGGATATCAAGGAGATCGTCGTTGCCTCCGGTAGCACCGCGACCCACGCTGGTTTGCTGTTCGGTCTTAGGGCGTTGGGATCGGATATCCGCGTGGTCGGCGTCTGCGTGCGCCGGCCGAGCCCACAGCAGGACCCCCGCGTCCTGGACCGCTGTCAGGAGATCGCCGATCTGATCGAAGCCGAAATGCCGGTGACGGCGGAGGACGTGATCACCTTGGACGCGGCGCTGGCGCCGGGTTACGGCCGGCTGAATCCCATGACCATGGAAGCGTTGCAACTGGTCGCCTCGAAGGAAGGGCTGATCCTCGACCCGGTCTATACGGGTAGGCTCAATTCGCGATTCGTAGGCATTGTGGTAGAATCCCTCTCGATACGCTTTGGGAGTCAGAGAGATGGATCACGAGCGCTTTCGGGACTGGTTCTCGCGTGTCGATGAGTTGACGGCGGCGC
>Ga0209568_1000324_pt1 | contig 16578 bp, 10 predicted proteins | sample WorMetOlspDAHAB2_FD_187406 | JGI IMG/M metagenome (GOLD analysis project Ga0209568, IMG submission 187406) | Marine gutless worms symbiont microbial communities from Max Planck institute for Marine Microbiology, Germany - Olavius sp. DAHAB.2... ...
GCGCGACAACTGGCTGTCCAACCGGATCTTCCAATCCGACGACCAAATCGTCGCCCTATGCTGCGAGGCCTGGAACAGGCTCGTCGAACAGCCCTGGAAGATCATGTCCATCGGCATGCGCCAGTGGGCCCATGGGTTCTGATCAATGCAGCTTGGTATTCGTCGTTGCAGAAACGGCATTCCGTGAATCCCATTACAAGCGGCCTGTCCTTAAGCCGCTTGAGAAATCGGGCAAGATCGACGTAGTGGATGCTTCGCCCCGCCGCAAAGCAGGCACCTATGCGGATGGCGGGCTTCGCATTCGCTTCAACTGAGCAAAACTCGGGTAACTCGCGGCAGGTATCCTAGGTGCGTAGCGGGGACCTTCCGTCGGTCTCTGCCGCAGAAGCGGCCGGCTTCGACCTACCCAAACCGGCGATCCAGCGGCAGACGACGTAGAAGACGGGCGTGAACACCAGCCCGAATATGGTGACGCCGAGCATGCCGGAGAACACGGCGGTGCCCAGGGCCTGGCGCATCTCGGCGCCGGCGCCCTGGGCGATGACCAGCGGCACGACGCCGAGAATGAAGGCGAACGAGGTCATCAGGATCGGCCGCAGCCGCGTCCGCGCCGCCTGAACCGCGGCGTCGAAGCGGCTCAGTCCCTCGTCCTCGCCCTGGCGGGCAAACTCGACGATGAGGATGGCGTTCTTCGCCGCCAGCCCAACCAGCACGACGAGGCCGATCTGGGTAAGGATGTTGTTGTCCATGCCACGGAGCGCGACGCCGGAGATCGCCGCCAACAGGCACATGGGCACGATGAGGACGACGGCGAGCGGCAAAAGGACGCTCTCGTACTGGGCCGCCAGCAGGAGGAACACGAACACCACGGCAAGGGCGAAGGCGATGAGGGCGGTGTCGTCGGCGAGCTTCTCCTGCAGGGCGAGCTCGGTCCATTCGAAGGCGAAGCCCTCGGGGAGCGTCTCGGCCGCCAGCCGCTCGACGGCCTGGATCGCCTGGCCGGTCGAGAACCCGGGCACCGTCGCCCCCTGCAGCTCGGCTGCCGGGTAGAGGTTGTAGCGCGCCACCCGATGCGGACCGGCGATGTCGTGGAAGGTGGCCACCGAGCCGATGGGCACCATCTCGCCCGACGCCGAACGGGTGCGAAGCTGGGCGACGTCGCGCAAGTCGTCGCGGTAGACCCCGTCGGCCTGGGCGGTGACCCGGAAGGTCCGGTCGAGGAAGTTGAAGTCGTTGACGAACGCCGAGCCGAGATAGACCTCCAGCGTCTCGAACACGCGGCCGGGCGGCACGCCGAGCATGTCGGCCTTGACCCGGTCGATGTCGGCGAACACCTGCGGCGTCCGGGTGTTGAACAGAGAGAACGCCTGGGCGATGCCCGGTTCGGCGTTGGCCGCGCCGACCAGCTCGCCGGTGGCCTGTTCGAGGGCTTCGACGCCGCGCGACCGCCGGTCCTGGACGTAGAGCTTGAACCCGCCGCCGGTGCCGATGCCGCGCACCGGCGGCGGCGCGATCACGAAGATGAACGCATCCTTGATCTGGAACAGGCTGCCCTGCACCTCCTGCAGGATCCGCTGCGCAGTGAGGCCAGTGTCCGTGCGCTCGTCGAACGGTTTCATGGCGAAGAAGATGGCGCCGGCGTTGGAGGCATTGGTGAACGTGGCGCCGTCAAAGCCGGCGAAGCCGACGGCATGTTGGACACCGGGATGCTCGAGGATGATGTCGCTGGCCCGGCGGACGACGGCGTCGGCGCGGGCGAGTGAAGCGCCGGGCGGAAGCTGAATGACGGTGATCAGGTAGCCCTGGTCCTGTTCGGGGATGAAGCCCGTCGGCGTGCGCTCAAACTGAAAGCCGGTGAGCGCGATCAGGCCGCCATAGACGACAAGCGCGATGCCCGAGGCGCGCAGCACGCGCCGGATCGTCGCCGCGTAGCCCGCGGAGAGCCCGTCGAAGGTGCGGTTGAACCCGCGGGCAAAGGCGCGGAACGGCGCGCCGAGAATACGCGCCGCACCGGTGGGCTCGCCACCGTGGCCATGCGGCTTCAGCAGCAGCGAGCACAGCGCCGGTGACAGGGTCAGCGAGACGATCAGCGAGATCAGCGTCGCCGCCGCGATGGTTACCGCGAACTGCTGATAGAACTGTCCCGAAATGCCGGCGATGAACGCGGCGGGAATGAACACGGCGGCAAGCACGAGCGACATCGCAACGAGGGCCGTTCCAACCTCGTCCATGGTCTTGCGCGCGGCCTCGCGCGGGCTGAGGCCCTGTCGCAGCGACCGCTCGACGTTCTCGACGACGACAATGGCGTCGTCGACGACAATGCCGATGGCCAGCACCAGTCCGAACAGCGACAGGTTGTTGAGCGAGAAGCCGAACGCCGCCATGACCGCGAAGGTACCGACCAGCGACACCGGGATCGCCAGGATCGGGATCAGCGACGCGCGCCACGTCTGCAGGAACACGAGAACGACGAGGATGACCAGGGCGGCGGCCTCGAAGATGGTCTTGTACACTTCGTCGATGGAGTCGGCGATGTATTCGGTCGGGTTGTAGACGATGGTGTAGGCAACGCCCTCGGGGAACGAGGCCGACATTTCGTCCATCGCGGCGATGATCTGATCGGCGGTGTCGAGGGCGTTCGACCCCGGCCGCTGGAAGATGAGGATCGGCAGCGCCGGCTGGCCATCCAGGTAGCCGATGGTCGAATAGTCCTGGGCACCCAACTCGACCCGGCCGATGTCGGCGATCCGGGTGGTGCGGCCGTCGTCGTCGGTCTTGACGACGATCCTCTCGAACGCCGCGGGATCGACGAGGCGTCCGAGTGTCAGGACACTGAGTTCGTGGGCGCCCGGTTCCGGCACCGGAAGCTGGTTGACGACCCCCGAGGCGACCTGGAGGTTGTTCTGGCGCAGGGCGTCGACCACCTCACCCGCCGTCAGGTTGCGCGCCGCGACCCGCTCCGGATCGAGCCAGACGCGCATGGAGAACTCGCGTTCGGCGAAGATGCGGGCCTCGCCGACGCCGTCGATGCGGGCCAGCCGGTCGACGATCTGGGTCTTCGCGTAGTTGGAGATGTACAGGTTGTCCCGCGACTCGTCCGGCGAGAGGATGTGGATCACCATCATCAGGTCGGGCGAATTCTTGCGGGTGGTCACGCCGAGCCGGCGCACCGGTTCCGGCAGCCGGGGTTCGGCGATGGCGACGCGGTTCTGCACCAGCACCTGCGCCTCGTCGAGATCGGTGCCGAGCCGGAAGGTGATGGTGAGCGTCAACCGACCGTCGCCGGTCGCCTGGGACAGCATGTACAGCATCCCTTCGACGCCATTGATCTCCTGCTCCATGGGGGTGGCGACGGTCTTCGACACCACCTCGGCCGAGGCACCGGGATAGGTGGCCGTGACTTGGATCGTCGGCGGGGCGACCTCGGGATACTGCGAGACGGGAAGGCTGATGAAGCTGATGGCGCCGATCAGCACGATCAGGATCGATACAACCGACGCGAAGATGGGCCGGTCGATGAAGAAGTGGGAGAATTTCATCGGGGCTTGCCGGCGCTCAGCGAACCGGCCCGGCCGCCGTTTCGCCTGACGCGATGGTGGTCTCCTGGGCGGTGACCTTGGCGCCGACCCGCGCCCGCTGCAGGCCGCTGACGATCACCCGGTCTTCGGGCGTGATGCCGTCGCGAATGACCCGCAGGCCATCGATGACCGGCCCCAGGGTCACGCGCTTCGCCGCCACCGTCCCCTCCGCATCGACGACGAACACCAGTTTGTTGGACTGATCGGTGACGATCGCCGCATCGGGCAGGAGCATGGCTTCGTAGGTCCCGGAACCCAGAAGGCGCAACCGACCGAACAGGCCCGGACTGAGCACTTGGTCGGGATTGTCGAACACGGCGCGCCCTCGGATGGTGCCGGCCCCGGGATTGAGCACGTTGTCGACGAAGTTCATGTGGCCCTTCCGCGTCCACTTGGTCTCGTCGACCAACCGCACGTAGACCGGGTTCGCGGTGTCGCGCGAGGACGGTCGGTCGCCCGACCGGTGCAACCGGACGTATTTCAGGTGGTCCGCCTCCGAGACATCGAAGACGAAATAGATGGGATCGAGGGAGACGATGGTCGCCAGCATCGTCGACTGGTCCGTACCGCCAGATACCAAGTTGCCGACATCGACCCGGCGATCCGAGATGCGGCCTGCCACGGGCGCCGAGATGCGGGTGAACCCGAGGTCCAACAGCGCCCCGCGCACCATCGCCTCGGCGGCAACGAACTCGGCGTCGGCGGCTAGCTTGTCGGCGCGGCGATCGTCGAGCCGCTCCTCGCTGACCGTGCCGGAACGGACGAGTTTCTCGGTGCGGGCGAGGTCCTTTTCGGCCCGGTCCATCAACACCCGAGCGCGGGTCAGCTCGGCATGGGCGCGGGCCACCTCGGTCTCGAACGGACGGGGATCGATGGTGAACAGCAGATCGCCCTCCTCGACGAACTGGCCATCCTCGAAATGCACGTCCAGGAGATAGCCGGAGACGCGCGAGCGCAGCTCCACGTGTTCGACGGCTTCGAACCGGCCGGTGAAGGTGTCCCATTCGGTGACCGGCTTGACCACCGGGTTGGCGACGTCGACGGGCGGCGGCGGACGGCTTGGTGCCGTGTTCTCCGAGGTCGCCTGGTCGCAAGCGGCGGCCAGGACGGCAATCAGCGGAATAACGGCGGCGTACCGGAGGATTGTCGATCCGATCATCTCGCCCTCAGTTCCCCGTCACGTCCACGGGTTCATCGAGCCTCGTATGCCTACGGTCAGCCCCATAGCTGGGTCGCTTGAGCATTCGAGACAACCCCAGGGGACCAGAAACAGGCATTCGCTGAGGTCAAGCCCGCACACGACCGATGCTGGCAACACCCATGCCGTTTGCGCATGGGCACCATCGGGCGCGCAGCCTTGTCGTGCCCAGGAAAGCGGGGTATCTTGCGACCGCCGCTGAGTTCTCAACAAAGTACGTCGACGCGGATCGGCGAGGGGGGGCCGGAAACCGCTCAAAGAATGCGTCCGTTCCGTCGTCGTCAACTACCGTTGAATTAAAACAACATCTGTCGCCAAGGCATTTGTGCTCGTGCCCGTTTCACGAAACCAAATAAACGCCACGTCGAATTACTATCTGTCAAATTCGCCAATTAGGCGATTTGACGCATTCCCCTGCGCATCCGATCGCCGAGGGTGGATGCGCTAACAGCAAGGCCGACGGCGCGACAACGTCGCCAGGAGGAGGACAACGAAAATGCCCCAAGCGCCCATCGACATGACGCGGCCCCCCGATCTCACGCAGGAACGGCGCACGGGGCCGGTCCGCATCCAGAGACCGCTGTATGTCGACCTGCTGCCGCCGTGCAACAACGCCTGTCCGGCGGGCGAGAACATCCAGGCCTGGCTGGGCCACGCCCAGGCCGGCCGATTCGAGGAGGCGTGGCGGGAAATCGTTCGCAACAATCCGCTGCCGGCGGTGCATGGGCGCGTCTGCTATCACCCGTGCGAGGACAGCTGCAACCGTAAGCGCCTCGACGCCACGGTCAGCATTCACGCGGTCGAGCGGTTCCTCGGCGACCTGGCCCTGGAGAAGGGCTGGACCGTTCCCATCGAGGCGCCGTCGAGCGGCAAGAAGATCCTCATCGTCGGCGCCGGCCCGTCCAGCCTTTCGGCGGCGCACCACCTGGCGCTGATGGGGCACTCGGTCGAGATCCGCGACGCCGGACCCGTGGCCGGCGGCATGATGCACTTCGGCATCCCCGCCTACCGCATGCCGCGTGACGTGCTCGACGCCGAGATCAAGCGCATCGAGGACATGGGCGCAAAAATCGTCCTCAACCACAAGGTCGAGAACCTGTTGGCGGAGAAAGAGGAAGGCGGCTTCGATGCCGCCTTTGTCGCGGTTGGCGCCTACATCTCCAAGCGCACCGATATCCCGGCCCGCGACGCCGGCAAAGTCCTCGACGCGGTCGCCTTCCTGCGCGACGTCGAACACGGCGAGGCGCCGAAGCTGGGTCGCCGGGTCGCCATCTACGGCGGCGGCAACACCGCCATGGACGCGGCACGCGTCGCCGTGCGCCTCGGCCACGAGCCGATGATCATCTACCGGCGCGACCGCGAGCACATGCCGGCCCACGAGTTCGAGGCCGACGAAGCCATCGAGGAAGGTGTCAAGATCCACTGGCTTCGAACCATCAAATCCATCGAAGAGACGACGTTCAACGTCGAGGTCATGGAGATCGACGAGAACGGCAAGCCGAAGCCGACCGGCGAGATCGAGACCATCGAAGCGGACGACCTGATCCTCGCGCTGGGCCAGGACACCGACACCGACTTCATGCGCAACATCCCCGGCATCGAGTTCCAGTGGGACGGCTGCGTCCAGGTGTCCGAGAACATGATGACCGGTCACGAAGGCATCTTCGCCGGCGGCGACATGGTGCCGGATGACCGCAGCGTCACCATCGCCGTCGGGCACGGCAAGAAGGCGGCCCGCAACATCGACGCCTGGCTGCGCGGCGAGAAATACGTCACCGCGCCCAAGCACAGCATCGCCACCTTCGAGAAGCTGCACGTGTGGTTCTATACCGACGCCGCCCAGCGCCCCCAGGACCACGCCGACATGCTGCAGCGGCGGACCACGTTCGACGAGGTGGTCCAGGGCCTGTCGACCGAGGAAGCGACCTACGAATCTCGTCGCTGCCTGTCGTGCGGCAACTGCTTCGAGTGCGACGGCTGCTACGGCGCCTGCCCGGAAAAGGCGGTGATCAAGCTGGGACCGGGCAACCGCTACAAGTACGACTACGACAAATGCACGGGCTGCGCGGTGTGCTTCGAGCAGTGCCCGTGCCATGCAATCGAAATGATCCCCGAGCCCAGTGTCGCGCCGTGAGCGGCGGACGAAGGGCGTTAGGGGCGTGAAAAGAACGATGCGAGAGGGACGGTTCCGGGCGGGCGGCATCCGATAGAATCGGAGCGCACCCGTTCGGCCGGTGGAGGAAGTAAATGGCCGACAAGCAAGTCATCACCATCGACGGCAACGAGGCCGCTGCCTATGTTGCCTTCCGGGTCAACGAGGTCTGCGCGATCTATCCGATCACGCCGTCGTCGACCATGGCCGAGCTGGCCGACCAGTGGTCGAGCGAGGGCAAGGTCAACATCTGGGGAAACACGCCTGACATCGTCGAGATGCAGAGCGAGGCCGGCGCCGCCGGGGCCGTACACGGCGCGCTGCAGACCGGGGCGCTGACGACGACGTTCACTGCGTCCCAGGGCCTGATGCTGATGATCCCTAACATGTTCAAGATCGCCGGCGAATTGACGCCGGCGGTGTTCCAGGTCGCGGCGCGGTCGTTGGCGGCGCAGGGGCTGTCGATCTTCGGCGACCACTCTGACGTGATGGCGGCGCGGTCGACCGGGTTTGCCCAGCTCGCCGCCGGGTCGGTGCAGGAAGCCCACGACATGGCGCTGATCGCCCAGGCTTCGACCCTGGAGGCACGTGTCCCGTTCATCCTTTTCTTCGACGGATTCCGCACCTCGCACGAAGTCAACAAGGTGACGCTGCTCTCGGACGACGAGATTCGCGCGATGATCGACGACGAGCTCGTCGTCGCCCACCGTCGGCGGGGACTCAATCCGGACCATCCGTTCATCCGCGGTACGGCGCAGAACCCGGACGTCTACTTCCAGGCACGCGAGACGGTGAACCCGTTCTATGCCCGCACCCCGGGGATCGTCGAGAAGGCGATGGACAAGTTCGCCGAGGTCACCGGGCGGCGCTACCGGCTGTTCGACTATTTCGGCGCCGCCGACGCCGAGCGTGTGGTCGTGCTGATGGGCTCGGGGGCCGAGGCCGCCCGCGAGACGGTCGAGTATCTGTCGGCACAGGGCGAGAAGGTCGGCGCCATCCAGGTCCACCTCTACCGCCCGTTCTCGGCCGAGCACTTCCTCGCCGTCCTGCCCGCCTCGACCCGCATGGTCGTCGTCCTCGACCGCTGCAAGGAGGCCGGCAGCATCGGTGAGCCGCTGTACCAGGACGTACTGACAGTTCTCAACGAGGCCAACGCCGCGGGCACCTTGCCGACCCAGGCGATGCCGCGGGTCATCGGCGGCCGCTACGGGCTGTCGTCGAAGGAGTTCACCCCGGCGATGGTCAAGGGCGTGCTGGACGAGTCGGCCAAGGACAAGCCGAAGAACCACTTCACCGTCGGCATCGTCGACGACGTCTCGGCGACCAGTATCGACTACGATCCGACCTTCGACATCGAACCCGATTCGGTCATCCGGGCGATGTTCTTCGGCCTCGGTGCCGACGGCACCGTCGGCGCCAACAAGAACACCATCAAGATCATCGGCGAGGACGCCGACTTTCATGCCCAGGGCTACTTCGTCTACGACTCCAAGAAGTCGGGCTCGCAGACGGTCTCCCACGTGCGCTTCGGCCCCGAGCCGATCCGCTCCACCTACCTGATCAACAAAGCCAACCTCATCGGCTGCCACCAGTTCAACTTCCTCGAGAAGACCGACGTGCTCGGCAAGGCGGCGGAGGGCGCGACCTTCCTGCTCAACAGCCCCTTCGGCCCGGACGAAGTCTGGCAAAAGCTGCCCCGCAAGGTTCAGGAAGAGATCATCGACAAGAAGCTGAAGTTCTTCGTCATCGATGGCGCCCAGGTGGCCCGTGACACCGGCATGGGCACGCGCACCAACACCATCATGCAGACCTGCTTCTTCGCCATCTCCGGCGTGATGCCCAAGGACAAGGCCATCGAGAAGATCAAGAAGTCGATCGAGAAGACCTACGGCGTGAAGGGCGAGGAGGTCGTCCGCAAGAACTTCGAGGCCGTCGACCACACCGTCGCCAACCTGCACCAGGTCGAGGTCCCGGCCAAGGTCACCAGCAACCTGGAGATCCCGCCGACGGTGCCGGCCGCCGCACCCGATTTCGTCCAGAACGTCACCGCGATGATGATGGCCGGCCGCGGCGACGAGCTGCCGGTCAGCGCCATGCCCATCGACGGCACCTATCCCAGCGGCACCACCCAGTGGGAGAAGCGGAACATCTCCCAGTACGTACCCGTGTGGGACCCGGACATCTGCATCCAGTGCGGCAATTGCAGCTTCGTCTGCCCGCACGGTGTGATCCGCTCCAAGTTTTACGACAAAGGTGCCTTGGACGGAGCGCCGGCCAGCTTCCGCGCCGCGCCCATCGACGCCCGCGGTTTCCCGGACATCCGCTACACCTTGCAGGTCTATCTCGAGGACTGCACCGGCTGCACGCTCTGCGTCGAGGTCTGCCCGGTGCGCAGCAAGGAAGAGAGCGGCAAGCGGGCGATCAATATGGAGATCAAGGACCCGATCCTGATCGAGGAGAAGGCCAACATCGACTTCTTCGAGACCATTCCGATCAACGACCGCTCGCGGGTCGATTTCTCGACCGTTCGCGGCGCCCAGTTCCTGGAACCTCTGTTTGAGTTCTCCGGCGCCTGCGCCGGCTGCGGCGAGACGCCGTACGTGAAGCTGTTGTCGCAGCTGTTCGGCGACCGTCTGCTGGTCGCCAACGCCACCGGCTGCTCGTCCATCTACGGCGGCAACCTGCCGACGACTCCGTGGGCGCAGAACGCCGAGGGCCGCGGCCCGGCTTGGGCCAACTCGCTGTTCGAGGACAACGCCGAGTTCGGCTTCGGTATGCGCATGACCGCCGACAAGCACCTCGCCCAGGCGCACGACCTGATCAACGCGCTCCGCGACGTCATCGGCGGCGATCTGGCCGACGAGTTGATCACCGCGCCACAGATCCTGGAATCGGAAATCCGCCACCAGCGGGCCCGGGTCGCCCGGCTTCGGGAGATTCTGACGGCGGACGGCTCGGACAACGCCAAAATGCTGCTGTCGCTGGCCGACCAACTGGTCCGGCGTAGCGTTTGGATCGTCGGTGGCGACGGCTGGGCCTACGACATCGGCTCGTCGGGCGTCGACCACGTGCTGGCCACCGGCCGCGACGTCAACATCCTGGTGCTCGACACCGAGGTCTATTCCAACACCGGCGGCCAGGCCTCGAAGTCGACGCCGCTCGGCGCGGTGGCCAAGTTCGCCAACGCCGGCAAGCAGGTCGGCAAGAAGGATTTGGCCCTGCAGGCGATCAGCTACGGCAACGTCTATGTCGCCCGCGTCGCCATGGGCGCCAACCCGCAGCAAACCCTGCTCGCTTTCCGCGAGGCCGAGGCCTATCCGGGACCGTCGCTGATCCTCGCCTACAGCCACTGCATCGCCCACGGCATCAACATGCAGAATGGGCTCAATCAGCAGAGCCGCGCCGTGCATTCCGGCTACTGGCCGCTGGTCCGGTACAATCCGGCGGTGACGGATTCGAACGAGAACCCGTTCGTGCTCGATTCGCCGCGTCCGACGATGAAACTCAAAGACTACGCCGACAACGAGCTGCGCTATCGGATGCTCCGCGCCACCAACCCGGAGCAGGCCGACGAACTGATGGCCCTCGCCCAGGAGGCGGTGGACCGGAAGTGGCAGCTCTACGAAGACATGGCGACAATGGGCCAGGGCTGAGGCTCGGGGGGAGAGGAGTAAGACAATGGACCTCAAAACGACATATATGGGCCTGAACCTCAAGCACCCGGTGGTCGCCTCGGCCTCGCCGCTGTCGGCGAGCATCGACGGCATCAAGCGCCTCGAGGACGGCGGCGTCTCGGCGATCGTGATGTTCTCGCTGTTCGAGGAGCAGATCCGCCAGGAGCAGGCGGCCTTCGACCACCTCACCGATGCCGGCACCGACAGCTTCGCCGAGTCGCTGAGCTATTTCCCGGCGGTCGAGGAGTATCACGTCGGCCCGAACCACTATCTCGAACTTCTGCGCGGGGCCGCGGAAGCCACCGACGTGCCGATCATCGCCAGCCTCAACGGCGTCACCAACACCGGATGGATCGAGTACGCCAAGGAGATGCAGGAGGCCGGCGCCGACGGCATCGAGCTGAACGTGTTCTACATTCCGGCCGACATCGAGGTCGCCGGACGCGACGTTGAGCAGCGCTACCTCGACATCATCAAGGCGGTGAAGGGCGCGGTGAGCATTCCCGTCGCCGTCAAGCTGAGCCCGTTCTTCAGCGCCATGGGCGACATGGCCAAACAGTTCGTCGACGCCGGCGCCGACGCTCTGGTGCTGTTCAACCGGTTCTACCAGCCCGATTTCAATCTCGAGAAGCTGGAGGTGATGCCGGACCTGGAGCTGTCCAGTCCGAGCGAGATCCGCCTGCCGCTGATGTGGATTGCCATCCTGCACGGGCGCGTCAACGCCTCGCTGGGGGCAACCCGCGGCGTCTACACCGCAACCGAAGTGGTCAAGTACATCATGGCCGGTGCCGACGCGGTGATGACCACGTCCGCGCTGCTGCGCAAGGGCGTCGGCTATGCCGAGACGCTGGTCAGCGACCTGACCACCTGGATGGAGCGGCGCGACTACGAGTCCATCGCCCAGATGAAAGGGTCGATGGGCCAGATGAAGGTCGCCGATCCGTCGGCCTTCGAACGCGCCAACTACATCAAGGTCCTGGAGAGCTACAAGAGCCCGTACATGGCCTGAGGGCCCATCGAAACCGCGACGGGGAATCAGGCAATGGCGTGGCTGTGGCTGGTGCTGGCGATCGCCTTCGAGATTGCCGGCACGACCTCCATGAAGATGTCGCACGGCTTTACCCAGCTCGTGCCGTCGCTGGCCATATTTCCGCTCTACGGAATCAGCTTCGTGTTCCTGACCCTGGCGGTGAAGGTGATTCCCATCAGCCTGGCCTATGCCGTCTGGTCGGGGGTCGGCACGGCGCTCATCGCCACCATTGGCATCCTTTGGTTCCGCGAGCCGGTGACGGCGCTGAAGCTGATTTTCATCGCCATCATCGTCGTCGGTGTCGTCGGTCTCTACCTCACCGACGAGATGCCGGGGGCATCGTGAGCGGCGGGGTTTGACCGCCCCCCTCCCCGCTCCTATGATCCGCGCCGCGGGCCAAGCCGAAGTCTTCAGGGGAATCGGAGGACCATCACCATGCGTGGATTGAACGGCAAGGCCGCCATCGTCACCGGTGGGGCGGCTGGCATCGGGCTCGCGATCTGTGAGCGGCTGGCCGAAGAAGGCTGCATCGTCGGCGTGTTCGACATCGACTCAGCCGGTGCGGAAAAAGCGGCGGCGGGCATCGGCGGCGGCAAGGCCCATGCCGTGGCCTGCGACGTCACCGACTACGAGGGCGTCAAGGCGGCGATCGCCGACTTCGAGGGCAAGGCCGGGCGTCCGGTGGACATCCTGATCAACAATGCCGGCTGGGACCACTGGGCGTTCTTCACCAAGACCGAACCCGGCCTGTGGGACAAGATTATCGCCATCAACCTCAAGGGCCCGCTCAACACCCTTCACGCGGTGCTGCCGGGAATGACCTCGCGCGGCGCCGGCAAGGTCGTCAACATCGCCTCCGACGCGGCGCGCGTCGGCTCGTCGGGCGAGGCCGTCTACTCGGCGACCAAGGGTGGGCTTGTGGCGCTGACCAAGACCCTGGCCCGCGAGACGGCGACCAAGGGCGTCAGCCTCAACGTCGTTTGCCCGGGTCCGACCGAGACCGGCCTGCTGACGGCCGTCGCCGAGGACAGCGGCATGGGCGAGAAGCTGCTCGATGCCTTCGCCAAGGCGACGCCCATGCGCCGGCTGGGCCGGGTCGAGGATCTGCCGGGCGCGGTGGCCTTTCTGGCCAGCGAAGATGCCGACTTCATCACCGGACAGGTGCTCAGCGTGTCCGGCGGGTTGACTATGAACGGTTGATTCGCTTGGTACTTTTTTGCCGCGCTGCACAACACTTGCAGGATCAGCCATGAACGCATAGCATGGCGCGGAGTTCAGGCCTTCGGGCCGGGGAATCCTCGTCGGCTGTCGTACGCGGTTTGCGGCAGTGCACAAAGATCGGATCACGTGATCCCGCCAGGGAAATCGGGGGAATTCTATATTCAACGGCCATCCGTTACCCCGGGCGGCGTCGCGACATGGCAATCGCATAAATAGAGAGACTGAGGGAGAGAGCGATGACTCAATCAGACCCCGTAGTGATCGTAGGTGCTGTCCGCACGCCGATGGGCGGCATGCTCGGGGACTTCAAGGGCGTTGCCGCGCCGCACCTGAGCGCCGTCGCCATCAAGGCCGCGTTGGAACGCGCCAAGGTCGACGCCGCGGACGTCGGCGAGGTGATCATGGGCTGCTGCCTGATGGCCGGCCTGAAGCAGGCCCCTGCCCGCCAGGCCGCCCATTTCGCGGGCGTGCCGTGGAGCACCGGCGCGACGACCCTGACCAAGATGTGCGGTTCGGCGATGAAGACGGCGATGTTCGGCCACGACAACATTCTCGCCGGCTCGCATGACATCGTCGTTGCTGGCGGCATGGAAAGCATGTCGCGGGCGCCGTACCTAGCGCTCAACGCCCGGACCGGTTATCGCCTGAGTCATGGCGACCAGCTCAAGGACCACATGTTCTACGACGGCCTCGAGGATGCCTACGAGGAAGGCCGGGCGATGGGTACCTTCGCCGAAGACTGCGCCGAGATGTACCAATTCACCCGCGAGGCCCAGGACGAGTTCGCCATCACTTCGGTGAACCGCGCCCAGGCAGCGTCCAATGGCGGCGTGTTCGACAAGGAAATCGCCCCGGTGATGGTCAAGGTGCGCCGGGACGACAAGCTCATCGACAAGGACCAGGCGCCGTTCGAGGTCAACGTCGACAAGATCCCGGGGTTGCGCCCGGCGTTCCGCAAAGACGGTACGGTGACGGCGGCGACTTCGAGCTCGATCTCCGACGGTGCCGCGGCGCTGGTGCTGATGCGCCGCTCCGAAGCCGAGAAGCGGGGCCTGACGCCGCTGGCAATCATGCACAGCCATGCGACCCACGCGCAGGAGCCGAACCTGTTCACCACCGCGCCGATCGGTGCCATCCGCAAGGTGCTGGACAAGACGGGCTGGGACGCCGGCGACGTCGATCTCTGGGAAATCAACGAAGCCTTCGCCGTCGTCACCATGGCGGCGATGCGCGACATCGACATCCCGCACGACAAGGTCAACATCAACGGCGGCGCGTGCGCGCTCGGTCACCCGATCGGCGCCTCGGGCGCTCGGATCATCGTCACCCTGCTGCATGCGCTGGAGCAGACCGGCCAGACCAAGGGTGTCGCGGGTCTGTGCATCGGCGGTGGCGAAGCCACGGCCGTCGCCGTCGAGCGGCTGACCTAGCCACGGCATCGGGGCCGGCACTGTCGGCCCCGGTCACGGAAATGACGGTTGCCGCCGGCCCGTCCGCACATCGCGGCGGGCCGGTGCGCCGTCGAGCCAGGGAAGAGACTTCCGATCTCGGAGCATGGATACGGTGACGGCGGAACCACCCGCCCCGCCGCGACAGTAATTCCAGGGGAACTCACGGGGAGAAGAACATGGATGCCAATGGATTGGGCGCAATCGTAACCGGTGGCGGCTCGGGCCTCGGCGAGTCCACGGCGCGGGCGCTTGCCGCCGCGGGCGCCAAGGTTGCCGTTTTCGACATGGCGGAGGATGCCGCCAACCGCGTCGCTTCCGACATCGGCGGCGTCGCCTGTGTCTGTAACGTCGCCGACGGCGACTCCACCGAGGCGGCGATCGCCGCGGCCCGTGATGCCCACGGACCGGCGCGCATCGTCGTGCAGTGCGCCGGCATCGCGCCGCCGATCAAGATCGTCGGCAAGAAGGGCCCGCATCCGCTCGACGCCTATGCCAACGTGGTCGGCGTCAACCTCATCGGTACCTTCAACGTCATGCGCCTTGCCGCCAATGACATGCAGGAAGCCGATGCCCTCGACGGCGGCGAGCGCGGGGTCATCGTCAACACGGCGTCCATCGCCGCGTTCGAAGGCCAGGTCGGACAGGCGGCCTACGCCTCGTCGAAAGCCGGTGTCGTCGGCTTGACCATTCCGGCGGCGCGCGAGTTCTCGAAGACTGGCATCCGCGTGATGTGCATCGCGCCCGGCATATTCAAGACGCCGATGATGGCCGGCCTGCCGCAGGAAGTTCAGGACTCCCTCGGCGCCTCGGTACCGTTCCCGTCGCGCCTCGGCGATCCCGACGAGTACGCCAAGCTGGTCATGCACATCGTCGACAACGCCTACCTCAACGGCTTCACCATCCGCGTCGACGGCATGCTGCGCATGGCCTGATTCGCCGAACGGAATCCCTGCTCAAGCGGGGATCGAGGCAAAGAGAAACGCGGCGACCTTGCGGTCGCCGCGTTTTCTTTTGAGCCGCTTTCGCGGGACGGCCTAGTTCTTCTTCAGCCACTCCGCGGCCTGCGGCGCCAAGACCTTCTGCGCCAGACCGCCGGTATAGATACCGATATGGCCGGTCGGGATGGCCATCTCGGTGTAGGCCTTCTTGTTGCCGACGTGCTTGCCGAGGGCAACGGTGCAGCCCGGCGGCACCAGGTGGTCCCGCTCGGCAAAGATGTTGAGCACCGGCATGGTGACGTTCTTGAGGTCGACCTTCTGGCCGTCGAGCTCCAGCGTCCCGTTGACCAGGGAATTGTCCTGCAGGAACGTCTTCACCAGCCCCTTGTACATGGCGCCGGAAACGTCCGGTCCGCCAAACAGCCACTTCTCCATGCGCAGGAAGTTCAGCAGCGCGTCGCGGTTCTCGAGCATGTCGATGGTGTCGGCGTACTTGCCGAACATCAGCGTGAACGGCGAGGCCATCAGGAACGACACGTTGAGCACGTCGGCGGGAATCAGGCCGAACGCCTCGACCATGAGATCGACGTCGGCGGTCTTGCCCATCTGGAACAGCAGGCCGATGTGCGGCTTGCCTTCGACCAAGCCGGCATGGAAATCGATCGGCGTGACGGTCAGCACCAGGTTGCGGATCTTGTCCGGGTTGAGCGCCGAATAGCAGGTGCTCATCGTACCGCCCTGGCAGATGCCGAACATGTTGATGTTCTTGAGCTTATGCCGCTCGCGAATGATATCGACCGCCTCGTCGATGAACTCGCAGACGTAGTCGTCCCACGTCAGGAACATGTCGCTACGCTTGGGATAGCCCCAGTTCAGCAGATAGACGTCGATCCCCTCGTTGAGGAAATTGGTGACCAGCGACCGGTCCGGCTGCAGGTCGGCGACCTCGTAGCCGTTGATCAGCGGCGGGATGATCACCATCGGCACCTTGTGGACCTTCTTGGCGTCCACCTTGGGATGGTAGTGGTAGAGCTTCCAGGTTTCGCACTCGTGGATGATGTCCTTCGGCGTCGAACCGATGTCGACGTCGTCATCGGTTGTGTCGGTAAGACGCTTCAGGCCTTGCGTGACTTTGCGCTCGATCTCGGCGACCTCGCGCGCCAAGTCGTCCTGGCGGATCTGGATCGGAAAAGACAGCATTGTATTGGTCTCCTATGATGATTGTCCAGCGGGATTTTGCTGTCCCGTGATTTTGAAGGCCGGGAAGTCCTCGAAGACCCAGCCGTTCTTGAGCGTGTCGTAAATGATCTTGAGGAGTTTACGCGCCGTGGCGATG
>Ga0209568_1000325_pt1 | contig 16573 bp, 10 predicted proteins | sample WorMetOlspDAHAB2_FD_187406 | JGI IMG/M metagenome (GOLD analysis project Ga0209568, IMG submission 187406) | Marine gutless worms symbiont microbial communities from Max Planck institute for Marine Microbiology, Germany - Olavius sp. DAHAB.2... ...
CTCATCTCGGTAGGAGGCTATCTGAGAAGTCTAGAGAAAGTCGCGAGACCTCCTTTTTGTTTCAAAGAAGATGCTCAGTATTACTTCAGCGTTTTAACGCTGTTCTTCTACACGACAGTATGCCCGCTTGTGACCGCATGGAATTTTAGACATACTTTTAAAAAAATATATATAATTATAATAATAATAGTAGTAGTAGTAGTAGTAATAGTACTAGTAGTAGTAGTAGTAGATTGATCAGACTGGACGGCAAAAGGCCAGACGGCCTAACATTGATATCCTGGCAAAGAGGCAAACTTTTGACTTGGGACGTCACCGTGGTGAGCACACTGGCAGCTTCTTATTTGTCGTCTCCTGCTGAGTCTGCCCGCGCCGCAGCAGACCTCGCTGCCAGTAGTAGAGGCGAAATATGCGGCAACCAATCTAAGGAGCCGGCGACAGTGCCTTAAAGCAGGGGTGTTAAGACAGACTATACGCAAGGACAATGACTTTAAATTACTCCTTATGCAGTCCTTAAAGGTTTGGCGTAATGGTAACTACCTTGGTCACATCAACAAAGTTAAGCTGCGTAGAGCCGGCCCGGTTACTACCAGGATTGGTGACCACCTTTGGCGGTATTCATCCAGGACACAGCCTGCAGGACATCGCTCCACGGGTATAGGTTCAATGAGAACTGCCGACCAATTCGGCCACCGCTGGCGAAGAAACGGCGAGTTTTGCGTAGCAGTGGCCCCTGTTATCAGGAATGGCTGGCATACTGTGTTACTGTGTGCCAGCATAACTGGGTCAAACTCTCGCCGGCTCAAAGGTCAAAGGGGATGACCCCTCCCTCGCGACGGACCTCACAGTCTATGCGTAAATATTCTCACGTCTGTATGCACTGTATGCAAATGACTTCGTTATAACTACTGAGCTGTTCTCTCGAACCCACGACGATTCTCTTTACATTTCAAGTGACTAGACCGTCACTACAGGGCCTATGTTAAACGGTTTCGCGTTCGCTGTCATCCGCTTTTATTTTGCGTTTTCTGTGTTTTTATTGTACATTTTTGCATTGATTGTTAAGTTCCGCGCCGTCCATATTTTTTGTATGGGGCGCTATACAAATGTTGTCGACTGACTGATATGCAACGTTCGGCGACCTCTTGACGAGACACTGCTGTGAGATGTGCAGCAGTTCCTGCAGCGCTTCGATCATCTTGTCAACACGAGCTCTCATCTCCAGCGCAGCTTCCGTCTCGATCTTGATCTCCTCGAGACTTCGGTTCAGTTCATCCTCGCGGTATTTCACGTCGCAAATTCTCTGCTCTGAAACGGCGTATACGCGCATGCAGCATTCAAACTTACGCCGGGTTTCCAGCGTTACGTTTCCGTTGATCCGTAACCGTAGGCCCTATGTCCGTGCTCCGTTGCAAAATATACGGGCTTAGGAATTACGTTCATCCGTAAGAATTCCGTAGCTTACGTAAAATATAACGTTCTCCGTTTCCGTAAGTTTGCCGTTTCCGTTCATCCGTTCAAACAGAATCGAGTTCTATTTTTCCGTTCCCGCTGCTAGCAGGCCTGGAACTCCGCCCACTCGGAAGCGCGGAAACTCGCCCGCTAGCCCACTGGGCCAATCCCCGAAAGTGGAACGTTTCGTAAAGTGGAACAAATAAGGCATCATGCTGCTGAGAAAGCTAGCGGACGGCGCACACCTTGTGATAGTGGCTATTTTTTATATGTATTGCATCATTGTCTAATAACAGTATATATAGCGTGTAGCCGCGTTTGCTGAATGCTGATATTTCGTGTATAGTTGTTGTACGAGGCGGGATGTCGTCCGAAAATGTAAATGACGGTGATTTATCCATTTTATCACATTAATATATTACGGCAGAATGCTTAAGGTTTCACATCGGATGCTGTTGAAGAATGACGAAAATCCTGTTGTAATCTGTGTTGGCCGCACGAATGCGATGTTGTTTCCGTCAGCTTCGCGATAACCAGCTTTGTCGTCCGTAATGGCTGCCTTGAAAGTGTTCCACTTTAGGGGTTTTCACATCCAAAAGTGGAACATCATTCCCGAAAGTGGAACGTGTTCCACGTTCGGGTTTTAGGCTGTGGGGTGTATGCACCTGTTTGTTTAGTGTGTTTGCATACTCTTTTAGACCACCGTGTTTATTTTAATTAAGATGGTCAGCTAAAGCTAAGAGTAGCAGCAAGAGCCTGTAACTTATCACTTGGATCTCTTCAGATGTATGTGAAAGGAACTGTTCCAAACACTGGACATTGCAGTGGACGAAAAACAGCACTCAGTGCACGAGATGAGCAAGCTCTGGCCAATCACTACCAAGCTCGCGCGTAGTGGACTGGTCATGGATTTCCTTTGAAACGCCATGGCCATCAGCTCAGATCACTAAGCATGCGTTGCCGTTCTGTCAACAGCGACACTGTGATTCGCTAGCGAAAAGTGCTGAGAAGACGCGCGCTGGACTGATTTTTGAGACGCAATACCACAGTCGCTGTTCGCAAAGCAGAAAGCCCATCACAAGCTGTAGGGCCAGTGGACAAGAAGTATCAAAATACAGCGGAAGAGTTAGCTGCAAGCCAAGAGTTTTCATGAGCGATAGTCTATGCATGCTTATTGATTATGCCACTGCGTGTATGTGCTGTACTATGGTTGGTTTTCATAGGCGTTAGGCTACTGGTGCAACCGTTCCACTTTAGGTTAGATCACTGTTTCACTTTAAGGATATGTCCCCGAAAGTGGATCAAACTAGCGGTGGTGTATTTTCTGTAAATAACACCAGGCAAGCAGCAGTCATTCACTATCAACACAATGTATCTGCAACACATCTGTAATGTCAATGAGAGACGACACACCATTACTACATATGGTGACCTGTTACGTGAAAAAGACGTCATGTTTCCTTATGTGTTCCACTTTCGGGGATTTACCCTATATGGTGCAGTAACGGCAACGACGCATACGGCAACGGCAGTACGGAAACGGTTACGGATGAACGGAAACGTAAGGCTGGAAACCAGGCATTGCTCGTATTCCAGTAATATGATTGACGTGGATTACGGGGGGAGAGGGTGGAGACCGTTCAAACGGCACACACGGCCGCATGACTGCGGGCCAAAGTCCGTGTATGCGGGTTTGTCTGCGACCTAGCTGAACGCCGGCGCTGGCGATGACGCACCACTCGGCCGAGGCGGTATATGCGACACTATATAAAGTGCCGAACATTCTGGTTCCATCAGTTAAAAGCTCCGATCAAAAACTAATTTATAGCGCCAGTGTAGGCTATTGAAAGATAACTTTTGCTGTGGCGAACAATAGGCCATAGATATGCATGCGAAGTATCAAGTCCGTATATACATCTGGTCAACGGACGGGACGTCGTGCATGGACGACAACAACTTGCGTTGCCTCCAGTCGATCCAGAACGCTGCCGCTCGGTTGGTGACGGGCACTCGGCGATGCAACCGCATTTCGCCAGTTCTACGCCAGCTGCACTAGCTTCCAGTGCGGCAGCGTGTCCCGTTCAAGGTCGCCACCCTTGTCTACCAGGCGTTGTCTGAGCATGCTCCCAGCTACCTGGCTGACGACTGCTGCCTCGTCAACGACGCCCACCCAAGAAGACTGCGCTCGGCTGATACTCGTATAGGCCCTATACGCTTCTCGTCAGTCGGACGCGCACCAACGTCGGCGACAGAGCCTTCAGTACAGCTGGACCTCGAGTCTGGAACAAAACTAGGCCTATATCTGTTGACAGACCACAGACAGCCAGACTTAAGTCATCGGCCTACAGCCGTTTTAGACAGTCGCTGAAGACGTATTTAACTTAACTGGCTTTATAATACAGGCCTACATACCTATAGGGATAACGTAATCTCTTAGGCCTACTTAATTTCCAACAAAATAATAAGATTATTTATAAGACTATCGCATACCAGTGCGTTTCTTGTTGTCGAAAACCAATCGTTCGGTCGTCTTCTTGGTGTCGTCCATAGTGCGCTGCGACTCCATAACAAGCCGTTCGGCGGCGGCCCGTTCGGCTTCGGCATTCGCGTACAGCGATCGACAGCCATAGATCCATTCTGGCGTGACAAACTTCTGCGGCGGCTGGACCAATTTCGCCATGACGCGCGCGCAGTCCGAGTTCAATACAAAGATAAATTTCAACAGCTGCAAACAAGTGCAAAGTTACAATGTACAAACAACTGCTATAAAATTATAACATTTGTTATTTTGTTATCAACGTCATATTACGTCATACTCTGATGACGTCCCTTTAAAATAAGTAAAGTACATGATTCAATTTATGTAAAAACATGCCGTCTGTCTCCACATGATAGAGATGGCCATAAAATATTATAGTAAAAAATCAATAATGACCTTACGTGTTAAAGTTTCGAAGTTTCAAAAAGTTGACTATGGGCTAAAAATAACCTGCACCATAGTCCAAATGTTCGCCTGTGTCCATAGACTCGAGTTCTTTTGTTTCTGTTTGTTTACGGTCGACGTTAGCCAAATCAAAATGGAGGACGGATGAATGCGAAATGGCGTACGTGCTGTTATGAAAAGATGTAAACGCCGACGATGGGCGATGTTAATATTTGTCGCGTTGCAGCGGCTGCGCAAAGCATATTATGTTTCATCGTGTTGCAGTCGTACGCGCACAGTACGAACTTCAGTAACACCACTGGTGCGTTTCCCGTCCTTTGAACCGGAACTACATTGTTTTGTTTTTGTTATTTGTGTCTCTGGCTTGTGTATACTGTTATTGTGGCACGTCCCTTTGCAGCTAGTGTCACTCTCGTAGAAGTGCGCGTAACTGCTCCATAGAACAGCTATTGGTAGTATTAGGGTCAGGGTTAGGATTGGGGGTATCAGTGTAGTTTAGGTGCGCCACCATAAATCTGATGCTTATTCAGCACAACAAGTTCTACTGAATAAGCGACAGATCTATGGTGGCGCACCTAAACTACACTGATACCGGATTGGGTCTGGTGTAGAAGTGCGCGTAGGCTGCTCCATAAAATAGCTAATAAAGCTAATAGCTTACCTCAACCCTAACCGTAACCATAACCGGAAAGACTACACTATCCGAGCGTCACCTCCTTTGCGTTCGTTCTATTTCTATCCCTTACCTATCTACATACCTATTGCCACGAGTCGGAATGAGCCGGAATCGAACCCACGATGTTCGGGTTTGCCTACGCTAAGAGCCCCACAAAACTGCTGCTACCCACTAGGCTAACCGAGAACAATAAGAGCATAACGATAGATGTGGTATATGTGTTACAGGATGAGCGATATGCTAGTGTTAACTGAATAAGCTGCATTTATCATGTTTTGAGTTACAAAATGTGCGTGAAATGAAGTAACATGAAATAATAATGTCAAGTGTTTAAAATTTTAAAAATTTGGCAAAAGGTAATCAGAGAACGGACGATACGGACACGCATCGATGCAATCCGATACGAGTATTCGAGTATACACAACGGCCGATACCGATACAAGTACTCCGTGCGTTGGTGTCCCAGCCACTTGTGTCATTAGACATGGCAGGTTGCTTAGAGAACGCAGCTTATATGCAATGGGTGGCACATGCAGACCATTTGAAACAAACAAACTTGCGCGCTCATTCAGTTTTATGACTGGTTAATTCGCACAAATGTTAAGAGTGATTGACAATTGACTGTTGTTATCACTTCCTGCTGGTGTAGGGAGTGCGGCGTGATGGTGGCCAAGACCAGTACTGCGCCGTCTTTGTAACCTGATACCAGCCTCTCCGTGACACAGTCTCCTTCTGCCTCCCTCCCCTCCAACCCTCTCCCGTATCATGGACCATAAAACAGCACGCGCGCGGCGGGCGGGTGACGGGGCGCTTGAACACCCTCTGATCATCGTGTGTACTGCGATCCGTCAACAGTTGATGAACCTGCAGTGATGCACGTAATATCGGCCGATACAACAGTAGCCGATACGATTCAATACGATACACCCTGTATCGGTTCCGATATGATACCGATCTGATAACCGTCCGTTCTCTAAAGATAATACACACATTCACGCATTCAAGTCACGTGACTACATGTTAAATACTTTGTTATTTACAATGTTAAACGACATATCGAGTTGCAGTTAATGAGTAATTGGGTAAGTTTTCCAACATTATAGTGACTTAGTAGTATTTTTCAGAACTTTTTTGAAGCAAAGGTCCGTCATAGTTACAAACTTAAGCTGTAACAAAACGTTTGTGTCGAAATATGATGCCGCTCCATTAGTGTAATCTTCCCAGTATATGGGTTAGGGTTAGGCTGAGTTTTTACTGACTGTTAACGTATTAATTATTAGGTTACACGCTCTATGACAGTGATTTTTTTGCCTAATTACTTGCACTTCTACGACAGCAGCCAGTAACACATTGGGGAATGGTGATAGTCGTAAAAGGTGGCCTTCGGTAAAATGCGGACAACGAGTAAAATATGGTTAGGATTAGAGTTTGGGTGAAGTTCAGGACCAGAATTAGGCTAACAGTCCAGATAAGCTTTGCCACACCATATCTGTTGCTTATTCAGTAGAACTTGTGCCGAATAAGTGTCAGAATCAGTGTTAAGAATCGGGGTTTTGTTTTTTTAACTTATATGCTTTTGCGTAGGCGTTGTCGACTGCGTTGATCGGGAGGGTCGCCGCGTGAACAACGGGGAGCGCTTTGCACCGGACGAAGATCCGTGCAAGACGTGCTACTGCGTGGACGGAATCGCGCAGCTGTGCACGCTCGTGCAGTGTTCTCCGCCGTCATGTCCCAAGTGGGAGCCGATCACGAACCAGTGCTGCAAGTTTCGGTGTCTGGACTGGCCGCATTTCGGTGACGGCAATAAGGCAACGCAAGGTAAGTGTATAGTGAATTATACTTATGAACTATTAATAATCATTAGCTAGTAATAATTACTGTCGATTGCATAGATTAAGACGGTCCGAGGTGTGTACAGTGAACAGTCTTTTTCTTGTTTTGTTTTGCTGGCCATGCTGTATAAGTAATAGTAATTAAAAAATACTACTGTACTTTCACTATCAGTATTAATAATAATAATAATGCAGTCGCCTTCCTCAACAGATTTGACTTTGATTAGTCGCTGTTGCAGTCATATCAAGTTGCTTAGTACAATGTTTAAAGCCTGCAGCTTTCTGCTAGTGGGCAAAAAAATAATAGTTTTGGCAATACTTATAATATGCAGTGTTATCTGTCGTTGGCAATTCCTATAGTAACTGCCTTATGTATTAGGAACTGCCGCTGTGGACTCGTATAATATGCTACATATGTATTTTTAATAAACTTACGTACTTCCTCCTATGCTGCAGAGAGAAGCATTATATACAGTGATGAGCAATAGTTAACTACTTTTAACTACTTTGTAGTTAACTATGTAGTTTAACTACATTCTGGTAGTTACAGTAAAAAGTTTAACTACTATGAAGTAGTTAGTTCTTAACTACCAGTTTAACTACTTTTTAAAGTAATTAACTACTAAGTAGTTAAAGTACTTATAAGTACGGTAGTTAAGCATAGTGCTGTTACGATATAGCATTTTTGTCAGTTGATCGGTGTCGGTCGCTATGGGCGCAAGTATTCCGGTTTTGATATCGATATGGGGCCGTTCACCTCTACTGCAGATGTCCCTGGTCAATGGCACTGCGTTCTTCTAGAATTAAGCGGCTGGTGGTGCCATCAGTTAAACTTTCTACCGCCGGCAGTCGAGCTTTTCCGGTCACCGCAGCTGAAATCTGGAACTCTCTACCGGAACACATCCTCTCAGCCCCTACATTGCAGTCCTTCAGGCGTCACTTGAAAACGTTTTTACTACAACAATCTTTGTCTATAGCACTTTAGCGGACCTTGTAGTGATTTCGGTTACTTGGGCCACTCCAAAAAATCACTGATTGATTGATTGATTGATTTGTATATGTCAGCGGGTGTGGTGGCCGACATATGCTTAAAATGCGCGTCGCCCAAGAAATGAATCTGTGCACCTGAATATTGTGGGAAATTTGATACTGTCGATCGACCGACCGACCGAGTACCCTGGGCCGACCATCGCGGGTGGTCGTGCGGGTGGGTTGGATGAGAAGCGGACTGAAGTACAGCGCCGGTGAAGGGTAATTTCGACGAATTTCATAATCAGTGGTTAACGTATCAACACAGCTACCAAGCTAGCTGATTAATTTAACCGTCGAAACATTACTAGCCTGAACCACTAACTGCCCGAAATTGCATTTTGCTAGTTCAGTGTTGCAGTTTTACTGACTTTTAATTGCCCGTGTTAATTGTTTAACGATGCAGGCGACCTGGACGGACCGAGCTTTCACCTTCGTCTCGCGCTGAGTGGAACGACTTCCCTTCTGATCATCTCGTTGCTTATTTTCATGGTGCATCGTCTGCGCCAGCGACGTCTTCTCATTGTCATGAGGCGTAAGTCGACGTTGATGTTCTGCCTTTCAAACATGAACTCCGTACCTCGAGTAAGTAAGTAAACAAATGTCGATTTGTGTCGCGTGATGCTGTGAAACAGTGACACCGCTAATGTGCTCGTGTCTCTGTAGCCGCCTAACGGCATTACGCTGCTACATACATTTTGTATTATTATTATCATTATTATTTATATTTGTATTACATGTAAATCTGACAAAGAGATGCATTTTCACGTCCTGGACCATATACCTAATTCAAGCTGCCGTATATATGTTATTAGTTTATAAGCATTTGTTTTGTTTTGCCTTTGAGAAGTCTTGTCTGCACAAAAATATAATGCAGGATATCTACAGTTCCACATATTTACTGCTGCAGAAATTAACTGTTTGAGCGGGTTATTGAATTACTGTGTACGTTATTTTTTGTCCGCATCTGGCAACCTGCCGCGTGTGGTATTGTTTGTAAACAACCATAAAAACCGAAACCAACCGTGAACTGCGGTTTTTATTTTTTAAAACCTACCGCAGATATGAAAATGGAAACCGTCACAGCACTACTGTTAGTTAATCAGTTGCAGGCCTGTTAAGCCCCTTCACCTGCCCAAAGTCACACATCATCCACAAAGAATGAAGATCACAGCAAAATGGACGGTGCTTGTTGTGGAAGACATTCATTGCGTGGACGTTATGTTGGGAGAGACCATCTTGAGTGTTGAAATTCGTGGAGACCATTTGGCGACCGGGGCTCTGCCCCAAACTCCGCTTGGGATTTATCTGCCCCTATTCAAGAACCGACGCACCCCCTGGTAATGGTCAAAATCGCCCCTATTTGTAAATTTCTGATTAATGACCTATATTTTGTCAGGTGTGGCGTAAAACTCTACTCACTCACTCACATCCGACAAGCAATTGTTTAAAAATTATTTCGTTATGATTGAATACAATTTCGACTCTTTAACTTTGCTAGTCTTTTTATTTCCAAGTGTCTTCTTCTAATCAGGGCTCTATCGTGAACTGAATGCATTTAACTCGTATGTCAGAAATGCCTGTATGATTGGCTAAGTACAGGCAGGCGTTTGCAACTTGGAAATGTCATTATGATTTCTACTACTTGTAATGTGCTTTTGTACTGCTTAAGTATAGGACTAAAAAATATGAGATTACATCTCTTCATCAATCTTTCACTCTGAACTTGCCTTTTCCTAATTTTTTTTCTGCTCCACCTGTTCCTCCGTAGTCTGTTTCCGTCGATGTCGGACAGATCTAACGGCAATAATAAAGCTGATGCCGGATTTCTTTGCTCATCCGTTTTCGTGTTTCAGTCTTATTCCATTTTATTTAATGGTTACACGCAGATGGGCAAAGTTGGCCAGCTCTCTGGTCAGCTTTTTGATGACGTTATGCATTTAATTTTTGTTTTGTATTATTGGTATCATCCATAACATGTTTGCTACAGATTTTGATAACAATCCATTAGAGAACGGACGATATGGGCACGCACTGATACGATCCGATACGAGTATTCAAGTATACACAACAGCCGATACTGATACCGATACGATTACTCCTTGCATTAGTGCCCCAGCCACTTATATCATTATACCAGGCAGGTCGTTTAGAGAACGCAGCTATTTTACGCAATGAGTGGCACATTCCATCTGAGGCTAAAATATACAGACCATTAGCAACACACCAACTTGCGCACTCAGTCACTTTTAAGACTGGTTAATTCGTAGAAATGTAAGCATGATTGACAGTTGAAACTGTCGTTATCACTTCCTGCTTGTGGAGGGGGTGAGGCGTCAACATTCGCTGGTGGCCAAGACCCAGTATATTGCGCCGTCTTGGTGTCATGGAGAGGCTGGTATCAGGTTACAGTCTCCTACCTCCTCCCACCCCTCCAACCCTCTCCCGCGTATCGTGGATCAAATGGCGCGCCCGCACGTGACGGGCGTGAATGTCCTTTGATCTGCCGTGTAATGGGACCTGTTAACAGCTGCTGAACCTGCAGTGATGCACGTAATATCGGCTGATACAAAGGTAACCGATACGATTTGATACGATACACCCAGTATCGGTTCCGATACGATGCTGATGCGATAATCGTCCGTTCTCTACAACGCATCGTGGTATGTCTGCTGCTAGGCGTTACCGAGGAGCAGCGATGTATTGGCCAGGACGACAGCCCGTGTGTTGCGGACGACATGGCTGCGTTCGACTTTCTCGCATACAAGGAGCCGCCGCCACCGTACTCTTCGCCACACCAGACGCTGAGCCGCCGATTCGACCCGCCTCCATACGAGTCGACAAGGCAGGAGACAATGACGGCGGAAAATCGGGAGCTGGACAGCGGGAATTATAACGACGGAGCCACGCTGAGTCCGCTGCAGAACGAGGCTGCGGCGGCCGTCGGCGAGACGTCGGACACCGCGTTCTACTCGAGAGTGTGACACTGCCGTCGAGGTGACTGGAGGATTCGCTGTCGTCCGATTGGATGCGTGGTTGCTGCCCCGTTTTGCGAAGTCTATGCCCGTGGGGTTCCCGTGGGTTCGGAGTTTTGAGTTTTGTAATCCGTGATCCCAAAAATAGCCCCAAAATCCAATATGGAAAAAGTTGTGAAAAGAGGCGCAGAATTTTGTCGCTGTTTTCCTGAAAAAAAAACACAGAATTTGAATACTTTTTTCAGTGTTGTCCCCCTTCCTGTTACATCGGAATTAATGACTCAGTTCTCAACTAATTCCATATGTACAGTGTACCGTCGTTTTTCGTGTTAAAATGACAGTTGACCAGCAGAATATGACACGATTGTTTGGGGTCCTGACCCCCTCACCTCCATTTGACAACATCTAAAGTTATGGTGATTGTCTGGAGGTTAAGAGGGAATATTATCAGAACTGTTTTATATATTGCCAACGTGCTACCTCTTCAGTTAACAAAAACAGTTCATACAGCCCGGTTGGGCCTTGAGTTTGACTTTTTGTGTTTTTTAGGTTGCATGATTTGTATTTATGTTGGTGTATGTTTTGTTTTACCTTGGACAGTTGAGTCATTTCCCTTCATGTTTTGGCACTGGCATAACAAACTTAAGTGAGCCCCCATCAAACTTTTTGCTCTCTCCCCATTATTGCGGATTAGAAGCTGGTTCCGTCCCTATAGGGGCCATTGTGAACAAAAAGGCAATGCGAGACGAGGGGGTTATTTATGTCGCTGGTCATCCACTACTGAATAGGAGATGTACAAGACTCCCATGGTGTTTCTCTTTCCCAAAATGCAAACTACAACTTTTAAAGGCACGATATAGCCTAACTGTGCTGAAAGTGCCGTTAAACTCCAATCAATCAATCAATCAATCAATCTGGGGTCTTGAAAAAGTCCTGAACTCCGAATATCTAATTTGCGTGGAGACCGCAATTATACACATGGACTGGTTGGTGGAATTCTACAGGTAAATGTGGATTGCTCACCGGGAAAGTCGGGGAACTCACTCCGCCTGGAAATCGGCAACCCCGTCGATGGCGAGGAAATCGGCAACCCCGTCGATGGCGACTGACTGCAGAAAGTTGAATTACAGACTGCGTGCGTTTTTATCGGCCAAACTTATAGATTTGTGTTTGCAGTTGTATTTACTGTCCACTTTGATGATGTGTACGCTCAGAGCAGAAAATGCTAAACTGGCGCAAGCGATCACCGTCGCTTCTTCATCCGTCATGTTCGAACAAACTCGGCACATTACCTCTGGACTAGAGTTGACATCTACCCGTCTTCACCCATATTCCCAACATTTTGTTCCCACCTGCCAATCCCCGATACCATCGTCCCCATCCCCACCGACACCGTCTCAGTCCCCACTGTATCGTCCCCATCCCAGCTTGGTCGAATTAGCTTGTCATGTTTCGGAATTTGATGAAAAAATGTGAAAGGGACAACTTGTGATTGGGATTTGGTCGATTGTCGTCGGAATAGGGTGCTGATGGGGTTCAAATCTGTGGGGATCGGGTGTGGATGTGGCTGATGTTCACTGCCGTGTTACTGTAGGTTTGACCAGTCCACGAATTGGTTTCTCCTCACATTGTCTGACGTCTCGGTTGACATTCTTCTTTCACCTTAGCGTGGCATTAACAGTGAAACTCCGCATTGTTTCGTCATCATTTTAACTGTCACTTATCGGTCGTCATTTTCTCCATTTGTCGAGCATATTTAATAAATTGTTTTCTTTTGAAGTTTATATGTATATACATTATACACTCTCAGTGGTGAGAGCGGAAAGGGGATTGACCTTCAAAACATGTTTACTTAACTTAATAGGCGTCAACCATGGTGGATGGCTGTATTACCATGCCACAGTACGGATGGTTAACTGTATGTCAGTGTTTGCATTTTCTATTTTTCCTCCGCAAAATATCAGTTTTACATCCATTTACAAAATAAGTATCAGCATGGGGGGTTCGTCCCTGTACCCCACTGGGTGACCTCTGTCCCCAGGATACCTTCCCATTCGTGTCAATCCATCCCCCGAACGCTACCGAGCCGTTGATGCCACTGCTTAACTTCATAAAAACAAGCCCACTATTAATTATTACTTGCAGGAGGCACCTGCATTCCATTATGCCGTGATTGTCATCGATAAGTTTGATATTGGCCGAGAACCAGATGTGAAGCTGGTCCGTCTTTTTCCTAGACTCGGTGCATTACTCTGTCACTGTTACTGGCCGATGCCGTCTGCATGTGGTCACTGGAAACAATTTTTATGCTTTTTCGTGTACAGCCGCAATACTTGTGTTGTATCTTTTAAATATATTAGCAGTCTCTTAATAGCTGTTAATGCTGTTAGACTGTGCCGTTAGTTGCGAGGGATAATTCTGCGATGTTGCCTAAGCGCCTGTGCTTGAAAACACAGGCTCACTTTCTGCTGAGTGTCTGTGAAAGTCGTCACATTTTTCTCATAATGTCCTTAAGCGTTATGTGCGTAGCAACATACTTTTATATTTTGGAACTGAGTTGAGATTAACTTCACAGGTGTACAAACTTTTTTCTTTTCTTTCGGATGTAACATACGGTACACAATTTTTGTCAAAGTTTCACGTCATTTCTCGTGTTTTTTTCATGAAACTTTTGCATCCACTATAAAACCAGCGAGGATGGACAGCATTTCCACCTATTTTTCTAAAATACACCTAAACTAATAGCAAATGGGCATGCTTTATTGTGGTACATATTGTGTAAATAAATGTCGGTGAAGGTTCCTTTCGAAGGTAGATAGTAAGTAATGAAGTCGAGAAAAAACTACATCTTTACACACACAAATTAACCAGGAAATCAGACAAGATGGGGATGCAAAAACCCAGATCTAGTACAAAAAACCAAGCTGTATGAACATTGCCTGAGGCCACATTTTGCTATGCTTTGTACCTGTGCGTAGGTCGCTGCCGTAATTGCAATAGTTTAAGGTGCAAAATAGTTGAACATTGTTGTTCAGAATTGTGGCATTCAAGAAAATGGCAATTGTTTGTTATGGTGTCTGTTATCGATGTTGATTAATTCTGTCTGGTGTCGGGTTGAAACTAAGTTTTGCAGTGCATGTAAATGAAATGGTGGTGTGATTTGGTTGCTTTGACCCTAAATATACACGGTGGTCCAAAAAAGTAAAAACAAAGCCCAGACAGATTATGATTGATCGTAATAAATGCTGCAAATGAGACCAGATTGTTTTCACTAAGTTCGATGTAGAAGAAGCACTAGAAGTTAGTATTAAGTATTCTATGCCTGACGTAATGTGTTACCCCGTCAGTTACTGTGGTTCCGGAAAATGCTAGGAAACAGTACTTTCCTAACTCTGAATGGCAACCTTATTTCTTACCCGTAAGCACAGTATATCCGTTGGCTTTGTCTAGTGTTAACCTATTAACTGAATTAATTGTAGTCTGGTTGTGAGAGAGCTAACTTGTGCAGAAAGTGCCGTTAGATCACAACTATCAGCACTGCAGTTTTCAGATGTTTTATTCGTCTAGCCCAAATTCCAGTTGGCTAGTCACATCTCGACACGTTCAACGTGTCGAACCCATGCATTTTGGTTGTGTCAGGCTTGTCGAACAGCACGGTTCGACACGTCAAGCGTGTCGTATCGAGACTTGAGGTGACGTGACGATCCAAGTGGAATTTGGGCTTCTCGTGCTGTACTGGTGTTGGACATTATGTGTTAAATGTTGCTTTAATTCAGAGTGTTACTTTTCGAATTGTTAAAAAGTGCATGGACAGAATTGGCAACTGTAATCTGTACAGCATTGCGCTTGTGTGTATTTTGTACATTATTCATCACGTAATTAGCCGTAGCTGTTCTTATTGTGATGATGTGTTTGTCTTGTATTAATAGAATTCAGGTTAACGGTTTATTTAATCGATGTAATCATTTCTAACACTTCAGTACTATTACGTGCAGTTTGCCATAAAGAACATGTAAATACGTATACAGTAAATTGTGTTATTTCATTCATTTGGCTCGGAATTCCACTTCCTCTGGTGTGGTGACCTATGGTGGGATATAAATATGCATATTATTATTATTATTATTATTGTTATTATCATTATTGTTTTTTCTCTTTGCCCTTTATAGTAAAGATCCCGACGGCTAATAACATGATGCTAAAATCCAAAGTTGGAATGGTTGGAGGTCCGGTTCTTTGTTGGCAGAAACTAAGCTCTCATAGGTTATAACCATAGTGTTCTTGTTATAATCATAACTATTTTTTGTTACATTTCTATTTTCTAGTTATTTTTCGAAGGATTTTAGAAATTGACAGATTATTATACTGAGATCTTGGGTGCTAGCCTAAAAGCTAAGCTTAAACTAGAAAAACAAACTTTATAATGACCATCTCTTACTGGAGGTTGTGTGCACAAAGGAATCCAAGACAGTCATCACGTTGTATAGCCGAATTGAAACAAGACAGACGTGAACAAGGTAGGACATCTCGAGATGATAAATCATTCGTTTCCTGTGTGGTACGATTTTTATGAAACTAGTTATTAATGTCTTCCTGTCATACAGCGCGAATAAAACACTAATCATGTTTTCAAACCAACTCTGCAAATTTACCAAGGCAACTGTTGGAAATGCTACTCCGAAATATCGATATCACGATATTTTATCGTATATGATGGTATCGATATGTCATATAGTTTTAAAACAAAATATTGTCACATCACTAAATTTTTGTTTCGATTCTGAAAGTGAAAAGTTGATTATGTATTCTACGTTTCTTAGCAGCGGCGGTAACATAAACATAAAAGTTAATGAAATTTGGGATTGTTAAATAACTGTTGGGATTTTTAAGTGTATTGTCGACTTAGCATAATGAAATTTCGTGGAAAAATTACTGACATTGGCTGCATTCAGCACTTTACACGTAAGTACGATGTCACTTGTCAACCATCTGGTCCGTCAACTCGTTACACATTCAACTCGTCAACGGTAAACATCGGAAGACTGGCTGTGACAGTTGACAGCCACCTTAGATTGTCGCTCGGCTCAGTTCGCCAGCTTATTTCGACGAAGCATACTAAAGCCATAACTGTTCGACATTGCATACAGTGGTATCAGTTAAGGTTTACTGGGCCACACCCGATCTGTGCAGAACTGAGTAAAATCAGTCTAATGTGCGTTGCTGTGAATGTTGTGAACAAATTTCGGTAATAGTGCAGACAAGCTCCGCATGCCGAAATCTGCTGCTTATTCAGCTGCTGAATAAGCAGCAGATTCTCGGCATGCGGAGCTTGTCTGCACTATTACCCAAATTTCTGTTTGGCAACTCCATTGTCTGTCTTACGGGACCCCGAGAACAAAGTAGGGTCTTTGGGTGGGGTAAAAATTATAACAACGAAATACAAGAAATACAGCTTGAAAAGGACGAAAACGATAGTGGCGCCCCCTGGCGAATAAAGCATAAATTAAACTAACCTGTAATATGGTTCGTGTGTAAGTATATGGGTAACAGGCCAGTTTAGGTGTGCCACTCTGGAACTGTGCAATTTTGACGCCAAACAGTCAAATCTGTGTTGCTTTGATGGTTTCTGCACCAATTTATGTTGCGCAAAAGCAGATGTCATACT
>Ga0209568_1000326_pt1 | contig 16571 bp, 15 predicted proteins | sample WorMetOlspDAHAB2_FD_187406 | JGI IMG/M metagenome (GOLD analysis project Ga0209568, IMG submission 187406) | Marine gutless worms symbiont microbial communities from Max Planck institute for Marine Microbiology, Germany - Olavius sp. DAHAB.2... ...
TACCAACAGGCCAGAGATCCCACCCACCTGCAAGTCTTGCATGAAAATGTTGCAGTTGTACGGACGGCTGCAATAAAATGAAACTCGGCTCGCTGCAATAAAATACAATAAATGCTATTGCATGCAAGTTTTTTATTTTATTTTATTTTTCTTGTACGGCGGGCTTAAGATAAGTACATTATATATCTTCGAAATGAAGTGAATGGAAATTAGCTAACAACAAAAATAACAGAAATGAATTCTGGATATAACTGGGGTATCAAAAGTGAAGTGCCAGACAGATTGCTAACCCAACGCAGGTCACAGGTTCGACTCTCACCCAATGGATTGCCAAACACACAGAGAGACGGATTGGTTCTATTTCATGTGGTATCCAACGGCTGCATTAGTGTACAGATAAAATCAATACTATACAAAACGAAAAATAAAAAACAAAATCCAAGCCTAGAGATAACGAATTAAAGAATATGAACGAGGGAATTTTGACCACTTAACAGTTATAGATTTTAAAGTTTCAAAGTTTCTTGGATGTCGCAGTCTGTCCGTGAGAGAAGATCACGCTTGTCCGGTAGCAGGCAGTGCAGACATGACATCTGCAGCAGGACATCGCACTGGAAGAAGCGATCGGTCAGCTGGTCGTGTCGAGACTCCAGCATGTCGAGTTTGGCTCTGATACATGACATCATGTAGTCTCGGTCCTGAAAGATGATGCGCATATCGCTCTACGCTGCAGCGACTCCAGTGCCTTTGTCTGTGCGACGGACGAGACTGGAGTGCCACACAGGGCAGGCGTACTTCAGTCCTGATCCATTCGTGCAAATGTGCCTCTGTGTCATCAGGCCGTATAATTCAGTACACGTCAAACAGCAATGACGATCTGAAGCCAGGAAGGTAAACGCAGGCTTGGCAGAAAGCGATGGCAGTCTATTACTGGGTATATACCAAGTCACCTGCAAGCAGATTGTTCCCAATCAGTTCCAGCCCCAGCCTCGTTCTTGAGAGTTGACTTTCTTATCTTATCAAACCTGTCACCCAACCAACAGTGTCAAAGGCACTTACAGAAATAGCACTTGATAAAGAGGCAATTTTAGAAAGACGATGGTCTACCACCAAAGTCTCAATTTCACCCCATGCTAAATTTTGTCCACTGTTAAGCATAAAGCATTACTGCAACAACTAAAAAATACTGCAAAATTCATCTACCACGACAGCACCGTGTGGTTTGATAACCACAGCACACAAACAAACTGTTACCTCATTCGGATAGAACAGACGGAGTGTCGAGAGTGGAAATAAGGACTCGAATCCTTCGCGGAAAGCTTCGAACTGACGATGCACACCGTCAACTAATGTCCACTGTGTTACTAACTGCAACACAACAGAGACAACAACGATACGGGAGTAATCTACACGATAAATGCCATTTTTATTATCATTTGTGCTGCGAGTGCCTTCACTGCAAATACATTTCTGCAGCCATGCAACAGCACTGTCAGATGGAGTGGAGCCGGAGCAGGTTGACCACCAAACGTCGATATGGAACGGGACTCCACAATGTGCGTCATTGTATGACGCCGAACTGACACGAGTTAGATGATGCCATTTGCCAGTTGTATGTTTGCTGCACAGCGACCTCGACCAGTGCAGAAGCGGTTTAACACTGACCACGTTGAGCGATGGAGCTGAAACCCGGACGGTTCAGACTATGTATTATCTGCCATAAAAATGACTAGACATAAGCTTACAGGACAAACGAACTACCACGAGACTATCTACTGAAACAATGATAAATCAATTCAATAAATTAAAAATATTTAAAAAACATATGTATAACACCAGTCTGTATATGCACATTTTCATACAAAAACATGCAACATTAAACAGACCCCTAGCCCTAACCATAACAACTGTCCTCATCCAAAATCTTACTGGGACGTTTGTGCAGTCCAATAATTACAATAGCCAATAATTACATATGCTTTTGCTTACTTGGAGCAACTCTGGAACTGACATCGTGCTTGCATTGCTGATAACTGTTATTTTTCAGAGAGTTAAAGTAGGATATTACTCTGCCTGCGCTTTTGCAACAGTTTTTTTCTGCTAAACGTGCCAGTTAAATTTCTGTTTATTATTACCATTATTACGATCATCATTTCAGTTAAGAGTTAAACGACAATTTTCAGGTATGTATGCAACAGAATGCACCGCGGAAGTTGAAATCAAACTCCATAGCACAAAATACCGACTGATTCCAATCGCCACTGCTACCTTCAGATATTCCTCCAGGTTGTCGAGCGTCACGCGCGTGTCTTTGCCACCCTTCTTCAGCTCGATGTTCGAATATCCCGGCAACACAAAGTCGAGGTCAAGGTCTTCGACAGTTCCGCCGCCAGCCAGTGTCAGGCTACTGAGTGCCAGCTGCCGACTGTCGGCCGTCTGTGCAACGCATATCATAAGCAGGTGAAATTAAGCAAGCAAGTAGTAGTAAATCACAGTTAAAAAGGGTCGTAGCAGTTACATTCTTAAACTCAAGTTCTTATCAAGCAGGTGGAGTCACTGCAGACAGGAATCAGGAATGCCCTATTTTAAATGCAACTCTGGAGGCCGGTTGGCTGGATTAGAATTAACAGCACTTTCAGCACATTTTGGCTATATGTTTAGAAAAGGAACACTTGGTTAAAATGTTAATAGTAATGATCAAGTTAAAAATGACAAGCTCTAAGAAATGGGATAAGACAGAAAAAGAAATGTGACTGATGATATCCCGACAATGTCACACATCGGCAACTCCTGCCCGCTGACCAAACTTGACATCTAGTCGCATACGACAACACCAAATAGTCGCTGCTGAAAGAGCATTATGCAGCTCTAAACGAATTTATGTATACAACAGAAGCGTGTGAAGTTGAACATACATGCGACTTGTCCGCCTCAATGCGCTTCTTCTGTCGCAGGACGTCAGTTAGCTGCATGAAAGACTTGGCAAAGACTGGACAAATGTGTCGCAGGTCGTCGGGCTGCAGTGTGTTTTCGCAACCAAGCATCCACTTGTAGAACACTTCGCTCAGCGGAAGATCGAGCTGTAAATCCGAAAAACACACCTTTGAAAAGTAGCAGCTGTGTAAACGATTGCGTCAACACGATATCATGAACTGTCACCAGGCTGCTTCCCATAAATTCAAATCAAACAAAAGGAATGAATGAAGCATTGAAGCTATCACACTAATAAGTCTTCTTTTATTTCACAATGAAATATTCCAAGCGTTAAATTATTTTTATAATCATAATAAATAATAATAATAATACCCGGATGATACATACAGTGCTACCATCTTTGGAAAAGTAAATACAAGAGTTTATTTGAGTCATTTAAGCGAAAGTCGGTCAGCACCAGGTGGCAGCCAATTCGTCGGCCAAACTGCAAACTTTACCTTTGAGTCCACCTATGAACTGCTATAGGCCAAACATTCATCCATTGCCATTTGTATTAGCGCTCAGCCATTAGGCTGATACTCATTTACCATCTCTCGGAGGGTGGAAGGCCGAGTCAACCTAGGCACTGCAGTAAGTGTGCAGCCAGTGCCAAAAGGCGCATAACGCAGTGATTTTCGTGATAAACACAAAACTGTCTGCAGCGCGGGTTCAATCCTGGGACCTCTTGTGCTGCAGTCAGACATGCTAACCACTAGACGACTGCAAGCTGGTATAAGTGGTATATTCAGACTGTTTTTCAAACCAGCTCAATCAGCTCATGTCATACAAAAGGCTTATAAGATGCATCTCAAGCTACAGTAACACTTGCAAAAAATCTTCATTACGTATACAACTTTACTGCTGACCACAGCGCAATGTGAACAATTATTTATTGCGCTATAGAAATACACTTACTTACTTACTTACAAACTTTCATTTACTAGAAGTTACTGACACAACAGGAAGACATCCATCTCCTGACCTGTACAGGTCAGTGACAAAGGATGACTAGTAATGTGGATGGAAGGCGCAGTGCAGCTGGAGAACTAAAAGAAGCTGGACAAATAATGCTCGTCTCACACATGGGTACAACGTGGTCTTGTGCAGATACACAAACGTCGTTGTGTGATTATGGTTTGAGTACTGCGCCTGTTGAAAAACTCAGCACTCCGTCAATCCCGTCGTAATCCACCGACAGCCAAAATCAGCAACCAACCAACCACCCAACCCAGCCACACCCATCCCAGCTTTAAGCCAGACACCCTTCTCGTTACAAACTTCCAAAATTATCCAAGTTTGTGACCAGCACAGGAAATATTCCACAAGTCTGCACATTTTAATTGCTTATCTGTCGATCATTTCTGGATGTTGAGCAACGCCAATAACACGTGCAGTCAAACAAGCGCTTACCATTCGGCTGTCCATCAGAGCTTTTGCCATGAACTTGCCGAGAAAGCGGAACTTGGACTTGATCTTGTTGACGTGAGACATCTTAGCATTGCGAGCAAGCGGCGAAGGAAAGAGTCCGGTCGCGCTGAACACATACATACGTCCATCGTTGTGCAGCTCGGTGCGTTTCACCGGATCACCGCGCCACAACTCTAGCTCGACATTCTGCATCTCGCGTGAAACCAACGCGTAAAACTCCAGCGTCGGACCAAGACCTGTGCCAACCTGGACAGCACAAACACAACCAATGCACTACGGATGGATGAGCATGCGCTTGGCTGCTGACAAGTGACAGCCCCTCAACAATTAGCTGCTCCTGGTTTCTAAGGAACCATTGGGAAGGCCTTAGTCGTTATAACAGAAAACGCCCAGATGGGCGGACACTGATTCCATGGTGCACAGACAGGTCTCTCTCTCATATGGGATGTGACGGTGTCTTGCACGACTGCCAACTCCTGCCCGGAAGCTTCATCGTGCGAGGCAGGCGCTGCAGGCTGCAGCCCAGTTCGTTGCATCAAACAAGGTGGCCAAGCATGCTGGACTCTCATTACAGGGTGAATTTTTCCCAACTGCGGTGGAGTCCCACGGCCCAATCAACAGGCATCCTCCTCAGTTCTTGAGTAAGTTGGGCAGGCGATTGGTGCAGACAACTGGGGATGTTCGAGCAGCTTTTTTTCTGCTCCAACAAATTTCCGTTGTGGTGCAACGATTTAATTCTGTTTTTATTGATGACGACTGGCCAGAGTAGGATGCACTACCAAACTAATTTTTGTAACTCATTTTGTAATTTTTGAGCCACCAGGGGTTTCCCCTGGTTAAAAAATAATAATGGTTACAACATTTGACTTCCGAGCAATAGGTTACATGCTCAACATCAGGCTATTCTGTTGTCACGTTGTAACTTTACATATCATCAACTGTCCGTTGTCTAATCACAATAGCAAAGTAACGACATTTCTTACAAAATTATGATAATATGAACTTCTACAATTCTCCAGTTCTAACAATGTATAAACATGAAAATTATGGTTCTGACACATATTGTTACACTTTTAACTTATGTAAGATCCAAGGTTTCATTGAACATGCGCATAAATTAGGTAATCAGTCTATTACGACACGACTCAAGAGCACTGTTGGTGCAAATCGAATGCTAGATAAGTTGCGGAAGTCAAAGTGCGAACCTCGTTCTCGTACTGAATTTCAAGGATAGCTCGAGACGCGCCAAGGTCATTGATCACTTTGTCTGCCTGCTTCAGAATGTCATCTCGTGAAATCACGCTCTGGAAAACCACAGCACTGCAGCATGAACTACACGCAGACACCACATCATCATCATCATGCATCTGGCATGCACCCGCTAGTGCTCAGTGTCATATGCAGACATCAATCTCCAGAGTGGATAATTCTAAGCCATATCAACTAATTGATGCAAGGACCTCTGGTTTCTTGTATATTCAGGTCCTGCAAAATAATCTTCGACAACGTTATACGAGGACGTCCCAGGGGCTCCTCCAGTTGTAGAGGGGAAAAGCTGTTTAAGATCTTCTCGGCATCTGCTTCATCTGGCATTCATGCAATGTGCTCAAACAAGAAGAGACGCCTTGATTGGACTATGGCCGAAAGATGAGGCTGCTTGGACGTTCGTCTCGCTTCATCATTTCGCACATGCTGGTACTATTTTGCATTGGCAGGCACCACTCATCAGCCTTGTATAATTCGCTACAATCGCAGCTGGGATCATATAGACAGACCGACTAGAAAGGAAATAATTATGGCCACCAACACAAACATGAAGTACACATATAAGAAACAAGTGGTCACAACACACATACATATACCAGTACATGTTCTGTGGAATGAGATAAAAGATTTTTTAGCATGTTTTTCATCCACGTTCACCAGAAAACATGCACTTACTCGTTTTATGGCACTTTTCAAGTACCATAAACGAACTCATGAACTGTGGGCTTCAAAAGAACTGATGGGGCCACAGCATTTCGATTGCCACCCCAAACTATATACAAAAAAGACAGAAGCCTTAACTTCCATGTTTATAAGTCAAGTTCTTCCCCTCATTGCCTGCATGAACCCTCCAAATCAAACCCCATATTTGTGAAAATCTGCAGAAATAACAAAGGAAAATAAGCCAAAAAACATGCACGTGAACCTTTTTGCGTTCCAGTCGTGGAGCGACGCGCTCGGCACTGTCGCTGGGTGCATTCTCGTGGGTCGTGTCCTGCAGTCGATGCATTGCACGGTCGCGGTCAAACGACGTTGCGTAGAACAGAGCAAGTCGAGTGTCAAACGGAAGCAAAAACGGACTGTAACCATCACAATGGGCTATGATACAACTTCAGGCCAAACAAACAGCATACATTCAATGCTATACACATTTTGTAGTTTAATCATAGTTCTGATGTTATTTTACATTATTTTTTGCACACTTTTATTTTAGACCACTACGTTTTTGTTAATCTGTTTGTATGCATTACGTGTACAACTGCTATAAATCACAGCAACCGTCACTGTTTAAAGGACTCGTACGATATTTCCAGCGCTGCATGGCTCGAACATCCAATTCCGCAAATTAACACAGCAAACATGCCACTTTAATGCTTAAATAATCCTTTCTTGAATGTACTGTGCCTTCAAAGCTGTACTTACATGCCATACCCCAGCTGAGTTGGCACCTTGACATGAATTACACTGCCAATACCACTATGCCTCCATAACAAACAACCATGACTTAAAGAGTCATTACAGCAGACCTACCATGCTTGACCGATCTGACTGAGCCACTGCGGCATGTTGCCAGTCATTATAACGAGTGGATCTTGCAGCTGTCGGTTCACCTTTGCCGTCAGTTTGCTGCTGATGAAATCCTGCTGGTTAAGCAGGGCAGAACCGGACGATTTCTGCATGACAAAAACATGCATAAGGAGTCAGTCATACCACTGTCATCATCATATGCAGCATTCCCTTCAAGTAGCAGACTTCATGTCACCTGTATTGGTCCCAGCGACAATGCTAAGATGTTGAACCAACGGGCCTACTAAAGGCCTCAACTTGGCAGGGACAGCTTCATACGTCTGCTGAAGACACATTTATTTACACTGTACTGAAGATTTAGCATATTACTGTTACTTACTTACTTATAGTGGCTAAGCAAATGGTCACCACTGCTAGCCTACAGTAGGTACAAAAAGTAGAGTCAAAGGTAGCTAGTGTGGTTGAAAGACAGGTTTAGTGGTACAAAACCAGGTTTGTCAGAGTCAATCTCTTCCATGCTGTCAGTCTCCTGGAATATGATCAACAGCTGCTCATAAGATGCGGGACTGATGGGTCATCTCAAACAAGACTTTCACAGCCGAATTGTCTCCCTATGAAGTAACAAAGACACTATATTTCACTTAATGTCGATATCAAAATGTGAAAGAAAACATACGTCGAACAGTGTGTCCCAATGACAATTCAAGCCGTGCAGAAGTCGCAGCAGAGCAAGCACGTCGAGTGACGGATCCTTGATGGTGACATGAGCTGGAAGAAATGGCGTTATGAAAGCTTCCAGTGCAGATACAGAACACGCAGACAAAATTGCTTCGGACGACGAACCTCCTCCACGCATCAGTTTCGAGTTGTTAGAACGACGACGATCGGATTTGGTCTTCTTCGGACTGACACAGCTCTCCGACTGTCTGCCAGTGTCAGTTGCCGCTCGGAACCTGTACAATCCAACAGTTAATGTGCAGCACAAACATATCCACAACTATCTTAATGCCCGTGGTTACTTCATGCCTTCATAAATCTCGTATCTCATTACCGTTTGCATCTTTAAAAATGTATTTCTGTAGCTTTACACCAGCTTAATCTTTAAATTTGACATTTAACAATATTTTAGATGGTGTGGAAGTATTAGAAACAACCAGTTGTTCATTTTTTATGGCAAAATAAAAAGCAAGACGTGACATTAACCAGATAGTGTGCGTATTTATCCAGATTGAGGCATTGCCAAAGAGCATTTCGCTGTCGGTGTCCGTGTCGGTGCCTTCGTGGTCATGCGTACGGCTGTACTGTTTAACAGCCTCGTAGACAGTCATTGTGTACGGCAGGACGTGATCACCAATCAGCAGTTCAATGCGGTGTCGTCCACTGCCGTGCGATATTGACATTGCAGCCTGACAACCAGAATGCAACACTCAAAAGTCACATTTGTCCTGTTCTATGCACAAATGAAACATACATTTACATACTTATATGCAAGATCTTGACGGCCTCTCCCCAGGAGTGACAGAAGGAGACCACCGGGATTTCGTCGTGTAACGTGGTTTAAGACCATACAGAAAGACCTGAAATCAAAGAACCTCAGAACACTGGAGATTGTTGTGTATGTTGCATATATGGCGCTATGCACTCCTAGACGTGCACGCCAGAAAAGAAGTTATGCAACAAACAGAGGTTTTAAATGCTGAGACTTTCATTAAAAAATTATGCACTTAAGGGATATGCCACCCACCACATGGAGCAAAAGTCGGGTTCAATTTTTGGGTTTTTGGACCAGGCATGCCAAAATTTATAGCCTGTAACACAATACTGGGAGTGATTGAGGAGACCTTTTTCACCCAATTTCATGAAGATCAGTCAAAGGTTTATGCACAGACAATAAATAAGCCACTGACTAATAACAATACTGTCCAAAAAATTACATGTTTCAATAACACGATTATTGTCTATCAGACTGACGAACTATTCAGAAACATTCAAGACAGTTGAGGCAACACAGTCAGTTTAAGGCACCAAGAATTAATGGAAACACAATGCTGCAAAAGCAGACTCACCATAGTATCATCAATGTCATCATCAGAGGCATCATCATCATCGCTGCATTCAGCGTCAGCATTCTGCAACACATATTCACATTACGTCTATGTTTGTAATCAGGATACTGCTACTGAGGTTTTAATAAATATAAATAGAAATGATGAATGTCCTCCCAAACTGGTAATTTCTTCATATTTTGGAGCACATGCTACTAGCTTTTCACAGGCGACTGTCTGTGAGTACAGTTTACAGCCGGCTGAACTAAAATAAAAATACAAAGTAAAATAACGGCAAACAGGTAGAAAATAAATATGCAACAGAACTGTTTGTGTGTCCAGAGTTAAATGGAAAAAATTAAGAATTAAATGCAGGTTCCAACATCAAGCACCTTCTATGCCAGTTGAGTCTGGATTCACAGCAACACTCCAGTTAATAGCTAGTGATAAGTGAGCGACACAACTATTATTACGTGCAAAATCATGCAATTTCGACCACTCGTGATCGTGATATTACAACATCAGTTTCAAGTACCTGTCTGATGCGTCCATAGCCACGCATGACTAGGTATCGTTCGATGGCCTGTACAAGAGCAAGCGGGTCGATTTTGACAGGACCACCATGCCACTGCTTCAGATTGGTGCAAGATGCATGTCGCTGCAGATTACACTATACACACACAACATACAACACCATGACTCTAAACCTCCTACGTGTTATGGCTTGGGGTGGATTTTGTGTCTGAAAGTAGAACATTTTCTCTGGATACAGACATGTACTGGTTATCACATTATACATTAAAAGTTGTTATATTTGAACGGAGTGAACAATTAGCAGAATGAGAAATGGCTCCAAAGTTGATCTAGATTGCGAGGCAAAATTACTCAGCAGTACGCTGACATTTTGGCAAATGCATTGCTGCACATCAGCGTAATAATATAATCTTTCTGACTTCTAGCTGTTTTCAATGTGTTATAGCATCACTTACAAACCTATAAACCTTTGTAAATTAATCAAATCACGTCTTAACAATTATCAGCCTCAGTTCAGAGCTGTACAGAAACCACAAACCCAGGCCAAGTTATATTTGCAATGACCATTCTTAGCACGGACATTGTTGCGACACAAGCAACTCTGCAGCGGGAATAACAATTATACTGGTAAGGATGTTTAGCCAGTTAACAGTTAAACGTGCCAAAAGTTCATTTATTGACAGATTATGTATAATGTCAAAAGCAAACCATAGGCACAGAGAAAGATAGAATCTGACATATATACAAACTTTCAACTGATGAGTGTCGAAGAACTTCAACGCATTGGAACTGCGTCCTGTTGTTCCCGAGCCGCCGGGTAAGTCGTGCACTTTCACTTGAAACTACAAAGCAGATATACGGCAAAAAAATACTGGCTTTTGCCAATCAGCAGTAAAGACACTAAGTAAATGCATACCATGAACTGATTCTGTACACAGTCGGGAGTTACAATACAATCAGGGGGAGCTAATATTAGAAATTAATATATCTCAGAAAAGGACATTAAACAATGGCAGTCATTCTGCAAATCTACAGCCCTTGTCCCTTCATGGATTTTAATAAACAGGGTAAAAGCATTAACGAAACAGTAGAAACTTGCTATCAAATAAACAGTGGCCGTTTCATCAAAGATGACAAATGACAGAAAAATAACTAAAGGAAATATATCCCATACTCCTGAAGGTTCCATACGATAGTGTTCGTCTCCAACTCAAACGTCCAGTGACAGCTATGTCTGTGAGAAAAAACCTGTGATATCTCGACATCGGTTTATCAGGAGCAGAGGCATAAGCATGAAAATGCTCCTGCCACAAATGGCCCACAATAAAACAGAGATCTTTCAATCACAAGGTCATGCCACTGTATTACAGGGAACAATGCGCCAACAAGCAGGCACTGGCAACCAACTGAATGTTGACCTGTTCTAAATGATGAGAGCAGTTGATGAGCTTAGCAACGAGAGACGAAAATGGCTGAACGTTGCAGGACGTAGTGTCAAGTGAAGTCTTTGATTCAATCGCCTGAGCATACATTAGCAATCAAACATAACCACCACACAGTGATATTCAGTATCAATCCATCAAATATGATGGCCAGAGCCGTTTCACAAGCAGTGCAAATTCATCAACCTTCAACATATTGCAATTCTTGAATATCTACTGCTTTTGGTACAAGTATGTGCATGCATGAGAAAATGATGGTATATGTAGCACAGAATCTTATGGATGCTGAATTTCTGTACAATAACATCACTTGGCCGCGTCGTTTCTAAATATTGAATTTACAGCAAGACAGAAAATGACCAATCACTGTTTTCATTTTAATGTAATTTGCTTTATTTTAACCCTTTTAGGTTTATCACGTTGTATGTAGTGCATGTTCTTATTCTAAAATAGGTGTACACTGATTCCACAGTGAGTGAGTAGAGTTTAACGCCCCACCCGACACAATATAGGTCATTTCAAAGGTGAAAACAATGATTCCACAAACTCGTGAATGACTTGATATGTCGCACTGGCAACATAACTTACAGGTAAGCTAAGGAAGATGCGGAGGAACTTGCGAAGTCGATTATCACGCTGCACAACGTCGCTACCAGTCAAGTATGGCAGTAGCGCAGTGACAAGGCCGCTGTGGATGATCTCAAATGGTGACATGTCAGTGTCACTCACAATAGCCGCAACATGCTTCAGGCTTTCAGTGTCCTCAGACGACTAGCAATCACCACAGCAATGCAATGCAGCAATGCATCATCATCATCATCATCATCATCATCAATATAAATTTGTAGGGCGCCCATTACTATAAGGACATGAGCGCCTAACAGTAAACAGTTAGCAGTAACTATGAAATATCAACAGCTTGACGAAAGAAATGAGATTTCAGGAATATTTTGAAAGTTTGTCTGTTCGTCTTGCACCGGATGTCGGCAGGCAGTGAGTTCCATGCAACCAAGCTGGAGAAGCTGAAGGCATGCTCACTGAACTTGGTGCGTAGACGCGGTACGACGAACTTCGGCGCGGAGCACGCTGCCAAATGAAGCCCTGGATCTGATGGCATAGCTGGTTCGACGATAGTTCGCAGGTACTCGGGACACGTTCCGATGACAATTCCGTACATCAGCATGACCAGTTTATATTGTACTCGCCAGCGGATCGGCAGCCAGTGAAGTTGAATCAGGCTGTCAGTTACGTGGTCAGATGTGATGACGTATTGTGGTCCTCCGCCAGCTGGACAATATTTTCCGTGTAAACAACGAATTCCAAAACCCTAATACCAGTCCTTGTGGCACACTACAGTCCACTGTGAAACTGGGTGTACAACACCAAGCATACATGAACTGTTGTGTGCGGTCAGCGAGGTAAGAGCTGAACCAGCTGAGTGCGGTGTTGGCCACAGCAAAGCGTTCGGGTAGTATTGACAGTAAAATTTGATGATCCACGGTGTCGAAAGCTGCGCTGAGGTCAAGCAACACAAGCAGTGAAAGTTGACCATTGTCGATGGAGCGAGCCACGTCGTTATGCACGGACAGCACAGCCGTCTCCGTGGAGTGGAAGGGATGGTAGGCGGACTGTCGGGCTGGTAGAAGATTAGAATAAGACAAATGTGATGAGAACCGCCTGGCAACCACATGCTCGATGAAAAAGATGACGCTGTGTGTCGAATTGCTGACGCCAAGCGGCTTGGGCATCAGCCGTGTGCACTCGGCGATACCGTCGTTCCAGTTTTCTCGTCAACCGTTTGGACTCACGGCACTCACGGTCGAACCATCATGCCGAGAGACGTTCCTGGGACCGCTTTGTGCGTAACGGGACGAGCTTGTCGACGAGAGCACAAGATGACGCTGTGTGTCGAATTGCAGCTGTCGATCATCGACTCCAGGTCGTCTGGTGGCGAAACGATTAAGTCCGAGCTCAGTAGATCGGCAGCCATTTCATCCACATCGACTTCGCGCCAGTAGCGCATTTGACACGCACTCGTAGACTGGCTAGCGAATGGCGCACAAACGATGGTAGCGACAACAAACGAGTGGTCAGACAGAAGTGGAGGGCCTATGGGCAGCACGTTCACCAACTGGTTGTCTCGAGTGATCAGCAGGTCGAGTGTATGACCGTGGCGGTGCGTCGCAGACCGGACATGCTGCAATAGACCGTATGTTGACAGTAACTCGCGCAGCTTGCTCGCGCCCGTGTTGGTCGTGTCGTCGACGATCACCACCGGCGCTGAGTATGTCGATAATTGCTCGAGCAGACTGTCGAATTCGTCGAAGAAGCTCTGAATGGCATTGTCGGATCCGGGTCTGTAGACGACAACGACAACTGCGTCGAACCCTGCACGGTGTACGTAGGCAGCAACCACCTCGAACGTAGCGCACGTCGGAAGCTGTATGGCACGCGTCCGCATTGTAGAGTTGTGGAACAGACAGACACCGCCATGGTTAGTCAGTATTGACAGCTCATATGTCCTTGCATGTGCCTTTTCAACGAACTTGAAGCCGGCTGGTGCACAAGCTATCAGGTCAGGAGATACTGGATGTTGGCTGATTTGCCCGTTACAAAGCGCGAGTTAAAGAGACCGATACGAACAGTGTCTACGTCGTTGTGGCGTTGCACGGTCTTGAGAGCGGACGCACGCACTCCTCGGCAGCCATGGTACAGTAGACGACCGTCACGACTGACGGAGCCATGTCGCTCGAAACGCTCAGTCAGAACGATCGGTATAGCATCAGCTGATCGTTTGTATATGTTTACGTTCAGACGAGCACGTAACTGGCCGCCGCGACAGCCTCGTCGGCCCAGGCCCAATCGTCGAACTAGGTCACGAACTTCGGTCTGTAACGGCTAATGGTGGCAGCATGGCCGCCATTGTAACAGCTGCTGAACAGTATACGTTGCACTTTGCCGATGGCGAAAACAGGTCGAAATATGTCGAACGCCACGAAACGTGTATTAACGCGTACTCCGAGTCATTGGCAGACAAATGATGTTACATGTAATGGTTGACAGAGTAGATTAACGAATAAAAACACGATAAAAACAGCTAAAACGACACAGCGACCGCAGCCCCAGCAGGCGCAAACAATGACAACAGCAATGACAACAATTACACACCAGCAAACAAATGTTTATTACGTATTGTGTAGGGTTGCCACTTCCAAAATTGGAAGTAATTTGGTTTTTGGAAGCAATTTTTTAGAACTGAAATACAGGACATTAACAACACATCTTGACATGAAACGCACTTGTAACTGTTACTGTAATTCTCCCGCAAGTAGGAAAAACAATTAATAACAAATCACACAACTTTTCCCCCTCCCAGTCGCTCTTTCAATTCCCTGACTTATCCAGGTTTCCAGCAAAAGTGGCAACCCAGTATATACTATATACATATAGGAATGACACTGGCTACAAATATATATTTCTTACAGTCATGTTTACGACTTACAGTTGCTGGGCTGTTGAGTGCAGACAGAGCCGCGCACAGCTTGCTAAGGTTAGTCATTGCAAGATGGCTGGCACCAGGAGTGTCTTGCCCATAGTACTTCTCACAGAACTTGGATGCTATCAATGCCACCAAAACACAATAAAAACTATACATGACATTGCTCAGAAAATATATTCTCCTATCAAAAAAAGCCGATAGGGTGACATTCCTAATTTTGGTCCTTACATGGCACTGGCTTGCACAAAGGTTGTGGCCACTTTATTCAATTTTAAAGTAGGGATACATACGAGTATTGGTCGTTTAGTGTAATGGTTATGACAAAGTACATGCTGGATACATATACAATACAGCATTTTATGATTAAAAACATTTTACAGTTCAGATCCCATGAGTGAGTGAGTAGAGTTTAACGCCCCACCCGACACAATATAGGTCATTTCGGAGGCGGTATGTGTCATATGAAAAGACTGGAGGTGGTTCTGAACAGCAGAGTCTAAGCACAAAAACAACTAGTCCGTGTACCGTGTGACGATGAGCCTGACCTTGTTCTGTAATCCACTGCTTAATCTTCTCGCGGTTGTCAACAAAGGACGCCGAGGAGCACGCTGGTGCAGGAACATGGTGCTGGTGACCGATCACTGCCTCATGATACAGCATCTGAGACAGACCCATCTGAGGTGGCTGCACACAAACGCACTGAACTATAAGACACAACTCGCATTCAACCATCAAAGGCTAAAGCCCGAATTCCACTTGCCTCGACACGACACAACATGACATCTAGCTAATGCATTTTTGGCCCAGAAAGACTTGCTGTGCACATCACGTCTTGTCGAGTGGAACGTGTCGAGAGACATGTAGAATGTGTCAAAGTATGTCTATAAGACTGTCTTTTGTCATATAGTCTTGTACCAACACTGCGTCTTTTTGCTTTTTTACATTCCGGGCATGTGCACACAGAGCACAAAATACTAAACTAGTATAAGCGATCGTCATCACTTCGTCCGCCAGGCTGGAAGAAGATCGTACATGTTACGTGTCGATGACAAGACATGACGGGGCAAGTCGCGTGTCGTGTCGAGCCAAGTGAAATTTGGGTATAAGATGTCTGCAATATTTAAACCTGAGCCTCCAGAACTGCTATTTAATGCTTCTACTTTTTGTATGACATAAAAAGTACTGTTCACAGTGGTGAAAATTAGTAAATCTCTAATACACAAACACACATATTCCATAACTGCTAGTCTGGAGGACAGGAAAATGACTGTATATTAGGTACTGTCTGATGCCAGCCATTTAACCTGTTAAATTAAGTTAGCCTTTACAGCCACTGGTATGCAACTAGTTACAATATGGTAAACCATAAGCAGCGACTGACTGTACACATGACAACTTGTATGGTTTCAATTCACTTTTCAGGTACTTTGGGTCTATGCAAACTTCATAAAGTGAAATTAATACAAGTACAGTTACACAACGCTAAGATGAACTGACTGTGTGTGGACTGGGACGTTCTGGACCAGTGGAGCTTGCTCGACCCCAACGTGACGGATGAAATCCGGACAAAAACGACGACTTTCCGCCCCCACTCCATTTTCCACGTGGAGGGGGCGGAGTCAGTTCGGCGTTTGTACTGCTGCGGCCTAAGCCAGTGTATGGATCCACCAGAGGCGAATACAGCTCCATACTCTCAGACGATGATGATGCAACCGGATCTGATTTGCTCGACTTGCGAGCTCCTCGTTTCGGAGGTTTCTTGTGCTTTAATACGCTGCTCAGGCGCCTGTAACAGAACGGTTGTTCTGATTTAATAGCATTTTGGCACAATTATAATGAAACCTAAGTATTATATAT
>Ga0209568_1000327_pt1 | contig 16525 bp, 12 predicted proteins | sample WorMetOlspDAHAB2_FD_187406 | JGI IMG/M metagenome (GOLD analysis project Ga0209568, IMG submission 187406) | Marine gutless worms symbiont microbial communities from Max Planck institute for Marine Microbiology, Germany - Olavius sp. DAHAB.2... ...
CGCCACCAAGTACCTGGACAGCTATCTCAGATGGTTCCATCTCATCGAACTCGGCGACCAGCCATCGCCAAGAGCCTGCCTCGAGGCGGCGATGACGAGGCCATGCCTTCGTTTTGCGAATTGAGCCTTACAAAAAGTTTACGCTATTTCGCCAAGCGTTTGGAAGAAAACAGGAAAACGCCGGGTTTCCCCGGCGTTTTCTCTGGTTCTAAGTGGAGGTTCCGGAGCCCCTACTTGAACTCGCGGTAGTGGTGCTGCGGCACGTTCTTGCAGTCCCATTGCTGGATCTTGGCGCCGTTCTTCTTCGACGCCCCGCGGATGTCCATGCACTTGTTGGAGTGCTTAAAGCGGATTTCGTACCAGCCGCCTTTCTTGGCGACGAAGCGGACCTTGTAGTGGTCGTACTTTTTCGAGCAGTTCCATTGGATCACCGCCGCGCCGTTCTTCTTGCTGACTCCGGCAACGGCCAGGCAGAGCCCCGACTTGCGGCTCTTCAGGATGCGGTAGCCGCCGCCGGCGTCGATGACCTCGAACTGCTGGTTGGCGATGTGTGGATGGCAGTCCCATTGGTGCGCATGGGCACCCTTGTTCTTGGAGCCCGTGTTGTCGATGCACTTACCGGAAACGCGGACCTGGAAGACCCGTTTGCCGGGCCGGTTGATGCGGGTCGCCTCATGCTCCGCCTTCTTCATGTAGGCCGCCGTCTGGGCGTCGGAGAGGCCCGTCGCGTCACGGAACAACTGGTTGATGTGGCCTTTCTTGCCGCCGGCGCATTCCCACATCTGCAGCGGCACCCGGTCGCCGATGCGGCCGCCGGCCAGGTCCAGGCAATTGCCGGAATGCTGCGAGACGAGCTGGTACCAGCCGCCTTCGCGCACGGCCTTCTTCCATTTCTGGTTCTCTTTCCATTGACACGGCTGCTGATGGACGACGGCGCCGTTCTTCCTGGAATTCCCGGCCACCTCCAGGCAGAGGCCGGATTTGGCGCTCCTGATCTGAAAGGCGGGATTCTTGTCCCTCGACAATTTCACCAGCGCCGTCTTCGACGGCATCTGCCCCGGTTTCGCCCCGCCACCGACGATCATGATGAACCGCTGGTTGACGTTCTTCGTGTTGCAGGACCAGAAATGGAGCCGCCCGCCCTTGTTCCCGCCGCCCATGTTGTCGATGCAGCGACCGGATTTCTTCACCTGCAGCATGCGGCCCAGGTCCATGGGGTTGATCTTGGGCCGCGGCGCGGCGATCTCGCCCGGTTTCCAGCGTTGCGCCGTCTTGGACGGATTGCAGATCTGGTAGACCACCGAGGTTCCCTTGACTTCGAGGCAGTATTTCCAAGCCTTCGGGCGAATGTAGGCACCGTACTGGAGCCTGTTGTTCCAGATGTCGAAGGACCACTTCGGCCGTCCCGCCTTTGCCGGGAGATTGCTCGAGTGGCATTTGCCCTGGATCAGGCCCATGCCCGCGTGCGTGCCGTAACCGCCGTCCCGCCCCCGGCCTTCCTCATGGTAGATGCAGACGGGTTTTTTCATGTGGGCGGCGCGGAGCCAGCCCGATCGCCCGGCGAAAGTCGCCTGGAAGGCCTGACCCGTGTGCCCGTCCTTACACGGCGTCATTTTCGGCCGGCTGCCCGAGTTGGAAGCGGTCAGGCAGTTCTTGCCGTTTCGGATATTGAAGGTCTTGCCCAGGTGCATGGGTTTGAAGGCGTTGCCCATGACGAAGGCGGTCTTGTAGGTCTTGCCGGCCTGAACCTTGAAAGTGCAGGGGTTCTTGTCACCCGAACAGGGCCCGCCCTTCCATCCGGAGACGTCAATGATGCCCTCGTTGCCGCCGATGGGCTTGGCGTGTAGCTTCGCCGTGATGCCGGAGCGGAACCAAGCCTTGCAGCCGCCCTTGGTCAGGCAGTTGTAGAGATGCCGCGTCGGCTGCAGGGGGCTGGATAGGGACACCTGCCCGTCGACCTTGCCGCTGCGGCTAACGACCACCTGTTGATAGGGCAGCACTCGCCACTGGAATTCCTTGCCGAGTTTGCTGGCGCAGTCGTGGCCGTGGCTCATGTCGACGATGCTACCCGGCTTCTGGTTCGACTTGTTGACCACCAGGCAGCGGCCCCAGGAGCCCTTCAAATGCCCGTCCTTGTTGATGAACCAAGTGAAGTGGGGGTCGGGACCGCAGCCGCCGAGCTGCATGCCGTGCTTGGTGCCCTGCGAGATCACGCATTTGCCGCCGAGCCTGAGTGTGCCGTCCTTCATCATGTAGGCGGGCGGTTGGGTGATAGCGCGGCCCTTCAGCTTGTCGCGCTTGAAGCAACTGGTCAGGACCAGGCCAACGCCCTGCCCCAGACACAGTCCCGACGCCACGTGCTGGATCGCCACCGGCCGGCCGCGCAGGTTGGTGTTGCGGCCACCTTCCTTGACCCACATCTTGGCGTCGGTCTGGATCACCAGGACCTCGTACTGCTTGGAAACGGTGGGGAAGCGCTGGCCCAGGGCCGGGTCCTTGTAGGGCACCACGCACTGGTTGTTGATCACCCGGCCGGGCAGGATCTCGATGGAGATCTTCAACTGCGGCAGGCCGCCACCGCGGGCCCGGTACTGGGGCGCGCCGGGCACGCGGAACGACTTCTTGCTCCGCTCTTCCTGGCGCTTGTTCCACCAGTCCTTGATGGAGTTCTTTATCTTGGCGAATTCATCGGCGAAGCGGATGCGGCAGATCTCGTTCTGCTGGTCCCAACTGGCGGATTTGAGATAGCCGCGGTTCTTCATGTAGGTTTCCTTGTCGACCCAGTGCGCCATCACCGGGGTCAGGGCCAGGATGTTGAAATCCTTGGTCAGGTCATCGATCCAGAACCCCCGGCCGTCGGTCATGGGAATGTGGCACGACGGCTTCGCCGTGCCGATGACGCCCGTGTCCGGGTCGAACTGGCCGGCCTTGTCCTTGTGAGGGCCCTTGGTGCCGACGCAGATGCCCATGGGGATTATGTCACCGAACTCGGCCCCGGGCTTGGCCATGCTGGCTGCCCAGCTGATCGCCTTCACCGCCTTGATCGCGTACTTCTTGCCCGCCGATAACCCACCGGTGATCGCTTTCTCGACCACGGCTTTCGATATTTGGGCATAGAACGGCGTCTTCACCGAGCGCTGGCCGACCACCAGGCCGTCCTGCGGCCAGGGCGAATCGAACTCGACCCCCTTGCCGTAGCCGGGCACCTGTTTGCTCCACTTGAATCCACCGGGCTTGTAGTAGCCCCAGTTGAATTCAGCCTTCGCCGGTTCCGTTCCGGCCACCCACGCAGCCACGGTGATGGCAAGCAACCAATTGAAATAATTGCGGAAATTTGAAACCCACATGATAAGCCCCCTGTTCCTCGGCGCCACCGAAACGGCAGCGGCCACGGTCCCACTGTTTTGATCTGTGGTTGTAATTTGAAAATAGTTTACAGGACTTCTAAGAATTCAGGGGAAACTTTTGAGGCCCGGGGGTCGATCAGGTGCCGAATCAATGCGTTAGAGGCACCCTTCCGCCTTCAGCATGCCGATGGCGGCGCGGGTCGCCTCGGCCGTCTCGGCGATATCGTCGTCCGTATGCACGGCGGAGACGATGGCGCCGGGCTTCGAGTTCACGTCGACACCGTTGACCAAAAGGGCCAGGCGGAACAACTCCGCCGCCGCATGGCCGCTGGCCTTCTCCATCACTGAGGTGGGCTGGGCGCCGGCGTCGAAGTTCAGCGGGTCGATCTCCAGGCCGTCCGGATTGGTGAAGAAGTAGATGGAGGACCCCATTCCGTAAGCCGCCCAGGGCACGCCCTCCTCGGCCAGCACCCGGTTCCAGGCCTCGGTCAGCTTGCGGCCCTGCGCGTTGGCCACCTCGGTGACGTCACCCTCGGCCACCTGGGCCAGGATCGCCGTCCCGGTGGCCGCCGAAAGCGGATTGGCGTTGAAGGTGCCCTGGTGGGGGATCTTCTGGAAACCGTGGAACTCGGCCGCCTCAAAATCCAACAGCTGCATGATGTCGCGGCGCCCGCAAACGGCGCCGCCGGGCAGGCCGCCCGACAGGATCTTGGCCAGCGCCGTCAGGTCCGGCAACAATCCCAAGGCCGCCTGGGCGCCGCCCGGCGAGGCCCGGAAGCCGGTGACCACCTCGTCGAAGATCAAGACGATGCCCCGCGCCTTGGTCACCTCGCGGAGCATCTTGACGAAGTCGCGCCCCACCGGGATTTGCCCCGAACTGGCGCCCGTCGGCTCCAGGATCACCGCGGCGATGTCGTCGTCCGTCTCCAGGGTCGCCTTCACCGCCTCCGGGTCGGCCGGATCGGCGACGATGACGTTGGCGATGATCCCGTCGATGATTCCGGGCACGTTGTCGGTGCCCGCGTATTTGGAGCCGAAGGCCACATGGTCCTGCCAGCCGTGGAAATGGTTCTTGAAGCGAACCAGCTTGTTCTTACCGGTGAAGGCCCGGGCCAGGCGGATCGCCATGAGATTGGCCTCGGTGCCCGATGAGGTGAACCGCACCCGCTCCGCCGACGGGATCAAAAGCTTCACCAACTGCCCCCACCTGAGTTCCAGGTCGTGACAGGCGGCCGGGTGGGTGCCCTGGCTGATCTGTTCGTTCACCGCCTTGACCATGCTCGGGTGGGCATGGCCCAGCAACAGCGATCCGTGGCCGCCGTAGTAATCGATGTATTCGTTGCCGTCGGCGTCCCACTTGCGCGATCCCGACGCCCGCTCCACGTAGACGGGATGCGGCTTCATATGCCTGGAATCGTGGACGATGCCGCTTGGAAACACGTCCCGGGCCTCGATATGCCGGGCCTTCGATTTCCGCGTGCGCCCCTCGAAGGCGGCGACGATCTGGGAATTGGTGAACGGTGTCGATACCATGGGCGTCCTCCCGTGACGGTCCCGGCAGCCTGCCCGCTGGCCGGTTGCGTTGCAAGGCAAAGCGGCATTCCGTCCGGGGATCATGACCTCCATCAAGTACAGGCCCCGCCGATGCGGTTAGGATCGGTCCGCTGGCTGACCAACAGGAGAAGACCATGACCCGCAAGATCATCCCCGATGTCATCGACGGACAGGAACCCGCGTCCCTGCCCGGTGATTGTTCCGTCCGCGAGGCGGGCCGCTACATGGTGGAACGGGACGTGGGCTCCGTCCTGGTTCTGGACGACGGCAAGCTGAAAGGCATCTTCACGGAACGGGACGCGCTGCGCATCTTCGTCGCCACCCGGCGCAACCCGGACTGGACCGACATCGCCGAGGTGATGACCACGGAGTTGCAGACCATCGGCCCGGACGCAACGCCGGAGGAGGCCCTGGAGCGGATGACGGCCGGCAAGTTCCGCCACATGCCCGTGGTCGACGACGCGGGCAAGGTCCTGGGCGTGATTTCCCAGCGCGACCTGATCGGCGACGACTGACGGTCCTATAAGATGCGGCGGAGGCGTTCCCTCGAAAATCCCTAATGCACCATCAACACCGGGATGTCCGCGTGCTCGATGATGTGCTGGGTGACGCCGCCCAGGATCAGCTCGCGGCGCCGGCTGTGGCCGTAGCCGCCGATCAACAGCACATCGCCGCCGGCCCGGCCCGTTTCGGCCAGCAGCATGTTGCCGACCTCGTTGCCGCTGGCGTTGATGGTGACGAAGTCGGCCTGGATGTCATGCCAGCCCAGGTGTTCGGTCAGGTCATTCACCGTCAGCTTGTCCTCCATGCCTTCCGGGGCGGACAGCACGGTAACCTTCTCGGCCCTTTCCAGAAGCGACATGCCGGCGCTGACGGCGCGGGCCGATTCGGCGCTGCCGTTCCAGCCGATACAGACGTGGCGGCCGATACCGGCGGCGGCCCGGGGCGGGCACATGAGCACCAGTTGACCGGTTTCCAGGAGCACGGCCTCCAGGGTAGCGTGACCGCCGCCGCCCGGCTCAGGCCGGGCCACGGCGATGACGTCGGCGAGGCGGCCGCGGATCGCAACCGCCGAGGCCTGGCGGCCGGAAGCCTCGTGCCACGATGCGGAGATACGCCCCGACGGCACCGGCGGCTCCTCGACCAGGACGATGTCGCGGCTTTCCAGGTATTCCATGAACAGGCCCTGCAGGCGGGCTTCCTCGTCGGCGGCCGCCGTTTTCGCCGATTCGAGGATTGAATCCCGCATGCCGGCGGTGATCACCGTCGAATAGGGCAGCAGGTCGGCCGGGTTGGCGCGGCAATGGACCACGTTGATATGCGCGTCGAAGGGGCCACCCAAGGCGGCCGCGTGATCGAGAACACCCTCGCCGAGGCCGTCGCCGCGAACCGGCACAAGGATGGTACGGATGGTCATGACACGCTCCTCGGGTTTGCTTCCGCCACACCCAGCCTAGCCGCCGGCCGGGTGTGGCGATATGACCTAGAACAGGCCTTCGATCTGGCCGTTCTTGTTGAGGTAGATGTTGTCCGCCGCCGGCACCCGGGGCAGGCCCGGCATGGTCATGATGGCGCCGGTGACGACGACCACGAACTCGGCTCCCGCCGACAGGCGCAACTCACGCACCGGCACGATATGCCCCGTGGGCGCGCCCTTGGCGTCCGGATCCGTGGAGAAGGAGTATTGGGTCTTCGCCATGCAGACCGGGAACTTACCGTAGCCGCCGGCCTCCAGATCGGCGAACTGGCGGGCCACGGCGGCATCGAAGGAAATGTCCTTGGCCCCGTAGATCTGCTTGGCGACGGTCCTGACCTTGTCCTCCAGCTTCATGTTGTCCGGATACAAGGGCTTGAACTTGGACTTACCGGAATCGGCCAGTTTGACCACGTGCTTGGCCAGGTCCGTGGTGCCGGCGCCGCCGTTGGCCCAGTGCGAACAGAGGATCGCCGTGGCGCCCAGTTTCTTGGCCTCGGCCTTGACCGCGTTCAGTTCCTTCTTGGTGTCGGTGATGAAGGAGTTGATGGCGACCACCGCGGGCACCCCGAACTTCTTCAGGTTCTTCAGGTGCCGGGCCATGTTGGCGCAGCCGGCCCGGACCGCCTTGACGTTCTCCTTGCCCAGGTCGTTCTTGCCGACACCGCCGTGCATCTTCAGGGCCCTGACGGTGGCCACCAGGACCACGGCGGCCGGTTTCAGGCCGGCCTTGCGGCACTTGATGTCGAAGAACTTCTCGGCCCCCAAATCGGCGCCGAAGCCGACTTCCGTGACCACGTAGTCGGCCAGTTTCAGGGCCGTCTTGGTGGCCATGACGGAATTGCAGCCGTGCGCGATGTTGGCGAAGGGGCCGCCGTGGATGAACGCCGGGTTGCCCTCGAGCGTCTGCACCAGGTTCGGCATCAGGGCGTCCTTCAACAGCACCGCCATGGGACCGTGGCCATTCAACTGCTTGGCCAACACCGGTTTCCGTTCCCGGGTGAAGCCGACGACGATGTTGCCGATGCGCTTGGTCAAATCGTCGAGCGAGGTGGCCAGGCAGAAGATGGCCATGATCTCGGACGCCACCGTGATGTCGAAGCCGTCCTGGCGCGGGAAGCCGTTGGCGATGCCGCCCAGGTTCGCGGTAATCTGGCGGAGTGCGCGGTCGTTCATATCGACGACCCGCTTGTAGCCGATGCGCCGGGCATCGATCTTCAGCTTGTTGCCCCAGTAGATGTGGTTGTCGATCAATGCCGAGAGCAGGTTATGGGCGATTCCGATGGCGTGGAAATCACCGGTGAAGTGCAGGTTGATGTCCTCCATGGGCACCACCTGGGCGTAGCCGCCGCCGGCGGCACCCCCCTTCATGCCGAAACAGGGGCCGAGGGAAGGCTCGCGGATGCAGATGGTGGCCCGCTTGCCGATGCGATTCAGGCCGTCGCCGAGGCCCACCGTCGTGGTGGTCTTGCCCTCGCCGGCCGGCGTCGGGGTGATCGCCGTGACCAGGATCAGCTTGCCGTCCCGTTTGCGTTTCACCGAATCGATGAAGTCGTAGGAAATCTTCGCCTTGTAGGGCCCATACTGGAGCAGGGCATCGGCGGGAATATCCAACCGGGCGCCGATGTCGGCGATCGGCTGCATGGTGGCTTCGCGGGCAATCTCAATATCACTTTTCGGCATCGTGGCCTCCCATATTCGAACTAGCCTTCCGGCGTCACGCTATAACCCCGGATTTCGTAGGGCAATTTCATGGCGCGCATGAGGGCATGCGCGTATCACGTCCCCAGTTTGGCGCCTATCTCCAAACCGACGTCTTCTGTGAACTCCTTCGCCGTGACCTTCTTGCCGCCGGCGTAACGCACCCGCTTCACCCGGATGGCGCCGCGCCCGGCGGTCACCAGCATGCCGCCGTCGTCGATCGCCGTAACCTGGCCGACGCGGCCGAAGGCCCCGTCATCGACCTTCTCGGAATCGAAGATCTGCAGGGTTTCGCCGGCCCATGTGGTCCAGGCGCCGGGCTGCGGGTTGCAGCCGCGGATCAGGTTGTAAACCTCGCCGACGGAGCGGCTCCAGTCGATCTCGGCGGCCTTCTTGTTGCACCAGCCTTCGTAGGTGGCCTTGGAATCGTCCTGCTTGATCTTCGGCGGATCGCCGGCCCGGACCAGATCGATGGCCTCCAGGGTCGCCTCGATCCCCATGGGGAAGGCCTTTTCGAAGTAGATGGTGCCGAGCGTGTCGTCGGGGCCGATGTCGATCTCCTTCTGCAGAAGGATCTCCCCCTCATCCAGGCCGTCGTCGGGCCAGAAGTAGCTGATCCCGGTCTTGGTGGCGCCCCAGATGATCGGCCAGTTGATGGAACTGGGCCCCCGGTGCAGGGGCAGCAGCGAGGGGTGATAGCAGATGGACCCATGGGTCGGGATGTCGCGGGCTTCCTCGGGCACGAAGATGATCACGTAGGCCATGACGCAAAGGTCCGGCTTCAACGCCTTCATGGCGTTCAGCACGTCCGGGCTCTTGAAATTGTCCGGCTGCATCACCGTCAGACCCTTCTCCAGGGCGAACTCCTTGATGGGATCGACGCGGCCGTCCTTGTCCGGCGCGCAGTAGACGGCGACGACTTCGTCATCGCCCTTCTCCAGGATGGCTTCCAGGGCCGATTTTCCGAAGGCCTGCTGGCCCATGACGATCAAACGCATTTTCGGTTCCTCCTCTGGGCGGCGGCCCTTAGACCGCGCCGTCTTCGCGGGCCTGGGCGATTTCGTCTTCGCTCAGTCCCAATACGTCGCGCAGGACCTCGTCCGTGTGTTCCCCCAGGAGCGGCGAGCGGACCACGTCGGAGGGCGAGTCGGAAAGCTTCACCGGGTTGCCGACGGTCAGGTACTTGCCGCGTTCCGGATGATCCACCTCGACCACGGTGCCGGTCTCCCGGAGGCTCGGCTCCTCGGCCAACTCCTTCATGGACAGGATCGGGCCGACGGGGATGTTCAGGGGGTTGCAGATCTCCATGACGTCGAACTTGTTCTTGGTCATGGTCCAGGCCTCGATGGCGTCGAACACCTCGTTCAGTCGGGGCAGGCGCGCCTCGGGGGTGGCGAAGTCCGGGTCTTCCTTCCACTCGGGCTTGCCGATGACGTCGCAGATGTTCTTCCAGACGGCCGCCTGGGTGATGAAATAGGTGTAGGCGTCCGGATCCTCCTCCCAGCCCTTGCACTTGAGGATGCGGCCCGGCTGGCCGCCGCCGGAATCGTTGCCGGCCCGGGGAGTCGCCTCGCCGAAGGGAATGCCCTCGCCGAACTGGGAGTATTCCTTCAACGGCCCGTGGGTCAGCCTTTGCTGGTCGCGGAGCTTGACCCGGCAGAGGTTCAAGACCCCGTCCTGCATGGCGCACTCGACCCGCTGGCCCTTGCCGCTCTGCTCGCGGTGGTAAAGCGCCGTGACGATGCCGAAGGCGAGGTGCAGGCCGGTCCCGGAATCGCCGATCTGGGCGCCGGTGACGACCGGCACGTCGCCCAGCATGCCGGTGGTGGAAGCCGCGCCGCCGGCGCATTGGGCGACGTTCTCATAGACCTTGCAGTCGGCGTAGGGGCCCGGCCCGAAACCCTTCACCGAGGCGTAGATCATCCGCGGGTTGATCTCCTGGATCTTCTCCCAGGGGAAACCCATGCGGTCGATGGCGCCCGGCGCGAAGTTCTCCACCATGACGTCGCACTCCTCGATCAGGCGGGTGAGCAACTGCTTGCCCGTCTCGGTCTTGGAATTCAGCGTCAATGAGCGCTTGTTGTGGTTGAGCATGGTGAAATAGAGGCTGTCCACGTCGGGAATGTCCTGCAGTTGCCCGCGGGTGGCGTCACCGACGCCGGGCCGCTCCACCTTGATCACGTCGGCCCCGAACCAGGCCAGCAACTGCGTGCAGGTGGGCCCCGACTGAACGTGGGTGAAATCCAGAATACGTACGCCTTCCAATGCCTTGCCCATAACGTCCTCGTTTATTCCTTGGTCAAATTCACAAATTCATTCGGCGGGTCGGGGCGGCGCCAGGGAGAGTCTTGACCGCCGCCCCGTTTATTCACCCTGCCGTCTCACGGTTGGTCCTTGGTCATTTCTTCGCCACCACGCTTTGCGGGTTCAGGTTGCCGATGCGGCCGCTCTCGGTGCCGGCCTTCTCGTCGATCACCGCGTTGACCAGGGCCGGCTTGCCGGAATCCATGGCCTCGACGACGGCCTGCTTCAGTTCGTCCGGTGACGTGGCGTGATAACCGGCGCCGCCGAAGGCCTCCATCATCTTGTCGTAGCGGGCATCCTTGACGAACACGGTGGTCGCCGCGTCTTCGCCGCCCGACGGGTTGACGTCGGTGCCCCGGTAGATGCCGGAATTGTTGAAGACCACCACGCAGACCGGCAGGTCGTAGCGGCAGATGGTCTCCACCTCCATGCCCGAGAAGCCGAAGGCGCTGTCGCCCTCGATGCAAAGCACCGGGTTGCCCGTTTCCACGGCCGCCGCGATGGCCTGGCCCATGCCGATGCCCATGACGCCCCAGGTGCCGACGTCCAAGCGCTTGCGCGGCTTGTGCATATCGATGATGGAACGCGCGAAATCCAGCGTGTTGGCCCCTTCGTTGACCAATATGGCGTCGGGACGGTCGGCGACGATGTCCTTCAGGACACCCAGCGCCCCGTGATAGTCCATGGGCACGTTGTTGTTGCGCAGCTTCGGCGCCATGCGTTCGATGTTGGTCGCCTTCTTCGTAAAGACCGCCTCGGTCCATTCCGCCGGCGGCGCGGGCCAATCATCGCCCATTCCCTGCAACAGGGCGGCGACACAGGACCCGATGTCGCCGACCACGGGGGCGGCGATCTCCACGTTGGAATCCATCTCCCGGGGCTCGATATCGATGTGCACGAACTTCTTCGGCGCCGTGCCCCACTGCTTGCCCTTGCCGTGCGACAGGAGCCAGTTGAGGCGCGCCCCGATGAGCATCACCGTGTCCGATTCCTTCAAAACCAAAGAGCGGGCCGGGCCCGCCGACTGGGGATGGTCGTCCGGCAGTAAACCCTTGGCCATGCTCATGGGCAGGTACGGAATGCCGCTCTTCTCCACCAGTTCGCGGATGGCGTCGTCGGCCTGCGCGTAGGCGGCGCCCTTGCCGAGAATGATCAGCGGCCGCTTCGCCTGCTTGAGCACGTCGAGGGCGCGCGCCACCGCGTCGGCCCCCGGCAACTGCGCCGGCGCCGGGTCGATGACCTTGACCAGGGAGGCCGTGCCGGCCGCCGCATCCATGGTCTGGCCCAGAAGCACGCCGGGAATATCCAGATAAACGCCACCCGGGCGGCCCGATACGGCGGAACGGATGGCTCGGGCGACGCCGATGCCGATGTCCTCGGCGTGCAGGATGCGGTAGGCGGCTTTGCATAAGGGCTTGGCAATGGCCAGTTGGTCCATCTCCTCGTAGTCGCCCTGCTGCAGGTCGATGATCTCGCGCTCCGAGGATCCGGAGACCAGGATCATCGGATAACAATTGGTGGTCGCGTGGGCCAGCGCCGTCAGGCCGTTCAGGAACCCCGGCGCCGAGACCGTCAAGCAGACGCCCGGCTTCTTGGTGAGATACCCGGCGATGGCCGCGGCGTATCCGGCGTGCTGTTCGTGGCGGAACGACAGCACCCGCATGCCCTCGGCCTGCATGAACCGGCCCAGGTCGGTGATCGGAATGCCGGGCACGTTGTAGATGGTGGTGATGTCGTTGAGCTTCAGGGCATCGATGATCAGATGAAAGCCGTCCGTCAGCGGGCCGGCCTCTTCCGTCTCCTGAGCTTTCATATCGACTGCCGTCTCTGCCATAGTTTCCTCCGTTGGGGCAGGCCGGGGCGCGGCCTCAGTCAGTCCAGATAGTCCACATGCTCCTCGATGTGGGCGCCCAGGTTGAGCGTGTGCTCGCGGACCAGGCGTTCGGCCAGTTCCGTGTCACGCGCCTCGAGCGCTTCGATGATGTGCATGTGGTCGATGATCGAGCGGTCCGCCCGGTCTACCTCGCCGATGGTGCGGGCCCTAATCGATCGCATGTGGATGAACAGGTTTTCCGCCGTCTCGCCGATCAGGCCGCAGCGGCTGAGCTCCAGGATCTTCTGGTGGAACTCGATGTTCTTGTCCGAGTATTCGTCGATGTGGGCGCCGACCCGGTCGCCGTCCACGTTGGCGAAGATGTCCCGCAACGAGGCGATTTCAGCGTCGCTGGCGTTCTCCGTGATCAGCCGCGCCGCCATGCTCTCCAACGCCGCCCAGACGGTGATCATCTCCATGATCTCCGCCTTGGTCTTGCGCACGATATAGACGCCGCGCCTCGGCACGATCTCCACCAGGCCTTCCTGTTCGAGCCGCGCCAGGGCTTCGCGCACCGGGGTGCGGCTGATCTTCAACTGCTCGGAAAGCCGCCGCTCGTCGAGCCTGAGCTCGACATCGTCGGCGTAGATGTCGACCTGGGTGATGGCCCGCTTCAGGGACGCGTAGATGCGGTCCTTCAGGCTGAAGTTGGTCTCGATGGGTTCGACCGGCACCTCCGCCGCGGCGATGCGGCGCTTGGTGGCGGTTTCGGCGTTCATGAAGCCTCTCCTTCCGCACCGGCGTTGGCGCGCCGCCGTATCAATTTGATGATCGGCAACGCGAAAAGGATGATGGCCGTGACCAGGATGGTTCCTGAAATGGGCCGTTCGAAGAAGATCATGGGATCGCCCTGGGAGCCGATCAGGGACTGGCGCACGGAGCGTTCGGCGAGCGGCCCGAGCACGATGGCCAAGACCGCCGGCGCCAGCGGGTAGTCCAGTTTGCGGAGCAGGTAACCGGCGACGCCGAAGATGAACATGAGCCAGACGTCGTGCAGGCTTTCCGTCGGCACGTAACCGCCGACCACGCAAAGCGCGAAGATGATCGGCGCCAGGATGGTGAAGGGCATCTTCAGGACGGCGATGAAGGCCGGGATGAAGGCGATGTTGATCACCAGGGAGAAGAAGTTGGCGGCATAGAGACTGGCGATCAGGCCCCAGACGAACTCCTTGTGGTCGACGAACAGCCTCGGCCCCGGTTCCAGACCCCAGATCACCATGCCGCCGAGCAGGATGGCGGTGGTCGGCGAGCCGGGGATACCGAGGGTCAGCATGGGCAGCATGGAGCCCGTCGATGCGGCGTTGTTGGCGGATTCCGGCGCGACCACGCCGTCCACGTTGCCCTTGCCGTAGGTGTCCGGTTCCTTGGCGATGGTCTTGGCGACGCCGTAGGCCATCAGCGAGCCCGGCGTCGCGCCGGCGGCCGGCAGGATGCCGACGAAATAGCCGAGGAAGGACCCCATGAGCATGGTCTTCCAGGTGCCGAGGACTTCCTTCAGGGAATCGACGAAACGCTTCACGGAAACCGTTGCCTTGCTCATGGAGACGTCGCCGCGCGAGGTGTCGACCACCCACAACATTTCGCCGATGCCGTAGATGCCGATGGCCAGGACCAGAAAGTTGATGCCGTGCGAGAAGCCGGGAAGATCGAAGAACACGAGGCGCGGCTCGCCGCTGACGATATCGAAGCCGACGGCGCTCAACACCAGGCCGATGAAGATGGAGAAGAAGGTCTTCGGGATATCGTCCCCGCCGAGCCCGATGAAGGTGGCGAAGGCCAGCATCATCAGGGCGAACTCCTCCGGCGGACCGAAGGCCAGCGCGACCTCGGCCAAAGGCGGCGCGAAACCGGTGAACAGGATGACGGAGATGGTGCCGCCGACAAAGGACGCCGTGGCCGCCGCCACCAGGGCCTTGTCGGCAAGCCCCTTGATGGCCAGCGGTCGCCCGTCGAAGGTGGTGGCCACCGCCGTCGAGGCGCCGGGGATGCCCAGCATGATGGAGGAGATGGCGCCCCCGTACATGGCGCCGTAGTAGATGGCGCCGAGGAAGATGATCGCAGACGCCGGCGGCACCAGGAATGTCATGGGCAGCAGGATCGCCACCCCGTTGACCGATCCCAGGCCCGGCATGGCGCCGATGAACAGCCCCACCGCGGCGCCGAACACCACCAGCCCCAGATTGAGCGGCTCAAACGCGACCAGGAAGCCGTCACCGAGCAGGCCTAGGATTTCCATGTTTTCCCCCCAAGCGCACGCCGGCACCAAGCCGGGCGCGCGGCGGCATCGTATACCGGTTGCTTATTCAGGTATACAGTATGCCAGAAACGAAATTCCATTCCCCTCATCTCCGCTGAACTCCGCCGCCGGCCCTAGTAGATCAGATCGTAAAGTGGATAGAAGAGCGGTTCCGTGAAGCCCTTCGGCAGGCTCTTGCGGAGCGCTCCTTCGAAGAAGAAGAACATGAACACCGGGGTCGCCAGGGCGATGGACGACACCAGCCCCCAGGAATGCCGCCCCAGGTAGCGCATGTAGAAAATCATGAACAGGGGCAGCGCGAAATAGACACCGATGACATGGATGGCGCCGATCATCAGCGCCAGGGCACCGGCGATGACGAAGAACAGGCGCTTCGCCTCGCCGTCCATGAACACTTCGTCGGAACGGCTCGGCGGGCTCAGGCGTTTGGCCCCGCGCCAGATAATGGCGAAGCAGCAGATCAGCATGCCGGCGCCCAGCCAGAAGGAGAAGGCGCCGCCGCCGGGACCTTCACCCGGAATCCAGCCGATGGGCAGCTCCGTGCTTTTCCACATGATGTAGATCGAGAAAACCGCCATGACCAAAGCCATGTTCAATTCCGCTTTTCTCATGAGCCGGCCATCCCCGATGTCGTCGAAAACAAATGGCTTAACAGAAAAACCGTCCACCGGGGCCGGCCGCAAGGCCGGCCCCGACGAACGCAGGCATTACTTGCCAAGCAGCTTCCTGTGCTTGGCGCGTTCGGCCAGGAAGTACTTTTGCAGGGGCTCGCCGGTCGACCAGCCGGGAATGAGGCCCTTCTTGACGATGTAGTCCTGCCATTCCTTAGACTTGTAGACCCTCTCGAACAGGTTCACGTAGAAATCACGCGCGGCATCGGGAATGCCGCCCGGGGCGACCACGCTGCGCTGCATGTAATAGACCATGTCCGTACCGTGGCCCATTTCCTCGAAGGTGGGGATCTTGCCCCACTTGCCCTTCATGGAGCCCTTCGGCGTGAAGCTGGCGATCGCCCGCGACTTGCCGGCATCCCAGAAACCGACCTGCTCGGACGGGTTGTTGACGGTCGAGTGGATGTGCTTGCCGATCAATTCCTTGGCGACCTTGCCGCCGCCCTTGTAGGGCACGTAGGTCACGCTGAGACCGAACTTCTTCTCCAACATGGCGGTAACTAGGGAATCCTCGGCGCCCTTGCCGGTGCCGCCCATCTTCCACTTCTTGCCGGCCTTCTTCACGGCCGCCACGTAGTCCTTGAGGTTCATGATCTTGCTGTCGGCGTGGACCCAAAGATGGAAGGTATCCTCGGCCATCCGCGCGATCGGCGTGTATTCGGCGATGTCGATGCCCAGCTTCGGCTGGCGGATGGGGGTCGTGTAGTAGCTGTTGAGGGTCGCCATGATGACGTGCGGATCACCCTTCTTGGCTTTCAGGTACTGAAGCGCCTCGGCGCCGGACCCGCCGCCCTTGTTGACCGGGATCAGCGGCCTCGGCGACATCTTGTTCTTCTCGACGATGCCTTGGATGAAGCGGGCCAACCGGTCGGCGCCGCCGCCCTTGCCGGCCATGATCACGAATTCGATCGGTTTCTTCGGCTTCCACTCACCCTTCGCGGCTTTCGCCTCACTGGTGAGGGTGGCCGTGCCCAAGGCCAGGCCGACGGCCAGGCTGAGGCTCAGTGCAGACGTAGATAGTTTGGTCATTGTGATCTCCCCTGTTGTGGCTGCCCGCATCACCGCGTTCAATCGCGGTCGTTGAAGCAACCTGACTTTCTTAAGCCTCCAAACTCAGCGTTGACCGCCAAGCCGCCAGGGTCGGTTGGTCTCCCTGGCATGTGGTATACCACGAGACTATAAACAATTGTCGAAACACGATACAACAGTTTTTGTTTGGCTCAATTCGCAAAACGAAGGCATGGCCTCGTCATCGCCGCCTCGAGGCAGGCTCTTGGCGATGGCTGGTCGCCGAGTTCGATGAGATGGAACCATCTGAGATAGCTGTCCAGGTACTTGGTGGCG
>Ga0209568_1000328_pt1 | contig 16520 bp, 18 predicted proteins | sample WorMetOlspDAHAB2_FD_187406 | JGI IMG/M metagenome (GOLD analysis project Ga0209568, IMG submission 187406) | Marine gutless worms symbiont microbial communities from Max Planck institute for Marine Microbiology, Germany - Olavius sp. DAHAB.2... ...
CCGCCAAGGTGATCCACGCGCTCCTCAAGGCGGGCCTGATCGCCGAGGCGGCGCCGAAGGAAGGCGACCCCATCGGACAAACGCCGTTTGCCATCACCCGCCAGGGCTTTGAGGCCATCAACGCCGACCCGGATGAAGGCGCACAGGCGGCCGACGTCGGCCGGAGCGCCGAGCCCCCGCCTTCCACGCGCGGGAGCCGGAAGAAGGCCGCCACCGCGCCCGACACGCCGAAGGAGCCCCGCAAGAAACGCGAGGGCACCAAGCAGGCGGTGCTCATCGACATGCTCAAGCGCGACGAAGGCGCCACCATCGACCAGATCGTCGAAGCCACCGGCTGGCAGCGGCACACGGTCCGGGGCGCCATCTCCGGGGCGCTGAAGAAGAAGCTCGGCCTCACCGTCACCTCGGAGAAGGTCGAGGGCACGCGGATCTACCGTATCCCGGCGTGACGGTGGCGGTCATGACTCGCAAAACCAGGAGGCGCGGACGGGCGCTGGCCCGGACAGGGGCCGCGACCAAGCCCGCCGGCTACACCGTCCACCTCGTCGAAAGCCCGGCCGGGCAGGCGCAACTGGCGAAGCGCGGGCTCACCACCCGCGACCTCGCCAAGGCCATCGCCCGGTTCCAGAAGGCGGAGAAGGTCCGCGTCGGCACCCTGATCGGCGTCAACGAGGACGGCTTCTTCGGCTCCACCGAGGAAGGATGGACGCCGGACCGCCCCGGCGCCTTCGACGAGCCGTTGCTGAACATCCCCTGGGTGCAGATACTCGAACTGCTCGGTCGGGTCCCGGAAAACACCACCGGGGAGTTCTTCGAGCAAGGAGGCAACCTTCAATGACCTATGCGATCACGCTCGCCTCCGTCGGCAACCCCGATTTCGGGGAGAACCCGGACCGGCCCATGTCGCCGACAAGAACCGTCATGGTCGACAGTCTCGAACAGGCGGGGGCCACGGCGCGCGCCTACATCGATCGCCACCGTCTCGGTGGCGGCAATTTCGTCACCGCGCCCGTCATGCGGGGGAACCGGCTGGTTGCCCACATTTCCTATAACGGCCGCATTTGGCCGGTTGCCGGCGACGCTTAAAGCGTGGTTCCGGCTTACTACGCCGCCGCGGCCTCGCGCCCGGCGGCGATCTCTTCGAACGTCCGTCCGTCTCCGTCCAGCGTGGCGGCCTTGCCGGTTAACTCCTGCCAACGCTTGACGATCACGTCCGCGTATTTGGGGTCCAGTTCCACCAGACGCGCCTGCCGGCCCGTCTTCTCGCAGGCGATCAAGGTCGAGCCGGAACCGCCGAACGGGTCGAGCACGGTGTCCCGGCTCTTGGACGAGTTGCGGACCGCGCGCTCGATCAGCGCCGCCGGCTTCATGGTCGGGTGCAGGTCGTTCTTGTGGGGCTTGTCGACGAACCACACGTCGCCCTGGTCCCGCGCCCCGCACCAGAAATGATCCGAGCCCTCCTTCCAGCCATAGAGGATCGGCTCGTACTGGCGCTGGTAGTCGGCGCGCCCCAGGGTGAAGGTATTCTTCGCCCAGATGACGAAGGTCGACCAGTGGCCGCCGGCCTCCGTGAAGGCCCGCTGCAGCGTGTGCAGTTCTGAGGACGACATGCAGATGTAGGCCGCCCCCTTGGTCACCGTCAGGACGTTGACGCAGGCCTCAAACAGGAACCGCTCGAAACCTTCGCCCAGATTGTCGTTCAGGATGCGCCGGCCCTTGCCGCGCATCTTGTCCTTGGCGCTGTTGCCGTAGTCGACGTTGTAGGGCGGGTCCGTGAAGCACAGGTCGGCGAGCCCACCATCCAGTGCCCGCTCCACGTCGGCGAGTACCGTGGCGTCGCCGCAGTAGAGCCGGTGATTGCCGAGCAGCCACAGATCCCCCGGTTTCGAGACCGGATCGTCGGGCGGTTCCGGCGCCTCGTCGTCGTCGATATTGCCGGCGGCGACGTACTCCGGATCGGCCAGCAGGTCGTCGAGGAAGTCCTCCGGGAAGCCGATGAGGGAGACCAGCTCGTCCCCACCCTCGGCGTCAAGAATCTCCTCGATGGACGCGCGCAGGAGCCCCTCATCCCAGCCGGCGTTGAGGGCGATCTGGTTGTCGGCGATGCGAAGGACGCGCGCCTGCGTCTCCGACAGGTGCGGCAGGACGATGACCGGCGCCTCGGTCATGCCGAGTTCGCGCGCGGCCAGCACCCGTCCGTGCCCGGCCAGCACCCGTCCGTGCCCGGCGACGATCACACCGTCCTCGCTAACCAGCACCGGGTTGACAAAACCGAATTCGGCGATGGATCCCGCGATCTGCGCCACCTGTTCGTCCGAGTGGGTTCGGGCGTTGCGCGCATACGGCACGAGGCGGTCGAGCGGCCAGTGCTCGATCATCAGGTCCATCATGCGGCCTCCGCTATAATGCCGCCGTCGCGCTCCAGCCGTTGGCGGGCGATCTCGGCGTAGTCCGGACTGAGCTCGACGAGCACGGCGTCCCGGCCCAGGCGGCTGGCCACGAGACCGGTGGTTCCGGCACCGGCGAAGGGATCGAGCACGGTGCCGCCCTCGGGACATCCCGCTCGGATGCACACCTCGGCCAGCCTGGGCGCCATGGTCGCGAAGTGTGCCTCCGGGAACGGCTGCGTCGAGATGGTCCACACGTTCCTGAGATTCCGCCGCTCCGGGCTCCCGACCGCGCGCTTGCGGCCGATGCGAGAGGCGACGTTCGCCTTGGACAGCGGGTCGAACAGGTCCTTGTGCTTGCCGCCGATGCGGTCCTTCGCCTCGCGCATCTTCCTGAGGTCCGAGGGACCGCTCGTGCAGGGTTCGCTGGCGGCGGCGCGGTCGTAGAAGTACCGCGCGCTCTTGGCCAGCAGCAGCACCTCCTCGTAGGCCATGCTCGGCCGGTCGCGGACGCTCTCCGGCATGGGGTTGCCGGACCATGGGCCGAAGCTCGCGCCCTTGGACCAGATGATCCGCGAGCGCACCCACCATCCGTTCGCCTGCAGGGCCAGGGCCGCGCGCGAGGGGACCATGATCAGGTCCTTAGGCTTGAGCCCCGGTACGTTGGCGGCGGGCGGCAGGCCGTTCCAACCGTCGTCCTCCTCGTAGGCCCGTCGCCGATACCGTTCCGAGGCGCGGGCCCGTTGCTTGCCCAGCCGTGTCCCGTAATTGCCCCACGAGCCGGCGTGGCTGTCGCCGATGTTGAGCCACGCGGTGCCGTCGTTGCGGAGAACCCGGCGGATCTCCCGGAATACCTCGACCAGGTGCTCGACGTAGAGGTCGGGCGAGGGCTCGAGCCCGAGGCAGCCGAGCCAGGCGCCGCACTTGCCGCAAAAGGCGCCGGCCGCATGCTTCTGGTGGTTACCGTTGAAGCGGCGCGACGGCGCGCCGTAGCAGCGGTCGGTGGTGCGGCTCTTGCCGACGACAGTCTCCTCGCGCCGGTCGTGGACCTCCCGCCATGTGCCCCACGCGTGATCGCAGGCCGCATCTCCGCCCCAGACCGACGGGGGGACGCGGTAGTCGCGCAAGCTGTAGTAGGGCGGGCTGGTGACCACACAGTGGACGGAGCCCTCCGGCAGTTCGCGAAGCCGCTCCCGGCATTCACCTGTGAGAATGCGAACGGTCATGCGGCCTCAGCCTCCATCGGCGTCGAAGCGAGAGCCGAGAGTTCGCCACGCATGCGCCGCAACCAGAGGGACCACTCCGTTACCGCAGAGCCGAAGCCGGTCCACCCGATAGGCCAGCCCATCAGAGCCTCGACGAACAGCGGGTTGAGCGTCAGGTCGGTGTTCGACGTATCGATGCCAGCCTTCGCTGTCTCCCGGTCCGGGAGGAAAGGCCTGCAGACCGCCTGCTCGTTCAGGGGGCGGCTGTTGCGCGACAACGACTTCTCGCTGGCCTTGCCCGACCTCCAGTCCCGCGCCGCCGGGGTCGCCCAGTCCCTGGCCTGATGCGACAGGTCCGAGTTCCGGCGCTTGCCCGCGCTCGGCTTCACGCCGTCGCAGGCCTTGGGCGTCGCCCACGCCCGCACGAGTTCCGTTCGGTTGCCCCCACTGGATCGCCGGCCCGAGCACGCTCTCGGCGTCGGCCACATCCGGGCCGCCTGGTCCAGACCCAGGTGCGCTTTCTTGCCGCTCGGCCGCACGAAGTGGCTGCCCTTGGCCGTCAGGATTTCCGGCGGATTGCCGCCGCCCACGTTCGGCGTGGGCCAGGACGAACAGGCGTTGGCGCCGGTGCGGCGCGCCGACCTCAGCCGCCGTGAACAGTCCTTCCGCAACCCGGAAGCCCAGGTTTTCCAACTCGCCTCGGACTTCGCGATATCCAAGGTTGAGATGATTGGCGACGTTCTCGAGGAACACCCATTCGGGTGCGCACGCGGCGATGACCCTGGCGACGTGCGGCCACAGGTGCCGTGGATCGTCAGCGCCCCGGCGCCGGCCGGCGACGCTGAACGGCTGGCACGGATAGCCCGCAGTGAGGACGTCCACCGCGCCGCGCCACGGGAAGCCGTCGAAGGTGGCAACGTCGTCCCAGACAGGCGCCGGATCCATGGCCTCGTCTTCCATCCGCGCCACGAGGACGGCCGCGGCGAAGGCGTCCCGCTCGACATAACCCACAGTGCGGTACTTGGGCTCGGCCAGCATGAGGCCGAGGTCGAGCCCTCCGGCGCCGGCGCAGAGCGAAAGGCCGAACAGACCTCCCGCCCGGTCGGCGTCAGCGCCCGCGGTGGAATGTAGAGCCAGGTCATGCAAGGAACGTCTCGACGATTCACGAAAAAGCCGCCCGCGCCCGGTAGGGCGGAGCGGTCGGGTTTCAATTTCATCGCGGGGGTGCCCCGGACCGCAAGCGGCGGAAGAACCATGGGCGCCAGGGGCGGTGGCAACCGGCAACTGGCAACCGGCAACCAGATTTTCCGGCCTGACGCTGGCGAAATGCCGGGCGGAGCCCCCCCGCATAGGATTCAGGCCGGGAAGGACCCGCGAATTGCCTGCGCGCCGGCCGGTACTGTCCCGTCGTGGCCGCCCTTTCGGCCCGTCGGGTCAGCGACAGCTGGGAATGATCCCCTCGATCCTCCGGCGTTCCCGGCGCCGCATCTCGGCGATCATCTCCGCCTCGGTCGCGCCCCAGGTTCCGATCTCGCGGATGATGCGCTCGATGAACGCCTCCGCCTCGGACAAGGACACTCCGAACCAGTCTCCTCCGATGCGCCGGGGCTCGAAGGTCTCGGTGAACGATTTCTTGATCCGTTCGGAGACCGGCCTGCCCGCGAGCCACCAGTGCCTGTGCAGGCGCAGCTTGACGACATTGGCCGATTGCAACGTCGAGAGCCGGTCCCTGACGTCGGCGGTGACGCCGATCTTGACCGACGCGTTGTCCTCGGCGGTCGCCAGGTACAGGCAGTGAAAGCCTTGTCCGCCGACGAACTTCGCGAATCCGCGCGGTCGCCTCACCTCAAATTTTCTCCATCCGCATGGCGGCACCGGCGCAAAAGCAAAGCCCGCCGCGGGGGTTCCCGGGCGGGCTGGACATGATGACCTTCGACGTTATCTGAAAATGTGGCAGAAACGGAACAAGGTGGCAACAGTGTAAATTTACCGCGCATTTTCCTTAAGCGGCGCGCCTGGCGTTCAACGCCTCGACGATGCAGGCCAGCGCGCGCTTGTGCCTGCGCCGGACGGTTTCCCGGCTTTGCCCGGTGATCGTGGCGACCTTCCGGTTGCCCAGCTTGAACGCCTTGGCCCAGACGATGCGGCGGTCGGGAGGCGCGTCGATGAATGTCAGCCAGGTCATGGCCTCGTCCATCCTGCTGATCGCCCGGGGGCTGGGCGGGGGCGGCCGCACCTCGGTCTCGTGGTAGCCGAACACATCCCAGAAGTCCCGGATGACATCGGGCCAGGCCGACCAGTACCCGGAGGGCCAGACGCCGGCGACTCGCAGACGCCGGATGGTATCGGCGGCTTCGCGCAGCTGCGCCTCGACCGCGTCGGCGTCCCAGTACTCGACGACCTGCCCGCCCGAAAGGAAGGCACGGTTACTCATCGCCGGTCTCCTCGCGCCGGCCGTACTGCCTGGTCGCCTCGTTGACGACAGCCTGGCGTGTCCAGTCGTCGCGGATGTCTTCAGGGCGCAGGACGGCGACGCCCTGCTTGCGCCAGGCGGCCCGGCGCATGGCATGGAGTTCGTCATCGGACGTCGGGCTCCGCGGCTGGAGACGGGCAAGGCCGGATCGCATGGCCGTCATGCCCCGAACCTCCGGGATTCCCGGCCAGCGTGGCGTTCCTTCAAAACGTTACCAGACGTTACCATCATCGTTACCAGCGTCTTCCCTATAAATATATAAATAAATCAATGAGTTAATGTATGTATGGTAACAAGGTAACGTTGGTAACGCGATTTGACACAGGCTATGTGAGAGGTGCCGTCGGTGGTTTCGGACCCGTGCCTAAAGACGCGTGTGTGCATGGATGTGTTGATTTGCGTTACCAGCGCTACCATCGTTGACAATCCTTATGGTTCAAGGGCTTGACTGGTAACATTCGCGGTAACATCGGTTTTCGTTTGTTACCATCCATGTTATTGAAACCATTCGATTTCCGTATTTCTCCTCCGTTATTGTCCGATGGCGATCGCCGCCGACAACGGGACGTAGACCGCCCTGCTCTGCAACGGTCCGAAGCGCACGACATTGGCCGACGCCGCGCCGCCATCGATCCTTTTCAATATCCGGCACCAGCCGGTCGCCCATGGCGTGTCCCGCAGGACGCGCTTGATCCCCGAGTGGGAGTTCGAGACCACCAGCCGCTCCCCCGACACCTTCATGCCGATGCGGGCCAGCGCGGCGATCGCCGCGTCCTGGGCCACCTTGTCGTCCGGCTGGACGCCGATCCCGGCGGCCCGCGCCACCAGCTCGGCGGCGTTGCGTTCGATGGCGGAGCCCCCGACGTCGACGCGGTGCCGGGATTCCATCAGGGTGGCGAGAAGCTTGACCTCGTCGCGGTCGTCCATGGCTTCGGTCTGGTCCGCCCAGTCGCAGGCGCCGACCCATTCCCGGGCCGCTTCGAGCCCGATCACGTTCGCGCCGTGGAGCAGATAGGCGCCGGCCAACAGCGCCCCCAGCTGGTCTCCGACCCGGCGGTTGCCGAGGTACTCCGCCGCGGCTTCGCCGAAGACGTCGGCGTTGCGGCGTATGACGTTCACGAACCGCACCGCCCTGGCCTGCAGGCGGGCGCAGTACTCGCCGGTCAGCACGTCGCGCGCCGTCGGCTTGATCACCTCGTTGAAATGCTTCTGCGCCTCCGGGCTGTTGTCCTTGAGCAGTCCGAGAACGGTGATCCTTGTCGCGTCAGCCTGCTGGCGGATGTTCACGCCGATGGAGGCGAAGGCGAAGCACGAACGGATGTCGAAGGAAAGCGCCCGCCCCGAGGTGGTGCCCTTGATGATCTTGCCGCCGGTCTCGCTGCTCGCCTGGCGCATGAGGGCCAGCACGTTGTCGATGGCCGCGCTGGCCCGGCTGTCCTCGCTCTCGGCCTCGTCGAAAACGACCGGCCGCGCGTCATGGCCGAGCGTCTGCCGGAGCCCGGCCTCCGTCGTTCGGCTCTGGACCACGAGGCCGATGTCGCCGAGGCAGCGGCGGACGATGTTGTCCATCACCCAGGACTTGCCGCCGCCGGCGGCCGAGGTGATCCAGATGTGTGAGCGCCAGCCCAGCGCCCCGCAGATGGGCGCGACCACGCACCAGCCGGCGAGCAGGGTCGCGTAGACGGGCTTCTCCCACATCAGCAGCTCGCACAGTTCGTGCAGGCGATGCGCCTCCCTGGTGGTCAAGGGGTTGTCGACGCTGCACCGGATCGGCGCCGAGGCCTCGTAGATGAACCGGGATTCGAAGCCGGAGATGGGGGTTTGGGCACCCTCGACGACCAGGCGGTCGCCGAGATGCAGAACGACGCGGTCGTCGTCCCACCAGGCGCCGCGGCCCCGCATGCGCTCGGGCCGGAACACGCCGGAGCGGTAGCAGGCGTCGATCAGGGCGTTCGCCGCCCGGTCCACGGCATGGCCGGTGAAGCCGTTCTCGGACGGATACTCGCGCTCCCAGGAATGGAGAGGGGCCAGCTGGAACAGGAGCCCCTTGTCTCGCAGCGCCCGCCCCGGCGCCTCCACCACCTGCTGCCCCCGGGCGGTCAGGAAGTAGAAGGTGCCCTTGTTGTGGCCGAGGGCCTTGAAGTGCCGCTGATCGTTCGTGGCCGCCATCGCCGGCCCGTCCACTCCGTAATCGTCCATCTCCGGCGAAGGCGGATCGCCGGGCGAAGCGTTCGGGCTCGCGGGAGCGCGCGGTTCGCGCAATCGTTCGCGGAAGAATTCGTGCGCGCGTTCCGGCGTCCAGCCATCCCCGAGGGCGTCGGCAAGATCCCAGCCGTCGGGCGCGTCCTCCGGCGGGTCCACCACGCGCACGCCAGCGGCGATCTCCGCCAGCATTTGCGCGATGCCGGGCTTGAACACGCCGTGGGCATCGGTGCTTCCCTCGGCGGCCGCGCGGCCGGGCTCGTCCGCGTCCGGGACGATCAGCACCTTGCGGCGCTTCAGCGGCGCCCAGTCCACCTGCTTGATGGCCTTCGAGCCGCCGGGCCAGGTGATCACGGCGCAGGTGGGCAGCAGCTTCCGCGCGGCATCGGCCGTTTTTTCGCCCTCGACGATGACGACGTTGGCCTTGGGCTTGCGCGCGAGATCATCGAGGCCGTAGAGCGGCCGGGGTCTCGGGAAGCCGAGCCATCGCCACATGAGCCGGCCGTCCCCGGCCCGGCAGAGCGTAAACGGCAGTATCTCCTTCCCGCCCTTCGGCTTGTCGAACCGGCAGACGTAGCCGAGCAGGCGCCCGTGCGCATCCGCGTAGGTCCAGCTGTGACTGGCCCGGCCGTGGCGATGGTGCTGGAAGACCGGAGCGGGCGCGCCCTCCGGCACCGGCATCACCGGCTTCCACCTGGTCCCGTCTTTCTTGTCGATGGGTTTCACATCGGCGCCCTTCCGCCGCGTCGGCGCGGCGCCGGCCAGTCCGAGCTCCTCGGACAGCCGCGCCGCGGCCTCGGCCTGTCGAAGCCCGTGGATCGCCGCATAGAGGCTCACCGGGTCGCCGCCCTTCTCGCCGGTCGCGAAATCCGACCACAGTCCGGACTTGACGTTGATCTTGAGGCTGGCGCCGGCATCATGCGTTGCCCGCCTTCGCAACGTACCGGCAGTCGTGGTCGACGAAGCCGTAATCGCCGCGGCCGATCAGGCAGGGCGATACCGGCGCCCTGCCGCCCGAGTGCAGCGTCCGGACAAGGCCGCGGCGCCAATGAAGCCGGGGCGAGCGGCGAGTGCGGGGAGGCCCTGAAACCACATCCGAGAGGTCGGGCGCGACGCGGACGATGCGGTGCTCGAAGAGCGGCGGCTTGCCGCGCTTCACCCGGCGGCTGTTGAACCTCGCCGGCGCTTCGAGGCACTCCGTGGCGGTGTCCTTCGATTGCAGGGCGACGGTGCCGGACAGGACGAGGCGCATGGCGGCATACAGAAGATGCTTCACTCCATCGCCGCGCTGCATTTCATCGCCGAACGCGTATTCCTGGGTGGTCTGAAAATCCACGTCCGCGTTCGGTCGGACGACGCCGAGAACGCCCGTGTCCACCCAGGCGCCGTCCGGTCGACGGATGAACGGACAGAAGACGAGCACGTACTCGTCCGTGACCTCCCGTTCGTCGGCGGCCGCCGCCTGGGTGGACGCGACGACCCCGGCGGTGAGGCGGCCGGATTCCAGATCGGCGGTGGCCTCGTAGTAGACGTTGTCGAACGGGAGCCGAAACACGCCCGCGCATATGAAATCGGTGGCGGTATCTCTCAAGGCGGCATCGTCGGCGATGGCCTCGAGCTGGAGGCCGAAGTCGAACTTGTGGGCAGCGGCGATGACGTCGGCTTCGCGCCTCCACTCGGATTGCACGGCGGCGTAGGTCTGCTCGTTCCGGACGCCGCCGGCAGCCAGTGGCGGAGTCGTCATGTTCCCCTTGCGGAGCGCTTCGACGAGGTGGTGCGCCGTCAGCATTCCAGCGCCTCCCCCCGCCCCGGGCCTGGACAGGGCATAAATGCCCGTATCGTGGATTGACAAGAGGGCATTAATGCCCTATATGCCGAGGCATAAAAGGCCGGCAGTTCATTCGCAAGCTTCGGAAATCCGGCGTCGTGATCGAGACGAAGCGCGGCAAGGGCGGTCACGTTCGGGCGACCTGTAACGGCCGGTCCACGGTGGTGCCGATGCACGGCGACACCGATCTCGCGCCGGAGTTCCTGCGGCGAATCTGCAAGCAACTCGGCCTGGATTGGCGCAAGGTTCTTTGAAAGGAGGTGAAGAAAATGCGTTATCGAGTCGCACTTGAACCGGCAAGCAACGGAACGGTCATCGCGACGTTTCCGGACGTGCCGGAAGCCCACACCGTGGGGAACGACGAGGCCCAGGCCCTCGAGCGCGCGCCGGACGCCCTCGAGACGGCTCTTGCCATCTATGTGGACGAGCGGCGCGATCTGCCGCGGCCCAAGCGCCCGCGCAAGGGAGACCGGATGGTGGCGTTGCCGCCGATGGCTGCGGCCAAGCTCGCGATCTATCAGGCCATGCGCGATCAAGGCGTCACGCAGGTGGAACTCGCCGGCCGCCTCGGGTGCGATCCCAAGGATATCCGGCGGTTGCTCGACCTGATGCACAACTCGCGCCTCGACCGTCTCGATTTGGCGTTGGCCGCGCTCGGGAAGCGCCTGCTGATCGAGGTTCGCGACGCGGCCTAACATCGGAGCGCCTTCCCGACGTTCTCGGGAGACCTGGCAAGCACCGCGATGCCGCCCGCACGCTCGACGGCATCCAGGAAATTGCGCTGCGCCTCCGTCAACCGGCCCGGCGGTGCCTTGATCTCCACGGCCAGGAACCGGGCGAAGCGGCTGCCCACCATCGCCGGAGTGATCTCCACCGTCCGCCAGCCGATCAGGTCGGCGGATCCCGGGCAGAGGCCATAGGCGACACGGGACCCGTCCGGGTATTCGGCGACGCCCACGTTGTTCCTGAACAGGCGGATGTCGGGCCGGGCGCCGAACTCGCGGAGGATCAGCCGCAAGAGCGTTTTCTCAGGCGTCCTGCCGGCGATGGGACCAGGGGGTTTCATCGCGCCTCCCATCACTCACACAGCCCATAGAGGGAACTGCATTGCGGCGGATCGAGCAGGAACGCGAGATCGAACTGCCGCCCGCCCCGCCCCGTCCGCGACCAGCCCACGACGTCGTGGATGTTCGGCATGGGCAGGCTGAAGTCCCTGGCATGCCCGCCCGGCGTCTTGTTCGCCGCAAAGAACGTGGAAAGGCCGCGCTTGGACACGTCGCCGACCAGACGCTCCCATTCGGCGATCCGCTCGATATGTTCGGGAAACCGCGAGGCGATATTGCGGATTTCCTCCTTGCGGGAATGGATGCAGGGCATGCAGCCGACGCGCCCGCACCCCATCTTGTAGAGCGGATTGGGCTCGACCCCGTGGCGCCGATGGATCGCGAACACGTCCTCGACCGTCCAGCGCAGGATCGGCCGCCAGTTGACCAGGCCGCCTCCGAGCCGCTCTAGCTTGGAAAGCGCCGCCCGGCGGGGCGACTCCTCGGCCCGAATGCCCTGCCAGGAAACGACCGTATGGCCGGCTTCCAGGAGGGGCTCCTGGACCTGATAGAAGATCGGATGGTGCTTGAGCTCCTCCGAACAGAACCGGGCGCGGGTGCTCGGAAAGCGGCCCTTGAGCATGCACAGGTCCAGGAACGGAATGCCCGTCGGATGCAGCAGCGCCAGGGCCCGTTCCGCCCTTTCCATGGCGTTGTGCTCCGACAACGGCCGCTTGCCCGGCACCCAGCGGAACCAGGCCGTGAAGGCGGACATGTACGGATCGGACGGCGTCCAGTCCGGGGGCTCCACGGTGGGCGCCTCGATCAGCGCCTCGCAGTCCGCGTCCCACACCTCCTCGGTGGGCACCGCCACGTCGGCGCGCAGCACCCATTGACCCTCGGTTCCGGCCATCAGGTCTTGGGGCCAATGCTCCACGATGAACCGGCGTTTGCGCTCGAACTGGTCGGAGAAATCCGCCTTCACCCACCTGATTGCCGGCCCGCCCACTTTGTCCGGCAGGCTCGCCACGAACTCGCAGGTGATCTCGTGCTCGTTGCCGGTGTCGGCGAAAACGGGAAGGAAATCGATGCCGCGCTCGGCGGCCAGCAGATACATGGCCGTCGAATCCTTGCCGCCGGAGTAGCTGAGAACGTGCTTCACGCCGCGGCCCTCCCGAACCTGCGCTGGCGCGCCTGGTACACATGCCAGGCCCAGCCCTTCCGGTACCCGCGGGCCTCCGCAATGGCTTCCAATTCCTCGAGCGTCCTGGCCCTCCCGATCTCGCGCCTGCGCTGCCTTTTCAGCGCATCGAGGTCGACCTGCTCGAGCTCGCCTTCGACGTGGTCCACCTCGCGGCCTTGGACCTCGTGCTCGTATCCGCAGCACGGGCACCGGGGCGACGGCGCGTGGCAAGCGAAACACCTCGGGCATTGTCTGACCTGGAGATCGGGTTCCTGGCCGTTCCGGCTCCGCTTCCGGGGCTTCCCTTCCAACGTCCACTCGCGATCGTCATCCGGCAGGCCGTGCCGCAGAACATTGCCGGCATGGTCGAGAATGATCGCCGTCTTGCCGGGCTGCGGACGGAGAGCGCGCCCGACCTGCTGCAGGTAGAGCGAGAGGGACTGCGTTGGCCGCAGGAGGATCGCCGCCTCCACCGCCGGCACGTCGAGCCCCTCCGAAATGAGATCGACGTTGGTCAGGACCTGAACGTCGCCGCCGGCGAGGGAGTCCATTATCCGCTGGCGCCGACGGCCGTCCTCCGTGCCGTCGACGTGCTGCGCGCGAACGCCGACCGAGCGGAACTGCTCGGCGACGTGCTTCGAATGATCGATGGAGACGCAGAAGGCGATGGCCCGCTTGTCCCGGGCGAGCCTCAGGTAGTGCCGGACCGCGTCGCCGGTGATGGTCGGCCTGTCCACCGCCTCGGCCAGCTGGTCCTTCGCGAAATCGCCGGCGCGGGTCCGCACCCCCTGCAGGTCGATGCCGATGGGCGGCGCGTACACCACGTAATCGGAAAGGAACCCGGCGTCGATCAGGTCGCGCGCTGTCGGGCCGCAGACCATGGTTTCGAACAGATCATCCAGGCCCCTGCCGTCGAGACGGCAGGGCGTGGCCGTGAGGCCGATCGCCTTGGCGCCGGGATACCGCCCGAACACCCTGAGCCAGGTGTTGCTCGGGCAGTGGTGCGCCTCGTCAAAGACGATCAGGTCCGGCAGAACGACGTGGTCGAAGCGCCGCACCAGGGTCAGCACGCTGGCCACCTGGATCACATCGCGGCTCATGGTATGTCCCGGCGCGATCAGGCCGTGATCGATGCCCATGGCCTCGAAGGTGCGGCTGGCCTGGAGAAGCAGCTCCTGGCGATGAACGATGAACATGGTGCGCTTGCCGCGCTCGGCGGCCCGCGCCGCCATCCACGCCATGAGCACGGTCTTGCCGCCGCCGGTCGGCAACTGGTAGAGGATGCGGCCGTGGCCGGCCGCGATCGCCGCCCGCAGCCGCCGGATGTCTCTTTGCTGGTAGTCCCGCAAGGCGAAGGTCATCCGGCCGACCTCCGCCTGCTCATGGCCCGGACTCCCGCAACTCCGCGAACCGCTCCAGGAAGCGGCGTTCCGCCTTGCCCGGCCGCCATGGCGCGATGTCGATGCCGAGCGCCGGTTCCGGCAGGTGCCAGTCCGACAGGTCGCAGTTCATCAGTTGCGCCGCCTCGTCCCGGAGGATGGCGACATCGACGCGCTTGACCGCGGTGCTCCAGGGCCACAACAGATCGAAGGCGTCGGCAATGGCCAGCTCCACCTCGGCTTCGACGCGGGCGAAGCCCTCCAGGCGAGGCTTGACCGGCCTGGCCACGTCCGGCAGATAGGCCTCGGCGGCATCGTGCATGAGGCCCTGCAACTGGACTGCTGACGAACGTTCCTCGCGTTCCAGCGCTTCGCTCACCAGGACCGAGTGTTGCGCGACCGAGTAGAACGTGCGGCAGTGGCCGCCGTAGCGGCATTTGAGGCCAAGGGCGTGCGCGATGTCCTCGATGCAGACATCCTCGGGACGCGGATCGAGAGGCTGGAAGCGGCGGCCGCTGAAGGTTGGGACCCAGGCGGCTTCCTGCCGATCGCCGGCCTCGCCGGCCATGACCTCCGCCATGGTGCGGTGGCCGCGGAAAGGCCACTCGTTCCGGGGCGCCGCACGGGGCGCCCTCTCGACGACCCCGGCCATCACGCGGCCTCCCTGCCTTCGTCCTCGGCCGGACGCGGCACGCCATCCGGCCAGGGCGCTTCCTCTGGCCAATGCTCCGAGAACCACCGCAGGCATTTGCCGTAGGTGTCCATGGTGCATCCCGCGCCTTCCTCGAGTCGCCGGAAGAACTTTCCGTCGTTGCGAACGATGGTGGAAACCCGGGCGAGCGACCTGCCGTAGGCCTCGCAATAGAGCCGCGCCAGGGTCAGAATGTGCGCTCGATAATCCATGCGGCAGAGAGTGCGGTGTAATCGCCGCATTGTCAATGGCGAAAATACCGCGTGCCATGCGCCGCAAAGTACGGTAATTTAACCGCGTTTTGTGGCGCTGTTACCTTGCAGGTGAAGCAACATGCCGTATGAGGAACTCATCCAACGGATCGAGGATCGGCTCAAAGCCCTGGGCTTGAGCGAGCGCAAGGCGTGCCTCAAGGCCGCCCTTGGGGTCGACGCGATCCGAAACATTCGCCGCGGCTACGCGCCCCGCGCCGAAACTCTCAAGGCGCTCGCCCAGGTCCTGGAGGTGCCCTCGGGACACCTCCTGGAGGCGCTGGAAAGCGGCGCCGCCGGCGCGGCCGATTCGGCGCGCTCGGAAGGAATGCCCGCCCAATGGGTCGACCGGCTGCTCGATCGCGCCGAAGACTCGACGGCGATGCTGTTCGGAACGGCGGGGGATGCACTCCGCATCCTGATGCGCCGTCGCGACCTGTCGGCGCAGGACCTTGCCAAGAAGGCTGGTGTTTCCGCCAAGTTGATCAACGACGTCCTGCGCGACAGGGCCGAATACCCCGACGAAGAGATTGCCGCATCGGTCGCCGGCGCGCTGGGCGTCGCCCCCCGACTCCTGGCGTCGGGAGAGGATCAGATCGCGGGCCTGCTCCGGGTCGCCAGGAACGCGATCGCCGCGGACCTGAGTCCGGGCGACGACGGTCCGCCGGAGGGGTACGTCGCCGTTCCGACGCTCGAAATCAGGCCGGGCATGGGCGGCGGCGGTTACGCCGAGGAAGACCTCATGGGCCCGCCGGCTCTGTTCCCGGAGCACCTGGTCGTCCACGAACTGAGGGGCAAGCCGCTCGACTTCCTGGCCATGGAGGTCGAGGGCCAGTCGATGGAGCCCGTGCTGATGAGCGGCGACCAGGTGCTCATCGACCGGCGCAAGCTCAATCCGTCCCAACCGGGCGTCTTCTCCCTTTGGGACGGCTGGGGGCTGGTCGTAAAATGGATCGAGCGCGTGCACGACAGCGATCCGCCCAAGCTGCGGGTGATGTCGGAGAACGACCGGTTCGCCGAGTACGAGGTGCTTGCGGAGGAAGCCCGGGTCATCGGGCGCGTCGTTTGGTTTGCGAGACGGATGTAGCGAAGCTCAGCGCCGAGGAACTTCAGCCATGCAGGGATACCGATCCAAGTGAAACGCCCGAAACAGAAATACGCACGGGGCTGACCCAGATAACTCCCTTATGTGCCGTTTCACCCATTGTCTTAATTGCGATAATTGTACTGCCGGGTCACTGTTGTTAAACCGCCACTCGCAGTCCTTCAAATATAGCCCGAATTGCGCCTTCGGAACACCGTTGAAACGGCGCATGTGACGCTTCTCGAAGAATAGCCAGACCGTGGAAGGGACCACGCGGACGCCATGCTCACGCGCCAACCGCTCGGCGATCTCGTGCAGGGCGATGTCCGGCGCGGCCTCTACCATCGCCAGAATCGACCCTTCGTAGGCATCCAGCTTGGAGCCCCTAGGCTGCCCCTGCTTGCCCGGCCGCACCACCGAGCCCGTCCGCGCGCCACAGCCGGTGCCAGTTGCCGGCCGGCGATACCGCAACGCGAAACCGCGCCGCCGCCCCGCGATGGGTCAAGCCGCCCTCAATCGCATCCACAACACGTTGCCGAAGATCAATCCCGTACGCCCAGCCCATGAAACCCTCCCTGTCAAAAAACACCAGGTCAGGGAATCATACCAAGCTGCATTGATCGTGACTCATTAACGGCTTGTTGATGGATGGCGTGATTCAAAGGGTGGGAAACGGTAGAGGAGTTTCCCATGGGCCTGGCCATTCCCCTTCGCTCGGACTACGACGGATCGACCCTGCGACGCCTTGCCAGGGGTTCGGAGGACGCCAACCAGGCGCGTCGCTTGTTGGCGTT
>Ga0209568_1000329_pt1 | contig 16450 bp, 7 predicted proteins | sample WorMetOlspDAHAB2_FD_187406 | JGI IMG/M metagenome (GOLD analysis project Ga0209568, IMG submission 187406) | Marine gutless worms symbiont microbial communities from Max Planck institute for Marine Microbiology, Germany - Olavius sp. DAHAB.2... ...
TCTGTTAAAATTCATCGACAGCACAAGCACACGTTAGCTCAGTTAAAAATGTTAGAAAAATTAAACAAGACAATTTTCGTTAAGGGTGGAAAAAATTTACGTCTCCCATTTTTGAAGTCAGAGCGTTGAAATTTTTTTTGCACCTTTAGGGCTTTTTGGGTCCCACTTACATGGGAATTTCACGATCCTGGCCGTTCGTTCGGCGCGTGAGGGAGGGGCGCTCAAATTTGCCGATTTCTAAAACATTCATGTTTTTGGCACCGCCTGTTTTGCATTTTGGCCCCGAATTGAAATGGCTAAAACCTGAATATTTTAAGAAAATCTGTTTTGAGATATTTCGCATTTTTATGTTATCTCAATGCCAGAATACGCTAGCGTGTACAAATCCGGTAAGACTGAGTACGATACTCTTTGTACACTCTCGGGTGTCCGTGTTCGATTCATTTTGTTGTCACAGTTTCTTGCATAGATAGTCTGCGTCATTTTTTCGTTCCAGTATGCACAGTTTTACTTTTTCCTTTCGCACTCCATTTTGTGTGAGGTACGGTCTTTTCTGCAGTGTTTAACTGCGAGTTATACTGTTGCTCATTTCTTGGGCACTGTTTGCACAGAGGTCTGATTAGACAGGTATTGTTTGCAACGTTCTCTGTATTTATTCCAATCAGCTTTTGTCAGATTATGTTCACTATAAATTCTAGTGACCACAGGTAAATGATCTGAACTTGTTCGCTGGCCAGTATTTAGTACTACGATTCTCTACGAATCTGTGGTCTACTAGTAACCGTTCTACCATATAGCTTCTGGCTTTCTGGCTACTGTTCCAAAGTTTATTTTTCGCATTCCAGTCTCCGACAATTTCAGTGTTTGCTAACGAGAACAGCAAACCGTAGCTCGTTAAGTCTGTGTTGGTTGTTGGTGAGACGTAAACATTTGCAATGTTTAGTTTGCCACATTTCGTAAATATTTCAAGTCTGACATTAGACGTCGTCTATATTTTATGGCGTCTTTGATAAGGGTAGTTTGCCCGCCTCCAAACTGACTGTCTCTATCTAATCTCATGGTTTCATGTGGAATGTGTGCAGTTGCTTTAATTTGGTCTCATATACACACCCTATCATACGCGCTCTTGGCGAGATGTCGAAGCTTAGCTTGTTTTAAAAGTAGACCATATGCTTTCAACTGAAGCAACGTAACTGCCATGGCTGTAATGTATTTCAGTCAAATAATGTGTTGATGAGCTGTTAGTTGATCTGGACCGGGCCGGGCGAAGAAGTCATACTTGAGGCGTGTTTGAAACACTGTTAGCTGTAACGCCAACCCTGACAAAAAGGTGAATGGTGAAAGTTGGGGATAAGTGTAGAAAATCGTTAACGAACCGCAGTTTTGTATGAAATTATAGCAAAGCAAGCTATCTTGTTACTCTTTTCACGCATGTTCTTGCAGAAGCCTATAATGACTGTTACATTTATGAAATATATATTCAGAGTTAAATAGGTCAAACGTTGTTGAGTGGTCTTGCAGGTGTTTGAGGGTAAGACGATGTATGTGGAGATGGGCGGCAACGTGGTGCCTGTGTCTAAGACTGGTGAACAATTGCGTCTGCTGTTTCGCTCATTCCATGACAATCGTCTGTCATTCATTGTGAGACTTCGAGACCCATTGGTGACGGAGGAAGCTGTTGGGCGACTAGTGCTGATGCATGAACCGAAAACGACGGCGACAGTAACTGGAGATGGGACAACGCCGCCAGCATGCACGCTCAACTTCACGCTGCCCGACATTGTGACTGTTTGTGGTGATGAAACGGTGACATCAGACTCACGCAGCGAAGACGACAGAACCAGCGATGAGTTAAAGCCATCTCGGTTGACGGACATCAGTACCACAGGTCTGCATCCACACAGTTGTTATCATCATTGTTTGATTCAGCATTGTTACCTGCAGGAATATATGGTATTGCAGTTTGTAAGGGGCTGGACTGTCTTCGTTAAATTTGACACAGAAGACCGTAGCCAAATTTTGCGTTGCTGTGAAGGTGGGTGACCATGATGGGTGACTCGGCCACCACAAGCTGTAGCCTACAGTACGCCCAAGTTGTAATCTGAAACGACCGATTGGCTCAGTGTGTGTGTCTGACGAGTAATCTTTCTCTAGTTCTCTTTTAGTTGGCTCTGCGCTTTACGTCCTTTACGTTAGTTATATTAATGCATATATAATGCAGTTGGCTTCCTATAGTGACCTGTGGCCTTTCTAGTCACTGACTTGAAACAACCGAACGTCTACTGTCTACTTTGTTCCAGAAATTCGCTGGAGCTTAGAGTTATGTGCGAAAGTGGGTAATGCACGCGAGTTTCTAATAATTGGCGATGACATTATTGGTTTAATGTTTGATGGTTGATGATTATGATTTTGAAGTTTAAATTATGTTACGTAAATTTCTAGAACATTAGATTAAGTTATTGGTGGCTTTATTTTAACGTTTTTTTGTGTTGTTCTATCAGCGGAGGTACCACCGGCAATGCAGCGATACATTCAGATGGCGCCAGCAGTGGAGTCAGACTGGGTGCCTCTTGCGAGACAACTCGGTATTGGTGACCGAGACGTACTGCGTATTCAGCTGGACCATGTCAACGTAGTAGAGCAAGCGGCCGCTGCACTGCGGCTGTGGGCACGCGCTGCTGTCACGCGCTCCAACGGCTGTGAGCTTGAGGCTGCATTACGTCACATTGGCAGACTGGACATTGTGGAAAGGTTCTTCGGCGACACACACATGAAACAGTTTGAAGCAGACGAAGCACACGGTCAGAAACCACGCAAGTGTTGCTATGTTGCTATATCTCATTGCGACTCACGTTTTGTATTAAGACAGTTTTCTTCTGGACAACATCAAACACAAAATTTAAATATGCTTTTGTCATTTTGCGCAATAAGTTTTCTGATAACCAATAGTCATCACTGTCAACGATTTGCTGATAAAGCAAGTTAACATTGCTACCATGTTCCGTGTAATGATAGTATTACGAGGGTTGATTAATAAGTAATGAGTATCACATATAAAGATAATTTATTTCATGCACTTGACATATTTAGTGGATAGCTTACTTCCTTACAACAATTTTAGTACAATCAATGTTTACGTGACCCTTTTCTGGTTGTTAGGCAACGCATTTGTTATCGTCTGCTCACATGCTAATGTGCAAAATGGATATAAATGAGAAGCGCGCAGTGATAAAGTATTTAAATGTAAAATGTTTATGTGCTGCTGAAATTTCGGGCGAACTGAATTCAGTTTTAGGAGACAATGCACCGTCGGATGCTACAATTTATTGGTGGATTGCGGAGTTTCAGCGTGGTCGAAAGTCGACTGAAGACCAGCACCGTTCAGGCCGCCCGGTAGATGTGTGCACGGATGAAAATGTTCGGCATGTCAATGACATGATTACAACTAATCGGCGACTAACTGTTAGATATGTAGCTGCGTGTCTGAAGTTATCATACGGTACAACCCACCACGTTATTACCAACGCGCTGGGTTACAACAAGGTGTGTGCTCGATGGGTGCCGCGAATGCTGACGCCGGAGAAAAAGCAAGTCCGTCTGGCCACTTCACGTGACAATCTCAGTCTGTACAACGCAGATCCAGCGAAGTTTCTCCGCATGGACGAGACTTGGGCTCTCCACTTCGATCCCGAGACCAAGCAGCAGAGGAAGCAGTGGAAGCATGTCACTTCGCCGACGCCAGTAAAGTTTCGCAAGATTGCCTCTGCTGGCAAAGTCATGGCGTCGGTATTCTGGGATAGTGAGGGTGTGCTGATGATTGACTAGCTGGAGACAGGGAAGACTGTTACTGGTGTTTACTACGCTGAACTGATCCGGAAACTTCGTTCGGCTATCAAGGAGAAACGACGCGGAAAGTTGAGTCACGGTGTGCTGCTTCATCAAGACAATGCACCTGCCCACACCGCTGCCGTGGCAATGGCTACAATTCGAGAATGCGGCTTCGAATTGCTCAGTCAACCGCCGTATTCACCAGACCTGTTAGATATGTAGCTGCGTGTCTGAAGTTATCATACGCCACGTGTTCCGATCTCTGAAAGATTCGCTTCGTGGACAGAGCTTTGGCTGTGATGAAGAGGTCATCCACATGATAAATGACTTGTTCGAACTGCAAGACAAACAGTTCTTCGTGGATGGTGTAAACTCGCTAGCACATCGATGGGAAAAGTGCGTTGTGCTTGAAGGGGATTATATTGAAAACTGTAAAGTGAATTTGACCATAGTCATTTGCGTCTCTGATTTTCTCATTACTTATTGATCAACCCAAGGGCGTGATTAAAACTTTGTAGCAAGTGGAACAAGACTGAACGCAACAATGCATGTTTTTGTCTGATTGATAGGAATCCCGCCATCAGCCGTATCAGATGAGATTGTGATAGTGGCTGAGATAGATAAGAGAAGACGTGTACGCAAGGCATCACGTCCATATGCGGATGATGCTGTGTCAAAGATGGGCGCATATTGGGCTCTGATTGAACAACTCGGTCAACTTTCTGAGAACGGTGAAATCTTGTCGACGTCTGCACAAGGTTCGTCTCATTTGCTTCCTTGTCACTCACGTTGCCGTCTGCATAGTTACACTCTGCTAACATTCAACCAACGAAAATACGCTAAGTGATCACTAGCAAAAGGTAATTTAGGTGACACCAATAATCTCATACCAATACAAATACAAATACCAATACAACTCATCCGCAAGAGATTTTGAAATTCGATTTGAGTTACTGGCCCATCTACCTTTAAAAATCACACAGGTGCTTTTTCCAAACCGGCTGCGAATAGCCGCTAGGGGGCGAAATCCAAGATGGCTGCGGTAGCCATGTTGAAAATACAAATTTCAACATACTCGTCATAGAAACATGTGTAATACCTCGTTTTATGGGTTTTCGGTGCGGAGAATTCATTCATGACATAGTTTCCATACTAAGCTCAAGTTCAAGGTAAAAAAAAATCACCAAAAATGTCCAAAATCACAGTTCTACAAAAATATTTTGAAGTACCCGTCATAGAAGCATAGGCCTAAATTCCACTTGGCTCGTCTCCACACGACTCGACACGTTCGACTTTGTCGAGCGAGTCGAGCGACGTTCGACGTGTCGAGCCCATGCATTTTGGCTGTATCGAGCTTGTCGAACAGCACGGCTCGACTCGCTCGACCCGATGAGAGCGACAGGCGCGACTCGCAGCTTAGATTGTTGTGTAATCTCTATAAAGTTATGATCACCGTAATTCGTGTATAATGTAAGTTTATTGTTTCCATATCATATATTACTATTCATTATTTCAGACCACAAATTAAATTAAATTTTTGTAATTCACTTAATCGGACATTAGCAAAGAATTGTGGCATCCAAAAGTCTCTCGTTTTCTCATATAGCCTTTAACCCACACTGTTTGTTGGCTTCTCTTTTTCTTCACATGTACGCACAATCAATATTATAGGTATACAAATTGTTCAAGTATAAACATGAGACTTGAAAATTCAAACAACTCTACATAGTAGTGCATATCAGCCATGCATATTCCGTATATTTATGGCTAAATGAATCATATGGCATTCGTTTATTTATTAGTGCATATGAGCTCAACAACCTCCATATGACAATATACCGTATTACACACATAACATTTGCTGTTTTGCAGGAACAGCGCTTTGAGATACACTTCCCACTACAGTTACACAGGGTCCGAAACCGCACAGGGATGGGCTTTAGACAATTGATGGTAGAAGCGTGCCGTCTTGGTTAATCCAACCGCAATGAGTAAGAAGCTGACTGGCATCAGCTATCAACGTCAAGGCATTTCGTATCACATAGAACGCCCTCTTCAAATGTCCTCGGATGACACTGATGTGGGTGGTAGTTCTTCTATCTCCAATCCCACCACTGAATGCCTGTGGACTTCGAGTCTCAGTTGATCAAAGGTAGTTGCTGTGGGTTTGCTTCTCGCACCTCCTATACATGGTACTGTTCCGCTTGATGAAGGTCTGCTTCAGAGAGAACAGGTGTCTCTCCAAAGAACGAAACAAACCTTGTAGGTCTGCATGTGAATAATGCATGTTTTTTGCCCATCTTGCTGAGAGTATCATCCCCATTCATGATATTCGCCTTGATAAGTACATGACATAAGTATTCTCTTAGCTTGCGGTGGGATCATACGTCGTTTCTCTCCTGTCCCGAACTGGACCCAAAACTCCTGCAAGCCACACTCTTTGAACAAACCAATGTAGTGTAGGAGAAGGACGACAGTATCTGTATCATTGGACTTCACAACCACTTTCTCACAGCCTCTTCTAACTGCTCAATGCACGTGAGCCAGATAGCACGCCAGCTAGTCTGCCTCTCTTGCCAGTTGTTAAAAAGTGACAAATCACTCGCAAGTGATCCATTCAGTTTCAGTCTTGCAGATATTAGCTCTTAATTGACAACCATCCCACTCAGAACCACGTCCCGCAGATCTATTTCCCCCACATCCCGGGTCAACAGCTGTAGGTTCTGCTTGTTGACACTGGATGCCCAGCACTTGTCTATTTGGTGAAGAATAGCCACAGACTCGTCACTGACGGCCAGTTCAACAGCGCTATGTTCGCCAGCTCTACGGATCCGCTCACCCTCCTTTGATGCTCTATTCTCTGTAGCTTTCAAAATACTATGTGAGTTATTCCTACTGACGGACAAACGCGAATGTCACTTTGGAACACCTCTTGAAATCTATAGCGGATGAGTTGTATACGGGGTCCTGCTCAGGGCCTGGACTGCAACCCAAATTCAGAAACTTTCGTCTGTCTGTCGAACAAAATTTCATGTGGAAGTACTTATTTGAAGAAAACTAGAAGCGGTCGTCCGTAATGAAAATTCAATCAACGGAAGTGCATCTAGCAATTACGCATCTGAGTCATTCACGGGATCAGACTCAGCGAGCCCGTTCGTCCGACTGGCGGCAATGGCATTAATGCGCTCATTAATAGTAAGAAATTGCATAATATGTTTTTTAATGAGCACAGAAACAAACACCTCCATCGGTTACTACAGAGTCAACAATTCCTTAGGTATAACATCACGTATATAAAAATTAGCAGTAGTATAGGCTGAAACAGCTCGAAGGCCAGCCGCTAAAACAATCAATCATGACCAAAATCGCTGCTCTAGAGAAAGACCATTGAGACATGATAACTAAATACTTCATGGCGTGATTAAAATTTTGTAGCAAGTGGAACAAGACTGAACGCAACCATGCATGTTTTTGTCTGATAGGAGTCCCGCCATCAGCCGTATCAGATGAGACTGTGATAGTCTAATGTTGCTCAATATTTGCAAACAATTTTGACCAAATATTGTCTCAGTATTTCCTATGTATAATTTAAGAAATCAGCATTTGGTCACTAGGCATCATAAAGCAGAATAGACACGATGAAACAACAGAACACTACCTCTGCAGCAATAAATAACTACATTCCAAGTGTACTATAGCGTGAGTGAGTGAGTAGAGTTTAACGCCCCACTCGACACAATATAGGTCATTTCGGAGGCGGAAAGTGTACTATAGCAAAACTGTATGAAGTGTGCTATAGTAATATTATACAGTACTGTAGTATGCTACGCTAATAGTAAGTATATATTTTAAACTATGTAGAAATTAGATTGACGCTGTATATAGTACATGATATTATATCTATAGTATTATAGCACTGTTTTCAGCTATGGTACACTTTTCGCCTAACACATACGTTTTTGCTCCTTTCAAATTTTCAGTTTCTGGATATTGCGCCAACATTGGACCAATGCGTTTCTTTGACAGTACATCTTTTATCTTTTATACTGCAAACTGAACAAAGGATGTTGATTGGTTGGTTATCGACAGAGGGCAACGAGGTAAATGAAGTGATCATCACTGCTGATGTACGAACTCACGATGAACATTTAGTTGACGAGTTCATTTCTCGTATTGAAGGCAGTAAAGTGTTCGGAATGGATGACGTGTTGTCGCACTATGCTGAAGGACAGCGGCAACCTGGTACGACGTGCTTCTCAATAGTGTTGGTTGACCTTATCGTTGACAGCGACAGCAAACGGCCAATCAGTAGGCTTTTCGATTTTCCTGTGTCCACTTATAAATAGATCTCATAACTGCTTACATCAGCTGAAATATTTCTTGTAATTCATTTTTCACGCAGATGAACAATTTGTAAGTGCTGTAACAATATGAAACAATGCAACGCCAGCTTTACAGGCGACCCAATATAAATTATTATATACATTATTCCAATATCACGACCATCTGCTGTTCTGTCCTATGGTGAGCACGCATTCTTGTTCAAACGAGGAGTGGAACTCTAACTATGGGTAACTCAGTATTACATTACTGCATTTGAATACTACATTCTGAATCATATAATGATTTTCGCATGTTGATGCAAGTTAGCTATACGTTGTGATTTACGTTGTGATTGGTATTACCGCATCAAAGAAATTATGAAATACAATGACGTACATTCCATTGATTTCGCTCTGCATGCACTTTGGTAATGACAGATTGTATTGTGTATGTATCAGCAGCAGCAGCTGATGCTGTCACAGAAGGTAAACCAGTAAGTCCCCCAATTGCTGCATCGGTATCGACTCCAAGTGTTCAGGTCGACGCAGAACGTAACGTTGATGAAGTAATTCAACCAAAGAAAGCAGCCATGTCAACAAAATCTGGTAAATTTTCTCTTCAGTCGCAGTGTACATTTGACAGAACTGTCCATTTTTAATTTTTTAAGGTACTTTGCCCTTTGAACTAAATTCGATAATTTGGTTGTCAACGTCGCCAAAGCAATTTGCAATCTGTTAAAATTTAGGTACTTATTATTTTTTCATTTTAGAAACAGTTAAATTTTAACACCATTTATTTACTTGCATTGCTGTCAATGGTTTGATTTGCTGTTAAGCTTGCTGATATGTGGCAGGCAAAAATACGGCGTCACTTTGTTATGCAGCTTGTAGCTGTATAAATATTAATCAGATTAGACATTCGCAGCATGAAATCACAATTTATTTGAATTAGTTTTAGTTGAAACACAGGTGAAAAAATGATTAAAAATGACGAGATATTCCTTTGAAACAATTTTATCAAACGTATGTTAGATACAATCATATTCGTGACAGATATATGAATGGATTTACTGTATCCATTTTATTGAGGAAATGAATGGCAGTCTGCACACTGAAATAACTATCTCCGTTATTGTTCGATTTTCAGATTAACAGTGTCTTCACGATACCTAGCATTAGATTGTAAAAAATAAAATAATAGATTGTTGTGCTTGCACAGGGTGGGCCTAAAATAGTAATACCTACTGAATTATCAATAAATCCTATTAAATTGCATTAACGCGTGCCAATAAGATACGTCAACTTAAGGTGTCAAACAAGTAATACAATATTACCATTTGGTTTTAAATATTCTGTGTATAACCTAATTTTTTTTCGAGCCAAGATGTGCGACGCGACAATTTGACATTGAACGTTTCAACTCTCAGAACAATATGTGTTTCATACTACTTTGCTACAGCAGGTTTACTGCTCTGCCGAATGATGGCACAGCTAGCAAAGTCAGCTCTCAGCAAAGCAGGCAAACACCTCTGTTAAGCGCGAAACTGTTACTCATGCATATACGTCATCTGGTGTTCAATCTCCATGGAGATAGAACACCAGATGACTAATTTCTGTTAAATGACCCCTGGCTCTTGGACCATGTCTGTTCTTGTCGATGAATGTCTGTTCGTGTCTGTGTTCGTCTGTATGTTTCGTCCCCGAGGATTTTCACATTCTGTGTCTCTGTGACTGGTTCAGCCCTGTATTGGTACTATTGCATTGAACCCTGTATGTCATACTTCTAGCTGAGACTTCCTGAGCACCTACCACTCTCTCATGTTAATAACGAAATGATCCTGATTGTTGCCTAATTTGGTGTAAATTTGATCCATATATATTAAGTTACAAGCCCCGTTTTTCATCTATCTTGTAAATTGTGCATTTTGTGCATGTTGTTTAGCTTACAGTTTTTAATAGCTGCACTTTCTTCAGACGTGTTATATGACACTGAATTTTAAGAAACCTATTCAATACGCAGTAACACGATCTTCATTTGTATTTGGATGAATTACAGAGCGAATGATGTTTGACGAAGACGAAATGGCAGTATCGCAGGACGAACACGAGAAGACAGAATACATATCAGCAACAGAGAATACTATGCTTTGTGAACTTGTCATCACATATGAAAGTGAAGCAATAAATACACAGCAACATCAAGCAACATATTTGAAAAGCAAACATAGCACTGAGGCAGATAGTTTTGAAGGAAGTCTTGCAACTGGTGAAATAACACGCGTTATTAATCAGACAGATCATAAACCATGGATACAACCAGAACAAGAAGTCAACAAACAACTAATTGCATCTACTGAGCAAGAATTTCCCTTGGGTGGATATGTTAAAACTAATACTGAAGTTGGTGAAACTGCAGGACTGACAGAAAAAGGAGCAGATGAAAAAAGTGTATCGTATGAAAGTACAAAAGAAACAGAAATGCAACAGCTGGAGGCTAACTACAACGAAGACGTTGAAATACCAACTGATTTACAAGTTTTGCAGCCGCCACTGGTTGAGTCAATAACACAAGAAAATACTAAGTCGTCGGAAGACACTGGTGATAACACACAGATCGTGCTCAAAACACCAAATGTTGATACTGAAGTCAAAATAGGACATGAAATGGAACCAATGCAGTCAGATGAAGTTGGTGAAGTTGACCTGTCCACAGAGGCATTCACAGAAGAAACAAAGACAGAGAAAACGGACAAACAGATGTTTACGGCTCAATCGGATATTCCAGTGTTCAGCGCCTTAAGAGCTACTGAAGTCAAAATAGGACATGAAATGGAACCAATGCAGTCAGATGAAGTTGGTGAAGTTGACCTGTCCACAGAGGCATTCATAGAAGAAACAAAGACAGAGAAAACGGACAAACAGATGTTTACGGCTCAATCGGATATTCCAGTGTTCAGCGCCTTAAGAGCTACTCAACATGTGCTGGATGATTCGATAAAATATACACTGCAGCGTTCCCAGGAAGACGCTCTAGTCGGGGAAGTAGAAATTACAGCGGAGCATCAAGAGAAAATTATTGTGCAAGCTTCGACAGAAGCTGAGGATGAATCACTCCAGACTGACGACTTCGTCAACGTCACAAGAACCAGCAAAGAAATGACTTTTGTAGCTGCAGTCAAAGAAGCTGAAATGGCAGATCAGAACGAAGTATACAAGATCCAGCCAGAAGAGCATGCTCTAAAGGAAAGTGAGAATGACCCTGCTGAACATCCACTGCTGGTCGTTGATTATGAAGCTCTAACAGAAGTTAAAGAAACTACAAACACACGGACGAACGAGACGGAAGTAATTGTAGTTTCGGTGAACAAAGATGACGTTAAGTCATACAGACCTGTGAAGGAGGAAGGTGTGTCTGCAGTGTCTGAAGTGTCTGCAGTCGAGGTGGCACAGAATATTCAGCGACTGTTGGAAGAACGACAAGAAACCGAAACCGAAGCAGCGGAAGATGCTGTAATAAACGAAATTAAGAAAAAAATCATCTTGGAGTTTGAGCTGACTACTGAAGTAATGTCATCAATAGATATAAGCGACGTAGAGGTGCAACCAGAGGAATTACTTCAAGAACCATTAGCTGATACAGAAGCGCAAAAAGTGACGGGCGTTGACACCGCACATCTTTGCGCAGGAAAAAAAATAGAGAAATTTACGGTTGATCACGAGCAAGTAGAACAAATAATATCAATAGTAGATAGTGGGGAAAGAGATGTATTGACGGAGAGTGTTGAAAAAGGCAAGGGAACTCAAGATGAAGCGTTGCAAGTGGTGGAAATGCACGAAGTAGCAGCAATAGAAGCGGAAGGTGTGAGAGCCAAAACTGAAACTAAACATGCAGAAGAAATATCAGAACAGCACAGTGTTGCGCACGAAGAGATAGTTGATGTAGTAACTATGGTGTCATCTGAAACAGTTGACATGGCTGTATGCCATAAAGTTGTAGAGCAACCAGTCTATGAAGATGAAAAATTCAAGCAAATACCTATTGAGAGTGACATAGCAGCCACTAGTGAGCAAGATGAAGAGTCATACGAAACACATACAGGAGAAATAATTCAACAAATGGCAGACATGAAGAAATCTAAAGTCGTGGTTGAAGATTGGCCACAATCCGCAGAGTACACATCCACGGACATTTGTATTATAGAAACTGAAATTCTGACTGAATTAACGAGTGACGTCATGGATATTTGCACGATTCAGCCGGAAGAAAAAGATGAAAAGGAATTAGAATATCAAAGGTTTGAAACGCAACAAAAAGCTGAACCTTCAGAATTAGTTGAACAAGTCACCGTAGGGAAAATAGAAGCAGCTGACAGACATTTGCCTATTAGCAAAGACGAAATGGCAGTATCGCAGGACGAACACGAGAAGCTACAGATGCAAAAAGTAAGTGTTAAAGAAATTCAGCCTCTAGCAACCCGGCCTATGGATGACGATATAGCAGAATCTACACGAACGACAATTCACGAAGCCGCATTTGACAGTAAAGTAACAGTTGATACTGTTCCGTCAACGACAACGCAGGACGATGCTTTGAGGCCGAGTTACATTCTTGGAGAGCAGTTCCTGTTGAAAGGTCAAGACGTTGAAGTGAAAGAACCAATAGCAATGGCAAAAGTGGAGTATGTTGGTGTAACATCAACCGAAACAAAATTATTAGCCGTCGAAGACATGGAGCACGTTGAAGAAGAAAACAGTCAAAACGCATATGAAGAAATACTATCAGATAGTGTCGAGCTGTCTATGCGTCAGCCGGATAGTTTATCACATAACAGAGAAGTAAGTGAAGCTGAGACAACCACAGAGAAACTCAAGCCTCTGACAGAAACGGACATATCAAACGAATCTCAGTTTGCAGATGAGACTGCGAGTGAAGAGATTGGCAGAGATCAGTCATTAGAAATTATGCTATCATTGCAAAAGTCCGACGATGAAGAGATAGGATCTCTAGAAGTAGCAAGTAAAGTCGCTGAACCAGTTATGGTGAAGCTGGTGGTAGATAGTTCACGGTCCATGGAAGTGATAGAAGCATATAAACCTCAGCAGGAAGACACATTTACAATGGACAAAACAGAAAAAGAAGCGTTGCCGATTGAAGAGAAGCCAGAAGTGATGCAATTTTATCCAGATTTTAGAACCGCAACAGCTATTCACGATGTGTTTGATGATTCGCTACAATGTGAGCTGCAGTGTTTCCAGGAAGACACCGCAGTCGGAGAAGTAGAAATTATAGCGGAACCGCGTGAGAAAACGATGAAACGAGTATCGACAGAAGCTGAAGATGAATCACTGCAGACTGACGACTTCGTCAACGTCACACTTAGAGAAAAAATGACATTTGTCAAAGAAGCTGAAACGGCAGATCAGAACGAACCATACAAGATCCAGATAGAACAGAATGTTCTGAAGGAAAGTGAGAATGAACCTGCCAAATCAAAATCAACATCTGAAAGTGATATCATGCGTGAAGAGCGGAAGCCGGTGGAAATAATGGAAATTAAACGTGACGCAATAGAAGAAATTTCCGTTTTGGTGCCTCAGGAAGAGATTGCTAAACCGGAAGTAGAAATGGAAATGAACATCCCTGCACTGGAAGTAACATCTGCTGGTCAAGAGGCCGTTCCGTCACTACTTATAAAAGCGCAGTCAGTCCGAGTAGCTAGTGGTGAAACAGAACTAGTCATGCAGGAACCAGAGCAGTTAGAAGCTGAACAGACTGAGCTAGAATCGTTAGCGGTGGAAAGTTTAGTTTTGCTACGAATAGAAACTGAAGAATCGTCGATGCATGAATTATGCGAAGGAGACAAAAGCCAAGCAGCACGAGACATGACACGCCATGTTTTTGTCGAGCATGTTTCAGAAGTAATTGAAGGGTCTAAACACGAATCGGTAACATGTGATGAAAGGATGGCAGCCACAAAAGAAATGCCGAAGATAACGACACTTGAAAACCTAACGGAGTGTACAAACATAGACTTAGCTCTGCTACATGAAGCCGAACTTATTCATTTCGCTCCAGACGAAACTATGACGTATGATGCTGAAACGGTGTCGCAGTCAACAGTCGCCCATGAAATAACAGCAGCCATTGTACGAGTTGAAGAGCGAGGAGATGTGACTGGAACACCTTCCGAAAGTCTCGAGGCAATTATTCTTCAAGCTCCAGAAGCAGTGTCGTCAGTGCTTGAGGAAATTCGAGGTGGATCTGACAAAGAGTTGGAATGTGACTTGGAATATTGGAATATCTCGGAACGGCCTCTTGACCAGTCAAATGAAGAATTTCTGTTTCTGCAAAGCAAACTTACGCCTAACATACTGAGCAAAGAAATCAACCAGGTGACAGAAATAGAGGCAACATCTGAAGCCTGTGCTGCTTTACAGTCTGTTAGCTCTTGTGTGATGGAGCAGATGATGCTAAAAGTACTGCAGCAGACTCTAATGGATGATACTGGCGTCGTGTACCCTCAGGCATCATCTCCTGAATGTGAAGCGTTTCGCCCATCAGACTGTGAAGATGAAAAATCGTCGCAGCTAAATGAAACTGCTACAGAGGAAAAAAAATCATTCGAACATGAGTGTTTGATCGAATTAGAGAAGGATGAGACATGTGACGCTAAAGCGGCAGAAATACATACGTCAGCAGCTGATGAACTTAGTACTTCAGAAGAAATGGTAGAAAACGATTATACTTCTGACACTTCGATCATCATGCAGATGCTCGCTGGTGAAGCTCAGCTGCTTCAGACAGATTTGGACGAACCAGTTTCAAGCCAAGCACGTGGAACTGATATTGCAGATTTCGCGTTAGAACGTGAAGTACCAGCTGACGACTGTGTGAAGGTAGCAACCAGCAGTTATGTAGACCGTATGACGGCAGAATTGTCTATAGATAATTCAGCAAATATTATACAGGAAGTAGCCTCTAGTATTGTCACTAATATACTGCAGTCTGCTGCACATCTGAAGTCAGCCGAAAAATCTTATTTTGAAGACAGTGAACCTATGAAATGCAGAGAACTGAGTTTGCCACAGACGTTAAGTAGTGAAAGTGGACAGTCAACGGTACTTCAAGTCATTCGATCAGTGAAACCGGACGGCGAGATTGTGGAGCAGGTTGTCACTATGGATTCAGCATCTGCCGTGGAGTCACTTGGAGCCCTTCCATCTCCACAAACCAGTGTGTGTGAAGAAAGTGGAGAGGAGTTGGAGCCAACAGCTATTTTATCATCAGCTGTAATTGTATATGCAGACACGGTAGAAGAGAGGCCAGACAGTGAGACAGAGATGACTGAGTACGAAGAATTCCTGCCTGATGGTACTCATCTTCGACGGAAAGTTATCAAGACAACACGACATGAAGCTGTTACCAGACGAGTTTTGATGGAAGAAATTCCAGCCGAACATGGTCAGTTTGAACCAGAAGCAACACTAACCTTTCTACGCTACTCAGACCGTGCTGACGAGGGACCAATGACTGTTACTCTAAGTGATGTCACTGTCCAGGATACTCTCTTAGACGGTCGTTCAATTGTCACGCATTCAACATTGACTGACCAGCACCAGTTAGTCATGGAAAGAACATTCGTGGATGGAGTGGGCAGTACAGAGAATGGCGATTTTAAGACAACGGACAACACGTTTTCGACGTTTTCGTCATCTGATGTGACAGGTAATACCTTCATCATCATCATCAGCTATTAGCTCCCCTGCGTGATTCAGGGCGGAACCCCGGCGAATATCAAACATTTAAAACACTGCCATAACACAGGCGAACCCAGGTTTTTACAATGGAGGGGTTCACAAGAATTTTCTAAAAGGGGACCGAGCCAGGGTTCTGGGGGACAAAGTCCCCAGAAGCTGAAGCAAAATATAGAATTAGCGTATGCGCACAGTTTTTAACGTTTTCCTGTACAAAATTTAGGATTTGATATAGACGGGAGCAGAGCTTGGAAGGTATTTTTGTGCATACACAAAATAAAAAAATTCAATGGGGTTGAACCCCTTTAGCTCCCTCTGGGTACACCAGTGCTCTGATACTTAAATGGTTATGGCGTAAAAGAAATTTAGTCCTCAATTTGACCATCCGTGTGTCAGTTAATTATTACTACTGACAGTCTGGAGTCAGCTAATACAACAGCTAAGCAAAACAGCGTTGCCGTGACAACCATTTGTGCCTCACTCTTTAGCGGTCGTCTCACATTAGCCCCCGAGTATGAAGTTGATCGGACCACCCAGTACTGAGT
>Ga0209568_1000330_pt1 | contig 16441 bp, 15 predicted proteins | sample WorMetOlspDAHAB2_FD_187406 | JGI IMG/M metagenome (GOLD analysis project Ga0209568, IMG submission 187406) | Marine gutless worms symbiont microbial communities from Max Planck institute for Marine Microbiology, Germany - Olavius sp. DAHAB.2... ...
ATAAAGAATTGAAATATTAAATTTCATAACGTTATCTTGCGCCACAAAAAACATAGAGCAGGCATAACTCCAATATTTTTCTAAAAAAGTGATAAAATAATTTGTTTTCCGGGAATTACTGCTGCTGCAGAAGTTGTAAATGTAGACGCAAGAGATAAGCCTAGACACGTTACACGCTTAGTTAACCTTTTTTGACTATATAAGTCCTCCTGGTTGTGTTGTAACTGGTTTAGATCATAACCATAGATTGGCATAGATCGTTTTGAATCTTGTATTGTCCCAAACATGTTTTAACCTCCTTTTTTGTAGTTTTTGCCAACATACGCCAAGAGAACACTTTACAGAGTTAATGTAATGTAAAAAACTATAAGCAGAGTCTTCTAATTTGAAAAAATCCACAAAATAGTTGAAACAAAGATAACATATATGTTATCTTTGTGCAGTTTACAACTATGGTAGGCCTGCGATGCAAAAGAGAGAGATCAATTGTTAAGAAAGTTTTCGCGCAGATTTTTCTCTACCTTTATGGCTCTAAACCAACTTCAAAGAGATAGTTGCTTATGTCTTATTTTTTAATCAACATAAAGTGTACTCGTTAAATAAAATGAAGCCTTGGTTGCAAATCTTAGTGGGTTTAATTCTTGGAGTCATCGTAGGGCTTTTTTTACATCGCCAGGTAGAGCTTTTGGTCTTTGTGGGGAAGGGTTTTATCGACCTTCTTAAGATGTTGGTGGGCCTTATCGTGTTTTCTTCCTTAGTAGTAGGAATGTGTCATATCAAAGATTTGAGGCAGTTAGGAAGAATTGGCTTAAGAACGATTTTATTTTACATTGCGACTACGCTTATTGCCACCTGCTTTGGCCTTGGCATAGTTTATGTTATACGGCCTGGAATGCATCTACACTTAACCCTTCCTGTGGGACATAAAGGTGGTTCACAATTAAGTTTGTTAAACTTTTTCTTTTCTATGGTCCCCTCCAATCCCTTTGCCTCTTTCGCGCAAGGAAATATCTTGCAGATTATTGTTTTTGGCATTTTATTTGCTTTCGCCATCAATCTTGCAGGAGAAAAAGGAAGAGCCACTTTAACCCTGCTTGAATCATTAAGTGAAGTAATGGCAAAACTCACTCATGTAATAATGAAATTAGCACCCTATGGAGTCTTTGCATTAATTGCAACGGCCGTGGGAAACATTGGTTCCAAGATCATTATCCCCCTGTTATGGGTAGTAGGATCTATGTTCGTTGCTTGCTTAATACATGTTGCTATAATCTTCACCCTCTCTCTTCGTTATCTAGCAAAGGTTAACATTGCCCCCTTTTTTAAAGGGATGAAAGATGCTCTTGTAGTAGCCATCACCACTTCGAGCAGTTCCGCAACCCTTCCCGTTTCCATGGAATGTGCACGAGATCATTTAGGACTTTCTCCAGATATTTCAGGCTTTGTTCTCTCTTTGGGGTCAACGATTAATATGAATGGCACAGCTATTGGACAAGCAGTTCTTTCGATTTTTATAGCCCAAGCTTATAATATTGAACTAGGATTTATTTCTCTTTTTGTGTTAGTATTTACCACGTTGATCTCTGCAATAGGAACAGCAGGAATCCCAGGAAGCGGACTAGTAATGTTAACGATCGTCTTAAATGCGATTGGATTGCCCGTGGAAGGGATTGCGCTGGTTGCTGGTATCGACCGTCTTAGAGATATGATGGCCACAGTCGTTAATATTTTAGGCGATGCTGTAGCCGCAGTTTACATCGCAAAGAAAGAAAATCAAATTGACGAAGCTAAGTATCATAGGGTAACATGGGCAGAATAAGTTTTACGTAGGATTTTTTTATGAAATTATTTGTAGCAAACATTGCAGGGAAATGTACAGAAGAAGAGTTGGAGAAAATTTTTGCAAAATATGGGAAGGTAAAAAGTGTAAAAATCATCAGGGACCGTGAGACCGGGCATTCCCGTGGATTTGGCTTTGTAGAGATGACTAGCTCTGAAGAGGGGAAAGTGGCTATTCAAGAGCTAAATAAAAAAGAGGTTCAAGGACGTGCTCTTGTTGTAGCTGAAGCACAGAAGCAACGGGGTGATAAATACAATGGTGGGTCTCAACCTGGGAGAGGACGCGTCACTTCAAAAAAACAATAAAAATATACAACAAAGGGATGGTTTCTGCTTTTTTTACTATTGTGCTTAATTAAGGAACCTTCCCACATTGTTTTGTTTTTATCTTTTATGTGCGATAAATATGCGAAATTTGATTTTACAGTCAGTACGTAAAGGAATTGATGCGATAACAACCCTTGGTTTAGAAGATTGCCTAAATTTTATAGAAAGTGTTTCTTGGGCTATTATCGACACCTATCGACATGGGAAAAAACTTCTCCTTGCAGGAAATGGAGGAAGCCTTTGTGATGCAATGCATTTTGCAGAAGAATTGACAGGATGCTTTCGCAAACCCCGTAAAGCTCTTCCTGCTATTGCCCTTGCAGATCCTGGACATATTACATGTGTTGGAAACGATATGGGGTTTGATGCTATTTTTGCACGGGGCATTGAAGCACATGGGAGCAAAGGAGATCTATTTGTCCTACTTACCACTAGCGGAAATTCCAAAAATCTACTCGAAGCGATCAAGGTTGCTAAAAAAAGGCAATTGACAACTGTTGCTTTTTTAGGAAGAGATGGTGGCGCGATCAAAGGGTTGTGTGATTATGAGTGGATTGTTTCGGGATTTGATCATTCCGATCGAATTCAAGAAGCCCATATAACAGCTGTACATATTATCATAGAAATGGTTGAAAGAGAACTCTTCTTTTCAGAAGAGGAGATTGAGATAGCAGGGGCATCGTAGACGAATTATGGGCACCTATATCATAGATGTGATTGAAGGGAGAAAGGGAGGAATCTTAATCAAAGGTGCTTTAAATACTATGAGCCATCTATTTGCAGCAGCTGTTGCTCTACGCAACTTTGCTTTTGATAAAAAATGGATTAAAGAAAAACGGGTCTCTATCCCCGTTATTAGTATCGGCAATATTATTGCAGGAGGTGCGGGAAAGACCCCTTTCATTCAAAAACTAGCAACAGATCTCGGTAATAGTGGTAGAGTTTCGATTCTTTTAAGGGGATATCGTTCTGATGTAGAGAAGCATAACGAAAATTTACACCTTATGGATCCAGTACACACCACTCCCAAAATATGTGGTGACGAAGCTGCTCTTCTCTTCAAAAAACTTCCAAATGCTCAGATTTTTGTGGGAAAAGATCGAGTACTTAATGCTAAACGTGCGATACATAAAAACGCAAATGTTCTCCTTTTAGATGATGGAATGCAATATCGTACATTGTATCGAGATATCGAAATTACGATATTGCATGGAGATAACCTCTATGGGAAGGGGTTTTTTTTGCCACGAGGTTATTTGCGAGACTCTCCTAAAAGACTTCAAAATAGCCACGCAATTGTTGTCAACCATGTTCGAAGTTGGGATCATTTCCATGCAATAAAAAAAGAAGTCTCCACTTGGACCAGTGCTCCGGTGATCGGAACACGCATGTATCCAAAGAAAATTGAACTATTGCAAAAGAGATATTGGAAAAATCTTAAAAATAAACGAGTAGCCATCTTTTGTGGGTTGGGCCAACCCCATTCCTTTTTTTCTACCGTTGCAGAGTTGGGAGGAGAGATTGTAGATAAATGGGTTCTTCCCGATCATGCAACACCTAAAAAATCCGAAATCCAAGCCTTTGCGAAAAAATGTGCCTTAAATAGATGTGACCTTATTTTATGTTCTGAAAAAGATTGGTTAAAACTACCATTAGATCAACACTTCCCCACTCCTATAGGATGTTTACATGCAAAACTTATGGTTTGTGCAGGACAGGGAGAATATAATACATTGCTTGAACAGATTCGAACTCTTATGAAAAAGAGGTAAATAAGGGTGAAATCTTGGGTAAAAATTGTAATAGGCTTGATCCTTGGGGTAATTGTAGGCCTTATAATAGGGCACAAGGTAGAGATCATCGAGCGTGCTGGAAAGGCCTTTATCGACCTTTTAAAAATGCTTGTCGGGCTCATTATTTTTTCTTCATTGGTTGTAGGAATATGCCATATCAACGACCCTAAAAAACTGGGGAGAATTGGAATACGCACCCTTCTTTTTTATATGGGAACCACCATTATAGCTATTTGTTTCGGCCTCATTCTCGTTTTTATCATGAGACCTGGCCAAGGAATAGGCTTGTTCCCTCCCATCCACTACAAGACAGCAAGTCGAGGGATTGGAATGGTTGATTTTCTCTTTGGAATGGTCCCTTCCAATCCCTTTGCCTCCTTTGCTGAGGGTAATGTTTTGCAAATCATCATTTTTTCAATCTTTTTTGCCTTTGCTATCACATTAGCAGGAGAAAAGGGCAAAATTGTGTTGAGATTTTTAGAGTCTATGAGCGAAATAATGTACTCTTTAACACAATTCATCATGAAACTTGCTCCCTATGGTGTCTTTGTCCTTATCGCTACTGCTGTAGGATCGACAGGGATTAAAATAATTTATCCATTGTTGAAATTTTTGCTTTGCAATTATGTTGCCTGTTTGCTACAAATTCTTATCGTTTTTTGTATAACGTTAAAATATATGGCAAAATTACGTATTGCTCCTTTTTTTAAAGGTATGAAGGACGCAATTATACTCGCTTTTACTACCTCTAGTAGCTCGGCCACCCTTCCCGTATCTTTAGAATGTACTAGATATCATTTGGGAATTTCTCCAGATATTTCAGGATTCGTTCTCTCTTTAGGCTCAACCATAAATATGAATGGTGCCGCTATAGGCCAAGCCATTTCTGCAATTTTTATTGCACAAGCTTATGGCATAGAGGTAACTGCGATAAAAATTATCGTTCTTATCTTTGTTTCCCTCGTTTCGGCAATTGGAGCTGCGGGAATCCCCGGGACAGGAATTGTAATGCTTTCATTGGTCTTGGAATCTATGAACCTACCCATTGAAGGTGTTGCTCTACTTGCCGGTGTTGACCGCCTTCGTGAGATGCTGTCAGCGGTTGTTAATATCTTGGGAGATGCTGTTGCCGCTGTTTTCATTGCAAAAAAAGAAAAGCAAATCGACGAAGAGCGATACCATTCCGTAACATGGTTAGAATAGGGCAAATAGTGTGACGAAAGAGATTGAGATCAAATTGCCAAAATTGGGGGAAAGTATTGTAAACGCAATGATTGTACAATGGTTTAAAAAAGAGGGGGATTTGGTACACCTTGATGAACCTCTTTTAGAGGTCTCTACCGATAAAGTAAATAGAGAAATTTCCTCTCCCGTTGCAGGGAAAATAACAAAAATCTTGGCTCAAGCTGGCGAAGAATTGAATGTGGGAGAAATTCTGGCAAAGGTAGAAGAAGTTCATAAAGTAGAGCAGCTATCTTCTAGCAAAAACAAATTTTTAACTCCAGCAGTCCTAAAAATAGCACAAAAAAAGAATCTTTCCCCCGCAGAAATGAAAGAGATTCCAGCAACGGGCAGTGGAGGAAGACTTTCAAAACGTGATCTTGAAAATTTTTTGGCAAAAAAAAGTAAGACTCTCGATACAACAACCCCTATTACAATCTCATCTATACGCAAAGTAATTGCAGATAATATGGTACGTTCATGGCGTGAAATTCCTCATGTAACCCTCGTAAGTGAAGTAGATCTTTCTAAAATAGTTCGGCTCATATCTGAGAAAAAGAACAGTTTCAAAAAAACACAAGGTTGTAAATTAACCATTACCTCCTTTATTGCACATGCGATTGGAAAGACAGTAGAAGAGTTTCCGCTCGTTAACTCTTCTTTTGAAGAAAAAACCATTATGACAAAAAAAGCGGTGAATCTTGGTTTTGCTGTTAACAATATAGAACGAGGCCTTCTCGTTCCTATTCTCTATAATTGTCACACCCTTTCTCTCACAGACATTGCACGTAAAATAGCAGAGCTTTCTGATAAAGTACGATCGGGCACGCTCGATCCCGACCAACTTCAAGGAGGCACGATCACTATGACAAATTTTGGTATGTCAGGAGTTTTGCTTGGAACGCCTATGATTCGACATAAAGAAGTAGCCATTATAGGCGTCGGAGCTATCAACAAAAAAATTATTGTATTAGAAGATGACACGATGGCAATTCGTTCAATGATCTATCTTACCCTTACATTTGATCATCGTGTTTTCGATGGTATGTATGGTTGTGGCTACTTAGCAGCCATAAAACGCTACTTAGAATCCTATACGGAACAGAGTTTTTAATAGCTAAGGTTCTGCCTACACAAACAAACTTATTAAACGTAATAATGTTTCTTTGACAATTAAAGCGAGTTTTGTTATAATTATTCATGTGGGAAATAAACACTCTAGCAAGCGCTTAAAATAATTTATAAAACAAAATATGACAACAAGAGTTTCTTCTGCCCAAAGCCACCAAAAACCCTCTCTTCTCAGTCTACCACCAGAACAAGAAGAACTTTTACAAAATTCTTGGGAAAAACTACGCACTTCATCTTTTCAAGAATGGAAAAAAGAGATAAAAATATCTTGGGAGTCTACCAAAAATGCCGAAAAAACATCTTCAGAAGAGGTAAAACCTCAGAATAGTAAGACGGTTGTTATCGTGATAATAATAGCGCGAACATTTTTTTACCTAATAACCTTTTGTGTGCCCTTATACCTTCGTCAAAGACAACATAACGACCTATTAGACCGGGTAGAAAACCCCGACATTGGATGTAATGCATTGGAACTAAAAGGGCTTTTGTATACAAGAGCATTGGAGAGACTTATAAATAGACAGACACTACCCAATTCTCATCTATCCATCCAAGAACAGTTTCAACTGCTCAGGACATGCAAAACTGTTCAACCTTTGATGAATAAGCAGGCTTCCGCAATAGAGTTATTAAGTCACAAATTAACAACACAAACACAGATAGATTTAGAAACAACCAGAATCTTTCTTGCCAAAAAATACCTGAATCGTATGGGGAAAAAGTACTCTCTAGATGAGGAACTCCAACGACTATTAACAACACAAATACAACCCAATACCTTACACGCAATAGCAATTCAAGAGGAAAGGAAAAACACAGAAGAACTTTTGTGGCGATCCAACCCAGAGGATCTATTACCAACTTTAACCTCACAGAAGGGGGAAGTTCTTTCTACACTATTAAAAGATTCTACTTTCCAAGATAACGTTAAAAAAACTCTAAATAAGTGGCTACTTCAACAAACACAAACGCAAACAGATCCTAAAGAAACCTTAACATTTGAAAGAGAGGTAAAAGATCTATGTAACAATGCATACAAAAATATGAAAGTACAAGACGGAAAGAGGGAGGAAAAAATTTCAGAGCAAACAAAATTTGAAGATCCTATTGATAGCATCCTTCAAAAAGAAACAGAACTTTTGCGGACAAGATTTTTACAGCTCGAACCTCAATACATCTTTTTTTTATATCTAGCCAAAAGAGCAAAGAAAAAAATAGAACAACTTACATTGGAAAAACGTAAAATAGAACAGTTTCAAGAAAACCTTTCGATTATACAAGATCATTCACAACCATTCGCGAACGAGCTAAGAGAAATTTTCACCAAACAATTACAGCAGCTCCAGGAAAAGGTCCTTGAACTACAAAAACAGACCGATAAGGAGATCCAAGTTGATATCACACATCCAATAATTGCCGAGGATGATTTACCATTATACAATAGGGCATGCTGCATAGTGCTGAAAAAGCTCTGCACTCAAAAAAAGCCCTTTATGTCTCTAATAATGTGGATATTACAAAACATGGACAAAAATAACGTACCTCTCCCAAACAATACCCCTACAACGGATGTTATAAAGAAGTTGATAGATGAAGAAGTGGTAAAAGAAATACCATATACAATCGCATTCACCGATCAACATGAAGTTCCTCAATTTGAAATGCCCATGTATGAAAAACAAGGCCAACAATCTCTTGAGCAATTTTTCAAACCTTTTCTTCTACCACCATCTCGCTCTTAACCATAATTTTAGAACAGAATTCCACAGAGATTTATTAGGTAATTTCTCGTTTTTGCATTACTTGCTGTGTCCGATCTCTTAACCCCTTAATAAGTGGATCTGATAGCTTGTCAAATGATTCATCATTCGCTTCAAGCAAAGCGGATGCTATTTTATCAATAATCCAGCCTCTCGAATAAAGATATGCAGAACCAACTACTGCTCCTGCAGTAACGGAACATGTTTTCCAGTCCCAATTTTTAAAAGTCTTTTGCACTAAACCAATGCCTTGTCGGAAAAGTGGCATTTCTGCTGCTTGTGTTACCATCGTTTTTGAGATTAAAAAAAAACTACGAAAAAAACTACCTCCTTCCGCTGCTATTTTACCAAGAAACATAAACCCTCCATCAAAAATTAAAAATAAAACCCTTTTTTCTGTTATGTAAAAGATATAACAAAAATACAACATTTACGTCAAAGAGAAACTCTTAACACGAGCTTTAACTTTTGGCTTTGTTTTCTTTGCCTAATCTTTAGTTAACACACTGAGCATTTGCTAAGGAACCTGCCAACAATTTTTTAAATTGTGTTAGAAGTTCAAAATCTTTGTCTACCAGAAATTGCTTGAGAAAGCGTTCCTTCATCTATAAAATCTAGAGAACTTCCAAGAGGGAGGCCCAAAGCTAAACGAGAAGCGCAAATATCGGGAAATTGTTCTTTAATAAAGAGTGCTGTGGCATCTCCTTCCAGGGTGGGATCGAGCGCTAAAATAATCTCTTGAACCTTTAGGCGTGCAATACGCGCTTTTAAATGCGGAAGATTAAGAGTATCCGGCGTTTTGCCATCCAAAGGAGAAATAAGGGTCCCTAAAACATGATACACCCCTTGGAAACTATCCGTTTCTTCGATTGCATAAACATCACGAGGGTTTGCAGTAATACACATGAGATGTTTTTCTCGATTCTGCAGGCAAAAGAAACAATTTGTTTTTTCCATTAAACAACCACACTCTTCGCATGTTCGAACATGCTTTTTTAGATTGCTTAATAATTTTGCTATGTCTTGTAAAATTTTTTCGTCCCAATTTAAAAACTCAAAAGCAAAACGCTCTGCTGTTTTTTTGCCAACACCAGGAAATTTTTTAAGATAGGAGATCAAAGTAAGCAAATCTTTAGGGTACAACATTTTTTCATTTTAACATAAATTTGAGATTCATCTAAAAAAATACTAGCCAACATTAGTTTTGTCCGATCAAACAGTAAAACACAAGGGTTAAAAACCTTTTTCACAAAGATTGTCCAACGACCAATCGATAGGTTGTTTCCCCTTTTTTTGTAAAAATTCATTCGTCTTTGAAAAATGACGGCATCCAAAAAATTTCTGCGCAGAATAAGGAGAGGGATGTGCAGAGATTAAAACTTTATGGGGGTGTTTAATGGAATCTAAAATGTTTCTACATTTTTCCTGAGCAGATCTTCCCCACAAAAGAAAAACAAGAAAATCTTTTGTAAGACACAGAGTTCTAATAACACTATCTGTAAATCTCTCCCATCCCTTTCCATAATGAGATTTTGGCTCTTTTTCACGTACGGTAAGTGTTGCATTAAGAAGTAAAACGCCCTGTCTTGACCATTTTTCCAAACACCCATGATTTGCTAGCGGTATGTTTAAATCCTCTTTTAATTCTTTGTAAATATTATTTAACGACGGTGGTATAGAGATTCCTTTTTGCACGCTAAAACAAAGACCATGAGCTTGGTTTATTCCATGATAAGGATCTTGCCCTACAATAACCACTTTCACCTTTTCATAGGGAGTACAGCGAAAGGCATGAAAAATGAGATTAGGCGGAGGAAGGATCCTACACCCTTTTTTTTGCTCGCTTTGCAAAAAATTTTTTAACTCTAAAATATAGGGCTTTTGCATTTCTTTCTGTAAAACCGCAAACCAACTCTTTTCAATCATCAAATCCATAAACTCATCCTCATCCATCTTTTTAAATAGGATAGCATGAAGAAAAGGTTTTTACAAGATTGACAGAAACCATTTACCCTATTACGATTTCTTTTTCATCTGGGTGTGGCGCAGCTTGGCCAGCGCACTTGCATGGGGTGCAAGGGGTCGGAGGTTCAAATCCTCTCACCCAGACGTTCTTTGATGAAAACTTTGTCGATATCGTGTTGGAGAGATGTTTAAAAGATGTCAATAATGTGCTTTTTTTGCTCTTTATCTACAAATTCAAGTGCATGTCAACATCTTTTAAACAAAGGTGTTTCTCTACCAAAATATAGGGTTATCAACAAATCCACACAGAAAGAGTATGAAGAAGAATATAAAGATTCCCTTTCTCTTTAAAGAACTTCTCCCTAAACGGTTTTTTGATTTGGAAAAATGTTTATGTGCAGATCTTTTTTTAATGGAAGAGCCTGTTTGGGAAACGCTTAAACTATTAAAAAGCTATCTAAAAAGTAAAATTTTAGGAAAAATCAAATGTGATATTTTGCCTTCAGTAACCTTAATAAATGCTAACCAGATTACAATAGAAGAGGGTTCTGTTATAGAACCAGGAGCTTATATAGAGGGCCCTTGTAAAATTGGTAGAAAGTGTATTATAAGACATGGAGCTTACATTCGCTCGTTTGTACTAATCGGAGAGGAATGTGTTGTAGGACATGGGTCGGAGATTAAACACTCCATCTTGTTAAATCATGCCCGTGCTTCCCATTTTAATTATGTTGGAGATTCTATTATAGGAAATGGTGTGAATCTTGGTGCTGGAGCAATATGTGCAAATGTTCGATTGGATAAAAAAAAAATCACAATTAAAATAGAGAAAGAGTACATTGAAACAGAAATGCAAAAAATGGGAGCTATTGTTGGAGATGGTTCTCAAATAGGGTGCAATAGTGTGATCAATCCCGGTGTTTTACTTCGCAAAAAAACAATCTCCAAACCTTGTGTTTCAATTCAACGATCAAATATAGTAAATAATGCAAAAAGTTTTAACCAATACCCTTCCTCTTAAATCTCTAAAAAAAGCTTTTAACAACTTTTTAAGAAGTAATATCTCTTGTTTCGGTACTCAAAATACACTTCGAGATGCTTGTGAATTTGCATTACTTAATGGAGGAAAAAGGATTCGTCCTTTAATTGTGATGATAATAGCACAGGTCCTCGATAATAAATTGAATGTTCTGGAACCTTCTTTATCTGTAGAGTTTTTTCATACAGCAACCTTAATTATTGATGACCTTCCCTGTATGGATAATGAGAATTTCCGACGTAGTAAACCCGCTTTACATAAGGTTTTTGGAGAGAGTGTGGCTCTTCTTGCTAGCCAAGCTCTCGTTTCTGCTGGATATGAGAAAATCTTTCAAAGTGTTCGAATTTTATCGCAACAAGGGGCACCTTTTGGGGAACAGGCAAAAAACATTTGTATGGTTGCTTTTGATACCGCTACCCGTGGAACGGGAATTTCTGGAGCTGTTGGAGGACAATATAAAGATCTTTTTTCTACAGACAGATCTTTAGAAGCGGTTTTAGACATGATCTATAAGAAAACCATTACCCTCTTTGAAGTTTCCTTTGTTTTTGGTTGGATTTTTGGTGGAGGAGATTTGTCTCAGGTATGCGAGATGCGTGATATAGCTTTTCATTTTGGAATGGCCTTTCAAATCGCAGATGATCTTCGTGATATGAAAAAGGACGGTAATGATTCTTTAAATATAGGTTTTATCTTTGGTAAGGATAGGGCTTATGCTCGTTTTACAGAAGAGATTGAATTTTTTATTCAAAAGTTAAAAAAAATTGGTCTAATGTCTTCTGCGTTTCAGCAAATAATTAACGTACTTATCTCTTATGTTAAAGCCGGTTCCTGAGTTTTTATTTGTAATTTTTCTGTAATGAGAGATTCTATTTTGTCTGCTAGTTCCTTGTCATTTTTTAACTCTTCTCGTGCTGCTTCCTTGCCCTGTCCAAACTTTTTTTCGCCAAAGCTATACCATGTTCCCTTTTTTTCGATAATACCATTTTCAACACCAAGATCGATTAATACTCCCGTGCGAGAAATTCCTTCGTTGAATAAGATCTCAAATTCAGCATTGCGAAATGGTGGTCCCATTTTGTTTTTTACAACCTTCACTTTTACTTTTGTTCCAATTTCTGTGTTGTTGGGGCCTTTAATTGTAGAAACACGGCGAATCTCCATGCGGATAGAGGCATAAAATTTTAGAGCACGCCCACCAGGTGTGACTTCTGGGTTTCCAAATAGCACGCCTACTTTTTCTCGAATTTGATTAATAAAAATTACACAGGTATTGCTTTTAGCGAGAGTGGATGTGAATTTTCGTAGAGCTTGAGACATGAGCCGCGCTTGTAATCCAATATGGGAATCTCCGATTTCTCCTTCAAGCTCAGATTTTGGAATTAGAGCTGCTACAGAATCTATCACTATCACATCGATAGCATTAGACCTAGCCATTATTTCTGTTATGCTAAGAGCCTCTTCTCCACTATTGGGTTGAGAAAACATGAGATCTTTGAGGTTCACACCGATTCTTTCAGAATATAAAGGATCAAAAGCATGTTCGGTATCGATATATGCTGCTATACCCCCCATTTTCTGACAGTTTGCAACAATATGGGTAGCAAGAGTGGATTTGCCAGAAGATTCTGGGCCATAAATTTCTACGATACGTCCCCTTGGGACGCCGCCAACTCCTAAAGCGAGGTCAAGGGAAATTGCTCCGGTACTAATGGTTTGAATTGCATGAGAAGCCCTGTGATTGCCGAGAGACATAACAGATCCCTCTCCAAATTGCTTTTCAATATAAGAAATTGCAAGATCTAAAGCTTTTCGTTTTGCTGAATCATTGGGTTTTGACATATAGCCTACCTTGTTGTTTTTTTCAATATACATTGTTTGTCGATTAGAGTGAATGAAAGAAATGATAGATTCTACTCAAAATCGAAAATAGGTTAGTATTAAGCAGTATGAATAATCGTGATCTTTTCAACAAGATACATTACCTTCTCTTTTTGGTTTCTGTTTTATTTCTTTTGATTTTTTTACGTGTTTGGTTTTTAACGACGCTAAAGCATGAAGAATATCGAGAAAAAGCATTAAAACCTCAAACTCGTTCCATAGTGGAAATGGCTAGTCGTGGCACGATTCGTGATCGCTTTAACATTCCCCTTGCGATCAACAAATTACAATATAATGTTGCCGTTTGTTATGACAGAATTCAAAAAATTCCCTTCGTCAGTTGGGTTAAAGGAGGGAATAAGGAGTATAAAAGAAGCGCTTATGTAGAAAAGTTGTCTCAAATGCTAAGTGAGGAGCTTGATATGGATCCAGTTACTATAAAAGATGTAATTTATAGCAAGGCCTCTATCTTTCCTAATACCCCTTTTGTGCTTAAAGAAGATGTTTCCGAGCAAGTTTATTACCGACTACGGATGAAAGAGAGGTCTTGGGTAGGTCTTGTAACACAAAAATCGACTAAACGCTTTTATCCTCAAGGAAGGGTTGGTTGTGATGTGATTGGTTATATAGGTGCGATCGATCAAAAGCAATATAGAAAAATTGCACGAGAAATGGATCTGTTGCAAAAGTTTTTAAAAGAAAAAGAGGAAAACCCTGCTCTTCCTTTGCCCACTGAATTTTTTTGTCTCAGTGAAGTGAAACAACGCCTTTCTGAATTGAAGAAAAAGGCCTATACCATTCATGCCTTTGTAGGGAAATCTGGAATCGAAAGAAAATTTGAAGAGAGCTTGAGGGGGAACTGCGGGAAAAAACATATTGAAATTGGTGCTAAAGGAAACTTCATCCGCAATCTCGATCGGAAAGAAGCTCTTTCTGGTAACCGTCTTTTATTAACCCTTTCTTCGGAACTACAGGCCTATGCAGAGGAGCTTCTTATCCAAAGTGAAGAGGAGCGCAGCAACCAATTTGCTCTTGAAAAGAAAAATATTTGTACACCTTGGATTAAAGGAGGAGCGATCGTTGCTGTAATTCCTTCAACAGGAGAGGTCGTCGCTTTAGCATCTTATCCCCGTTTTGATTTAAATGATTTCATTTTAACCGGCAAAGATCGCCAGGAAAAAATTTTTTCAATTTATAAATGGCTGGAAACTCCTACATATATTGGACACATATGGGATGGTATCTGCCCTTTGGAAAGGGAGCAAATTGGGTATATTGAGAAGAGGCCTCTAACATGGGAGCTTTATCTCAATATGGTTCTCTCTTTGCAAAGTACAGTGCGGGAAAAAATGAAAGAGATGACTATTAAACAGGCTGTGCATTTACAACATGTTTTTATAGCCCTTTTAAAAATTTCGAAGTGCAGTTCTTTCTCCCATCTTATAAATGCTCTTTATCCTGAAAAAAATTATCAGTCGATGGAGGGACTATTGGAGCAACCTTCGGTACAAGAACTAAAAGAAGAGCTCGACCCTTTTTTGCTCTCTATTAAACATAATGATGATAAGCTTCTCTTTCTCGATTTATTGAGAGTTGTTGTAAATGGAGATCTTTTTCATCAAGAACATCTTATAAAAACGAAAGAGATGACTTTGGATTTTTACCGACATCTTAATCAACACTTTTCTAGAGTTCAAATTGAACTAAAAAAGCAAGCAAAGCAACTTTATCATGACCACCTCTTTTTTTTGTGGAGAAAAAATTTTTTCAAAGACTACCTTAAAAAAAGAAGGGAGGAAGAAAAGAAAAGGGGAACCTATCCGCACCCATACATTGATTACTTAACAAAGGCAGAAAATGCACTTTTTAATGATTTTTGGCAGAGACATAAATGGAAAATATTTGAAGCTTTTTTGTTTGGAACATTTGGTGAAGAAGAGGATTTGCACCCCTTCCTTTTTCATCTTGTCATTCAAAGCACAAAACTTCCTCGAGAGCTGCAGGAGTCGGTAGAACTTCTTAAAAAACAGGATCCACAACTTCTTAAAACCTTTCGTTGTTATCATGAGCTCACCGCTCCTTTATGGGGACATTATCCCTCTTTAAGGGGAGGGGTTTTGCGTGATTTAGCTAGTGCATACTATCCTAAACAGGGCTTTGGTTATGGAAAGTCTTATGCTTATGGAAAGGCAACTTCTATAGGTTCTTTGTTTAAACTTGTGACAGGCTATGAGGCATTAAAACAGACCTATTTGCGCCATCGAGAAGAGGGCGTTGATGCTCTCAACCCCCTCACTATAATCGATGAGGTGAATAAGAAGATTGTTACAAAAAATGGATATGTATTGGGGCGCCATATAGATGGGACTCTTATTACACGTCATTACAAAGGGGGGCGTTTGCCACGAAGCTATAGTAATTATTTAGGGAAGGTAGATTTTCGTACAGCTGTAGAATGTTCGAGTAATATTTACTTTTCCCTTTTAGCGGGGGATGTCATTGATCATCCTGAAGATTTAGAAAAAACCACGCGTGATTTTGGCTTTGGAAAAGTCACGGGGATTGATCTATATGGAGAAATTCGTGGCAATGTTCCTAAAGACATATGCTTTAATCGGGCAGGACTCTATGCTTTTGCTATTGGACAACATTCTTTGGTAGTCACACCTTTGCAAACAACTATGATGTTATCAGCGATTGGTAATGGAGGTTTTGTACTTAAGCCACAAATTGTTAAAATGAAAGTTGATCAGAGATCCGTCCAAGAAAAAGGTGTTGAGATTACAAAGAATCTAAATATGGCGAATAGTGTGCGTACGGAGCTAATAGAGGGAATGCGTCGGGTGATTAAAGGAGAAAGAGGGTCGGCTCAACCTTACAGAATTCGTTCCTTATATGAACATCCTAAATGGCTTTTGGACTATAAAGCGTTTCAAGACTCCTTCATCGGAAAGACATCGACAGCAGAATTTGTATATTTTCCTACATTAGATCGAGAAGGGCAACCTATTATTTGTAATGAAATTGGATTTGGAGCGCTTTCTTTTAAGGAGGGGGAAAGCTATCGGCTCGATATGCCAGACCTTTCTGTGGTTGTTTTCCTGAATTTTGGAGATCACGGAAAAGAGGCGGCGCCTCTTGCCGTACAAATTATAAAGAAATGGAGAGGAATTCAAAAAAAACAATAAAAGCCTGTCATTCCCCTGAAAGGCAGTTATGAAGAAGTTAAGATATGTGTTTTTTCAAAAATTGCTACAATTGAACGATTGTTCTTGAGAAAATAGCCCTTGCTTATATAAGCTTACTGTAAACTTATTGATAAGAAAAGTTAAAGATTGCTTAAAAAAAGCAAAAAATACGGCGAGGTTATGTTTTGCGTTTTCGATCTGCTTTTGCTTTCTGTGATCGCTTACCTGATCACTTTTAAAATCAATATTAGGGCAAGTTTATTACATGTATTTGGAATCATTATCTCAATCCAAGGG
>Ga0209568_1000331_pt1 | contig 16436 bp, 12 predicted proteins | sample WorMetOlspDAHAB2_FD_187406 | JGI IMG/M metagenome (GOLD analysis project Ga0209568, IMG submission 187406) | Marine gutless worms symbiont microbial communities from Max Planck institute for Marine Microbiology, Germany - Olavius sp. DAHAB.2... ...
CGCCACCAAGTACCTGGACAGCTATCTCAGATGGTTCCATCTCATCGAACTCGGCGACCAGCCATCGCCAAGAGCCTGCCTCGAGGCGGCGATGACGAGGCCATGCCTTCGTTTTGCGAATTGAGCCTTTTCGAAACCACGCGGCGCTTCGCCGAAAATCTGCTTAGTTCTTGATTTTTGAGCCTTTTTCGCTCACGTTGTGCGGGATTCGGCACTGATGGCACGGACATGAACGGTTTTTCCCGATACGTCTTTCGGCAGTTGTTTGTCGGCATGATGTTCGTGACCATTGGGTTCACGTGTATCATTTGGTTGTTGCAATCATTGCGCCTAGTCGAGTTGATCATCAACCGCGGCGTCACGGCGGGAACCTTCGTCTATCTGACCATCCTCATGCTGCCTAACTTCCTCACCGTGGTGCTGCCCATCGCGCTGTTTTGCGTCGTCGTCTTCGTCTACGCGAAACTCATCATGGATCGGGAGTTGGTGGTCATGCGGGCCTCGGGGCTGAGCCAGATCGCCCTGGCGAAACCGGCGCTCCTATTGGCATTCCTGACCATGGCCGTGGGTTATTTTCTTAACCTGTACCTGCTGCCCGAGTCCTACCGTATGTTTCGGCAGATGCAGTGGGATATCAGGTTTAATTATTCCCACGTTCTCTTGAAGGAAGGCGCCTTCAACAACCTGCCGAACGGCAGAACCGTCTATGTCCGCGAACGCACCGCCGATGGACAACTGCACGGCATTCTGTTCCACGACACCAGCGAGCCGGAGAAACCGTTCACCATCATGGCCTCGCGGGGTGCCTTGGTGGAAACGCAATCGGGGACGCGGGTCGTCATGTTTGACGGCAACCGCCAAGCCGTGGACCCACAGACCAACAAACTTTCCGTGCTGTATTTCGACCGCCATGTGCTGGACATCGGAACCGAGAAAGGCGGCCATCAACCACGATACCGCGAAGCCCGCGAACGGCCGGTCCATAAGTTGTTCAATATCCAGCAGGACGACAAGATCAACCCGGCGGACCACGGCAAGTTCATCGTCGAGGGCCACAAGCGCCTGGTTTCCCCAGTGCAATCCCTGACCCTCACCCTGATTGCCCTCGCCTGCCTTATTTCCAGCAGCTTCAGCCGTCGGTCCCAGACCAAACGAATCCTGTTGAGCATCGGCCTGATGGTTATCGTCCTGGTATCGGCGCTGGGGCTTGAGAACATGACCGCGAAGAACCTGCGCCTGACGTCGTCCATGTACCTGCTGGCCCTGATCCCGCCCATACTGGCGTTCTGGTTCATGGTCAGGACACCCAGGTACCGTCCTCGTTCAGATGCAAGCGAGCCCGGGTAGGGACGGAAACATGCGTTTGTCCTCGACACTTTCCATCTATGTGGGCCGGCATTTCCTCACCGCCTTTATCGGCTTGCTGGTGCTTTTCCTTCTGCTGGTCCTGCTTTTCGACACGGTGGAGTTGCTGCGCCGGGCAGCCTCGAAGCCGAACGTGGATTTCACCATGGTCGTCGAGATGACCCTGTTGAAACTTCCGCACATGAGCCAGGAGATCTTCCCCTTCGCCGTGCTGTTCGGCGGCATGGCCTGTTTCTGGCGTCTGACCCGGTCCAATGAACTGGTGGTCACCCGGGGGGCAGGCGTCTCCGCCTGGCAGTTCCTGCTGCCGGCCGTCACCATCGCCGCGGCCCTGGGCGTCTTCCAGATCACCGTGATCAACCATCTCGCCTCCAATACCCTGTCGCGTTTCGAACAACTGGAAGCCGTCCGGTTCAAGGGAACCCAGAGCTTGCTTGCCTTGTCGGGCTCCAGCATCTGGCTCCGCCAGGCCAACCCGGACGGACAATCGGTGTTGCATGCGAAAGGTGTCGTTCAACAGGGGCGCAACGTGGAACTCCATGGGGTAACCGTGTTCATGTATGCGGGAACGGACCTGTTCAGGGCCCGGATCGATGGCGACGTGGCCCGCCTGGAGGACGGGTTCTGGCGGATCGAGAATGCCTGGATATACCAACCGGAAAAACCGCCGGTGCTCGAGAAAATCTACTGGCTGGCAACGGATCTGACCCTAGATAAAATCCAGGACAGTTTCGCGCCGCCTGAAACCATGTCTTTCTGGAACCTGCCGGGCTTCATCAGCACCCTGGAAGAGGCCGGGTTCTCGGCCATCCGACACCGATTGCACTGGCACAGCCTGTTGGCCGCGCCGCTGCTCATGGTCGCCATGGTGCTGATCGGCGCCACCTTCACGTTGCGCCATTCCAGGCGGGGGGCGACGTCGTTCGTCATCGGCGGCGGCGTGTTCACCGGATTCGCCTTGTACTTTTTCTCTGATGTGGTCTTTGCCTTGGGCTTGTCGGACAGTATCCCGGTAACCCTGGCCGCTTGGTCGCCGTCCGGCGTGGCCATGTTGTTGGGCTTGGCGACACTGCTGCATCTTGAGGACGGATGAAGAATTGATGGATTGGGTGTCCCTTCGTCGTCGCTCCATGACCGTCTCGGCACCGGCGGTGGTTTTTGTCGTGCTGGCCGGAATGATCACGCAGCCGGCCGCTGCCGCAACCCCAGCCGCCGGCACGGATCGGCCCTTGGGCGTCCTTTACAACCCCATCCCCGGTGAATCCAAGCCCCCCGTCCCGACTGCCCGGACCCCGGCGACCGCGCCTTCCCTTCCCTCGGAATCGGCCCGACCGCTCGGCATTCTCATCGACGACGGCAAGACCGGCGACGCGGCCGGCACATCAGCCCCAGGCCCGTCGGCGTCGCCGCCGCTGCCCGTTCCCACCGCATCCGGTTTTCGCCCCGCCCCGCCGCCGGCCACGCTGACCCGACCGAATACCGGCGCCGCGGGGCAGCGCCCCCTTGGGGTCTTGATCAATCGACAGCGGCCCGTTCCCACGGTCACCAGGCCGGAAGCCGTGGGATCACCAGCGCCCCTTCCCCGCCGGCCGCTTTTGGAACAGGCGCCCGAGGCGCCGGCACCGGCGCCGGATGCCACCGGTAACCGTCCCCTCGGCACGTTGATTGCGCCGCTGCCGGCACCCGGATCAGGTACCCCGGCCGTCCCCATCAAGGCGGGACAGGGGGCGCCGGAAACCCCGGCCGCGGTTACCGATGAAAAACCGGATCAACCGAACCACCTGGTGGCCGATGAGGTTATCTTCGATCGGGAACGAAAAATCGTCACCGCGACCGGCAACGTGGAAGTCCGCTACGGGGCCCGGAGGCTGGTCGCCGACCGCATATCCTATGACCAGGACGCCGGCGTCGTCACCGCCGAGGGGAATGTCACGCTGCTTGAGCCCTCGGGCGAGATTATCTTCGGCGATTCCATGGATATTTCCGGTGACCTGCGCGATGCGGTGGTCCAGAACATCGGCATCATTCTCGAAGACCGCTCGCGGATTGCCGGCACCGGGGCGCGCCGGTCCGCCGGTCGGATCACGGAAATGCGCAAAGCCGCCTATTCGCCTTGCAACCTTTGCAAGGACAATCCGGAACGCCCGCCCTTGTGGCAGATCAAGGCGGTCCGGGTGATCCATGACAAGGACGCGAAGATCGTCGAATACCGGGACGCCTGGTTGGAGATGTTCGGCTTCCCGGTGGCCTACACCCCCTATTTCCGCCATCCGGACCCCACGGTGAAACGCCAGACGGGCCTGCTGTTCCCCTCCTACGGAAGTTCGTCGGATTTCGGGATTGTCCTGGAAACACCGTTTTTCTGGAACATTTCCCCGTCGGAGGACGCCACCATCACGCCGATCCTCATGACCGACGAAGCACCGGTGTTGAGCACCGAGTACCGCAATCGGCTGGAGAAAGGCTCCGTCGACGTTTCCGGCAGCGTCACCGACAATTCCGACGACGAGTTCGAGACGACCGGCGGCAGCGCCGGGGTCCGGGGCCACATCCTGGCGGAAGGCCGGTTCGACGTGAACAAGACCTGGCGGTGGGGTTTTGATTTGGAGCGTTCCAGCGACGATACCTACATGCGGCGCTACGGTTTCGGTTCCGACCAATCCCTGGAGAGCCAATTGTTCGTCGAGGGCTTCCGCAACCGCAGTTATTTCAGTGCGAAATCCTTGGTGTTCCAGGGACTTGCCGCCGACGACAATCAAGACACCATCCCGGTGGTCATGCCCCTCGTCGACTTCAATCATCAAGGCAAGCGCGACCGGTGGGGCGGGCGGACCATCTTCGACGCCAACCTGCTGGCGCTGACCCGCTCCCAGGGCACGGACACCCGACGGATTTCCATCCACCCCCATTGGGAACGGCCGTTCATCTCCAGCCTGGGTGACGTCTACAACCTGGCAATCGGCTTCAATGCCGATCTCTATCACGTCAATTCCCTCGCCCGATCCGGCTTCGACGAGGATTTCACCGGTTTCAGTCATCGCGCGGTGCCCTACGTCTCGCTGGATTGGCGCAAGCCGATGATCCGCCGTGGCAAGGGGATCAGTCAGATCGTCGAGCCGGTCACATCCATCGTCCTGCGGCCCTATGGCGGTAACTCGACAAAGATTCCCAATGAGGACAGCGTCGAGTTGGAGTTCGACGAAACCAACCTGTTCTCCGACAACCGGTTCACCGGGATCGACAGGATCGAGGGCGGCCCGCGCATCAATTACGGTTTGAAGTGGGCGGTATTCGGGGACGGCGGCGGCTCGTCGTCCTTCTTCCTCGGCCAGTCCTATCGGCTGAAGACCGACGATACCTTCTCCGAAGATACGGGCCTCGAGGACAACCTCTCCGACATCGTCGGGAAGGTTCAGATCTCGCCCGGCTCGCATTTCGACCTGCTTTACCGGACCCAGTTTTCCAGTGACGATTTCTCGCCAACCCGAAACAAGGTCAGGGCCTCCGTCGGTGTCCCGGCGTTCAGCGTTTCCGGCAGCTACATCTTCCTCGAACGCCAGGGCGACAGTGAATTCGCGGGACGTGAGGAGTTGAACATGGCCGCCTCATCCCAATTCGACCGCAATTGGCGCGGCGAACTCCGGGCCGTGCGCGATATCGACGCAAGCGAGATGCGGTCCCTGGGCATGGACGTGGTCTATGAGAACGAGTGCGTGGTCTTCAAGACGAGCTTCCAACGTACCTTCTTCGAGGACCGCGACATCAAGCCTACGGACGCCATCACCTTCCATCTCATCTTGAAGACCATCGGCGAGGCACAGACCGGTTTCTCCCGGACGGGCAATTGATCTGGCGGCAAGGCATCGGAACCATGAAACCCACTTTGGCAGCATCGATGCACCTATCCGCCGGCCGCTCCGCGAGCCGGGCCAGGGCGATGGTCAACTTGTGCCTCGGCGTGCTCATGGTCCTCGGTTCCCTGATGACGTGGACCGGGCCCGCGCATTCCCAGCAGGCGTTGCGGATCGCCGCGACGGTCAACGACGAGATGATATCCATCTTCGACGTCGAGGCCCGCATGAGCCTCGCCATCGTGCTTTCGAAGCTCCCCAACACGACCGATACCCGCCGCCGATTGGCGCCGCAAATCCTGCGCTCCATCATCGACGACAAACTGAAGATGCAGGAAGCGAAGCGGATGGAGATCTCCGTGTCGCGCGGCGAATTGTCCGACGGCATCCGTAAATGGGAAACCCGTTCCGGGTTGGCGAAGGGTGACTTCGCCGCCCTCGCCCGGCGGCTGCAGATCGACAAGTCGGTGATCGCCGAGCAGATCGAAACCGGCCTCGCCTGGCGCAAGGTTCTCAGCGCCCGGTTCCTGCCGTCGATCCAGATCAGTGACAAGGAGATCGACGACATCCTCCGCGAAGAAGAGGGGCGGCGCGGGCAGCCCGCGTTCCTGGTCTCCGAAATCTACCTGCCTTTCGGCGGCAAGACGAACCGGGCGCAGGTCGCCTCCCTGGCCGACCGGCTGATCCAGCAGATCCAGGGCGGCGCGCCGTTCTCCGCGGTCGCCCGGAATTTCTCGCAGAGCCCCACGGCGGCGGTGGGCGGCAATCTGGGCTGGGTCCGGCGCGGTCAATTGGCGACGGAGTTGGATACCCTCCTGCCGCGCCTCAATAGCGACCAGATCTCGGCACCCATCCGCACCCTCGACGGCATCTACATCCTGCATCTCAGGAACAAACGGGCCATCGAACCCTTCATCGAGAAATCCTCGGCGCCGGAAACGGTGACCCTCTACCAGGTCCATTTCCCCCTGCCGCCCCAGGCATCGCCGGCGGACAGCGCCGCGGTCATGGAGCGGGCCCGCCGGATCGGTGCCCAGGCGAACAACTGCGCCGATATGGAACGGCTCGGGAAACAGCACGGATCGTCGCTTTCCGGCTCGCCGGGCAAGCTCGCCATCAACCAACTTTCGCCGCAGTTGCGTTCGGTGGTTGCCGGCCTTCCCGAACTGACCAGCAGCGCGCCCGTGGCGCTCGGCGAGGGAATCATCATCGTCATGGTCTGCGAGCGCACCAAACCGGTGGTCCGCAAGATCGATCGCGACACGCTCCGCAAAAAGATCCGCAGCCGGCTGGTCGATGAACGCATGAACCTGGCGGCGCGGCAGTTCCTGACCGGTCTTCGGCGGGCCGCCATCGTGGACGTCCGCATATGAACCGGGGCGGCCCCGGCGGGCCCGGCGGTCCGGCGACGATTCTGGCCGTGACCATGGGCGAGCCGGCCGGCATCGGCGGCAAGCTGACCATCAAGGCCTGGCGGCGCCAGCCGGACCTGGCCGCGCCTTTCGTCGCCATCGACGACGCAGACCGCTTGAGCCGCCTGGCCGCCGAGCTCGACACCGGCGTGCCGGTGCGCGCCGTGGCGACACCCGCCGAGGCGGCCCATGTCTTCGCCGAGGCCCTGCCGGTCATCGACACACCCCTGGCGGTGCCGGCAACGCCCGGCAACATCGATCCCGCCAACGCCGACACGGTCCTCGCCTCCATCGAAACCGCCGCCCGGTTGGCCCGCTCCGGAGAGGTTGGCGGCCTGGTCACCAACCCCATCCACAAGCGCAGCCTCTATGCCGCGGGGTTCCAGCATCCGGGCCACACGGAATTCCTGGCCAAGATGGCCGGTCCCGACGTGGAACCGGTGATGATGCTGGCCTGCGAGGGACTGCGTACGGTGCCGGTCACCACGCATTTGAGCCTCAAGGAGGCGCTCGCCGCGTTGACCCCGGAACGCATCGTCTCCCAGGCCCGGATCACCGCCGACGCGCTGGCCCGCGACTTCGGCCTGACCGGCACCCGCCTGGCCGTCGCCGGCCTGAACCCGCACGCCGGCGAGGACGGCACCATGGGCGACGAGGAAAAGGATGTCATCGAACCGGCCATCCAGGCCCTGCGCGCCGAGGGCTTCGCCGTCACCGGCCCGCATTCACCCGACACCCTGTTCTCGGCGTTCATGCGCAAGACATACGAGGCGGCCGTCTGCATGTACCACGACCAGGCCCTGATCCCCATCAAGACCCTGGACTTCGCCGGCGGCGTCAACATCACGCTGGGGCTTCCCTTCGTGCGCACCTCGCCGGACCACGGCACGGCGCTCGATATCGCCGCCAAGGGGGTGGCCGACGAGACCAGCCTGATCGCGGCGCTGCGCATGGCCGCCGACATCGCCCGCCACCGGGCCGCCGCCGAGGCATGAGCGGCCCGGACCTGCCTGCGCTGCGCGAGGTCATCAAACGCCACGGCCTCGGCGCCCGCAAATCCCTGGGCCAGCATTTCCTCCTGGACATGAACCTGACGGCCCGCATCGTTCGCACCGCCGGCGCCCTTGAAGGCGTCAACGCCGTCGAGATCGGCCCCGGCCCGGGCGGCCTGACCCGGGCCCTGCTGGCCAGCCCGGCCGAGCGGGTCTACGCCATCGAGAAGGACGAGCGCTGCCTGGAGGCGCTCAACGAACTGGCCGACGCCTACCCCGGCCGCCTCACGGTGATCGCCGGCGACGCCCTGGAGACGGACATCCAGGCGCGGGTGCCTGCGCCCAGGAAGATCGTCGCCAACCTGCCCTACAACGTGGCCACCCCGCTGCTCATCAACTGGCTCAAGCAGATCGAAGCCTTCGAGGGACTGACCCTGATGTTCCAGACGGAGGTCGCCGATCGGCTGGCGGCGGAACCGCGCACCAAGGCCTACGGGCGGCTCTCGGTGATCAGCCAATGGCTGTGCGAAGTGCGGGCCGAATTCAACGTCTCCAAGGACGCCTTCACGCCGCCGCCCAAGGTGTCGTCCACGGTGGTCACGCTCAAGCCGCGCCCCGAACCCCTGGCCGCCGCCCAGTGGCCGGCCCTGGAGACGGTCACCGCCCAGGCTTTCGGCCAGCGCCGCAAGATGCTGCGGGCCAGCCTCAAGGGCCTGGGCCTGGACCCGGCCGCCGCCGGCATCAACCCGACCCGCCGGCCCGAGGAACTGGCCGTCGCCGAGTTCTGCGCCCTGGCCCGGGCCCTGGACGCCGCCTGAGCCGTTTCCCTGGTTGAAACCCGGCTCCCTTGTCCGGGCGGAAGGACCCCGGCATGATCCGGCCATGACCTACCGGTTCATCGAAACCCGGCCCATCGCCGGCGCCCTCGGCGCCGAGGTACACGGCGTCGACCTCGCCCAAGATCTGGACGACGCGGTGATCGAAGAGATTCGCGCCGCCCTGCTCGCGCACCTGGTGATCTTCTTCCAGGGCCAGAAGATCGAGCCGGCCCATCAGTTGGCCTTCGCCAAACGCTTCGACGAGATCGTCGAGTATCCCATGGTCAAGGGCCTGGACGATTTCCCGGAGGTCGTCCCGGTGGTCAAGCTGCCCCACGAGACGGTCAACTTCGGCGGGCTATGGCATTCCGACACGGCCTACCTCGACGTGCCGCCCATGGGCGCCATCCTGGCCGCCAAGGAACTGCCGCCCTACGGCGGCGACACCATCTTCGCCAACATGGCGATGGCCTACGAGACCCTGTCGGACGGCATGAAGCGGATGCTCTCAGGGCTGGTCGGTGTCAACTCGTCGGCCAAGGCCCGGGTCACCCAGACCCGCGAGGACCGCATGAAGACCGACGCCAAGGTCACCGACGATACGGAACTCATCGGCGAGCACCCGGTGGTCCGCACCCATCCGGAGACCGGCCGCAAGGTGCTCTACGTCAACTACGGCCACACGGTGCGCTTCCGTGGCATGACCGAGGAAGAGAGCGCGCCGATCCTGGACTACCTCTATGAGCACCTATCCAAGCCGGAGTTCACCTGCCGGTTCCGCTGGCGGCCCGGCTCCATCGCCTTTTGGGACAACCGGGCCACCCAGCACAACCCGGTCAACGACTACCACGGCTTCAAGCGGGTCATGCACCGGATCACCATCGCCGGCGACAAACCGGTCTGAGCGGCGGCGGCCGGAATTTCCCCGCAAACCGTCATCATCCGTCATCAAATGTCGTCATTTTCCTTCGTTGGGGAAATTTCTCCTTTTGAATCAATATCTTGATAGGAGGATGTTTGCAACGGAACAGGCAATCTTTGGTGAATGTGTCATCATTTGTCGTCATTTTCGCCGCCGCTGCATGGACTCATGGAGATTGGAACATAACACGAACATTCGTGCTTGTCAAGTTGCCGGAAACAGGTCGCCGGCCGGCCTGGCGATCCTTCCGGCCCCCTCCCCGCGCCGCCGCTCAATAGGCCTTCCCACCGGACCGGCCATCGCCTACGATTGACGCCGAGTGGGGAACGGCCCGGGGGATATTGGCACTAGGGAGGACGACATGTTCAAGGGATTCATCAAGTGGGCGCTGGGCGCCCTCATGGTCATCGGGTTCGGCACGGGCGCCGACGCGGCCATCAAGTCCGAGAAGGTCAAATACAAGGTCGGCGAGCGGGAGTTCACCGGCCACCTGGTCTATGACGACGCGCGGGCGGGCAAACGGCCCGGCGTCATCGTCGTCCACGAATGGTGGGGCCATGACGCCTATGCGCGGCGCCGCGCCGACATGCTGGCCGCCGAGGGCTACACGGCACTGGCGCTGGACATGTACGGCACCGGCCGGCTCGCCGATCACCCGAAGGACGCCAAGTCCTTCGCCGTCGAGGTGATCAAGACCAAGGGCGCCATGCATGCCCGCTTCCGCGCCGCCTATGACCTGTTGAGAGGCCACAAGACCGTGGACGCCGCCAGGACGGCGGCCATCGGCTATTGCTTCGGCGGCAACGTGGTTCTGGACATGGCCCGCGCCGGCGTCGACCTGAAGGGCGTTGTCGGCTACCACGCCAGCCTGACCCAGACCATCACCGCCAAGCCGGGCGCGCTGAAGGCCGCCGTCAGGGTGTTCAACGGCGCCGACGATCCCTTCATCAAGCCGGCCAAGCTGAGCAAGCTGAAGGCGGAAATGAAGTCCTTGGGCGCCGATTTCCGCTACGTCGCCTATCCGGGCGTCGTCCACAGCTTCACCTCGCCGGGGGCCACGGCCCGGGGCGAGAAGCTGAAACTGCCGCTCAAGTACGACCTCAAGGCGGATCATGATTCCTGGGGGCAGACGCTGGTCTTCTTCCAGCAGATCTTCAAGTAGAAGCCTTCGTCGGCAACGGCGCGACGCACCCGGTGCCCGTTTCGCGGGTGCCCGTGGGGTGTCCGGTTTTATGCCGTGACCGGTATAGGGGCCCGCGCTAAAGTCCTTCCTGTCGGAAGGGGATTGTTGAATTGACTTCGCGGCGCTCCAAGGCGGCGACAAGGCCGCCGGAAGGGACACAGGGGTGCGATCGGGAATGAGCGCGAACGGGCGAAAAATGGCAGCGGCGGCCGGCCTCGTGCTGATGATGCTGCTCGGCATCGGCGCCTCCATCTGGACCGGCGAACGGGTCAGGGAGAACGCCCACAAGGAGTGGGTAGACAAGGGCCGTGTCGATGCCCGGCGGATGACCGAAAGCGTGCTGTTCTGGATTTCCAAGGCGGAGGTCAACCTGCGCGCCATCGCAGGACAGTTCCGCAACGTCGAGCACCTGGATCAGAAGGCCTTCTTCAAGTTCATCGACGTGGCCGAGACATGGGACCCGGACGTCACCTTCGGTTCCGTGGTCTACGCCCAACGGGTACTGCGCAAGAACCGCGACGCCTACGAGCGCGACCGGGGGGCGCCGTTGACGGTCATTGGCGATCCCGACGAAAGGGCGCCCGAGGAGTTCGAGAGCTTCGCCGTCAGGCTGGTATCCGACGACAGCGGCGTGTTCCGGCAGCATTCGGACCTGACCACCCACCCGGCCATGAAAGCCGTCGTCGTCACCGCCCGCCAGACGCCCGGCCACGTGGTCCTGGGCCCGGCCTACCAGGGCAAGGACGGCGACCGCCACGCGCTGATCGCCACGGCGACGGACCTGATCGGCGGCACCGGGGTGATGGCGGCGACCATCAACCTGGTCGAGTTCTTCTCCGGTTTCACCGCCGACTATCTGCCGAACGGCGTCCAGGTCCGCCTCATCGAGCGCGACAGCGAATCGCAGGCCATGAACGTGTTCATCCCCATCATCGGGCCCCTTGCGCCGCCGAAGGGGGTCGCCGCCACGGAGATCATCCGCATCACCAGCGGCCAGGCGCGCTGGGACCTCCATTGGGACATCATGCCCGATTACCTGGGCGGCCCGGCCGACGGGTCGGGGATCCTGATCAGTGTCGGCGGTTCGGTGCTGACCGTGCTGGTCGCCATCATTTTCTTAGGGCTAGCCGTGCAGAACCTGAGGTTCCACCGCCTGGTCAGCAACCGGACCGCCGAGCTTTCCCAGAATTCCATGTTGATCCAGTTGACCATGGATTCCATCGACCAGGGTTTCGCCGTTTGGAACGCCGACCAGCGACTCGTCGTCTGGAGCAAGCGCTGTGCCGATTTCTGGTACTACCCGAAAGACATCCTCAAGCCCGGCATGCACATGTCGGACCTGTTGAAGCACCTGGCCCGGCGGGGCGCCTTCGGCGAAGGCGATACGGATGAAATCGCCGAGCGGGAACTGGCCCGGGTCGCCGATGCGGGGGCCGCGTCGGAAGAGAAGTTCAAGATGACCGATGGCCGCCGTATCCACGTCCGGCGCTTTCCCCTGGAATACGGCGGCCACGTTTCCATGTACACGGACATCACCGAGCGCGAATTGGCGACGGACGAGTTGAAGCGCTCGAAGGATGAACTGGAACGCCGCGTCGAGGAACGCACCCAGGATCTCAAATCGGCCCGCGACGAAGCGGTTTCCGCGAACCAGGCGAAGAGCGAGTTCCTGGCCAACATGAGCCACGAACTTAGAACCCCGTTGAACGCGATCATCGGTTTCTCCCAGATGACGGCCTCGGAGACCTACGGACCACTGGGTGATCCGAAATACCGGGAGAACGCCGCCATCGTGGCGACCGCCGGCGAATACCTGCTTCAGCTCATCGCCGATATTCTCGATCTCTCCAAGATCGAGGCCGACGCGCTGATTCTGGATGAGGAACACATCGACCTGAAGGAGATTACCGAGATCATCTCCGCCATCGTCAAGCCGCACGCCGAAAGCTCCCAACTTACGCTTTCCATCGCGGTTTCCGATGACCTGCCCAGGCTGCGCGGCGATCTGCTGCGGGTCAAACAGATGATGCTGAACCTGGTCGACAACGCCATGAAGTACACGCCGAGCGGCGGCCGGATTTCCGTCGAGATCGACGTCGACGATGCCGGCGGCATCCGGGTCCGGGTATCGGATACCGGCGTCGGCATTTCCGAAGAGGATATGAAGCGCGTGCTGCTGCCCTTCAGCCAGGCCAATACCAACACGATGATTCGCGAGGGCCAGGGTATCGGGCTCGGCCTTTCACTGGTGAAGCATCTCATCGAGATGCATGGCGGAACGCTTTCGCTCAGCAGCCGGGTCGCCGAAGGCACCACGGCGACCCTGCGCTTCCCGCCCGGCCGGACCATTCGGGCAATCTAACCTCCGGTCTCACCCCTCCGCCGGCAGGGTGAAACGCACCCGCGTGCCCTTGCCCGGCGCGCTGTCGATGCGGATGTCGCCGTCGTTGCGGGCCAGCATGTCCTTGCACAAGGGCAGGCCGAGCCCGGTGCCCCTTTCGCCGGCCGTGCCGATGGTCGAGCGTTTCCTATCCAGGGTGAACAGGCCTTTCAGGCGATCCGCCGTCATGCCGATGCCGTTGTCGGCCACGGTGACCTCGACCCGTTTACCCGACTTGCGGGCCGAGACCGTGACCCGGCCGCCGGTCGGCGTGAACTTGAGCGCGTTGGATATCAGGTTGCGGAGCACCGTGCGGACCATGTCCCGGTCGGCGAAGGCCCGGGTCCCGCGTACCCGGTTGGTGAGCTGGATTTCCTTCTCGGCGGCCGCCGGGCGGAGCAGGTCGGCGCATTCCTCCGTCAGTTCCCGGAGCGCCACGGGCCCCGGCTCGAAGGTGATCGCCTCCATCTGCAACCGCGACCACTCCAGGAGGTTCTGCAACAGGTCGTAGACCTGGTTCGCCGCGTCGTTGACGTCGCCGGCGTAGTCCATGAGCTGTTCCCGGCTGAGCCCCTTGGAGCCCCCGGCCATGAACTGGGTCATGCCCAAAAGCGTGTTGAAGGGGGTTTTCAGGTCATGGGCGACGATGGAGAAGAACCGGTCCTTCTCCCGGTTGAGGGCGGCCAGTTCGTCGCGCTGGACGGCGATCAGGCGCTCCGCCTCCTTGCGGTCGGTGATGTCCATGCGGGCGCTGCACACGGTGGGTTTGCCCTGCCATTCGATGGCGAAGGACGTGCGGTGCACCCAGAACCGGGTGCCGTCCTTCTTGATGCCCACGTATTCGATGTTCGACGCCGGCTGTCCGTCCTTTGTCTTGTCCAGGTACTCCCGGGGATCGGAGCGCTCCTGGTCGATGAGTTCCAGGGTCGACGGCAGCGCCAGGATCTCCTCCTTGCTGTCGAAGCCGTAAAGATCCACGAAGGCCTGGTTGACGTAGACCGGCTTCAGGTCCTGATGCAGGATGATGCCCTGGCTGAAGTTATCCACCAGGTTGCGGAAGCGCTCCTCGCTCTCCGTCAGGGCCTGCTCCGCCAGCTTGCGCCGCGTGATGTCGAAGGCCCAGGAAATCTTCGCCGCCTGATCCTCGTAGGTGACCTTGGAAAGGGAAAACAAGGTCCAGTGGCGCGAGCCGTCGGGGCGCTGCATTTCCACTTCCCGGGGCCGGGTGCGCCCGTGCTTCGCGAGTTCTTCCAGCAACGCCTCGCGGACATTCAGGTCGACGAAGACCTCAGACGAATGGCGGCGCAGCAACTGGTCGTAGGGAATGCCCCGGGAGCGCACCAGTTCCTGGTTCATCCACAGGCGCTTGCCGTCCAGCGAGGTGATGGAAACGGCGAGCGGCGAGGCTTCCAGGATTTCCCTGAGCCGCGCATCGTGGTCGTCGTCCGCCGGCGGGACGGCGCGGTTCGAAGCGGAGCGACGGCGCGGGGCATCGTTCATGACGGTGAATCTTGACGGCCCGCCCGGAGCGGGTCAATAGAGGAGCCCCGCGGGGGGCCGGCGGCGCCGCTTCTTGGTGCGAAAAAAATCGGGCGGCCCGCTTCGGCGGACCGCCCTTTGAGGCGGGAGGCAGGGGAGAGTCAGGAACCGGTGGAACGGCCGAGGAAGGCGTCCATTCGTTGGGCGATGAATTCCAGATGTGTTTCCAGGGCGAAGTGGCCGGTGTCCAACAGGTGCTTTTCCACTGCGCTGAGGTCCCGTTCGTAGGGATGCACGCCGGCCGGCGGGAAGATGTGATCGCCGGTCCCCCAGACGATCAGCGCCGGCGGCTGGTGTTCGCGGAACAAGGCCTGCCACTTGGGGTACTCGGCGACGTTGGTGCCGTAGTCCAGGAACATCTTGAGCTGGATGTCCTTGTTGCCCGGCCGGTCCAGGAGGAACTGGTCATGGATCCAGTTGTCCGGCGACACCCGCTCGATCTGGCCCTTGGGCACCCCGTGGGTCCATTGCCACTTGGTCGCCGGAAGCTCGAAGAACGGGCGCAGCTTGTCGGCGTTGGCCGGGCTCGGATCGGCCCAATAGGCCTTCAGGGGATCCCAGAACTCCTTCAGCCCCTCGGCATAGGCGTTGCCGTTCTGGATGACGAAACCGCTGACCCGCTCGGGCGCCTTGGCGAAAAGCCGGAACCCCACCGGTGCCCCGTAGTCCATGACGTAAAGGGCGTAACGGGTGATCCGCTTTTGGTTCAACAGTTCCTCGACGACATTGGCGAAGTTGCCGAAGGAATAGTCGAAATCGGCAAGCGCCGGCTGGTCGCTGGCCCCGTAACCGGGATAGTCCGGCGCGATGACGTGATACTTGGCGGCCAGGATCGGGATCAGCTTGCGGTACATGTGGCTCGAGGTGGGAAACCCGTGCAGCAGGACCACCGCCGGCGCACCCGCCCGCCCGGCTTCGCGGTAGGCGACGTTGATGCCCTGGATCGCCGCCTTGCGGTAATGCACCGTGGTGAGGCCCGCCTTTCCCTGCACGGCCGGCTCCACCGCGCCGCTCGGCGCCGCCAGGAAGCCGAGCGCGGCGATGGCCAGAAATGCGATGTAGGCCAGCAGGGTCAGTTGGTTGTTTTTGGTGGTGAACATGATGATCTCCTTTTGCTGATCGGTTGCTCCGTTATCGGCCTCAGCCGACGGCGGCGGCCCGAAGTTGGTCGTTCTCGGTGCGCAGCGCCGCCAGTTCGTCGCGCAGGGGCTGAAGCGCCTGGTGCAGTTCCTCGAGGGTGTAGCGCTCCGGGATATGCTGCGGACAGTTCCAGTCGTAGGCCTCGACGCTGATCACGACGGCCCGTTCGGGGGTCGCGTCGTAACCCTCCCCATGGAGTTCCCGGACCAGGTCCGGCGCGTCCTCCTTGTCGATGAACAGCGCCCGGCCCCAGATCTTCAGCCGCCGCCGGTTCGGGTAATCCATCACGATCAAGGCGATGCGGTCGTCGCCGGCCAGATTGCCGGCGCTCAGGTATTGACGGTTTCCCCGGAAATCCGCGTAGGCGATCCGGTTCCCGTCGAGCGCCTTGAGGAAACCGCGCGGTCCGCCCCGGAACTGCACGTAGGGCCATCCGGTCTCTGAAACGGTGGCCTGGTAGAAACCGTCCCTATGGGCGATGAACTCGGTTTCCGCCGCGCCCAGGATGGCGCCCCGATCGGCGTCCGGGGCCAGGAACTTGCCGTAACTCTTCGCCGATCCGTGGCGGGCCTGCAGGGCGCGGACCTGCGGTGTGAAGGCGATTTCTGCGAATGCGCGGGCCATGGTCGATTCCTTCAATCGGGATGCGTGGAGACGATGACCGGCATTGTTGATAATTTTGGTTTTTTATAGAATATTCATTTATTGAGGCTCAATTCGCGATTCGTAGGCATTGTGGTAGAATCCCTCTCGATACGCTTTGGGAGTCAGAGAGATGGATCACGAGCGCTTTCGGGACTGGTTCTCGCGTGTCGATGAGTTGACGGCGGCGCA
>Ga0209568_1000332_pt1 | contig 16414 bp, 9 predicted proteins | sample WorMetOlspDAHAB2_FD_187406 | JGI IMG/M metagenome (GOLD analysis project Ga0209568, IMG submission 187406) | Marine gutless worms symbiont microbial communities from Max Planck institute for Marine Microbiology, Germany - Olavius sp. DAHAB.2... ...
AAAACAGAAAAAAATAGAACTAAAACATAAAACCGATGAGCAAATAAGTCCGGTGAACAGTCTAGAGCCATGAGATCAGTCCGACAGACAGAAACAGACTAAGGTGGAGGATAAGATTTTCTGAAAGCATTGGAAGCATTGTGTAAGTTTGTTATATGTTAGAGTTAATAAAAAGTCTTATCTTGCCATTTGTTAGTTAGACTAGACTTTGTTTTGATTGTTTTTCTTGGTAGGCATAAGATGAATTTGAAGTTTTCCTCTCGTGGGTGGATGAAGCACGTGGAATTTTTGCAGGTGAATTTGGTACTGTCTTTAATATGTTTTAATGATGTATATAAAAATAGCATTATGCACTGATGTGTGCTCTAGCTTGTCTAAAATGCAGTCTGGCCTGGTCTACCAGTCAGAGTATGGCCAGAATTCAGTACACTCATCACACGGTAATCTCATCTTATGTGTAAGTTAACTCATTACAGCAGTCAACTTGTCATAAGCACTAAATGTGTGTCTCAGATGTCCCTGCTTTGTGTGTGTGTGTGTGTGTGTGTGTGTGTGTGCGTGCGTGCAAGTTGCTGCGCTAACCGCTCACGTTAAAAATGGTTTTCAACAGCAGCTAAAGACTCACGCCGTCTTCTTGGACTTAACAGCAGCCTATGATATGGTATTGCACACTGGGCTCTTGTGCAAACTGAGTAGGAGTATGCCTAGCTGGTTTGCACGACTGGTTAAGCTAATGCTACGGAACAGACGGTTCAGGGTTCACACGGAAGACGACACCAGCTCATGGAGAACCAATCCAACCGTCTCCCACAAGGGTCTGTCCTATCTCCAACTCTCTTCAATCCCTACACAAACGACTTTCTGGCCACAATGTTGTACACGCAGATGACATCTACTATGTGAAGCAAGGCCTTACTTTGGCATAACTGAAATGCAGCCTCACAACAGACATGGAACGAACAGCAACATACTGTCGCCTCTAACCACGCCTGTCTAAAACGGTGTCCAGTGTATTTCATCAGTGTAATACTAGTGCAGCTCAAAAGCTCAGTGTCCATGGAAGGCCAACAGCTCCGGCATGACCCCAGTCCAGGGGATCACCCTGGACAGAACAATGAACTAGTGAGAACACCAGAGAAAGGTTGCAGGGAAAATTCAGAGCTGCAACAACCTACTAGTGGATCCAACTGGGGCGCAGATGCCAATACTCTGCGCCTATCAACACTGGCCTTGTGCTACTCAACTGCAGAGTAGGCTATTGCAGCCAAGACTGGCAGGGCTCTGCCCACACCAACCTTGTCGATGCACAACTGCACTCTGGCACTGTTCGTTCCCCTCGCTGCCACTTTTGGCTAATATTGAACCTCCAGCTCTTCAAGACATGTGGCAGCGACAGACAGACTGTTGAATTGGGTAAAACTTCACCCTGATTAGTAGCTATATGTTGACATCTTACGCTCCCTTCCACTGCGACTTATAGGAGAATTCAAGGTTGACATCACATGACACGTAGACGCATACGACAACAATGACGGAAATGTTGTCAACATGAGTGCTCGTTAATGAATGCACTGTGTTGCAAACGCACGCCTGACTCGCTGACACTCGACGCGGCCGGCCGTTAATGACCCTCAAGACCACTGCCTTATCTGTCTTGGCTCGTTAAGCTGCTGATACCTTGTATTTCTGCACCTCTGTAACTTGAGTCTTTAACTTTGGTGAATGACGTCAGTCATTGTAATGGATGGCATCACTGACACTGTCCTCGATGCACTGCTTACCTGCTCAGTGCCCTGTTCCATAATGCGACTCTTGATTTGTTGTAACGTGAGTGATATTTCTGACAGCAAAAGTGTAATTCAGTAATGAATGGATGGATAGAGAACAAGAGTGCAGCCAACTTTGCAGCTGCGCGTGATTCGTCTCGATTCTTGAGTGCAGGACTTGGAACATTGATCTTGATCTCCAGATTCAACACTTGACAATCGTGCTCTTGTTCTCGATCTTGACATGTGACCATCTTGATCTTGTTCTTGATCTTGAAACCTAGAATCTTGATCTTGAACATTTCTGTCTTGTTACAGCACTGGTAAATTTGCATCCAGTTTTATCACCGTCACTTGATCTGTTGCTGTGTACTTGTGCATCATACTAATTTTCTTGCCTGTTGTAATAGTCGATGGTTTCTAAGCCTGTGTATCTTCTCCATCGTCACTTTTGCCAGTACTGCTTCACGTCAATATTTTACTCCGTTAGTGATATTGACTTTACAGTTTTGTGTGTATAACCACATCATCCCTTTCGATGCAGCTTTCATGATAGGTGCTGTATAATTTCTGATATACAAGCTGCTTCATCTTGGTTGGCACATCTCCTGCATGAAAGCAACATCATTTCAGGTGTGTCTAATCTTCCCTACGCATTGTCTGTTGCTGAAGCAATATGTGGAGATTGTAAGATTTTATTATCTGGTGACTGGTGAGGCATGCTGGACACTAGCTGCTTGAAGATAGATGATAGCACCACAACGAATGTAACTCATGTTGTCGGTATATTTCTAGGTGCATAACTATGTCGTACTGGTCGAAATTCATCACGTGACAACGAAGCTGGACTTTGGTGACACATTGCACAATGGAGCATGCAGGGAAGTAAGTTAGTACAGCGTTTGTTATTGAGTATTTATTTCGCATGATTGCATTTCAACACATGTCTTGTCATCAATATACCATTCGGCAGTGTGTGCATTCTTATTTGGCCATTTCACGCTGACGTCAGTGTGCGTGCGTGCACTTCCTGTCAGCCATTACTGATCACAAACAAACAGAAGGGGTGTGGTCGCTGAGTTGTTGGATACTTTTGCTAAGCACCGTTTCGTACAGAAAATATCTGTTTTAAGTTAGTAAATTCAGTCTACGTTGACAAAACTTCATAACGACGAACTTCTGTCAGTTAAAGCTGCCGATTTAAGTTAACTATGTTGTATTAGCAAGTGCGTACACGTAGGGCCTATGAATTAACAGTTCATATCATACCGTTAAACCACTGGCCACAGGTAAAATTTGGACTGCGGAGTTGCGGAACGTACAGTGGGTAAGCAATAAGCATATGGATGCTGACAGAACCCTAACCTGAACCACAACCCTAACTCAGACCCTAGCCTCAACCCCAAACCTAACTCTGGCCATTTACCCGTTGTATAATCTGCAGTCCGCATTTTACCGGAGGCTGTAACCACTAGATCCAAAGATTGGTTCATGAAGCAGCTGGATCCAACTTAAACGGCATATGTTTCATTACCTTTTCTGTTTCTGGTTAAGGTTAGGATAAGGACTAGATGGGTGGGCCAAAATTGAAATTTCCACCTCACGGTAACTAGAGACTTAATTTGCAGACAAAGAAACTCACGGTCAGTCAATTTTGCAGACTGGTCAAAACGTAGACAAGATGAGTTTTTCACTGCTCTATTCGTGCACTAAATTCAGCTAAATATTTTACGGAAAATGGATTATGTAATTGCTCTAAAGCGATTTGTAAAAACTCAGTGTCAAGTTTGACTACTTTACAAATTACGCAGTCCATGAGTTGACTAAATGCGAGTTGGTTCGTGCGTGGCGAATTGTTCAGATAGGTTACTGGACGATTTGGCAACAAAATTATAAACTCACAGTCAGTTTGGTTTTGGACTGGTCAACTCACGAAGGAGTCAACTCGCCAACAACGAAATTTTAAAAAGCACGGAAATACTACACTATATTTGTATACTCCTAACCCTAACCCTATCGCATACTCACAGACTCACAGTGCAGGCCTGCAAGTAGTGTTGTCTACCAAAAATTACACTGAGACGTCTGATTATAGCCTATAGGCCTACTCTAAATTTTCCATCAAACATTTCGGCGAGTTGACTAGGCCGCGAGTTGATCAGACCGCGACTTAACTGACCGCGAGTTGGTTAGTAGAGATTAGGGCCTGCTTCTGAGATTTGCCAGTGATGAGTTGACTGCAATTCCCTACTTGCACAGTTAAACACAATCTTGCAATAGACCTATTTACTACATAACTCTTTTAACACTAACCCTGCCATCAACGAAACATCTGCTGTTTAAGTTGGATCCAGCAGCTTCACGAACCAATCTTTTGAGCAGAGACCAATTTGTTAAAATGCGAACAATACAATGTGTAAATAGGGTTAGAAATAGGGTTACGTTTAAGGTTAGGGTTATTGTTCGGGTTAGGGTTTTGTTAGCATTCTCATGTTTACTGATTGTATGTTGCGCAAATCCGCAGTCTGCATTTTACCCGTGGCCAATAATTGAACGGTACGATACGAACTGTTCGTACCTGTACACACTTGCTAATACGACATAGTTAACTAATTCGGCAGCTTTAACTGACGGAAGTTCGTCGTTATGAAGTTTTGTCAACGTATGAGCATTTTACTCACTTGAAACAGATACTTTCTGTACGAAACGGTGCTTAGCAACAGTATCCAACAACTCAGCGACCACACCTCTTCTGGTTGGTTGCGATCAGTAATGGCCGACAGGAAGTGCACGCACGCACATTGACGTCAGCGTGAAATGGCCCAATTGACATGTGTTTTGTAGGAGGCAGCGTGTTTGCTAATGCAGCACGTAACAAATCGGGTCCGACTGTTGTGTGGACACCAGGGTCTGCTGCGGCATCTGCAACGTGGTTTGCCTTCTCGTCAGACGCAACTGTACTTCTCACAACCAAACACGTTGACTGGTAGCATCTCTTTGCATCTTAGTCTTATCATGCATAGTCGCTGTTGTTTTCATCACAATGATGTGGATCCAGTAACAGAAAAGAATTTTGCAAGTGTAATTGATTGCCTGGAAATGTACACAGTTGACGGTCTGTTGGGAAACTGTCAGCATTATTTATTAAATGTGGGGAAAATCACATTAACTCAGTTCCGGAGCCAAAGCAACGTTACATAATAGAGTCAAAGATTATGTGACCACGTGAGTTGACACATGAAATAAAAGCTGTATGCGTTTCAAGATCCTGAATGAATATAGTGGATGGTGAATGTTGCTTCCATACAGTGTATTGGGATATAGGCACAGTGACTGAAGAACGGGTCTTGTCGTATTGTCATATCTGTTTGTTTTCTCTTCACCTACTTTCACGCATAAAAATGCATGATTGAATTGCAGGTCACCACTTTTTTCATACTGTAGGGGTTAATAATCCCTTGCACAATTTCTGTGAAATATTGAGCATTTTTGTCATTCATTCATATACATCATTCATATGATTTATTAGCAGAAATTTGGTGACTCTCAGTGTTTGCCACGAATTATTCAAATTATTGGGGTGTTCTAGCCACAATACTACGAGCCTCAGAGTACTTGACACATTTGTTGGCGTTTTGGTGATGGAATAGGCTTTCATACACATTACATTGCATATTCCTCGCCAGCTATTGCCACTACTCTTGTTGAGTTCAGAAATTTTAAAATAAAATTGTTGAAAACCTAACTAGAATGTTTCTGGTAACGATTTTTAATGTGACAGAATAATATTTTCACTGCAGATTTGCATGCATAGAAAGTTAGTTGTGTGTAAGGCCCTATATTTTCCGCGGCTCGCGGAATTTTACGCCACGCCACAGAATTTCAATAAACACCGCGGAATAACCACTGGTTGCAGAATTCCGCGGAAGTTGGCCTCTTTTCTGAGCTTAATAACTCTGGAACTCATGCCTCTCTCATGTGCATCGGTATCAACAGTCACAAGTGACTGGAAATCTGACACCAAATGCTGCACAACGACCGCCTCTAATGACTGGCAGCAGTAATCCCAGTATCTGAGTCATCCAAATATGGATCGATTCTCTCACTACTATGATGTTCACTGACAACAGACAACATCAAATCTTATTTCTCCGTCTTCTTTAATAACTCACATTTGTAAACTGTGAAGATGAACTGATTGTTGCAGTCATGGACATTACTCAGAAATATAAGGATATTAACGTGAAATAACAAGTCTTATCGGTGTTAATCGTCATGTGTTTTATTCATTTTACACTACAAACGTAAGGACTTTGCCACGTCGCGGAACGCCGTGGAAAATGACATACCCTGCAGCAGAAATTACCGTTTTTTGCCGCAGAAAATATAGGGCCTTAGTTGTGCGCCTCTGAGGTCCTTTGACATACTGGCGCCTTATAAGCTAGCATATTATTATTATTATTATTAACACAAAAACTTAACCTGTCATCAGCTGGCAATGACAGTTATCACGGCTTGTACGGTAGCACAAGCTGTTGTATAAGCCATGGGCCAAGTCAATGGGAGAGGGCGATTCTCGACCCTCCACAGCTCGGAGACCCCTGGACCGATTTTCATGAAAACTTGAAATATATAACTACTTCCCGGGCAGGACCCCACATGCAAAATTTCAGGGGTCTATGTCCACCTGGTGATCTGGGCTAATAGCTAGTTTGACGCAAGTTTCTGTCCTTTTTTTCGTTTCTTCTTTGAAAGATGAAATTGAAATTTGACCAACTACGCTAAAAAAAACTTAAAAATTGGGACTAACCTGGCAGCCAATGGAAAATTTTAGTCATCGTGAGTCTGGAGCAGTAAGTCATATCCAGTTCAAACTTGGTTCAGGGGTAGAATACCCAAGTGGCATCACGTGACATGACTCCAAGGTCAAGGTCACATAACGTATGCATTGAATTATAAGGATTAAAATATGAACAGAATAACACAAACTAAAATAAAATGTCAAGTTGATATTTGTCGAGTTCTACCATACTAAATGCACGATAACTGGAAAGTGGTCATGCAGCCAAAAACTTGCCCGTTTGAACAGAACCAAAATTACAGACAACTAGCAGCAGTGGACAATCAAATGTGTCAAAGTCACAAAGCCACATGTAAGCTCACACAGACAATTGCTTCGAGGTCCATGCAGAAAATAGCAGATCGTTTTATGTTAGTGCAAAACGGACATCGTGATCTAACGTTAAAAATTGAAAGGTCAGAACGGCGATGCATATACAGGGTGGCCCAAAAACAGAGCAAATATATTTTAAAGTTTTAAAAAACAAATGTGGTTTACAATTTGGAGAAGTCTTCCTCCATACACGTAACAGGAGAGACTACATGGCACAATCATATGAAATAATTACGAAATAAGTTTTATCCTGGCAAAAAACTACTTATATGCAATCAAAGTAATTCCATTAAAAAGTGCAGTAACTCAGTGCTGGGTGGTCCTATCAACTTCATACTTATGGGCTAACACGATGATGACCCCCAACTAGTGGGGCACAAAATGGTTGCCACAGCAATGCCAGTTGCCTAACAATGGGGCCATGAAATCTGCATTTTATCTCCACATATTTCAAAATGCAAATATACATGCACATTCAGTACAAGTTCCAGGTTATATGATCAATTTTGGGGGAAAATAGGTCAAAGATGAAGGTCACACTGGAACATACCGTATACAGCTAAAATGTGCAATGACTCAGTACTGGGTGATCATATCGACTCCATACATTTGAGACCATACACAACTATTTGGGACCAGCTGCTTGCTATGTCAACGCTGGTTACCTAGCACCGTGGCGAAAAATTCTTGGCTTTATGATCACATATTACAAACATCTCAAATTGGTGTATATGTTTACCACAAGGCCCCAGTGACATGACCCAAATTACGTTAGCTGATACACCCACACGGTGCACTTGCCCCTCACATCCATTTGACAACATCTAAAGTTATGGTGATTTCTGAAGGTTAAGAGGGAATATTATCAGAACTGTTTTATATATTGCCAACGTGCTACCTCTTCAATGGGCACAGTTAACAAAAACAGTTCATACAGCCCAGTTGGGCCTTGAGTTTGACTTTTTGTATTTTTTAGGTTGCATGATTTGTCTTTATGTTGGTGTATGTTTTGTTTTACCTTGGACAGTTGAGTCATTTCCCTTCATGTTTTGGCGCTGGTGTAACAAACTTAAATGAGCCCCCTTCGAGATTTTTGCTCCCTCCTCGTTGCTGCGGGTTAGGAGCTGGCTCCGTCCCTTTTAGGGCCATTGTGAACAAAAAGTAACGCGAGACAAGGGGGTTATTTATGTCGCTGGTCATCCACTACTGAATAGGAGATGTACAAGACTCCCAGGGTGTTTCTGTTTCCCAAAACGCAAACTATAAGTACTTCTAAAGGCACGATATAGCCTTACTGTGCCGAAAGTGCCGTTAAACTCCAATCAATCAATCAGTCAATCATATGGTGCACTTGTTGTCATGTCAAGAACAGTCGTTAATGCAGTAATTGTGCCTTTTGTTAACGTCGTGATACTTTAAAGCTGGCAGTTGGCAGATTTATATGTGCTATGGCATATATGCATGCTCATAATTTATAATATGTGTGTGTGTGTGTGTACCAACTCCACCAAGTTGGAAGTAATTTTTAAAAAAAATAGAAAAATCTGTTTATGTTCTTGTATGTCCAGAGTTTTGTCTCTGCGTGTCATAATTTTTGTGCAGCATCCTCTGGAAGGGGAATGAAAATTAAACAGTGAATTTGAAGATTTTGGTAATTTTGAAAAATTGCTGCACAGTTTTTGAGTTAAACAGTGGTTAGTATGTATGGTGTAGGTTCCGTTTGGCATCGGCAATTGTGTGGTACAGTCGACAGTCATTCAACCAGTTTGTGTTACGTTGATGGTGACTCAATTGGTTTCTAGTTTGAACAAGCATTTCGTGTTTGTTTGTGTCAGGCAAAACGGTTCGCGTTGCATTCAGTTTTCAGCGAAGTGAAGTATGCAGTCATTCTGCACTGTTGAAAACTGCAGCTGGTCAGTGTTCATGCCAATATGTTCCTACTTGCTACAGACATTGTCGATATTGAATGCTTTGTTATGGTCACAGACATATAGATGGATGGTGGATGCACGTTCTAGTTACAGATTGTTATAGTAATCGATTGTGTTTGTTGTTGTGATTGAACAGGTCATTGGCAGAAGGGAGTGAAGCTGTTTCCTGAGAAGGTGGTTGCTTATATGTACGCTTCACCCACTTTCATGGTGATCCTTATTTTCTTGTGAATTCGCTGCTAATATATGTCCAACATGCACTGCACTATGGAGCATTTGTGGCATTTTGTAGTGAAACAAGTGACGATCTACCTACATTTTCTTTGTACAGATGCAAAAAAACAGCTCCATTAAACTATTACATAGACCAGTGCTTGTGGCTAAGGATACTAGCTGGAATAAGTTGAAATTGCCATATTGGCTGTTTTGGAAAAATGTGTTATCACTGAATTGCCGTTTTATGCACTCTTGCAAAAGAAATTAGACAATTACGGCTGTGGTGGACTTTTACGGAATTGGTTCTCATGACATAATGCAAGGTGGAGTAACGGTAAATAATTAATTCTGACTGCATTTTAGTAGGATTCTAAGTGATTACATTCTTTTTAAATTGTATTTTAATTGTATTTATAGGTCTCATGTATTTTATGTGTTTTTGTTGTTTTATATGTAGATTTTGTATGTTATTCATTTCTGTGTATATATATGTTCTGCCCACAAGTAATAATAGTAGTTATATGTAGACACAGAAGGAAGTACCGTAGCTATAGTTACTCTTTGTAGGGCAGTCGCTGGCAACTGTGAGTGAAAATGGAGGGAACAGAGGCAAAAGAAGAATTCATGAGAGATGTTGACTGTAACGTAAAGCTTTGAGCTGTGGTTATCTAGTTTTTGATAATGACTACTTGTATGTTTATTACCACGTTTTTGAGCAACACATCCCACAGGCGGGCTTCTGCCCTGGACCGGAATCAGTGTCGTGGGCACATGAGCCAATAGCTTCCGTTTTGCATACTAGGAGCAAAGTCATTGAACTGTGAAACTGCCTCGGCACTATCATGATGTTGATCATTGTGATGAACTGGTTATTGCTATTCGATATCTTAGTGATGGAGTCCAGAATACGATTTTCTTGTTACTTGTGTTGTTTAGACAGAACCTGGTAACTGTGTGAGTAACTACTTTGAGTCTTCACACAGAAAACGTCCGAACTCAACATCCAACTCAAATTTTGCTGTCATAAGGTTTGTTTGGCTTGCCGTTACAGTGGGTGATTTGAAGAAAATTATTGGAGTTAAGTATGGCGTTAGTGTTATGGATTAAAGTAAGTAAATACCATATACTGTACTACACAAAATGAGTTACTTTGGCAACTTGGCAATGTAAAGTTGCAGGCCTTTCTTTCATCTCCCAGAAATAGGATCTCGTGACTTTGTTTTGAATTCTTGAATCATTTCTGGCCTTTTAGCCGGTATGGCAATTGAGTAACTTTTGAGGTTTCTAGCCCCTTGACTGGTTCACAAATTTGGGACCACAAATGCTGGTGTGACAGCTAAGAATATGAATTTTTAAGAGCGAATGGACCAGACTCCATATCCTGGCCGATTCATTAGAAGTTAAGTTCAGCCATGATTTGCGATACAAGTTTGTTTAAATGCGAAAATTGTAGTAGAAATCCGTAAAACGAAAGTGCGATCACCTGAAAAAGTTTCACGACGTTGTTTCAGATGTACAGTTGTCAATGCTTACGTGGCTAAAATGTTTCCAGCAGTACCACAATTATTCGCATCTGCTTCAACAAGACCGTGGGAAGTCAACTGCTGTCTTAACACTGAAACTGTTTTTTTTAATTGGTGATAGGCTACTATGTTAGTTGCTTAATTGGCTTGCCAGTTTCTGCCTCTCAAAGAGACAACACTTTCTGTTTCTAGTGTGAATTTCTCTCAAATGTGAATAGCAGGTAATTAGAATGGTCACGTCAGCAACATTAAAATATCAGTTTTTGGTTAGTATAGGCATTTACCTTTGGCAGGTATACCGTTTGGTATCTCTAGTGCCACTCAGCCTTGCCATTTCTCCGTGGGTAGGTACAATGAGTGCTGGCAGTTGTTTCAGCCACCGCTGGTGAAAAAATGGCAATTTCTCTGTACTAGGGTGCCCCGCTACCAGGATTGCTGGCATACTGGCTTAAAATGGTTTCATTTTTTGTTACACCTATAAAGAAGACATTTGAATTTTGTCCCAATTAAACTTAGTACAAATTTCACGCTAATGATAACTATTGACTGCCAAGAATCATGTGATTAGAAAGATTGTAGTTTACATGCAGTCACCATTATTAATAATAGCAGAAAGAGTAATGCTCTTAATGCTATTAATAGTTATGATGGCCGGATGTAGACTGCGAGCTTTCTAATCATTGACTTTTGGCTGTGAATAATTATCATAGCATGAAAATTTTTAATAAGTTTACTTGGGAAATAATTATATTATAATGTTTTTTTTAATGGCATACCAGAAAATGAACCCATTTTTAGAGTGAAGGTCCCTATAAGTCAGTTAAAAGCACTGGCTGTTAATTTGAGCTGGCTATTGTATGCTATCTTAATCGAGTCTCACCATCATCGGCTCAAAGTTGATAAAGGGGTGAGCTCCTCGCAACGGGCTTCACTGTCTGTGCATAAATCTTCTTCATTCGATCACATCGTACAACGACATGCATTCTTGTCTCATCAGAATCGGAATAGACACGTTGGTTAATTATGTTTCAGTGATCTAAACACGTCAACGTCTGCTGCAGTCAGTGATCCACCGATTGACAGCGTTGCATCAACGTCCGACTCAGAGGTGATGCGTTCAAGCAGTGTGATGAAGTCAGATACGACACAAGTGCACAACAGATTATCAACCAAGGCTCGGAGAAATCCGTCGTCACCTGTCATGAGCCAAGCTCTGGATGGCACAGTGGACGAAGTGCAGTCGGACGGTGAAGAGGTTGGTTTAAAACGCAAGAAATTAGGTGACAACACACAGCCACGGAATGTGAGACTAGTGAGCAAACGAAAGCTGGATAGTCAGCGAGTGGCGATGGAACGTGGATCGAAGTACTCCAAGTTTGCTCACCAGAAAACTCCAAGGCAGTCTTCAGTTGCATTCGCCCGCAAACGCGTTTCTAATGCAGCTGGAAAGCATGCAAAAGTGTCAGCTCGATGGACTCCGAGCAAACTGCTTTTGCTGGAGCCGCATACGTCATCAGTGTCGACAGCAACTGAACTAAAGAGCATGAGTGACAGAATGTTGAATGGAAACAGTTCAGGTGAGCTGACACTGTGTTCTCTCTACATTGTTTCTGCTGATAGGCTTCCACGTTGCAGCACTGAGATGCTGCGCCTCTCTCCTCCTCATGGCAGCACTGTTTGTTGGACACCAGCTTGCATGGTGACACACGGTGCAAGTGGATTGTTGCCATTGTGTATTCTGCAGATCTGTTGTTTTGTTGTCTTCTACTGTGATGAAGTGAACTGTAATGATGAGGTGGGTGCAGCTGATATGTGAAGAGCAAATGTCACTAATGGCAAAACAGTGTCACTAAGGCGGGTGGAGAGCAAGGTGTGCTGGCAGTGTTTGTCAAGTGAGTGATTAGTTGGAGTGCATGTACTTGTTGAGTGGTGTTTAGGAGCCCAGTTGATACCACGGTGCCTCTGTCAGTTTGGACACTCAGCCTGGCCATCCATCTGTGCGTAGGCCCACTGGTTGGTCAGCAGTATCCATTGTATGGAGCGCTGCTGACTTAGCCAGACTTCATTTCAGTCTCAATGACGAGTATGTTGTTGCGACAGATTGCCAATGTCACTACAGCAGCAGAGTAGTGCCGGCTTAGTCGGAGGTTTTCAGATGTCACTGGTTAAACAAGAAGCCATTGGTTCATCTGCATGGGATGTGATGGTGGTTGCTGTAGCGTTGAATCCAGCGATTAATTGCATGTGACTGAACCAGCGTGAACGGCCTTTTGTGTTGCTTGTGTTTTGAATATGCAGCGATGATGAGTTTGCTGTGTGTGAGTGGCAGACAGACATTGTGTTGGTGCAGTGTTTCGAATGTTGTCCATTGTCTCACAGTGACACTCGTGCCCACAACACCCAGCATTCGTCCCTGTGTTGGATAATTGATGACTTTGGCTTGCAACCCAATCAAAATTAAGAGATGTGGCTTGCTGTGGACATCTTTTATGCTCAGCTCATGCCGACTGCACTTTAAACACTATTGCAATAGTTTCCGAGTGTTGTTGAATTGCATTGCTACTTGCTCGCTGACACATGAGTGTCAGTCTCTGTGGGATGTATTGGTGACGCTGTGATGATGTAGCTGAAAGCTGCTGTCATATCTTCTGTTCTTTCAACTTACTGAATTATTTGTTTCATGTGATGCAAGAACGCTGACGAATGTGTCTGCATGCGAGCATAGGAAGCAGACGACTGGCGTTGAAACGTCGGCGAGAGCACGGCACTGTTTCGTCGTCAGTTGTTGCGGAGGCTGGTTTGAGTGAAGATGCAGCAATATTGCTGCGAGCTGAGCCAGTGGTCATTGTGAAAGACGTGAAGCGCGAATCTGATGAGCAGCCAGCAGTTGTCACTGCCTGTCACCGGCGTCGTCTGTTGTGCACTGTCGACCCCGATGACCTGTCGGATGCAGAAACGGTTTGTGTGCTGTTTCTCTGTTGCACTATTTATACCTTTGTAGTGTGTGCATTGTAGTACGTGTATATTGCTGTATGCCTAGCACTTAGAGCAGTGGAAATGTATACAGAAACTACCAAAGTAGGTCACTCTGTGAAACTGCAAAAATGATAATTTTGTTACTTATTAAAAACTGTAACATATGCGATAACATGTTTAAATATGTAAACTGTTAGCGCATATGTTTTGTGCTTTATCGCTGGCAGGAAAACCGTTGCTGTGGTAGGGTTACATCGAGATTTTGTGCTGCACCCGTTCACCTGAATTGTGCAGTCATCTGTTCTGAACTGCTAAGGGTGTTGTAATGTGTGACATAATTATCATTGTAAAGTGAAAAGTCGACTTTAATGGTTTCTGATTTGTGTGGGTGGTTGGGGATGGAGAAGGCAGGACATGATTGTTTTGTAGTAGTTGATGTCTAATAAATGACAACAGTTATATGGTACTGGAAGATGTGTAAAACTGGTTGGTATGTTTTACTTATGGTCATGCAAGTGCGTGCGTGCGTGTTGTGAATGTGCAGATTGTGAAAGAGACAATAGTGATCGCATCTGACGATGCATCGAGCGCGCGCATCAGCTGCGGTTCTGTGCAGCGAGGTCATTGTCTGCGGCGACGCTCGCTCAAAGACTGCGAGACGGACGCTCGACAGATGCTGAGTAATTACGATGGGACGCAGGCGGTGGATGTGGACGAACTGTTTGATGACCGTAATGTGTCGGAGATGATGGAATGTCACGACAAAGTGATCGAGATTGAAGATGACGATGAGTGGACGTTGATGCCAAACCACATCGCTGCTGTCAGGTCGGGTTGGCTAGTAATAATAACTCTAATCCAGTTTATATGGCCCCATATGATAGAGATGTAACAGGACTATAACTCTTATAATATAGTATTATGAAATTTTCGGTGTACAATGTAATGTATAGAATGAAAATGATAAATGTGTGTTGAATACGGAAAATTAACTGGAGAACACGACTGTGCATGCACAATATTGTGCTAGGACGACTGAAAACGAGGGAGTGGAAAATACTGCACAACGTGGCAGGGGTGGAAAATGCAAGAGTGGAGTTACATGGAAAGCTGCTAGTGTATATATTAGAAGTGTTAGCGCTAAATAAGCTTTGTAAAAATACTTCCGTTATTTTTCACTGCGTTATAATTGTGTTCTATTATAAAAAAAATCATATATATTGTCACATAATAACATGTGAAGAAAGAAATGAAATAACATGATACAAAAGATGATGATGATGATGATGATGATGATGATGATGATAGTGATGATTAATGAATATGAAAAAAATCGCATGTGAATGTAATAAAACAGCAACAGCAGGACACCGTGACTCTGCAGCGAAAAAGCTAAGCCATGTGAGTGACAGCTGTTTGACAAGATCTGGATTTTTGACGTCTGTTGTTACCAGAAGCGATGGACTGAATTGTCTGTTGTCTAGCCTGCTGCATTACACACTGCTGTTGATGTGTACCAGAAATGATGATCATTGAATGATCAAATTCGAGTTTTGAGGAACCACTTGGACCTTCAGAGGACGTAACACAGGCTAGAAAGGATCCCCATAACGTGTCTTTCAAGCTGCAGTGGCTGCACCTGCTAATTAACAGTAGATCTGTACATATATGCACATCTACAGTATTGTCTTAGATTGCAAGTTACTGTTGTGCACAGTAATTCTGAATGGCTTCAATGGCTGTCGGTTGTAGAGACGTGTCGGAGTTGTCTCTGGATCAGCTGACATACTTAGTACTGTCGAATAACGACTACTTGACAAAGATCTTTCTGGGAAAGGTTGTCATAACAGTACACAGTGTTGGTAAACATATACATCATGTCCCAGAGTTAACAAGACCCTCAAATACGTCATTCTAAAATTGTATAAAATTAGTAAATGTTCTTTCTGAAATTACAACACATTGGCAGAAATTTGTTTGGAACAAATCGATATTTCACTTTTCTTCCCCAGATCAACATTTTCTGACTTTACTCTGAAAAATAGTAAACACAGCACGAGGAAGCATCAAGTTGCTTTACTTTGCCAGGGGTAAAATACCGTCTGATCTGTTTCATTAGGTTGATATGAATATTTAAAAGGCACATTTCCCCAGTATTTCCCATTGTGTACGATGAGTTGTGACCTGTCATCGTTATTTGACAGCAACTCAGCATCAGCAGTTTTGCAGCAACTTACAGATTGCAACCTGCCTTGTCCACGCTGTCATTGAATTGATCCAGACATATCAGTCATCTTGAGAAGCCTGTTTCCAGCAGCTATCAGACAACGTTTTCAACCAGTTGTCTACAACCAGTTGTCTTGCATTGTATTTGTTAGTCTGTCTTTAAAATTTAACAACATTTATGTCTTCTCCGTCTGATACCATTGTAATGAAAACAGTGAACTACTGACGTCGTTTGTGGTGACAGAAATGACTAACCACAGAGAGCAGCGTTAGTTGCGATGGAAAATGACAACGGGTGTGGAGCTAGCAAATTTTCTTCACATATCATGTGCTAAATATTTTTCAAATCACTAATGAACTACAAAACATACGTCAGAGGGTTTTGCTAATATTGGAATGTGGTCTAGTCGCACAGGTCACTCGATCAAAAATCCATATTCAGTTGTTAGTACGAGTTGTGCAAATTGAAATCTGGCATCGGTAATTAATTATGTCAAAATTAATTTGATTGCATAAGTTTCTGAGTTTCTGTCCATCCACGACGTATCTGTATCACAAATAGTTGCTGTGTAAACTGTACTGCTCGGCTGTGCGTCAGACACA